>Ga0075366_10000096_pt1 | contig 35379 bp, 34 predicted proteins | sample EndMethybrTD3031_FD_72351 | JGI IMG/M metagenome (GOLD analysis project Ga0075366, IMG submission 72351) | Populus endosphere microbial communities from Tennessee, USA - Endosphere MetaG P. TD hybrid TD303-1 | ecosystem: Host-associated > Plants > Roots > Endosphere | place: USA: Tennessee...
ACGCGTTACTCAGCCGTCCGCCGCTCGCCGCCAAGTAGTAAACTACTCGCGCTGCCGCTCGACTTGCATGTATTAGGCACGCCGCCAGCGTTCATCCTGAGCCAGGATCAAACTCTCCATATAAAAAGAATTTGCCTTTTTCTCAGTCGAACATCAATCTTGCGATTGAAATTACTGACTAAACGAAATCACATTTTACTGTGTTTCAAAACAATTCAAAAATCAATTGACGTTGATTTGCACTACTCAATTTTTAATGATCGGTTTTGTGAGACACCTGAACACAGACCTCAAAAACTCTGGAAGTAATAGTACGATGGAAACCTAACATGTGTCAAGATTATTTTAGAAGAAAAAGTGGTGATTGTTACATCACCACTTTTCACCCCTGTTATTTCTCTGACTCTACCTGCTCGGTTTCGTCCTCTTCGTCGTCGTCCGCTGCGTCTACTAACGCTAACGACACGACTTCATCCTTATCATTGAGCCGCATAATACGTACTCCCTGGGTAGCTCGACCCAGTGATGGGATGTCTTTTAGACCCAATCGAATGGTCTGGCCTTGGCTAGAAACGATGATCACTTCCTGTGTATCGTCTTCATTTAATGTCTTTACGCCGATCAGCTTACCTGTCTTTGTATTAACAATTGCCGAACGGATGCCAACACCACCACGGGCATGTGCAGTAAACTGCGCTACCTTGGTTCGTTTGCCGTAACCAAATTGGCTTATAACAAAGATGCTGGACTTCTCCTGGACGATATCCATACCAATTACTTGGTCACCAGTGCGGAGACGAATACCGCGGACACCACGTGATACGCGGCCCATAGGACGAACGTCCTTTTCGTGGAAACGAATAGCCTGGCCTTGTGAGGTCGAGATAACTACTTCATTGTCGCCGCCAGTCATGCGGATCCACTTAAGTTCGTCGCCCTCATCAAGATTGATAGCGATCAAACCACCGCTGCGGATGTTCTGGTACTGGTCAAAAGGAGTCTTCTTAACGACACCGCGCACAGTACACATAAAGAGATTACCGTTTGCGCCATGCATTTGCTTGCTCACATTAATGACAGAGCTGACGGTTTCTTCAGGCTGAAGCTGCAAGAGGTTCACAATAGCGATACCCTTCGCGCTCAATGAGGCCATAGGAACTTCATACGTCTTAATACGGAATACGCGACCCTTATTAGTAAAGAAGAGCAGGAAGTCGTGCGTGCTGGCATTAACTACGTGTTCGATGACATCTTCTTCACGAGTAGTCATACCACGACGGCCCTTACCACCACGTCCCTGCTTCTTATATTCAGCGATAGGACTTCTCTTAATGTAGTTAGCTGATGTAAGCGTTACTACGACTTGCTCATCAGGAACAAGGTCTTCATCGCTGAGCTTACCTAGTTCTTGAGGAATTACACGCGTACGACGCTCATCACCATACTTGTCCCTAAGTTCGACCAGCTCTTCCTTAACAATGTTAAGAATCTTCTGCTCGTCAGCTAGGATAGCTTCAAGTTCACCAATAAGCTTCTGGAGCGCAGCCAATTCAGCCTCAATCTTGTCGCGTTCCAAACCTGTAAGAGTACGGAGCTGCATAGCCAAGATAGCACGAGCCTGGATTTCGGAAAGGCCGAATCGCTCGATAAGGTTCTTCTGAGCCTCTTCGGAAGTCTGACTGGCACGGATAGTCTTAATTACTTCATCGATGTGATCGAGAGCAATCTTCAAACCTTCTAAAATATGTGCGCGATCCTTTGCCTTACGAAGTTCGAACTCAGTACGACGACGTACCACAACCTGGCGGTGCTTAATATGCTCGGTAATAATATCCTGCAAGCCAAGAACGCGAGGCTGAATGCCATCAACGAGTGCCATCATATTAAAGTGGAATGCAGTCTGAAGCGGCGTCAGCTTGTAGAGCTGGTTCAAAAGCTTCTTAGGGTATGCATCTTTCTTTAGGTCGATAACAATACGCACATCACCACGTGAACTTTCGTCACGGATGTCAGCAATACCATTGATCTTCTTCTCTTTTACAAGATCAGCGATCTTAATAACAAGGCTTTCCTTATTAAGAGCATAAGGAATCTCGGTAATAATGATCTGGTGGCGGCCCTTCTTACCTTCGGCAACTTCGGCGATACCACGCACGACCACACCACCACGACCGGTTGCGTATGCGGCACGGATTGAATCAGCGCCGTAAATAACACCACCGGTTGGGAAGTCTGGCCCCTTAATGAACTGTAAGAGGTCATCTAGGGAGGCGTCGCTGTGATCAATCTGGTATACCGTAGCGTCGATAAGCTCAGTAAGGTTGTGTGGAGGGATGTTCGTCGCCATACCCACAGCAATACCTAGCTGGCCATTCAAAAGAAGGTTTGGCAGCTTGGCTGGCAAAACGGTTGGCTCCTGCAAACGACCGTCATAGTTATCGCGGAAGTCTACAGTTTCTTTCTCGATGTCCTCGAGGATTTCTTCGGCAAGACGAGCCATCTTTGCCTCGGTATAACGCATAGCAGCTGGTGGATCTCCGTCCATAGAACCAAAGTTACCCTGGCCGTTTACCAGCATGTAGCGCATAGCCCAAGGCTGAGCCATACGAACCATAGAGTCGTAAATGGCTGCGTCACCGTGCGGGTGGTAGTCACCCATCACAGCACCAACAACGTTCGCACTCTTACGATGTCGTGCGCTTGAGCGCAGACCATCGCGGTTCATTGTATATAGAATGCGGCGGTGAACAGGCTTAAGGCCGTCACGAACGTCAGGAAGCGCACGTTCGACGATAACACTCATGGAGTAGCGCAAGTAGCTGTCTTCCATAACGTTTTCGACAGTGCGGAGCTCTACAGTGCGAGCGTGGTCAGACTTCTCAGTCTTGATGATCACATCCCCTTCTAGAATATCTTCACCCATACCGTCATTTTCGATAATTGGTTCTTGAGTATTGTCGTCCATACTAAATGTCCAAGTCCTTCACAAATTTAGCGTGGGTGGTAATAAAGTTCTTGCGAAGCTCTACTTCAGTACCCATAAGCTTGTTAAAGATTGCGTCAGCCTTCTCAGCGTCTTCAACCTGTACCTTAACCAAAACGCGCTTGCCTGGATTCATAGTTGTCTCGAACAGCTGTTCGGCATCCATTTCACCAAGACCCTTGTAACGCTTCTGCTCGATAAAGCCAGCTTGGCGGAATCGTTCGTCATCAGGGTTAACCTTAAGGCCTTCTTCGGTGCGCTTTGCAATCGTTGCATCAATAACAACATCGAGCTCAGCTTCATCATAAATGAATACGCTCGACTTGCGTCCAGGCTTAACCAGCTCAAAGAGCGGTGGCTTAGCAAGGTACAGGTGACCACCGTCAACTACTTCTTTCATGTAACGGAAGAAGAAAGTCATGAGCAAGGTACTAATGTGCGAACCATCTACATCAGCATCGGTCATGATGATAATGCGATCATAGCGGAGACCGCTAATATCAAATGAATCCTCGATGCCAACGCCCAAAGCCTTAATGAGGCTCAAAATTTCGTTGTTAGCCAGCATCTTATCTAGTCGCGCACGCTCAACGTTGAGAACTTTACCACGAAGTGGCAAAATTGCTTGTGTTTTACTGTCGCGGCCGCTCTTTGCAGAACCACCAGCTGAGTCACCCTCTACCAAGTAGATCTCAGAACTCTTAGGATCCTTGCTTGAACAGTCAGCCAGCTTACCTGGCATGCTAGCACCTTCTAAGACGCCCTTACGGATAATGTTCTCGCGAGCTGCACGGGCAGCCTTACGGGCACGGGCAGCCAAGAGTGCCTTGCCGACAATCTTACGAGCAATGCCCGGGTGTTCTTCGAGGTAGTAGTTGAAGTACTCGGTCATCACCTGCTCTACATAACCACGCATCTCAGGGTTACCAAGCTTGTTCTTGGTCTGGCCTTCGAATTGTGGGTCTGGTAGCTTAACCAAAATGACACAGGTCAAACCTTCACGACAGTCTTCACCAGTCAGGTTCTCTTCTTTTTCCTTCAAGAGACCGTTCTTACGTGCATAATCGTTAACAACACGAGTAAGCGCAGAACGGAAACCAGTTACATGTGTACCACCATCTGGGTTGAACACGTTGTTGGCGAACTGCTTAATAGTCTCACTAAAGCTATCAGTGTACTGGGCTGCGATCTCAATCTGGCAGTCCTCTACTTGCTTATCAACATAGAATACGTCGTCGTCGACAACTTCTTTACCGAGGTTGAGGTGCATGACGTATGATTTAATACCGCCCTCAAAATAGAAACTATAACTCTTAATGTTCTTTTCGTTTCGCTCATCCCTAATAGATGTGCGGATGCCCTTAGTTAGGTATGCAGAGTGGCGCAAACGGTCCAAGATAGTATCGTAGTTAAACTTCGTAGTTTCGAAAATAGTTTCGTCTGGATAGAATTCAATGGTCGTACCCCTGCCAGTGCTCTTGCCAATGACCTTTAGGTCACCCTGAGGAACACCTCTTATGTACTCCTGCTGGTGGCGCTTACCGCCGCCATCAACCGTAACAATAAGCTTGCTTGAAAGTGCGTTAACTACGCTCGAGCCCACACCGTGCAGACCACCAGAAACCTTGTAGCCGCCGCCGCCAAACTTACCACCTGCGTGCAGTACGGTAAGTACGGTCTCGACTGTACTCTTACCTGTCTTGGGGTGGATATCGGTTGGGATACCACGTCCGTCGTCAGTAACGCGGACACCGTTGCCAGGCAACAATGTCACAAATACGTGCGACGCGTGCCCCGCCAATGCTTCATCGATACCGTTATCCACGATCTCCCACACTAGGTGATGGAGACCTTCAATACCAGTACCACCAATGTACATACCTGGACGCTTACGAACAGGCTCTAGCCCTTCCAAAACTTGGATTTGGTCGGCAGAATAACCTTTTTGTTTGTCAGCCACTAAAATACCCTCTTTAGAATTAAGAACAAATAAATGAGTTAGTTGTTTCCCACTTACTCATTATTATAGGTAACATTCCCTTGTTTAGCAACCTGACAAGAGGTGGCAAAACTATCGCATGTGGAGAGTGCCGTCTGGATCGATAAAGATGGTATCTGACTCTTCTTTTTTGGTCTTGAAAAGAGGTATTTCACCAGTTGTGTGATCTTGGGTGGGTTGCGGCTGGGGCAATGTATGTGGTGCAGTCCCAGAAGGTGGAGTAGCTGGGAGTGTCGATGCCTTTAGCTTCTTGGCAACTTCTTCTGCAGCAGCTGCAATCTCTTTCTCTTTTTCATCGTCAGACTTCACAGCAGGCTGTGTGGGCGCGGCTAGATCAGTAGATGGATTCGGTTGCAGCTGCACAGCAGGAGCGGCTTGAGCAGCCGCTGGCGGCTGAATCAGCGGTTGGGCTGTGGGCGATTGCGCTGGAGCTGAAACTGCGGCTGGCACTGCTTGGCTCATACTTTGCGCTGGAGCGGTGGTCGAAGCTGGCGCTGGAGCAGGACGCACAGGAGCAGCTTGAGCTGGAACTCCAGGGTTAGCACCGGGACCTTTAGCCCAAGGATTTTGGCGAAGAAGTGGCCCCTTGCTTTCCCGTTTCGACATCCACTCGTCCAAGAATGAGCCAGTACCAGGAGCTGGAGGCGCAGCAGGAGAAGGTCCACCAAAGCTAGCGCCGCTTGCAGCAGGCCTGCCATTAAATGATTGCCCAAATGACTGGGCAGGAGGAGTCGAACCAAAGCCTGAACGCGGAGGTGGTGCTGCTGGGGTCTTAGTGGCTAGGCGCTCAAAGATTTCTTTTTCAACCAAAGCCTTAGGTCGGCCATATTTTGCCGCAGACAATTGTTTAAGAGCTCCTGCCAGCTTAGGGTTAGGGTCGCCAAGTGGTGGCAGCGTGGCCATACTAAATGGCTGCGTAGGCACACCATTAATAAGCATACGTACTGCTGCGTTATAGTTAGGCATTCGCAAAAGATCTCCTGGATCAAATGCAGGGCGCATACGCTTAGCTAGAGCCTCGGCATCTTCGTCCTGGCCCACACGGAACGCAACGATAGTACCAGTGTTACCAAATACAGCATCACGAATTTCTTCAGTTAGCTGCGTCGTAAACTGGTTAGCAACGATCAAGTTCAAGTGATACTTACGAGCCTCAGAAAGGATGGTCGCGAAGGAATCGGTTGAGAAGTTCTGGAACTCATCCACGTATAGAGCGAAGTCCTTACGTTCACTTTCCGGGATATTGGCGCGGCTCATAGCTGCTGCCTGGAACTTCATAACGAAGATCATACCCAGCAACTGTGAGTTCAGCATACCAAGGCGACCTTTACTCAAGTTCACAATCAGGATCTTCCCTTCATCCATGACTTCACGAAGTGTAAATGCACTCTTAGTCTGCCCGATAATATTGCGCATCATTTCATTAGACAAGAAAGCACCGAACTTACTTACGAACCAGCTCACCACTTCACCGAACTCGTTAGAACGCTGCGACTGTGGCATTTCTTTTTGCCAGAACTCCAGAACGTTCTGATCCTTAACAAACTTGAGCTTCTGTTTCACATAGTCTTGGTCACGGAAAAGCTTAGGAATGTCAACAAACGTACCACCTTCAGGGTCAGCCATAACCGTGAGCGCAGCGTTGCGGAATAGGTGCTCATAACGGGGGCCCATAATACCCTGGTGTTGTGGGTCGTACAACTTGTACAACATGTTCAATACTTCCTGGATCAAGAAGTCCTTCTCGTCAGGAGTGTCGTACTCAAACAAGTTAAGACCCATTGGGTATTCAACGTCAGCTGGTGAGAAATAGATAATGTCTTCTGTACGCTCTTTGGGCACCATAGACAAAAGCTTCTCTGCTGTATCACCGTGTGGATCCACAAATGCAAAACCACCGCCACTCAGCATGTCCTGCAAAGCGAGGTTCTCTAAGTAAGTAGATTTACCTGTACCGGTCTGACCCACCACATACATATGACGAGCACGGTCACCTTTACTTAAACGAATCGGCTTCTTAACGCCACGGAATACGTTGTAACCCAAAAGCAAACCTTCGTCCGGCATGTTTCGTGGAGCGTCAACTTGCTTAGATCCTTGGCGCTCAAGCTGTGATGTAGGTATGCTCTTTTGTTCAGGGAAATGGAATATTGTTGCTAGTTCAACGGCATTCAAAATGTTCTTATTTGATGCCTGCGGGAACATGCGGAGTATGTAGGATGTTGCAAGTTCGTCAACATCTTTTGTCGGAGCAAACTTGAATCCATTCTTTCCTGGAGAGTCAAATAAGGAGAAGGCGGCAACAACGTTGTTTAAAATAGCCTGCGCTCGCTGGCTAATGTTTGATGAAACAACAATACGTATAAGGACTTCGTAACCAGGCTGGCCAGTCTTAGCTTCTATCGAATCGACGATAGCTTGATCAAGGCCGGAAAGGTCCTTCTTGGAATCTTTCTTGTCATCTTTTGCCTCAGGTGGCTTAACAAATGCTGTGGCAATATCTTTACTAAGACTGAATAACTTTTCGCCGCCTTTTTTGCCGCCGCCCTCACCTTTGCGCTTTTTGCTAGCTTCACCAATAGCGTTCTTGCGCCATACTGGATCTGCAGGGCGCATAAGGATCTGGATGCCAGCACCGTCCTCTTTTTCAAGTGTAGACAAGGCATTCAAAAGTGCCTGCATAGCATCACGCTTCAACTCTTGGTATGTCGCAATAGGATATGAGTAAGACTCTTTAAGGTTTAGCTCACCGCCGACGGTGCCACTCAACTTTCCAACAGAGTTAAATATATTGTGTTCTGCAGCTTCTTCTAATCGAGCAGTTGGATAGGCGCTAACTATAGCTTGCTTTACAACCTCAACAAGACTGACCGGAACAGCTGCATAGAAATATACAAAGCCCTTAGAGGCGACTATCTCAAAGGCGAAATGGCGCTGGCCATAAAACTTTGCCTTAAATCCTTTTTGGATAGTGCTAGCAATGATGCTGTATATAACTTGTGCCTTGGAGATATTTTCTTCGGTAACATCACGAATGTCGCGCCCACCGCCTTCAATGTCTTCGCTTGGTGGGGGAAGATGAATAAGTAACGGAACCATCTTGAGGCCACGCTCATAGTTCTTTTGCTCTCGCACGCGGCGGCGTGTCTGAAGATAAATAACAGGAGCTGCCAAAGCAGCCGTCAAAAGAATAAAGACCAGTATAAATAGCAGCGCAGTCATGTTTAGTCTTCTACCTTAATATCTTTGTTGTATCGTACCTTTATATATTGTGCCTTTATCTTGCTAAGCTCCCTACTCTCCAAAAAAGGATCTGCATGTGTGCGCTCTACGATCTCACGTGCCTTATTGGTCCACTCTTGGTCGATAGCGCTTTCGTCATCCGCCTGGACAGCTGGCATCTCCTGCATGGCTGGCATAGTAGCCTGTGGCAGGCCGTTTGCAGGCTGCTGAGGAGCTGGCTGCATCGCCGCCGGCTGAGCATTCACTGGAGCGGCAGGCATGCCTTGTGGCATCTGCTGAGGAACAGCCTGCTGATAAGTAGCAGGCGGCACTTGAGGAGCCTGTCCTGAATTGAAAGACGGCTGAGGCAAACGTAAACCCGGTGTTTGGTCTTGCTGGGGATTCATAATTTAAGCCCTATTATACCAGCATCCTCTGTTATCTACTATGTTATTACAACAATTTTAAGAAGAGGCTGTTGATCGCGAAACGTAAAAATACGATAGAGTAAATAAAACTGCCATAGTGAGTACATCCCGGACCGTTAATTGACCGATGGACTGTAAAACCAAAAGAATGAGTGGAATAGACGAAAAGACGACTGACAGGCGTATGCTCCTAGCCTTCCCCATTCCTTGCCATCGTAAAAGCACAGAGACAAGAAGAAGCAGCGAAACAAATAACAAGAGGAACGGAAGAATTAAAATAAAGGACGGGACTTTGTTTGGATCAGTTACCAAAAATAGCAACAACACGATTGCCATACAAATACTACCTGTAATCAGCGGCTTTTTCATTACTACCTAGTTTACGTTATTGCATAAAAGAAAAATACTGCAGTTTGCACACTGCAGTATTTTCTAAATGTATTGTAGGAGCCGAGGCAACAAATCCGCCCAATATATATAACTTAATTAGCGCTTGCTGCCATTCGGCGTTGACTGACCGCTCCCGCAACCTTTAGGGTCGCGAAGAGCGTTATCTTTTTTGAGTTGTTAATGTAAGTTTTTGTTTTTGACTTACTGAACACAGTCTAGCGCAAATAGCCCAAATTGTCAATAGCCATTAGCATTTTGGTAAACGAAACCGTGCATTAAAAAGTATTCATAGTAAGCAGAGCGTTTTGCTATTTTTACTGGCTGAAAAAGTTATACACAGCTTTGTGAAAATTCTCACCAATTTTGTGTTGACATGGCTAAATGCAATTTATAAGATATCAGTAGCACTTGAATAAAAAAAGTGCTCAAAAACAAAAACGACATCTGAAAACAACGGCTTCTCGCAAGCCGTTGTTCCAAAAAAAGAAACCGTCAAAACTCCAAATCAAAACCGATATAATCCAAAAAATAAGACCCGCTACTCGCAAGCGGGTCTTTACTTTTGTAGCAACCGAGCCTATCACATAGAGCATGAATCACGGCATTCGCAGCATTCTAACATCAGGATTTGAAGGCACCTTAATTGAAATTGAATGCCAACTTTCAAATGGGCTGCCAACCATAATCATTGTGGGCCTGGGCAACAAAGCAATCGATGAAGCAAAAGAAAGAATCCGTAGTGCGTTCGCTAGCAGCAAGATTGCCATGCCGCGTAAACGAATTACGATTAATTTAGCTCCCGCAGATATTCCAAAAGAAAGTACCAGCCTCGATCTTGCCATAGCGGCTGCAATCCTGCGAGCCAGTTCCGATAAAATTCAACACAATACAGACGAGAGTATATTGATCGGCGAACTTGGACTAAACGGCGATGTCAGACCCGTACGCGGGGTTATCGGCAAAATAATAGCCGCAAGTAGGCTCGGAGTACATTCGTTTATCGTACCTTGGGCAAACGTCTCCCAGGCCTCACTTGTGCCAAACGTCACAGTCTACCCAATTAAACATATAAAAGAACTTTCGCTTCATCTACTTGGCGAACAGCAGCTAAAGCCGTATGCAGCAAATCTGACCATACCTGCAGCCAAAACTACACATTCATCACTTTCATCAGTTGCTGGCCAGGCACAAGCAAAGCGAGCGCTAGAAATCGCTGCAGCCGGCGGACACAACATATTGCTTTGCGGCCCACCTGGAACTGGCAAGAGCATGCTTGCAAAAGCTTTGCCTGGATTATTACCAGAACTCACACTGCAAGAAATATTGGAAGTAACTCACTTACACAGCCTTGCAAGCTCAATGTATGACAGGCTCATAACCAGCAGGCCTTTCAGGTCGCCCCATCACAGCGCAAGTAATGCTTCAATTGTCGGCGGAGGCAACAACGTACTGCCCGGCGAAATCACACTAAGCCACCGGGGCGTACTTTTTATGGATGAGTTACCTGAATTTGACCGAGAAACAATTGAGGCACTCAGGCAACCTTTGGAGGATAAAACAATAACAATTGCTCGAGCCAAGAGAACAGTAAACTATCCAGCAAATTTTATAATGGTAGCAACTGCCAACCCCTGCCCTTGCGGATACTACGGGTCTTCCAAGGAATGCCAGTGCACTCCAGCCAGAGTACAACAGTATCAGCGAAAGCTCTCAGGACCGATTCTAGATAGGATCGACCTCTTCATACAAGTTGATGCTATCGACCATTCCCTGCTCTTATCGCCCAAGGATGAGTCAAGCGAGGATGATGCTAGGCAAGATAGGATCAATAGGTCAAGAAAAAGTCAGGCTCAACGGCTAAAATCGTCCGAGAGGCTCAACGCTACGATGACCAACGAGGAGGTCAGAGCTTGCTCTATCTCGGACGAAGCAGCTAATCTCCTCAATAAAGCTGCAAGTACATTAGATATCTCAGCACGTGCCTACATACGTATCTTGAAAGTAGCAAGAACTATTGCTGATCTTGAACAAAGCCCTACAATTGTAGATAGCCACATTTCAGAAGCACTCCAGTATCGAGAGTTGCGAATGATAAACCAATAAAAATGGGCTTACTTGACCCCTGTTTGTAGATCTGTTACAATGGTGTCACTAACAATATAAAGGAGACGTTATCAGCAAGTCTACTCGCCTGAATCAAGATATTCGGGCCCCTCAGCTCCGTGTAGTCGATCAAGATGGTAAACAGCTTGGTATTCTATCTCGCTCTGAGGCTCTGCGTGCAGCAGAGGAACAAGGCCTGGATCTTGTTGAGATATCGCCAGATGCAAATCCACCAGTCGTTAAGATTATCGACTGGGGTAAATACAACTATCAACGCACGAAGCAGCTACAAAAGAACAAGCGTAGCGCTAAGGCGTTCGAGGTTAAGCAGATGCGATTCGGGCTGAAGATTAGCGAGCACGACCTTGATGTCAAGATGAGGAAAGTCACCGGCTTTCTAGAAACTGGACACAAAGTGAAGCTTACAATCTTCTATCGAGGACGTGAGCTCGCCCACAAGGAATTAGGCTTCAAACTTGCTGATAAGGTAATAAGCGATTTCGGTGATACAATTGTTGTTGATCAAACACCGCAATTTGCCGGAAAACAGCTTAACTTCGTAATAAGGAGCAGTAATGCCAAAGCTAAAGACGCATAGTGGCACTAAGGATCGCGTACGCATCACCAAGAACGGTAAAGTACGCATCAGCCACTCACACCGCAACCACTTCTTGCAAAAGAAGACTGGTGCACGCAAGCGCAAGCTTGCAGGTCTCGAAACCCTAATCGGCGCACAGACCAAAGCCATTAAACAGAACCTAGGAGCCTAAGTAAATGCGCGTAAAACGAGGCGTTGCTGGACACGCTAAACACCAGAAGATCCGCAAAGCTACTAAGGGTATGACTAAGTCAAACCGCTCTAGTATCAAGCGCGGTAAACAAGCAGTAACTAAGGCCTTGCAGTTCGCTTACCGCGACCGTCGCAACCGCAAGCGTTCATTCCGCGAACTGTGGAACGCACGCATCAACGCTGCTGCCCGTCTTAACGGCACAACTTACAGCAAGCTTATTGCAGCACTCAAGGGCGCTAGCATCAACCTAGACCGTAAGGTTTTGGCTGAACTTGCTGTTAACGAGCCTAAGGCATTCTCGGCTGTTGTAGAAGCTGCATCAAAGCAGAAATAACTCTTCTAGAAACTGCTCCTTAAGAAAACCACCCTCTCCGGAGGGTGGTTTTTTATGCAACGATAGAACTATAGTGTGCCAGATTATCCGTAAGCCGGGTTCTGTTCTAGCCGATCATCTATCTAGTCTCGGCGTTGCCACCAAGATCAAGCGGATATAGTGACAGGCTCTGGCGGGAAACCACGGACCAAATGTCCGAGTGAGCCTATCTCCTTGCAGCAGACAGGGTTTACCACTTCATGATGTCACCATCACGAACTGCGAGCTCTTACCTCGCTCTTTTCACCCTTACTCCGTCCGAGGACAAAGCGGTTTAGTTTCTGTGGCACTTTCCCTAGGGTTTCCCCTGGTTGCCGTTAGCAACTGTCTTTCCCTGCGCTGCCCGGACTTTCCTCTTAAGCATCTTTCGATAAACGACGGTGAATAGCCCATTTCACTTACCAAAAGATGCTCAAGCGATCAGCCGATAATCTGGCACAGAAATTATTATACCACTTATGACAAAAAAGTCAGCTATTGATGCTTTTCGGCATCATCAAGCGCTTCGTTAACTTCCCTATCTGCAAGCTTATTCAGCTCGCGCGGCACATGTGTGAAGCTTATATGCTGGAATGAAGACGTGAGCTGCTTTATTGCATCGTGTATGGGCCATAGGTCTCGATTTTTGACCTTAAATCTACCCAGCATCTGGTTAACGACCAATAAACTATCCATGTAAACATGCACCTCACGGATGCCCATAGACTTAGCTTCCTCAAGCCCCAGCTTAAGTGCCTGATACTCGGCCTGATTGTTTGTTGTAACACCCAGGTACACTCCCTTTTTTACAACAACTTGGTTTTCCATGTTCATTATTGCATAGCCGCTCGCTGATGGGCCAGGGTTTCCGCGCGATCCCCCATCGGCGTATAACTTTGCTTCACGCAAATGAGGCATTGCTTCTTCCACAACACTCTTTTGTTTTTTGTTCAGTGTAAAGTGAATCATTTTAATGGGTGTCTCAAAAGTAACTTGCGGTCCATAGTATTTTTGATAGGTTTGTAGCATTTCTTCGCGTGAAGTAAACTCTTCGTGGCCATCAAAATCGTCACTAGTAATATCACCTAGGCGCTTCTCGATAACTAAGTCAATGCGCACGGTACCAACCGATACCCATGTTCCAGGATTCTGCGGATCAACTTTATCCAGAAGTTCAACTTCGTCGTTTACGCTAATATCTTTATCGTCATAGATACGCCAAGTTGCAGTTTTGTCACCACGACGTACCATGTCCGCTAATGAATGATCTAGTTTTAGTGTTTTCATATTGATTGCAGTATAACAAATAAACAAAAAGCCCGTCATCAAGACGGACTCTTTGTATGGTCGGGGTGACAGGACTTGAACCTGCGACCTCACGGCCCCCAGCCGTACGCGCTACCAACTGCGCCACACCCCGATTTACGAGTACATAAAAGGCTAGGCTCACCGATTTGGATTAACCTGGACTGTTCCAGGTGGGTGTTCTCACGCAGTAGCCTCAGCCGCTGCAAATATTGAACTCCCATAGCGAAAAAATATTCAGATTAAATTCGCACGGCTAACCTAGCCAAGAATATTATACCGCTAATACCCCTGTTATTAAAACAAAAAGCCAAGTACAAAATTATTTAGATACGTAAGAATGGGGCTTATGACTGATGAGAGCGCCAAAAGAATAACAATCAAGACTATGAAGCCCATGGACTCTATTTGATACATAACGCGCTGCAAAGGCTCTGGGGCAAATGCGTATAGAAGTCTTGAACCATCGAGTGGTGGGATTGGCAGCATGTTAAAGATAAAGATTCCTGCATTTAGTACGGTGAAGATTCCGAAGATGCTGCCCAGCAAGCCCTGCCCTCCCACGAGGTGCGTAAGTGCAGCACCAATGATAGCTAGGCCTAGGTTCGTAAAAGGACCAGCTAAAGCAACGAGCGCTGAGCCATATTCCTCATGGCGCACCTGGCTAGGGTCAATAGGCACAGGTTTCGCAACTAGTATAGGAGGAAGCCCCATAATTAACAGAGCTGTAGGCAGTACAATCGTTGTAAGAAAGTCTATATGCTTAAGTGGATTAAGCGTTAGTCTTCCCTCTCTATAGGCAGTGTCGTCGCCTAGTTTATGCGCTACAAAAGCATGCATGGCCTCGTGAATACCCAAGGAAACAACAAGCGAAGCAATTACTATTACAATATCGATTGGCGACAGGTTTGATAACATACCACCAGTATACAGTAGAAGTCGACTTTTATTACACCTTAAGAGGTTATTGACATCAGAGGTGAAAACAGCTAAAATAGACCCCTAGAACGGAAGGATAAAAGTAATGCGCAAGTGCGAAATCACCGGCAAGGGCAAGCAGTTCGGAAACAACGTAAGTTTCTCTCAGCGCCACACCAAGAAGGTATGGGAGCCGAACCTACAGAAGAAGACTGTTATCGTTGATGGCAAGAAGGTTAAACTGAAGATCAGTACCCAAGCTATCCGTACACTCAAGAAAAAGGGATTGCTTACAACCCCAGCCAAATAGCAACACCAGTTGCAACAAAAATACCCTCTCACGCGAGAGGGTATTTTATTTTGTAAGCGCTACTTATTGGTTAAGAGCGCTCGAGAACTACGAGCTGCGTAGTCTCTGCCAAATCAGCAGGCTTAATCTTAAGCTTAGCGACTGTTTCCTTTGGCTCCATTGCCAATGCCTTGAGCGCTTGCTCAAGTGTTTGCTGTGGCATCTCAAAGCTAAGACCCTTCTCGTCGTCATAGTGAGTTGGGATCACGAGCTTAGGCTCGATCTTCTTAATGAGCTTAAGGGCACCCACACCATCCAAGGTGTAACCATTACCACCAACAGGTACAATCATAACGTCTACCATACCGATAGTTTCAAGCTGTGAGTCACTTAGTTCAGGATACACATGCCCCGTAATAAGGACCTTCAGGTCGTCCACTAGTAGTTTATACATAGTAGCTGTCTTTCGACCCTCTTCGTCCATGTGTGAGCGCGCTGCAATGCCATAGATCGAAACACCAGATACTTCATACTCACCAGGCTGAGCAATTACAATCTTTGCGCTCGGAATTGCCTCAGACTGCTCCTGAGTGAACAAAACTACATCACCCGCCTTAGCGACTGACTTACTGCCTAGTTTTGCTAGGTTGTCATCAACAACGACCCTAGCCTGCTTTGTTGTAAGTGTCAGGCAGTTTGCACCATGAAATTGTATATCCATAAAATCCTCCTTAAGGTCGATCTACAGTGTGCCGCTTTTATCTATGATGACTTGCTTCTTGGAATCAAGCACCGTAGTTATAAAGCGATCTTTAATTTGACGACGATATTTAAACTCAGCTGGCGGCATAACGGTATAGCGAATCTCTTTATTCTCTTGAGCCTCAAGATCTGAAACATACTTCTGGATTGCGTTAGCGTTAACGTCACCAACAACAAGTATGTCGATGCCACTAGCTTCATCTCTAGTAAATTGACCAGTATAGAGGACAAGCTCTAGGTTACCGAGTGCCTTGAGCTTCTCACCCTCAGGCGTAAGCGCTGTCTTTTTAGCGCGCGGAGCTGGTGCTGGCTTACCCTCAGTAGCTACTGTAGCAGTCTCAGGCACAGGTGCATAGGTTGCGCCACCAAATATTGCGCGTAGTGGCTCATAGAACTCGTAATCCTGATTTACCTCATAGTATAAACGGTTATTAGTATTGTCAGAGACAATAATGCCTACATTGAGGAGATTCGCGAGCTCCCTACGTACCGAGTTAATTTGCTCGTCAATTTTACGTGTAATTTCGCGCACATAAAATGACCTGTTCGGATTGCTGTAGAACAGTTGTAACAGCTTAACCCTCGTCTTTGATCCAAACAATTGCTCAATCATATTCACATTGTAACAAACTTCGCTACGCAGCTGTAGATACTTTGTTCAAGAATGTAGTGATTAAGTCTACGGCTTCATCCTTTTTACAGATCCAGTGAATACTTTTATTTCGTTTGAACCAAGTTCTTTGACGCTTTGCAAGTTGCCAATCATTACGAATAAATAATTCCTTAGCCCGCTCCAACGAGTCCTGACCGTCCACATACCCTCGAAACGCTTTATAGCCAGTAGATTGCAGACCAGGCGCGTCCCAGCCATACACCTCAACAGCATCCTTAAGCTCGGTGATAAAACCCGACTCCACCATTTTGTCGACGCGCTCAGCAAGCTTGTGGTGCAAAACTTCTCTTTCAATTTTCAATCCCAATACTAGTGTATTTGCCCTCAGCTCTTTAGGTGTCACAGGTTCGCCCTCAGTCTCAATGGCACGCATCAGGTATCGCGGATTACGTTTATTCTCTGGTAGAGGGATTTTTTTCTCGATCAAAATCTGCTGCAGCTCGTCAACAGAGAGCTTCGCCAAACGTTCACGAACCCTAGGATCGCCTGGCTTGCGAAACTCAAAATCGTATATAACTGAGTCGACGTATAGCCCAGTTCCACCAACCAATATCGGTAAATGTCCCCTATTCGCTATATCTTGTATAGCATTTTGCGCCAATCGTTTAAAATCTGCAGCCGAGAATATACTATCAGGTTCTACTAAATCAAGAAGATGGTGAGGTATACCACCTCTCTCTTCTAAAGTCGGCTTAGCAGTACCAATATTCAAGTGCTTATAAACAGTACGTGAGTCAGCTGCTATAATCTCGCCATTAAATTGCTTAGCCAACTCAATAGCAAGACCAGTCTTCCCAGAGGCGGTCTCGCCGACCAAAACAATCAAAGGAGTTTTGTCTGGTTTGGATTCCATAATAGCTTTTCTACATTAACCTTGTAGTCATCAAGGATTTCAATACCTTCAGCATCTAACAATGCAGCCTGTGCGGCGCGCCCACCATTCGGCCAACCAGCCGCAAGACCACCCTGTTTATTAACTACGCGTTGCCATGGTAAATTCTCTGGACCAGTATGAGCGATCTGCCCCACCTCCCAGGCAGCCCAGGCAGCACCACAGAGAGCGGCAAGTTGACCATAAGTCATCACCCTACCCTCCGGAATCTGAGCTACCAGGTCGTATACCCTCTGTTTAAATTCAGCATCCACTCTTGGCATATGCCCCTCCCTACAGAGAAGTTTTGTTTACGCGAGACTTCGCCTCGTGTGCAACTGTCTTAAGGAATTCATCAAGCGTGTGTGATTGATGGTCTTCGCTGACTTCCATATCCTTACGGATACGTGGCATAACCTCGCCAGATTCAACTTCTTTTTGACCAAGAACCAAAGTATAAGGCACCTTCATCAATTCTGAACTGCGGATCTTTTTGCCTACTGACTGGTTGTCGTTATCTACGTATACGCGCAAACCCAACTTACGTGCTCGCTCTACAACACTTGCCGCAAAAGCAACTGTTGTCTCTTCCTGGTTAACAGTGATGATACGAACCTGCTCGGGAGCAGTCCAAACTGGGAAACGGCCAGCTGTATGCTCAATATATACCGAAAGGAATCGCTCAAGCGAACCCATTACTGCACAGTGCACCATAACAATGCGCTCGTCTTCGCCATCTTCGTTGGTACAAGTAAGGTCAAAACCTTCTGGCTGACCAAAATCAATCTGGACAGTAGCAACCTGATGTTCGCGGCCAAGAGCGTCGCGCCCCAAGAAGTCCAGTTTTGGACCGTAGAAAGCTGCATCGCCGACCGCCTCGATAAAGTTATCGCCAACGCGCTCGCTTGCAATATCACGAAGGCCATTCTCGACTTCTTGCCATTTATCTTCGGACCCCATGTATGCATCCTGATTTTCAGGATCGTGTAGGCTAAGGCGCAAGCTGAGTTCAATGCCAACCGTAGAGTAGAAGCGTTCAATAATGTCCCAAAGACTCAACGCTTCTGCCTTTGCTTGTGACAAACGGCAGAAAATGTGAGCATCATCTTGAGTGATGGAGAGAACCCGGCTCAGTCCACCAAGTTCACCGCTCTGTTCATCACGATAGACCATAGTGGTGTCACGGTAACGAATTGGAAGATCACGATAACTACGAGGCTTACTGTCGTAGATCTGAGTATGGTGAGGACAGTTCATGGGCTTCATGGCATATTCATGACCGTCACGAGTTTTGATCTTAAATAGTTCGTCCTTAAACTTCGCCCAGTGGCCACTCTTCTCGTACAAATCTTTCTTCGTAATATGAGGGATAGTTACCTGCTGGAATCCAACTTCGTCGCGAAGCTCTTGCACAAACTTATCTAGCTCAGTGCGGACCACTGTTCCACGAGGCGTCCAAAGCGGAAGACCAGCACCTACCAGAGGTGAGAATGTAAACAAGTCTAGATCTTGACCGAGCTTACGGTGATCACGCTTTTTAGCTTCCTCGAGCATGTTTAAGTACTGACGAAGCTCCTTATCGGTGGCGAAGCCGACACCGTACACGCGCTGCATCTGAGGGTTGCCTTCCTTACCGCGCCAATATGCACCGGAGACACGCATCAGTTTAAATGCACCGGCCTTGCCCGTTGTCTCAACGTGAGGACCACGACAAAGGTCAGTAAAATCACCGTTACGATAGAATGAGACTTCCGAAACTTGGCTATCACCACTGCTTGCAACGCCTAGCTGAGATGGGTCTAGATCCTTGGCAACAGTAGTACCAGCGCGCTTCAGGTCGTTAAGCAGTTCTTCCTTATATGGCTGGCCATTCTCTTTTGCCCAAGCAATCGCCTCATCAACTGGTTTAGTGAATCGCTCGAATGGCACGTTTTCGGCAATAACTTTTTTCATTTCAGCTTCGATTGCTTCGAAGTCTTCTTCGGAGAGCTGTTTGTCGCCAGTAAGGTCAACATCATAATAGAAGCCATTCTCTACTACCGGACCAACGCCCAATTTAACTCCAGGATAGAGTCGCGTAATAGCGGTGGCCATAATGTGAGCGAGGCTATGCCTCTGTGCGTGTAAATCTGGTTGTTGGTTCTCGGCCATATGATGACTCCTTTTCTTAATAAACAAAAAGACGCGATGATGATCAAATGCTCTCGCATTGCACTCGATCATTCATTCGCGTCTCGGACCCAAATACTGTGTCGCACAATATTCGGGCGGTTCCACCGGACTTCCTCGGCCCTCCCAGGCCTTGGCACTTGTCCCAGCACGTTATCGTACGTTCTGATTGCCCACGGAGCTCGGCAGTTGGTGATTCTGCTTCGCCGCTCGATGTTTCATGACTTTGAGCTCTCCAGCTCATTATCATTGTAACACATCGCAAAACTTCGCCTTACACGTACTAATATAGCAGTACTGGCACGATATGGCTAGTACTAATGTGTTGTCATTTTTATAATAGTACCTGTGGGTAACTAGCCTCATCCGGCTACCTACCCTATTACACACCCTTATATCCCCAATGATATAAAAAAGAACCAGGGATTTTACCCTGGTCTTGATGTCCAAAATGGTGGGCCCTAGAGGACTCGAACCTCTGACCTCTTCCACGTCAAGGAAGCGCTCTAGCCAACTGAGCTAAGGGCCCGTTTGTTCCATTTGGATGCTCTTAATATAGTCTATTTCTCTCTATTACGCAAGCCATCCTACCCCAGTTAACGCTTACGCTTAACAGGGGTAGGAGTATTGACTATATTGCATCACTCTAGTAGAATAGTCAGGTTAAGAGACTTATATGTGAGTATCAAAAAGACAAGCACGCTTGACGCGTTCAAGCTGTTCTATGAAGAGTTAACATTCTCTTCTAAACCGAATCGCATTCGTCGTTTTCGTACCGCTAGCTCTGTTAAATAAACAAGCAAATGTATAAGACCTGCAGAAGCTAACTGCTTCGCAGGTCTTTTTTAGTGCCCTCACTACGCACATCCACAGTTTAAGCATAAGTTTTCCACTAGCTTTTTGACCAGCGTCATGTCAATATGTTGTCATGGTATGTTTATATTGCAGCTCACCCACACAGGTCAAAAACTCTAGACTACAAAAGCGTGCTAACCAAGTCTGGCGACGTCGGCAGTGCGTAGCTTGCGGCAGTAATTTTACGACACACGAAATCCCAGACTATGGGAGCACTATTATGGTTAGGCGCTCACCCAAAGAATTAGATCCATTTTCCCGCGATCTTTTATTCGTAAGTATATTTGAGAGTTGTAAGCACCGTAAGACTGCATTAGACGATGCCAGCGCCCTTGCACTTACGATTATTGGAGAACTGATTAAGATCGTCGAAGACGGCAGCCTTGAGAGAGACACAATCGTAGCCGTAGCCGCTGCCGTGCTGGAACGCTTCGACGCAGCAGCAGCGACTATGTATGCCGCCTATCACCCACTACGGGCCTAAGAAGTAGTCTTACTTCTTAATTTCACCCGACTCGGTAACGACGGCTTTTTCGGTAACATCGAACTTGTCCATGTACTTGCCCATCATGAGTCGTGTCTGAGAATAAAACGCTGCTAGCGAGTTGAAAACGATACCCGTAACCGGGAGATACGCCCACTGCAGAATCATAAACAACGTACGGTGACGCTTGTAACGTTCTGGCTTAGGCGGCAATGTCTTAAGACAGATAAAGAGCGTGGCGATAATAAAGAACAAAGCGATAGTCTGGATGCGGCTCACAATTAGAGGCAGTTCATTGGCTGCAAAGTTTTGTGGCGCAACCAGCGCTGGCACAAAACCACCGAGCAAGGCCAAAAAAGGACCAGCGGCCCAAGTTACATGGCCTTCTATGGAACGGAAGATACGTGCATATAGGCCTAGACGTGGCACTTTATTCTTATGGAAGATTCCCTTGTCTATAATGTAGGCGATATCTGAAGCACCGTAAGTCCAACGACGCAACTGCACAAATTGAGCTTTGATCGTACGCTTGTAGGTGTCGCTCAGCACGGCATCCTGGAAGATTGGTACGTACAAAGGGTATACACGATAATTACCATCGAAACGGAAATAAGAACGCCAATACTGATGGCCATCCTCAACGATGGTGCGCACGCTCCAGAAATCAGTCTCAATAAGCGACGCCATGCCTTGGGCGTGAGATGAGAAGTTACGCAGTGTATGTGGTCTCAGTGACTGTACGATATGGAAGAATGAGTTACCTGTTGCAAGTACACGCATTGGTGCCGGCGCATCCCAAATATTATTGTTATAGACCGATATAGGCTGGAATGAAGCGCGCACTGGATCGATGCAAGAGCTATAAGCGTAAGTTAATGCGGCTAGGTATTTCTTGTCTGGGCGGTTGTCGGAGTCCAGAGTGGTAACAACCACGCGCAAAGGATCAATCTTCTTTGCCTCTAACCACTTCTGCAACTCACGGCCAGCATAGGTTACGTTACCGCCCTTGCCCACAACTTCACCAGGCATGTCCTTGGGGTGCTTAACAGCCATAGCGTGAAAGAATTGACTCTTATATTCACTAACCAGTTCGTTAGCCTGCTTTTCGACCCGCTCACCACCGCGCTCCTCAAAGGCAAGTATGAAGATCACCTTCTTCATGTCGAATTCACTAGCAAGCACCGACTTAATAGTTGGCTCTAATACTTCACGTGCTTCGTTGTATGTAGCGATAATAATCGCATGCAGTACTTCATTGGGCTGAACTACCATAGGCTGCACACTCAGCCGGAGCAAATTGTCGTAGTGCCACTTTGGCCGTACGGCAGATGCGTCAGCTACTTCACCCACCTGAAGTTCCGCAACTAGTTGCTGCCAATCAAGTTTTTGGTGCTTACGCAAAATACCGTAGCCATGAAGCGCACGTATTGCTGCTGCTACGGAGCGCGTAAAGTTAATAAGCAAGTATATAAGCACAAAAAGTGCCGCTAGGGTCACATTAATAAGACTTAGTATCAGTGGCAAAAACAGCATGGTGTAGCTGAGTACGCCAGGCAAAATTTCAAAGAAGCGATACCTGCGTCCGCGGTCTTCTTTGTATGGAATCTCTATATCTGTCATGCCTAGTACAAAGCCAACAGCGCATTACTTACGATTATAGACAGCAGAGAAATAAGGGTGCCTAGTGCGAGTACGGTCAATGAAAGGGTGCGACGGATACTATAGGTTTTGATGCTAAGTAGTACGTTAATAATAAGTGTTACTAAGACAAAGAAAATGAAACTAAGAATTGGAATGATGCTTCCCTTTTGGAATGCGCTAAGACCAAGGTTAGCGCGATACTGCACTATATAGCCATCAACGCCCTGGCCAATACCAGCACGAAGTAGAACAAGTGCAACACACATAAATGTAAGGAAGGTACTAATGCTGACTAGCAGTAGTACAACCCGATCGTGTAAATATTTCTTTGGGATATGCATATCGTTAATCCTTATTGTATGACGTGTCTGAATGGAAGTACATACAATTGGTGCGGGTAGAGAGAGTCGAACTCTCGTCTCAACCTTGGGAAGGTCACATAATGGCCGTTATACGATACCCGCCTGTCCCAATATATAAACTGGAGCCACCTGCCGGGATCGAACCGGCGACCTGCGCGTTACGAATGCGCTGCTCTACCAACTGAGCTAAGGTGGCCTAAAGACAAGGGTTATTATATCAGATCACTCAATATGCAACAGCCCGCTGGCTGCAAGCATTAATTTAGACTGTCCAAATTTACTCAATGAACACTATTATTATTCACTGTTATATAGGACAAATGTACTGCTCGTTTCACACTTAAATTAGTGATGAAACCACTCAACCGTCTCTGTTAAATATGTGAACACATTTTTAGTTTACTCTTGCTTTGCGTGTAGAGTTTCAGCAGATTTGACTACGTATTTACCGTCATACCTACCCCCGCCCGCGGGCGTGAAAGGTCGTTCGATCGTAGCAACACCACACTCAGCAAGTCGCTGCCAAACCTGCGCTGCGGACGCTGACTGCGAGTAGTCGTGAGTTTGAAAGTCTAGACCCTCACCCATCGCGTCAACAATAGCCGCCTTATATGCTGCAGAGCCAAAGCCTTGTCCCTTTGTGTCCACTTCAATGCCGTTAAACCAACGAGTCTTGTGCTTTTTCTCAGTTATTACCGTGCACTTTCCTACCTGGTTGCCATTGTGCATAATAAGCGACTGTTGCGCCACTAGCCTACCCGAAGGTGTACGATACGCCGGGTCTGGTACTATCTCTACTTCAGGTAGTACTCCTTCTGGATCGATAGCATGCTCCACGTCAATAGCACGTTGGACATTAGGGTTGACGTCAACCTCCGAACCTACAATCACAGCAGACGCTTCAGGCGACAGGGCATGCGGTTCAAGCTGATGGAGTATTTCGGTCATTTTTTGTTTTGGGTTACTATATAAACATTAACACATTTATGAGTTTTGGTCAATATTGCCTACGGTTATGTACAATGTAGGTATGCACGTATACGATCAGACCCGAAATCTCTATAAGCCTGAGCACATTAAGTTCTTACTAATTGCCGAATCACCTCCTCCGGCTCCCGAGATTCAAAGCAGTAGGCAGTTCTATTACACTGATCGCATCCGCAAGGATGACAGACTATTCACTAATACCATACGGGCACTATACCCTGAGTACGCTGATACGCCGGAAGCAGAGCTTGAGGTACAAAAAGAAGCGCTCCTAAGGCGCTTTCAAGCTGATGGTTGGTACATGATCGAGGCGCTGGAGTCCTCACAAGTCCATGAAGTGACTAAAAAGCAGCGCCAAGAGCGCATTACCAAAAGTCTGCCTAGTCTCATCGAACGCGTCAAAGAACTGGCAAATGAACATACAAAGCTTATCCTGATCAAATCTAATGTGTTTGTCGTTGCCGCCAAACCACTTCGTGATGCAGGATTCACCGTTCTGAATAAAGAATTACTGGACTACCCGGGACACTTCAATCAAAAAGCCTATAGGTCAAAGCTCGCAGCAATGGTGCGGCAGCAAGGCTAAGGTTTACTGATTAGCAGGAATTGCGGTCTTTGCGCCAACCATGTTGGCAACTGACGGAGGGAGCGTAATAAGGTTCGCGCCAGCGTCTTCGATAGCACCGTTTGTCGTAGGGATATAGTCGCCCACGCGGGCTTTTATGGGGCCAATGCCTTTGGCCTTGATAGTGATCACATTCGTATCTTTATCAAATGAATACTCAGTGATATCAGGTTTATTGCTACGTGTATCCAAAACCTTAACGCTATTACCCTCTACGATGATCAGGTTGCCGGTTTGGTAATCTTTACTAACCTGGCTGGCCGCAGACAAAGGCTGTTCGTAACCTACATTGCGCAATACTGCCTGGGCCTGTTCACGGACATCAGAAGCAGCGATCTGCTCTTCAATTTTGCTTTGCTGGTCAGCATTCAACTGAGCTTCAACGGCAGCCTGCTGTTCGGCCTCAACTTTTGCTACTTCTTCGGCAGTCTGAGTTCGCGCTTCATCTTCTTTGATGGCTTCGACATGGGCGTCAAAGATTTCATTCTCACGCTTAGCCTCGTCGTAGACGTCAAATATTTCGTTTTCTACAAGTGCGGCTTCATAGGCTTGTTCGATATCGTGGATACGCCCGGCGTCTTCTCGTCGAGCATCTACACCGTTTGCCTGGGCCTCCAGGATTTCAACATCGCCATCTAGCATTGCTTGGTCGACACCGTCTACTGCTACTTCTTGGTGCATGATAGCACTTCCAACATGAGCAACCTCTGCAATTGGCAATCGTTCAGCGGCATCCTCAGGACTAATGGTTTGTGGTGTTAATACTTCTGTGTTATTCATAATTTCTACCTAAAACTTGTGATGTCGCCTTGCCTAAAAATCGTTCGGGCAATCCAAACTGCAGCCATTTCAATGCGCGGCAACTTACTGATTTCGCTTTCATCATATCTCTGAGATTCGAATGTAATAGGCACTTCTTTTGGCTCAGCAATGTTATGGTGCAAAGCGACACGCAAGAATCGAAGATTCTTGGCTTCAGCTTCGCCTGAAACACCGGCATGGCGAAGCCTAGGTGTCTCGGTTTCAACCCTAGTATCACCCTTTGACCACCGGACATTCATACGCCCCGGAATAGCACCGTTTAAGCGCTTACGAGAATAGTCAACTTCGTAGCGGCGGGGCTGATCAGGCTCATCGACGATACGGACAACGGTTCGTGCGCCATTTGGATCCACGCCTTTGCCATCCTTAGTTAGGAAATCAAATTCAGCTAGGCGAGGGTTGTTACGCCTGTCGATACTAGTGTCTAGACGCCAGATGCTTTCATCTGCGGCGAGCTGGTCGATACGATTCTGTAATCCGCCTAGTGCTTCTTGATACAACTGCTCCCTGCTGGTGGCAGGATCTTTATCCACGAAGCGAGTCATATCAGGATTCAGTATTAGACTAGTGCTTGGCACTGGGTCGGTACGCGGATCAATTGGTGGTAGTGTTTCTGCTGTCATTTTTTGTTATTTTTGTTTCGGAAAGGTATACATTTAAATTAACATGCTTTTGATTATACGTCAATGTTATAACTTAAGCAGATAGACGTGTTGATGTCCAAGAAAAAACCACCACTGCAAAGTGGTGGTTTTTTCTTGGCGGGCCCGACCGGATTCGAACCGGCGATCTCCTCCGTGACAGGGAGGCATGTTAGGCCTCTACACCACGAGCCCAAGGTGTATTTGAGTAATAAAAGGCTTCATTACTCAAGGTAACAGAGGTAATGATAGCAAGCTTTGGGCAAAAAAGCAACTATTACAGCAAGGCCTACTGGTTAATAAAAAGGTGCGGCTTGTCTTTGTTTTTGAGAGGGCCGATGTAGGTGTCTACAGGCTTAAATGTGAACATAATGTGTGAGGCACGAACCTTGCCACCGCTAGCTTCGTTGAGCTTAATGATCTCGAGGCTAGTACCTGTATTGATCACATCCGAGGTCTCGCCTGGCTTGAGTCTAAATAGCGCGTCAATCACCTGCGGCGGAAGATCTCGATCAGATTGGCTAATACTAAAACCATAGTCTCCGCCGTTATCTTTGGTAGCGGTGTCGTCCGAATACTGCTTAGCTAGTGCTGCGAAGTCTGCCCCGCCCTTGAGCTGTTGGAAGACATCATTGGCGCGCTTATGTGTATCGGTATCAAGTGTAGAAACTACCTTCTGGGTAAGCATCTGTTGTTTTAGCTCACGTTTGAAGTCGCTAACTGACCAACCCCAGAACTCCTTAAGTACATCCTCAAAAACTTGGTCATTGCTCCCGAGGCGGTTCTGGTTACGAACGAGCCGGATAGCGTCGTCAAGCTCACGGTCAGTGACTTTAATCTTGTGCTCTTCGGCTAACTCCTTAACGTAGGCGTCGTCAACCACACGATCCATGGCACGTTTACGGAATTCTTCGAGCTGTTGCTTGCCAGAATCACTACTAAAGTCTACACGCTGCTGGGTCTGGTAATAGTGGATGTAGTGACGCAATTCGAATAGATAGTTTTCGTAGGCCACATAGCGTGAGCCAGCTTTGGCAATTGGGAATGGAATAACCTGTGTAACACGGTAGATAAAGGTCGACGACGAGTGGAACTTGTACAGCGAAAGCATACAGTACGTAAAGAATACGACGACAACCATAATAAGCAGGCTGGAGGAAATAAGCACTACGCGATGTGCAGAGTGCTGTAACGGATAAATGTATTTGCGGGCGCTTGAAAGTACTTCCTCGCGGTGTTCGGCAACGGTCTCGTTAGTAATACGAGGAATGCCTTGAATAGCCTGCTCTAGAGACTTTTCAGGCTCCTTTTTACCCAGACGCGGCGCTCGGGGCATACGCATACTAGGACGCTTGCTTAGGATGTGCTTAAGCTTCTTCTTCATTTCCTTCAATCTCTAATTCGTGTGGTTCACTGTACGGACTTGCAGCAACTCCCTGCTCTCGTAAAATCTCGAGCAGCTTCTTTTGGATCTTTGCGGGGTGCGGAATCTCATGAATTACCAGGTCCCCAACAAATGTCTGCATCATAATTGTACCAAATCCCAGCAAAGTTTCCTGCAAACCAGAAACTTGGTAGTTGACCATCTGGATTTGATTGAGCCCCATATCGATAACGCTACGGTGCCAAAAACCCTTCTGCACTATCTGTATAAGGCGCTTATCGGTAACAATGAAGACACTAAAGTGCCAAGAGACCCAGGAAGGTAAAAAGATCAGCAAACCAAGTACTGCGCCGCCTGCCAAGCCCATAAAATATGCTGAGTAAGTAGGATTAAACAGTACGACCATACTACCAAGAAGCAGAGCCAATAAGCTCAGGATTAACCCCTTGCGCATCACAATTGGATGCTTGCGGAACACATACAGGACCTCTTCGTCTTCGAATTGGTCGGCAAAATACTTTTGCGCCATAAGCGTATTGTATCAAGAAATGCTCGCATAGCCGAGAGCTAGCAGTCGTCAAGGCGCAAAGCGAGGTTCCTAAATGTAGCATCTAAGGGCTCCAGAACACATGTGTGCAACATGGCTGGTACATCACCGGTAAAGTCTACACCATATTCCTTCTCTATATACGAAGGGGTTAACTGTGATTTTTCTGTGGGAAGCCGTCGCAGGAGTCCCACTAGGTTACCAGCTTCATCGAACGCTCCGCCACCACTACCACCTTCATGACAGTTGAAGTCATCGCTGGAGTAAGCTTCAAGGCCGGTCAACACGACAGGTCTATTGCCTTCTTCGGCGGAGTATCCTAGTACAATGCCACCATATATTGCCGGCCGGTCACCGCGGAGCGGGTTCCTGGGCACCCCATTTGCGCGCGTCTGATAGCTGCCTAGATACACGGGTGAATATTGTTGCGGCGATTTGATCTCTGCCGCACGCAGGCCAGGACTCATAACACTAGGCACCAGTACACTCATATCGCGTTGATCATCAAATACTGATGCCGCCTCTGTAATTGGAGACTTGTTTCTGTTTGGATAGACCGCCGTTAACCTCCTGCATTGATTTGGGTGGTCACGATCTTTGCCCAAGGCTACATGCCCAACAGTAACAATGCGTTTCTTGCCATAAATTTCAGCAGCAACTGCCGATCCATACGATTTGCCATTACCTTCATCGATGGCCAACAGACTAGCACGAATTTCAGCGAGACCACTAGGCGCCTTGTGCCATCTGGGGGCTGAAAGATTTATGGTCGATGAGTGTGTCTGTTTCGAGCCGTTCTCTCCTGGCTCACAAGAAGAAAGCAATATCGCGGCACCCGCCCCTGCTCCTGCCCGTAGTAAGTCGCGCCTCGTTAAGCCCCTCTGTCTCTCGGTAGCTATTTCTGTCACTGCTGAAGTCTCCGGTTAAAAACACATTGTAGCGTGAACAAAATGCAGTATGCCATAAGGAATAAAATATAACTGTGTAAGAAGTCAGGCTACAATGGTGTAATTGTCAACTGTCTGCTTTGTGGGACTGGCGGCGGGAATGGATAGTCTCCGGTCATACAGGCCATACAGAGTGAACCAACTTCTTTGCCTAGTGACCGAGCTAAGCCTTCGGGGCTAAGAAAACCGAGCGAATCTACACCAAGTTTTTCACGCATTTGCTCTACCTCTGGGTAATTATGGGCCAGTAGCGTATTCGGGTCGCCTGTTGCAATGCCAGAGTAACAAGGGTTCCTGTAGGGTGCGGACGAAACACGCATGTGCACTTCTTTGGCGCCTGCTGCTCGAAGCTTTTCAGCCAATGCTTCTGTACTGGTGCCTCGGACAATCGAATCATCAACTACCACTACTCGTTTACCCTCAAGGACCACGCGATTGGCTCGAAGTTTGTTATTTACCATCGCTCGACGGATTTCCTGCGATGCCTGGATAAATGTCCGGCTTGTATACGGGTTCCTGATGATGCCTAGATCATAAGGGATCCCCGACTCTTCAGCAAAGCCAATTGCTGCAGCTAAACCAGAGTTAGGCACACCGATTACAACATCTGCGTCCACCGGTTGTTCTCTTGCTAATGTGGCACCCATTTCTTTACGACTTTGATACACACTCCGACCGTCTAGCCTCCCCTCATCGCGAGCAAAGTACACACCCTCCATGGCGCATAGGCCCCCGATGGTGATCTCCCGCTTAATTTGAGATGAGCTAACTTCACCGCCTTTGGTTATAGTTACGATTTCTCCTCTTTCCAGCTCACGAGATGCAATGGTATCAGGGTTAAGCGCCGGCTCTTCTGAAGCAAACATGTAAGCACCAGAGGCTAACTTCCCCATCCATAGCGGTCTTGTGCCCCATGGGTCACGTACGCCATGGAGCCTATCCTTCTCGGCGATAACAAGCGAGTAGCCGCCATCAAGGCCAGGAAACAGCTCATGCATAGCTTCGTGAACATCACCTTCTTCGCTCAGATGTGATAGTGTTCTAGCCAAGGCGTCGCTATCGCTATAGCATCCTTCGAGATCTACGCCATACGAAGCAGCAACTCTATGCATAGCTTCGATATGGCCGTTGTGAGCAATCACAAGATCTCTGTACCGGAATGGCTGTACGAGCTCAAAGGGATCTGACCCACTGGAGCTAAGCGTTCCCCACCGTACATGGCCAACGGCAATTGCAGCGGTGGGCGATATGCTATCGAGCGTAGCTGCACCATCCGGGAATACTTCTGAAACTAGGCCAGTGTCTTTATAGCCCACAAAACCATGGCCAGGTGAATCGGCTAAAACACCTGCGGCTTCCTCGCCACGATGCTGTAAGCCACTGATTCCAGCACAGGCCATCTGCGCCACAGGATGACTTTCATCTGGAGCGATGACGCCCACAACCCCACATGATTCCTGCAATAGATCATCATCTACTAGCTCAAAGGCTGATCGCGCTTCTCCGCCTGTCATTAGTTACATAGTACCAACTGGACGAAGCATTAGCTACACAAATAGAAAACCACCCGCATATGGGTGGTTTATTGAATCAGATTTGGTGCCCCCACCACGATTCGAACGTAGAGCTTCTCCTTAGGACGGAGTTGTTTTATCCATTGAACTACAGGGGCGACGGAGGAAGAAAACATTTTTTGTTTACACAAAATGTTTTCTTCCGAGGAGCCCCGCTCTACCCGCAAAGCGGGGAGATAGGGGCAACTTCCTTCCTCTACTAAAGTAGACTCGGGATTTTTCGGAAGAATTCGTTTCCAAACAATTCTTCCTTGAGATGCCTGAATAGGCAGTGCCCAAAAACAAAGGAGGTTTACTCCTCCAACATTCTCTACGAAATCTTTGGTTGTGTAAAGTGGCTGCTGGAGTGTTCGTAGCTAACTAGTTCACTATCGCTAAACCAATGAGCAACTTCCTTCTCGGCTTCCTCTGGATCAGCAGAAGCGTGCAGCACGTTTGGCACACCGCGCTTAGCGGCTGAGGCGTGACCGTAGCTCATGTGAGCGTAGTCGCCACGGATGGTGCCAGGAGCGGCGCTCTTGGGTTCGGTTGAACCAACCATCTTGCGCACGGTCTCTACCGCATCGATACCTTCGAGCACCATAGCAATAACTGGACCCTGTTGCATTTCTTGCATCTGAGTTTCAAAAATCTCATCACCCTTACGAGTCTTGAGGGTTCCGATGCCTTCATAGTGCTTAAAGTAATGGTCGTAGTCAGGTTGCAGCATCTTTGCGCCCACGATCTTGAGGCCAACCCGCTCGAAACGAGTAAGGATCTCGCCGACGATGCCACGCATCACTGAGTCAGGTTTGAAAACAATCAATGTTTTTTGCATGTATATCCTTATCTTATTTGTCTGGACTATTGTAACAGATACAGCGCCTCTGCTCTACCCCGGTATTACCATAACCTGTACAATGAGTACGTATGAAATTCAGCAAAGCTAAGACCGACTTTTTGGAATATCTCGAGATTGAACAAAACCGATCGCAAAAGACCATCCAAAATTACGACCACTACCTAACGCGGTTACTCGACTTTGCTGGTGATGATATTTCGATCAGCGATATCACTCCTGAACTGGTCAGAAAGTGGCGGCTCTGGCTTAATCGTCTGGGCACAAACGTATCTGATGAGCTAGGTAAATCCACCCAGAACTACCATCTGATTGCGCTGCGAGGATTTTTAAAATTCTGTGCAAAGCGCGACATTCCGGCGCTGACGCCAGACAAGATTGAGTTAGCTAGGACTAAGCGCAAACAGGTCACCTTCCTTAATGAAGAGGAATTGAGCAGACTATTTGCCCAACCAGACATCAATAAGGAAGTTGGATTACGTGATCGTGCCATTTTGGAACTATTGTTCTCGAGCGGACTGCGTGTATCAGAGCTAGTTGGGCTAGATAGAGACCACGTCAATCTTAAGCGGCGCGAGTTCATGGTCCGTGGTAAAGGTCAGAAGGACCGTCCTATTTTTATTAGCCCGGCAGCAGCCGATTGGGTGAACGATTATTTAGGTGAACGGCAAGATAACGCTGCCCCGCTCTTTATTCGATATAGCGGCCGCAAGAGCGTCGATAACAGCGGAGACTACCAAAGACTCACAGCACGCAGTATTCAACGCCTAGTGGCTCAGTATGCGCTTCTAGCGGGTATTACTAAGCACGTTAGCCCACACACTCTACGCCACTCATTCGCCACTGACTTACTGATGAATGGCGCCGACCTCCGCAGCGTGCAAGCCATGCTTGGGCACAGCAACATTGCGACTACTCAAATCTACACCCACGTAACTGACCCTCATCTAAAAGACGTCCACGAACGCTTCCATAGCAATACCGTCGACTAATGCCGACGGTATTTTGTTTCACACCTCTAAATTATTACGGTTGGCAGAGACGGTTGCCGCTGGTTACATCAGCCGTACCGCTGTCGTAGTAGCCGTCCATAACGGAGTAGCGCTTACAGATTGAGTCTGTGCTTTGGATTGCGTAGTCTGAAAGTTCGTTCTTGCTGGATGAACGGTAAGGAATGTTAACTTGCAAACGACGGAGTACATCTTGCGCCTTACCTGTTACGTCGATCTTGGCCTGCGCACCAGCGATCTCTGCAGCGCCAGCAGCTGTTGTACCAGTTACCTGCAACGCCATGTCTTGGTATAACGAAGATATACGCATGTAGTACGAACCCTGACTTAGACCGTTGATCGTTAGGTTACAGCCGGTGTTAGTGCACTGCATCCCCACAAGATTATTGGTGTTAGCGACGCCAGCAACGTATGGAATTGTGGCCGCGCCACCAGAGCTAAATGGCACTGCAAAGGTAGTCATTGTCGCGTTACGGAGTGAGTCGGCATTGAGGCCAGCGCCTGCCGTTGGGACCAAGTCAAAACGAAGTACACCGTAGCCACAATTCCAGGCAGTTGTGGTTTTGAGAGCGTTCGCAGTGGTAGTGCCACAACCTGTTATTGGAGTAGTGGTGCCCTTCTTGGACTGCAGGCTTAGCTTGATGCTCGTGAAGTTAGCGCCTGTCGCTGAAGTCATTGGCACGATAACTGACGTGGTGCCAATATCGCCATAACGCAATTCTGTTGGAGACGGATCGACCAACAAACAACTGTAGGAAACGTTATTAGCAGCATCAAGCGTAGTATTAAGCGATCCGTAGAAGCCACCCGTACCAGTATCGGTACAACCGTTTTTGTCAGGCACGGCGGTGCCGTTATCTACTGCGGTCTGGATAAGTTTGCGTACATCGTTTAATCCGGATTCGGCGGCATAGAATGCCTGCGTACTCAGCTGACGGTCGAGTGTCTCGCGCTGGTTGCGACGTGATATCTGTGCAAAGCCCAAAACAATTAAACTGATCACAATCATGAGCACCATTGTGGTCATGATGGAAACCGTTCCGCGTTCTGAATTTCTGATGCTTTGGATGCGTTGCTGCAAACTTCTCATGCTTATCCTCTATTGTACCCTTTTTACGACAGTTGTTGTAATGTCTGAAACTGCACAAAATTGTGTGCCCTGACGCTGCCCCTTACAGATAGCGGTGTTGGCATTTGGATTGTTTAAGATGGTGTCGTCACCGTATACGATCTTCACACTCACCTTATATACATTAGGACTTGGGTTTGTTACTTGCAGACGTGAGATTCGCATATTTGGTGCGAGGAGCTCCCGGCCAGAGACAGTTGCGCTGCGAACGTTTTGAGCTGGGGTACTGCTGGTACAACCAGAAACAGTGTTAGCGACTAGACCATGATAAGTTTGTGCCCCAGTTGGAGCATCAGCAAGCATGTAGCCGGTCGTGTAACTATACTGTAGGTTGCCAACGCAGAATGCGTAAGAAGAACCGGCCGTAGGACTTGCCACCGTAGTAGTTACGTTGCCACCATTAAATTGGATACCTTGAGAAATCGAATCTACGATACTGCGATTTACATCCTGAAGTTGAGTCTCCGTAATACCCTTGTAGTACACACGAGTAAACTGCATGATTGCAGTGGTCACCACCAGTAAAACAACTCCGAAGACCATGGTGGCAATCATTAACTCGACAACAGTAAAGCCAGCTGATTGTTTACGAAGTTTTACACGCGCCATTATTGGTACATCCTATACTTCATTTCAACATTATCTCGTGCGCCGCGAATATTGTTCCAGCTGTTGCGGATAGTGAATGTATTGCCGGTTCGGGTAATAGACAGATGAAAGACCGGCTCTGTACCCGTAGGAGCGCCAGTGGTGTCAACCGCGCATGCTGCATTAGTACTAGTAACTACGACGCTGGCAGGAGTTATACAGTAACTAACAGGTACACCTCCACCAAACAATGCATCACTATTCGTAGATGCAACTGCTTTGATAAGCTCAATCTGGCTCTCGACAAGCTTGAGGCCATTAACACGCTCTTGAGCTTGTCTAGTTCCCTGTAGGCTGTGGTTGGTAGTTATAAAAGCACCTGCCATAACTGTCGTGATAACAGCAATTGAAATTAACACCTCGACAATGGTGTCGCCACGTTCTTTTAGTGCGTTGATTTTGCCTACGAACATGTGGTGTTCCCCTTTATGACAAGGTTTACGTCTAGCTGCCTACCATTGCCGCCGATAGTGATCAGACCGGACTGGCCTAGTCGTGCATTTGCAAAACAAAGTTTCACGCCAGCAGGATTTATAGGGCTTGCCGCAAGGTTACTGTTAATTGTCTGAGCACCAGCAGCCGCTGAAGCATTCAATACGGATCCAGTAATTGGGACGACATTGATCTGTTGCGATCCTGATACCAAAGCCCCACTGCTATATGATGCCAGGCTACTAACGAAGGCTATTGAGCCGACGTTGGTGCCTGCACCGCTGCCATATTTAAGACTAGCCGTGGTAAGGCCATAGTTAAGCTTCTTCACGGAGGCATTGTCAGGCACGCCTGGATTGCCAGTAGAAGGAGCTATCACTTTTGGCATAGCCGCAGCATAAGTCGTAACCTCGGCGCCAGACGAGTCACGTTGTAAGCCTGCGACAGGATATATACGGAACTGCTCTGGATCTGTACCGTTAATCTGGAATTGGATTGCCTTGCCTAGGAATATACAACCAGTGTTCTCCCCCTGGGCAGTACTTCCTGCGCTAATTGACGGCCCTATGCCGCTAGCTGAGCATTGAAAGTTGGCCAGGTTTGGGTAGTAACCGACTGAAACGTCATTAATAACCTGTTCTATTTGAGATCTCACCTCTTGGATAGACTGCTGGAACTGGGTCTTAGCCTGTCTACCTGAAAGAGATGCTGCGATCAGCATAAATAGACCGCCAGTCACCGCCAGCACGATAAGCGTCTCCACAATGGTAAAACCTTGGGTCTTTAGGCCACCCTTCATATGGTCAAGTATAGCATAAGAACTTTGGTGAGAACCGAAGTATTTAGACATAAAGTATTCCCGTATACCAGCTGATAATACTGCCCCCGAATAAGCGTACGATGATAAGTCCAATAATAAGAAACGGACCAAAAGGAATTTGAGTCTTGGCCTTTGCCTTGCCCTTAATAATGGCCGGCAACGATCCAATGAGTCCCGCGACTGAGGCCGTGAATAACAATAAAAATGGCTCGAGGAGACTTGTGCATAAAAGACCGAGTACTAAGGCAAGCTTTACGTCTCCCCCGCCTATCCAAGTACCCTTAGAAAGTTGAAACAAGATGTAAAAAATGCCGCTAATAATAAGTGCGCAAGCTACTGCCATAGTAACAATCTGAATATCGCGCTCCATGACGGCCG
>Ga0075366_10000099_pt1 | contig 35250 bp, 30 predicted proteins | sample EndMethybrTD3031_FD_72351 | JGI IMG/M metagenome (GOLD analysis project Ga0075366, IMG submission 72351) | Populus endosphere microbial communities from Tennessee, USA - Endosphere MetaG P. TD hybrid TD303-1 | ecosystem: Host-associated > Plants > Roots > Endosphere | place: USA: Tennessee...
CCATGGCGCTACGAGGGCAAGCACTTCAACTACCGGATGGTGAACCCCTGGGCCCTGCCCTACCAGAAGCCGATTCCGCCGGCGATCATCCCCGGGTTCCTCAGCCGTGAAACCACCCAGTGGGCAGTCGACAAAGGCTACCCCTATCTCGGACTTGGCGGACCGCTTCTGCCCAACGCGGACATGTCGGACTTCTACGCCGACGAGTATGCCTCCCGCGGCCTGCAAGCTGGCCCAGAGAACTTCGGACACGTGGTCAACATCTTCGTCCATGAGGATGGCGAACGCGCCCAGAAGATCGCGCGCGAGGGTTTCTGCTTCGGCGGGGGCAATGGCAACTTCGCCAAGGCGCAGCACACCCTGCCCGCCGGCTACAACTCGCCCGCCGCGATCAAGCGCCTCGCGACCATTCCTCAGGCAGGCTGGCTCGGCATCAACAAGGAGCGCCTCGAAGAAGAGACGATCGGCGTCAAGAAGAAGACCGTTGCCCAGCAGCGCGCCGCTACCGAAGCAGGCTACGATCGGATGCAGGACAACCTCCAGATGCTGGTCGGCACACCCGAGGAGGTTGCCGAAAAGCTCAAGATCGTGCTGCGCTGCCTGCGTCCGGGCATGCTGTTCATGATGGCACCCTTCGGCAATGTCAGCGATGAGGATCGCCGCCGCTCGATCCGTCTCATCGGTGAGCAGGTCCTGCCCGAAGCAAGGCGTGAGGCGGACCGACTTGGCCTCACTGACATGCTTCAGCGAGCGCCCGGATCAGTGCGCATTCCCGCAGGCCAGAAGCGTGCCCCGGTGGTCGACCGGGAAGCCATTGCAGAATATAACGCAACAATCGCTGGTTAGCCCGGCCTGAACCTCGCTTGGGGATCAGCCGTCCGATTGCGCGCGCGGATTAGGGGACTGTGAGAAAAGATGGCTCGGCGCTTCGAAACCTGGGCAGACCTGCTGATGTCGGGTGCGGCGCACCTGCCTGACGAAGTGGCGTTTGCCGTCGTGGCGAATGGTTCGCCGGGCGAGTCGATCAACCGGAAGGATTTCGTCGACAAGGCGCTTCGAATTGCACGTGGCTTGCAGGACCTGGGTCTGAGCAAGGGATCGGTCGTGGTGATGAGAGGAGAGCCCTCGGTTGTCTGGGCGTCGACTTTCGCTGGCATCCTGCTCGCCGGCGGCATGCCAGCCCCGATCCATTCCCATTCGAAAAATGCGGAACTTGCCAGAGTTATGGTCGCTGCCGACGCGGCATTCGCTGTCGTCTCCGCAAGCAGCCTGACCTCTCCTCTGGTCGATGCGGACGCCAAGGGGAAGATCGTAACTTTCGAGCATCTGGCCGATAATCGTCCCAGCGTGGAAGCGATGTTCGCCCTCAAACCGGCTTCGCCCGTACCCTGCAAGCCATCCGATCTGGCCGTGGTGATGCAGACCTCCGGAACAACCGGAAACCCAAAATGCGTGGCGCACACTCATGCGAGCCATCTTGAATTCATCGATCGCTGGAGTGCCCTCACGATGGTCGAGGGCGACCGGGCTCTATCGTTTCTGCCGCTGAATCATCAGGGAGGCCTGCTGTTGTCGTGGCTTTCCGCTTACTCGATGGGCATCCCGTATTATCAGCTCAATCCCTACACGCTTGAAGGCATGTGGGATGCAATCCGCACCTACGGAATTACATGGCTGGCGCTGATTGCGCCGGTGCCCACCTATATGCTTGAGGCAGCGCCCGGGCCTCGTGACCGCGACCACAAGCTGCGCTTTGTCTCAGGCTCGCGTCGCCCGGAGGAGATGGCCGAACTGGACCGCCGTTTCGGCATCCGCCTGGCGCGCGGATACGGATCGACCGAGACAACCATGGTCGCCATGTCGATCGATCATGACCGGCCCCAGGTGCAGGGCCTGACGGCCGATCAACTCGCCAGTTGTGCGGGTCCGCCACTTGGCGAAAATGCCTTCCGGATCGTCGATGAGGCAGATGCGGAATTGCCGCATTCGACCATTGGAGAGTTGCAGGTGCGGGGGCCCTCGCTGTTCAGTTGCTATCTCAACAATCCCGAAGAGACGGCCAAAGCATTTGCCGAAGGCGGTTGGTTCCGGACGGGGGACCGCGCCTATGTGAACGAGCATGGCGAGCTGTTTTTCGTCGAGCGCGCGGGCAGCGCGATCCGGCGGAGTGGCGAAAACATCTCTGCTGCGGAGATCGAAGCCACGCTGCTGCTGCACCCGGGTGTGCGCGACGCGGCGGTTGTTCCCGTAAGCGACAAGCTGCGCGGGCAGGAAATACGCGCCTGCATCATGCGCGAGCCGGGGTCAGCGATTACTGCGGATGACATCTTCGAGCACTGTCAGGCCTCATTGGCCAAATTCAAGGTGCCGCGGTACATCGATTTCTGGGACGAATTTCCGCGCACCTCGACGATGAAGATTGCACGCGGAGAACTCAATTCCAATCCGGACCGCTGGGTGGACCGTTTTGCTCGCTAATAGAGCTATGTGCGGCGCCTCGAATGCATCTCAAGAACAAGATTTTTCGGATCCCAGGCCACAAGCGAACCTTCCGACTCCGTCTGGATCGAACCCAGTCCGCAAGTCACTCGAAAACCGAACAGCGACCTTGTTCGATCTGACATCTTTGCCAGCACAGTAGGGTGCACGCCGAGCGTGCCATTGTTGACTGTGCGCGTCCATGATCGCTGCATAAGCATGATGATGGCGCGACGAGGAACCTGTGTCGTGTTGACGCCCGCCCCATGCCACAATCGCGAATCCACAACGATCGCCGATCCTGCGGGTGCGCGGACTGCAATCGTTCCTTTCGCCGAATAGATATTCTCGGGAGTCAGGCCGCGCTCGATAATGTGGCTGCCCGGAACGATACGGGTGCCGCCATTTTCCTCGGTGAATTCATCGAGGCAAAACAGCGTGTTTACAGCGATTGGGAAATGGGTGGCTGGCTGGACCGGGTGTTGATCCTGATGGAGGAACTGGGTTTCGCTGCCCGGGCCAACAATGTTTGCGCTGTACTGACCAAGCAGCGGGAACTCCTCGTCCAGAAAGTCCGGAACGAATTCGCTGGTGACCCAGTTATCGAGCAGCCTGATGAATGCTTCGCCCTTGTTATGGAGAAGCCAGACGCGCTGGTTGGGGGCAACTGCGGCCGCACTTGCGTCTTCGCGCTCGATGTCACCGCGATACCCGCGCCGCTCCTCTCCGGCGCCCCTTCCACCCTCGAAATAGTCGACCCCGGACGCCATTTCGGCGGCAGACTGCTCGTCCAGCCGGTCTCTCAGGGCCTCGAGTTCTGCAGGGGAAATTGCATCCTTGATGATGCAGTAACCGAATACCTCAAGCTGGCGCAGGGCGACTTCCCGGTCAGTCGTCGGCTTGGGAAGTGGCTGGTCGGTAAATTGCTCCTGGCGAGGGAAGTGACTACCGGAAAGTTCGTCGCACAGGCGGATGCCGCTCTCGATCCGTCCTCTGACTTGCAGGCTGCCGAACAGCATTAATCCGCGCGGTTCCTTGGTGCCATTCATGATGCGAGCCATCGTGGCCGGGTCAGCGCATATAGTGGCGACAGGCGCGCCATCCACTGTGCCCTGCTCGACAGATCCTTTCGCCATGTCGACTGCCAGAAGGTTGCCTTGGCCAAAGTCGAACCCGATCAATTCGTCCCGCACTGGCAAAAGCGCGACCCGCAATGCAATGGCTTCGGCAACGGAGGCAAGATCGCCTTTGACCCTGGGCCAGGCATGCCGGGCAGCATAAGGCGGTCGAGGTCGTTGGGATAGTTCAGCTGGAAGCATCATCCACCTCTTCACGTCACGGGCTGCTTCCCCACAGGCAGCGCTATAACACCAAAACAGGATTGGCTATCGTATCGGATTCACCCAGGTCAAGGCGCGAATACAGCGTAAGTTTGCTGGACCGGCCTATCCAATTTTCTAGGGATTTCGGAAATGCAACAGACACGATATGAATACCATTGACGCAGTGGAACAGAAGTCATATGTCGCGTTGGAGCGAGCGCTCTAAACCATAGAGATTCGCCATCAAGTCAAATCCATCGGAGAGGGTTTCAACGTGATCGAACTTGGCGTGATGAACAACGGCTACACTGACTTGCCGGCCTACCAGAACGCTGACGGTATGACACTCCCGGACGGGACGCTCGCCGAGTCGCTGTCGAACATGCAGCGACAGGTGCACCGCCAGTACAAGCAGGGCCTGGCCGCCGAGAAGTTCGGTTACGATGCCTATTTCCTGACTGAGCACCATTTTCAGCCGGAGGGTGCAGAACACAGCCCCAACCCGTTGATGATCCAGGCCGCGCTCGCCGTCACGACGAGTCGTATCCGCTTGGGCCAGATGGCAAATATCGCGCCTTGGCATCATCCCATTCGGCTCGCCGAACAGGCGGCAATTCTCGACGTGCTGAGCCATGGCCGTCTCGAATTTGGCATTGGCCGCGGATATCAGGCGCGCGAAGCAGAGATCCTCGGCAAGCCCTTCGGTGCCGGCATTCAGGACGGCGAAGCCAACCGCGCAATTTTCGAGGAATGCTATGAAATCCTCATCAAGTGCTTCACTGAAGAATCCTTCTCGCACCACGGTGAATTTTTCAGTTTCCCGCATTCCTATCTGAACTGGCATCATCCCCAGACGATCGCCTATTACAATCAGGAGAAAGTCAACCGCCCCGAGGCGCTGACTGTTGGTGCGCCCACTGGCAAGTCCGGCGTGCAATCGGCGACGACGGTGCTCAATGAGATCACGGTCGGACCCCAGCCGCTGCAAAAACCGCATCCGCAGTTTTGGATGCCGATGACAACGCGTCGTTCGGCTGAATGGGCAGCTTCTCATGGTATCAACGGCATCTATGCCGCCACGCCGAACAAGCTGCTCAAGCGCGAACTCGATATCTACCATCAAGCGGCCGAAAAGGCGGGGTGGCCGGATCGCCTGGGCGGCGGCGAATTCAAACGCGGCTGGGATTCCAAGCGCAAGCGCGGCGTAGTCGCCAATCGCATGGTGCACGTTGTGCAGGGCTCGCTGGGCAACCAGAAGCTCTATGAAGAAGGCCTCACCATGTACATGGACTACATGAACGCCTTCGGTTCGCTCGGCGTTCAGCTGGCCGAAGCCGGTTTCCAGGAATCGAATGTCGCCTCGCTGGCGGGTTCGGGCCTTCATCTCGTCGGCAGCAAGCAGATGGTCATCGATGCGTTCGCCGATCTCAAGGAAGCCGGCGGCTTCGACGACATGTTCGTTATCATGCTGTTCGATGGGCACTGCCTGCCCGAACAGATGGTCGAGGACCAGATGCAGTTCTTCTCCGAAGAAATCATGCCGGTGCTGCACAGCGAATATGGGCATCCCGGTTATAACAACGCATTCCTCAATCCAGCTCCGGAACCTCAGCCGCGCGTGTGATGGCACAAGCTGATTGACGGGACTTCGTCTTCAGGGCGGATTTGAGCTCAGCCGATTTGAAGGCCATTGCGATCGGATTGACATTGCGCTGGCCTTGTCGGCGCTGCGCAATGGTTTTTTGACCGCAAGTTCGATCAAGGTGGACAACCTCCGGGATCTGCAGGAACGTCAGACCCGCAGAGGATGCGACTGCCGACTTTGACATCGGTGGCCAAGAGAGTGAGGCTTGTATGCGTGGAACGCCCAAGCAGCCTGGGGAAAAGCTTCGAGTGGCCGTGCTCGATGATTATCAGGGCATAACTTTTGAAATGGCGGACTGGTCACGACTCGACGGATCTGCCGAGGTCACGGTTTTCCGTGACCACGTGGCAGATTCCGACGAACTGGTGCGTCGGCTGGAGCATTTCGACATCATTGCAGCGATGCGGGAGAGGACGCCGTTTCCCAGGCAGATCCTCGAGCGGCTGCCAAACCTGAGGTTCCTGGTCACCTCTGGCCCGGTGAATGCCGCCATCGATATCGATGCGGCACGTGACCTCGGCATCGTCGTCAGCGGCACTGTGGGGCGGAATGGAATTCCGGGAACCATCGAACTTACCTGGGCGCTGATCCTGGCGTCGGCAAGATCGATCGTGCGTGAAGATGCTCTGGTGCGCGCAGGCGGCTGGCAGCGCGGCGTCGGAACAGTCCTGAGCGGTCGCACGCTTGGCATCGTCGGCCTCGGAAATCTGGGTTCGCGAATGATTCCGGTTGCACGCGCATTCGGTATGGAAGTCACTGCCTGGAGCAAGAACCTCACAAGCGAGCGCGCGGCAGAATATGGCGTGACAGCGCTCGATCACGATACATTTTTCCGCACGGCCGACGTCGTCTCCATTCATCTCAAGCTATCGCCACGGTCCGTCGGCTATATCGGAAGGGAACAGCTGTCCCTGATGAAGCCCACGGCGTTCCTCGTTAACACGTCTCGCGGGGAGATTGTCGACGAGATCGCGTTGATCGAAGCGCTGGAGACCGCGACGATCGCCGGGGCAGGTCTCGATACCTTCAGCGTCGAGCCGCTACCAGCCGACCATCGGCTCAGGTCGCTGCCAAACGTCGTTCTGTCGCCGCACATGGGGTATGTTACCAGGCAGACCTACGGCGACTATTTCGGCGGATATGTCGATGCGATCGAAGCCTATCTGCAAGGCAAGCCCATTCGCGTCCTGACAGAAGGCGCCGACCTGCTGAGCCAGGTGCTTTGAGCGAGCGCAATGGCGCCGCTCAGGTGCGCCGCGCTAACCCTTCCTGAATATCCTGTCGCTGTCGAGCATGCTGATCCGCCAGCGGCCATCGGCCCCGCGCCGGCAATCGATCCGCACATCGGCCACTTCCACCGGATCGCAATAGTCGCTGAAAGGCACTTTCCCGACCTTGAAGAACAGCTCGAGCGACAGGCCGACTTTGGCTTCGGTCCTGCTGACGAAGGAAATGCGGAAATTGGAGAGCAGCTGACGGATGATCGGCTTGTCCTCCTTGGCATCGACGCCTTCGAAGTGAGACTTGTAGAATCTGGCAATGGCATCCAGACCCGAAATCCATTGGTTTTCGAGCTTGCAGCGGCAGTCCCGGGTCAACACGTCGGCCTCGATCATGCCGCGACCATAATTCGTATCGACCTCATGTGCCCATTCGTTGATGACCTGCGTGATGGCGGCCATCGCGATGGTCTGTTCCATGGGATTGGGCATGGATAGCCGCACTGGCGCCGCCGAAACCGGAATCGACGATACCGCGGCAGCAGTTGAGGCGGCAATCAGGACTTCTCGGCGACCAATAGACATCACGGCTTCTCCAGATAAATACAGGGGTCGGCGAAAGTCGCCGATGGCATGGCTTTCTTACGCAGCAGCAAACCGGACCTATGGTTCCGCCTTAAAAGTCGGCTTCGACCGAGACACGGAAGGTGCGGGGCGTGCTGCGAGCCAAACTTCCGGCGCCTCTGGTGAGCCAGGCGTTCTTGTTGGTCAGATTGTCGATGTTTGCGCGAATGGTAATGGGCGTGCCACCCGTATGGACTACGTAGCGCGCGCCCAGATCGAAGCTCGTCCACGACGGCACTCGCTGGGTATTCTGCGCATTGACGAAGAAGTCTCCGGTATAGCTTATGCGGCCCAGCAACGTGAGGCCGGGAACAAAGTCCAGATCGACTTCGGGGGCCAGGCTAAACTGGAAGCGCGGCGAAGCAGGTGCGTCCTTGCCGTCCAGCGCTCCGCCCAGGCTGCGAATCACACGGGCCCTGAGCGTCGAGGCACCGCCGGTGATACGAAAGCCCTTCACTGGCTCACCAAACACTTGCAGTTCAAAGCCGACATTGCGTTGCTTGCCGAGGATGCCGAACAGATTCGTTGTCGGGTCGGTGAAGCCGGTTTGCTGTTCGACGCGGAAATAGGACAGCTGGGCTGCCAGTGTGCCGGAGTCGAACTTCACGCCTGCTTCATACTGGGATGCGCTGGTTGGCGCGAACTGCTGCCCTGCGTTTGCGGTGCCGGTTGGCGCGATCGGCCCTTGAACGAGGCCTTCGATATAGTTGGCGAAGAGGGCCACTTGCTTCACAGGCTTGACGATCACGGCGAAGGCCGGGGTGAGCTTGCTCTGATCGTAATGCGATGTGACGACGTTCGGATCGGCGGCAAAGTACTGATCGGTATTGATACGCTGCAGGCGCGCGCCGATCAGAACCTGCACCCGGCCTTCGAGGATCGACATGATGTCGGCAGCGGCGACGCTGCTCAGCTTGTTGTCGAGCTGTCGGGTCGGATTTTGGTTGACGCCGGAAACGTCCGGTTCGGAAATGGTGAACGGACGATAGATATTCTGGGTGCTTGGCGCGCCGAACCGGGTCTGCGGCCCTGCCTCCTTGTAGGCAATCCGGTTGCCGATGATCGCCAGATCGTGAGAAATCGGCCCGGTGTTGAACTTTGCATGCAGCTGGACATCGGCCGATTCGAAATTGCGCTTCTGCGGAGACGCAAGCGTGATGGCCGTCACATCGCCGTTGCTCTGGAGGTTCACCAGAATATTCTGGACTGTGAGCTCGCGGTTGAACAGGCGGCCATATGCCGCGGTAATGTAAATGCCGTCGGCAATATCAAAGCGCGCTCTGGCCATGCCGTATTGCCCGCGGACCGACGAGCGCTGCCATGAGGGAACGATCGTAGAATCGATTGGCGGCGGCGGCGGGAGGATCGCGCCGACGGCGAGCGTCGAAATCGCCGGGGACAGCCCCTGGATGTCCTGTTCGAAATAGCCGCCATCGACCGAGAGGTTGAAGCGTCCCGAGGTAAAATCGAGATTGGCCGCAATCGTGCCGGAGCGGTCTTTTTGCCCTTTGAGCGGGGTGGCGCCATCACGGTAGGCGGCATTGACCCGAACCCCGAGCCCGTTCGCTCCGCCAAGCCGGCGGGCAAAGTCCAGCGCGCCGCCGAAATTGCTGTCCGAGAAATAATTTGCGGTCAGCCGCGTGATTGGCAGCGTACCGGCCTTTTTGGTCACATAGTTCAGCGAACCGGCAATGCCGCTGCCGGGCGTGTTGCCTACCAGCAGACCCACCGGCCCACGGATCAGATCGACCCGCTCGATGCTTTCATAGGCGATGCGGCGAGTCGGCACCATGCCGCCCAGCCCGTTCAACGTCGCTTCGCTGGCATTTAGCGCGAAACCGCGAACAGTGACGGAATCGGCATAGTTGAACCGGTCGTTGGTGGTGCGGACGGAAGGATCGTTAGCTAGAACTTCGGCCAGCGAGTGAGCCTGCAAGTCCCGTATTAGCTTGTCGGTGACGCTGGTCGTGCTGAACGGCACGTCCATGCGATCGCGCACGCCAAGCAGTCCGGTCGGGGACTTCACTGCGATCTGGCCGCCGACGCGGGCGGTTACGACGATCTCGTTGCGCTCGTCTGCTGCTGAGCTTTCCGTTTGATCCTGCGCATAGGCCGGAACCGCGATCATGGTTGTCAAAGCGAGAGCCGTCGTGCGGAGCAAGGCTGCCGAACGCTGCGCAGTGAGGTGGGAAGTCCTTTTCATTTTATTGCTCCCTAGGTTTTTTGGTCGGAGGGGAGCCGCCTTCTGCGGCATCCGCTCGTTTCAGGTTTGAAAGTCGAAGACGGTGCGGCGAGAACTAATTCTTGGACTCGGCTGCGGTCGGCGGGGTGGCTGGCGGGCACCAGGCGGGCCGCTCGGCGTCGCTCACCATGAGGCAATGCATCTTGCCGGCTGCGTTCGACGCGACCGGCAATCCGAGGAAAGGCGTCAGCAGTGCGAGCATCGGCTCGAAGTCCTCAACTTTTACGCCGTTCGACAGAGCAAGCTTGAGGTGCGCTTCCAGTTCGTGGCCGCGTTCGGTCGCGATGAGCGCGGCAATCAGGATCAGATGTTTTTCGCGTCTGGATAGCGAGTCATCGTTGTCCCAGTTGTGCCCATAGCCAAACTCCAGCGAATCGCGCGCATGCATCGCCAGCGGGCCCCGCTGGTGCGCATAGCGTTCGGTTTCGGCAATGCTGGCCTCGGGCGCATGCATTTCGCGCAGGATCTCAAGTGCGTGCTGCGCCTTCTCGCTCAGCTGCACCGGTGCAGCGGCAGCGTCTGCTGGCTTGGTTCGACTTTCTGCATAAGCCGTCGCGGGCAACGCCAGGAAGCTTAGCGAAGCGGTAATAATGGCGAGGTGCACACGCATGAATTCAAATCCCCTCCACAGGTCAATTTCTGGAGGGCGACTGAGTTTGGCCAGCTCGCCCTCAACCTATAGTCGGAGATGCTGCGCGTTTGGAGCCCTCGTCTTGCAAAGAATTTTTCGCCATCAGTATCTGTCTGCAGCGAGTCAGGGCATGGCGAAGCTGTTTTTCGACCTGTTTGGTCGTGATTCCAAGGTGATCTGCAATCTCGACTTTGCCTAGCTGCTCAATGCGGCGCAGCTCGAATACTTTGCGGCAGCGATCCGGGAGAGAGCCCACCGCTCCCTCCAATTGCTGCAACTGGTCCTTGGCATTGGCCACACGATGGGCAGACGGTGCCTCATCGGCAATCCCAAGGTCACCAGTCGAATGAACGAACCAGCGAGTCTGGCGATACTCGAGTCTCATCGCTTCTGCCGACAGGTTGCGGGCAACTCCATAAAGATAAGCAATTACATTATCGACACTGCCGGCATCGATGGCTGGCAGGGCTTTCGTCCAGATATCCTGTACAATATCCGCCGCCTCTATCGGTGGACAGACGCGCCGGCGGACGAATGCGAGAAGTTCAGCCCGATGATTTGCGATCAGTGCCTGTATCGCTCGGGCCGAATCGCGTGCGGGCACTGCTTTCGGTGGCGCGGCCTCCCGCGGCCCAAACGCGCGGCCATTGCGAATGCCCCTTTCCTTCTGCGAACATTTTTTCTGGCAGGGCAGAGCGGGGGCTGTCGAGAATAGGACCTGTGCCACTATGCTCGGCCCCACAAGGTTTGCGTGACTGCTTCAACAGTCGGCACCGGATTTGTTTTGCATCCTCTCGCCCGCACGGTTTCCTCCTGGAAACAGCTTCAAAATAAATGGAGCGCTCGCTACATTTGAGGCAATATTCCTTGTGAGGTTGGCTGTCAAGAGCGGTGATCCTGTCGTCGCCCAGCAAAAGGCAAGTGCCGGAAGTAGCCGGTCCACAACGGTCCGCACGACTGACTTTACAATTGCGAGGGTTGCCAAGTAAACGCAAAAGGTGTATCAATGGAGCGAGCGCTACAATCAATGTTCATTCGATGCGCGCGGCGGTGCACATTCCGGGTCTCATTCCTCGAATAGATGCATTGTGAACACACACCCGAGAAGGGGGAGAGGACCAGGAAATGGCAGGCTTTGCTTGGATATTGGGTGGTGTATCGTGACTGCGGAATTGCAAGATATCGATCCCGCCGAGCTGCGCCGCGTATTCGGCGCCTTTCCGTCCGGCGTCGTTGCGATTGCCGCAATGATCGGCGGTGCGCCCGTCGGTCTGGCCGCAAGCTCATTTACCTCGGTATCGCTAGATCCGCCGCTGGTTTCGATTTGCGTCGCCAACACTTCGACAACCTGGCCCGTGCTGCGCGAAGCGCCCCGGTTCGGGATCAGCATCCTGTCTGCCCATCAGGAACTTGCCGGCCGGCAACTGGCCTCGCGTGCGGAAGACCGCTTCGCCAACCTCGGCTGGCGTTCGACCGAAGACGGTGCCGTTGTTCTCGATGGAGCAAGCGCGTGGCTCCATTGCAGCACACATGCGGTTTATCCTGGGGGCGATCATGACATTGTTGTCCTGCGGATTCACGACCTTGACGCCGATGCCGCCATCAATCCCCTGGTATTCCATGCAAGCAAATTCCGTCAGCTGGAAGCTTGAGGTCTGGCGCAGAGAAATCCTGAAAGAGGCGATCAATGACAGCGCAAGTGTACAAGCATGGCTTTGTGGAAGTTCTGGGTGTTCGCACCCATTATATCGAGGCTGGCAGCGGCCCTGACCTGATTCTGCTCCATAGCGGAGAATACGGATCAAGCGCCGAAATTTGCTGGCGTCACAACATTGCCGGGCTCGCAAAGCACTTTCACGTACTCGCGCCCGATCTTCCGGGATGGGGCGATAGCGACAAGATCTACAGTTTCAGCGAACGAACCGGCTTCCGGGTCCGCCATGTTGCCGAATTTTGCCGACTCATGTCGGTCGAAAGTGCCTGCTTCATCGGCAGCTCGTTTTCCGGTGGCCTGCTTCTGAACACGGCCGGTCAGCCGAAGCACCCCCTGCCGATCCGGAAGCTGATCACAGTGGGCGGCGGCGGCGATCTTGCGCGCGATGCGACGGCCCGCGATGTCCTGCAGGCCTATGACGGCAGTCCCGAACATATGCGCCAGGCGCTGCAGGTATTGTTCTTCGATGAGAAGTGGTGGAGCGACGAGCTGGTCGCCGAAAAGCAGGAATCCGCGCTCAAGCCGGGGGCCTGGGAAGCGATTTCCGCGGCGCGCCTGCGCCGTCCGGGCGAAACATTTGTCACTCAGTTTCCGGATTCGAAGCCGGAGAACATCAAGGTTCCAGTGTTGATCGTGGCCGGAGAAGAAGACCAGATCAAGGACCCTGACTGGGGGCCGAAGCTGCAAGCGCAAATTCCCGGCTCGCAGCTTTATACCTTCAAGAAGAGTCGCCACATGTCTCACATTGAGCATCCGGAAGAGTTCAACAGGCTGGCCGTATCGTTCCTGCTTGGACAGGAATAAGAGCCTTAGAAGGGGAGATTTCGCGTGAACGCCGACAAGTTGCAGTACCTGATCGATCGTCAGGCCATCCGGGATACCTTGCTGAAGCACGGCGCCTGTTTCGACGAAGGCAACATTGCCGGCCTCGACGATGTCTGGGCGCCGGACTGCCGCCGCGACGACGGGCCTGAGCGTGGCGGCATGGTAGTTGGCCGTGACGAACTGAAGCGCAAGCTTACCGTGGCGCTCGGCAAGTTCAACTGGACCCACCACCAGTTGGGCGAAAGCTTCATCGCAATTTCGGGCGACACGGCGACCTCGATCTCGTTTGTCGCCTGCTGGCACGAGATGACTGACGGAGAGAAATGCTGGGGGACCGCGCGCTACTATGACGAGCTGCGGCGGGACGGCGATCGCTGGGTCATCACTTTCCGCAGGCTTGTGATGACCGGTGCGGAAGGCGCAATTGCGCAGCATGGCGGTGTCTGGGTCGAACGCCGGGTTCCAAGTCTTGAAGGTTCGTGACCGGCCCCGGTCACTCGCTGTCCGGTATCGCAACCTGTTGAGGCGCTCACGATGCAGATGACCATGACCGAGAAGATCCTCTCCGCCGCCAGCGGCCGAGAGGTGCTGCCGGGCGATGTCATCAATGTACCCGTGTCCGGCGTTTCCGTGCACGACAGCGCACCGATGGGTATCTTCGATACCTATCCGGAAGCGCGGGTCTGGGATCCGACTAGGGTCGTCATCTGCTACGACCATTTCAGCCGCACAAACATGGCGCCCTATCACGCGCGATTTCGCGACTTCGTGCGCGATCAGGGCATCCCGCCGGAAAATGTGTTCGCGCCGGGCCGCCAGGGCATCTCGCATCAGGTGCCCGGCGAAGAAGGCTTCGTTCTGCCAGGTACGGTCTATGCCGTTTTCGACACCCAGGGCGCGACGCTGGGCGCACTGAACTGCTTTGCATTCACCAGCCTGTTCACCACCCCTTCGGTGCTTGCGTTGGGGACTGCGCTGGTCGTCGTGCCTGAGGCTGTCGACGTGGAACTGACCGGAACGCTGCCTCCCGGCCTAACCAGCAAGGACCTGACTTTTCATCTGCATGCCCAATACGGGCAGGACCTGATTGGCCGCGTGCTGGAATTCCGCGGCGCGGGTGTCGCGAGCCTGTCCGTGGACCAGCGCCTGGGCGTGGCCAACGCGGCCAACAACCTTGGCGCCCTGACCATGATCTTCCCGGGCGATGACGTCCTGGCCGAATGGCTGGCCCCCAGGGTGCGCGAGAGTTACACATTCGTGGCTCCAGATCCCGGGGCGACCTATGCAGCACGCCTGACGATCAATCTCGGCGATGTGCCCCCGCTGGTATCCGGACCGGACAGTATCGAGAAGATTTGCGGCCTGGGCGATGTGATCGGTCTTCCGGTCAATGCGGCCTATATCGGTTCTTGCTCTGCCGGCCGGCTCGACGATCTGGCGCTCGCCGCCTCTGTGCTCGAGGGGCGCACGATCGATCCGTCGGTGCGCTTCGTGGTCACTCCAATCTCGATGGAAGTGATGCGGGAGGCTAGCGCTGGCGGCATCATCAATACTCTGGTGGCCGCTGGCGCAATGGTGACACCGCCAGGATGCGGCGCTTGTTACATCGGGAACCAGTCGCCGCTGGTCCTGGGTGACGGGGAGCGCTGCATCGCCTCTTCCGTCTCGAACGACCCCGGCCGGATGGGCAGCAAATTGGCCGAGATATACTTGTCGAACCCCGCCGTCGTGGCAGCATCGGCTCTCGAAGGGCGGATTGCCGATCCGCGTCCCTATCTGTTGCAAAAAGCAGAGGTAAGCTTGTGATCCTGGAAGGTCGCGTCTGGAAATATGCCCAACAGGTTCGTGCGACGGACCTGGTCCCCGCGCGCTACGACTTCATCAAACTGACAGACTGGACCGAATGCTCGACTCATGTGCTGGAGGACCTCGATCCGCAGTTCATCGATAATGTGCAGCGCGGCGACCTGATCGTTGGCGGTCAGGGATTTGGTGCAGGTCATGCGCATTATTTCCAACAGGCGTTCGAGGGGCCGCGTTGGCTCGGTGTCGGCGGCTATCTGGCAGATAGCTTCGATCCAATCTTCATGGTCTCGGCGATCGGTGCAGGCATGCCCTGCTGGAGCGTGCCGGGCATACTGGACTTCGTCAGCACCGGTGACCGGATCAGGTGCGACCTGACGACGGGGACGATCGAGAACCTGACCGCCGGCACGACAATCCATTACCGTTCCGTTGCACCGGAGGTCGTCGAGGTCCTCGAAGCTGGCGGCCTCGACAAGCTGACGGTCCGGAAGCTGGGGCTGGGCGTCAAGGCCTGAACCCTGAAATTTGCCATGTGCAGCGACACGCCAATCGAGGTGTGAGCAGAGGGAACTAAAAGCTGTGAATACACCACTGGAGATCGTGATCGAACGCCGTGATGGCGTAGCAGTCCTGACCCTCAACGCCCCGCAGCGGCGCAATTCGCTGACCGAGGCGATGGCCGGAGAATTGCTCGACGCTTGCGCCGAGATTGACGCCGATCCGACGATTGGCGCGGTAGTAGTTCGCGGGGCCGGAGGCTATTTTTGCTCAGGCGGCGATCGGACAACGCTTGCATCGGTGGGGGCTTCCCCGGCGAAGGACGATGCGTTTCGCGTTCTTGGCCGAATTTATGATTCCTTCCGGCGCGTGGGTTCGTTGCTGCCTCCAACCATCGCCGCCGTGGAAGGCGGAGCTGTTGGCGCCGGCCTGAACCTCGCCATGGCGACTGACATTAGAATCATTTCTGCCGATGCACGTCTGATGTCAGGCTTCATGCCGATCGGTCTGCACCCCGGCGGCGGCCATGTTACCCTTGTTGGCCGGGCCGGTGGCCGCGAGGTCACGAACGCCATGGTTCTCTTCGGAGAATCGCTGACCGGGCTCGATTGCGTGAACCAAGGTCTGGCATGGGAGGCGTTGCCGGCCGACGAGGTTTTCGATCGGGCTATGGAACTTGCTGCGCGCGCCGCCGCCGATCCCGATCTATCCCGCCGGGTCGCCCGTTCGACGCGCCTGGAACTTGGTGCTCCTGCAATCAGCTGGGACGCGGCACTTGAACTCGAGCGTGCATCCCAGATGTGGTCGATGCAACGCAAGAACGACGCGTGACAGGCAACCCAGCCGAGACCGGTTCGGCGGTGGGCGATGTAACCCTCGTCGGTCTGCGCTGGGCGATTAAGGGCAGCTTTCTAGACTATATCGCCCGCGCACCGGGAGGCACCGGGGCGCTCAGCGATGGGGCACTTGCCACTGAGACAAGGCAAGTGGTGTTCGGACCGGATGGCGAGCAACGCCTCACTGCGGATCACGATGGCAGGTCACTGGCATTTCGCGGCACGGTTACGTTCAAGGCTTATTCGGGCGTGCTTTTTGTCAGGATCAGCAATCCGGCAGTCACGATCAATGATGGGATTGGCGAGCTCACTGTCGTCGACCCGTTCAACGGTGAGGGCGAACAACGCTTGCGGCTCGCCACCTTCGAAATCGAAGATCACCTGATTGTCGATGGCTTCGAGCACTGGGCAGCGAGCAACGTCAGGCTCGCTCAGGAAGGCCGGGAACTGTTCAACGATGTCTACCCGGCCGGCGAACTGCTTGAACCCATAACCATCATAGTTGCCAACAAGGCCTGATCGATCCGGCCGGTGTCCAGGCGGCCGGGTCAGCTTTCGTGAAATGCTTTTCGCAGGTCTGGCATCTGGTGTTTGACAAGCGCGCCGCCATCGACGGGCAGGGCCTCGCCTGTAATGAAACTGCTCTCTTCCGATGCGAGAAACGCGACCATTGATGCGACGTCTTCGGCGAGACCCGACCGCTGCAGGATCTGGGTCTGCCGCAAGGCCGGCCCGGCTTGGGGATGCTCATGCAGGCGGGCATTTCGCGAGTTCCGGATCGCACCCACTACGACGCAATTGCTGCGGATGCCGCATTCGCCATATTCGAGCGCCACTTGCCGGGAGAGGCCTTCCAGGGCGGCCTTGGACGTTGAGTAAGAGGGCAGCGCAGGCATTGGCTTCCTGCCTGCGAGCGACGAAATGTTGACGAAGCTGCCGCCCCCGTTCTTCTGCATTTCCGGAATGGCATGCTTGAAGAACCAGAACGGGGCCATCACGTTGATCCGCATATGATCAAGGAAGGCCTCGTTGGTCTCCTCTGTGATGCGCCTCGCCGTTCCATTGCGGTGACCCCCGACCAGTGCAGCAACGTTCACGACGATGTCGAGCCGCCCGAAATGGGAGACAGCGGCGCGGATCACGCGTTTCACGTCTTCTTCGATGCCGACATCGACGCGCATGAACTGAGCATCGCCGCCTTTGGCCCGGATCGCGGCGGCGCATTGTTCGCCCGAATCGGCATCCCTACCGCAACCCATGACTTTGACGCCTTCGGCCCCAAGGCGCTCGGCAATTGCCATGCCCATGTCTTTCGTCGCACCGGTTACGATCGCAACCCTTCCCTGCAGACCGCGCATATCGATTTCCTCCGTCCGGTAGCAGATCTCCTGATTATCTCGTGATGGGGCGCAAGAGATCGCGTGCGCCCGATCAAGGCGTCAGCAAGGCAATGGCTTCCTGCACGGTGGCGCCGCGCTCGATCAGTGGCTTGGTCCGCATGACGGCAATGGGAATCGAAAACCCGACGACACCGCGCAGTATCCGATCGCGCGAATAGAGCAGGACGGCCCGGTCGCGGATGGTGATCTCGTCCACGTGATCCGAGGGATCGATGAAGCCCATGCCCTGGATCTTGATGTCGTACTGGTCGCTCCAGAAATAGGGCGCCGCACTGAGCGTCGCGGGCGCCTCGCCTTGTTGCGCGACGATGTTCGCCGCGACGACCTGAGCCTGGTCGACAGTGGTAGTCCAGTGTTCGACGCGTCGATGCTTGCCGGCGAGATCGTGCCACCACTGGGCAGCATCTCCCAGTGCGTAGATATTGGGGATGCTGGTCCGCCCGCTGCTGTCGCAAACGATCCCGTCCTCCAGTGCGATACCGGATTCCTTCAGCCAGTCGACTTCGGGGAGAATTCCGATCCCCACCACCAATGCATCCGCTTCGATCAGCTTGCCATCGCCAAGCCGGATGCCGCAAAACATGCCATCAGCATCGCGCAGGGTTTCGGCGATCGTCGCGCCAAGGTGCAGCCGCACGCAATGCAATTGGTGTAGCTGCGTCACTTTGGCCGCCGCAATGGGGCCGAGCACGCGAACGAGCGGCGCGGACAAGGCCTCGATCAGATCGACTTCGGCGCCAACCTTGCGGGCACTGGCAGCGATCTCGCAACCGATGAATCCTCCGCCAATGACAATCAGGCGTCCACCCGAGCGGATTTCGCGGCGCAGGGCGTGGGCATCGTCAATCGTGCGGAGAAGATGTACGCCATGGCCAGGTTCGAGACCCGGCAAGGTCCGCGCCCGCCCGCCGGAGGCCAGGACCAGAGTGTCGTAGCCATAGGCATGGCCATCATCGGCGAGTATCCGCGAGCCGGCGGCATCGAGAGACAGAGCCCGCGTGCCTGTCACCCAGCGAACGTTCAGGGTCTCTGCGTCCGGGAACGTGGTCGTTTCGGCTTCGCCGCGCAGCACCTGCTTGCTGAGCGGGGGGCGGTCATACGGCAGGTGGCTCTCAGCGCCGAGAACGGTAATCGATCCGTCAAGGCCATGCTGGCGCAGTTGCCCGGCAAGGCGCATCGCGCCAAGCCCGGCGCCAACGATCAAGATGCTGCGGCTGGCCATGTCTGGTTCCTCGGTTTCTGTCAGGTCAGCCGGCGAAGCGGACATCGGGAATACCTGTGGCACCGAGCCCGGTGATCACGAATGTCCCGCCGCCGCTGTCCTGCGGTGCCCCGAGATGCCTGGCATCGAGGCTCGTGACGAAAAGTTGGTCGAGATTTTCTCCGCCGAACATGACGCTTGTCGGATAGGCGAACGGAGTCTCGATCACGCGCTCGCGCCTTCCATCGGGCCGGAAGACCACGATCTTCCCCGCGCCGCAAATCGCCATCCAGACCAGTCCATCGGCATCGACCGTAGCGCCATCGGGAACCCCGCCCAGGTCGTGGGTGTCCGCAAAGGGTCGGCGATTGGTTATGGAGCCAGTCTCGATGTCATAGTCGTAGGCGAAGGTCTGGTAGCGCGAACTGTCGGAAAAATAGAAAGTCCTGTCATCGGGAGACCAGCAGGGGCCATTGCTCATGCCGATCCCCGTCTCGAGCATGGCGAGGCTGCCATCGCAATCCAGCGCATAGAGCGGGGCAATCTGATGCACGTCATCTGGCGTGAAATCGCCGCCGCCCACCAGAAAGCGCCCTCGCCTGTCAGTCTTGCCATCGTTCAACTGGAGGCGAGAATTCATTCCGCTTGCCAGGGCGAACGTTTCGACTTCTCCCGTGTCAAGGTCCAGCGCGTGGATGCCGTCCTTTAGCGCGACGATCGCACCGCCGCGCTCCCTGAGCGCCATCGACCCGATGGGTTGCTCCATATGCCAGCTCATGGTCGATCCCGACCGTGCATCGAAGCAGTGCAGAGCGCGCCGCGCGACATCGACGAAATAGAGCGAGTGCGAGCGATCGTCCCAGACGGGGCCTTCCCCGACTGTTGTGGCCACAGTGTCAAGCCGGTCGATGTTCATCGGATCGCGGGACAGGCGGAGGCTTACAGCCGCCGCTTGCCCGGCGTGAACGTGATCGGCGCCTTGCTCCAGCCACCAAGCGCGGCGCAGTTCGGGTATTCCTCGAGCTCTTCCTCGATGACCTTGAAATCCGGCATTCGTTCGAGGACCTGCGTCAGCATTTCCTTGAACATTGCACGCGCGACGTGAGATCCGGGGCAGCGGTGGTTGCCCATCCCGAACGCGAGGTGCCGGTTGGGGAAGCGGTCGATCACGAACTTGTCCGCGTCGGGGAAAGCGGCCTCGTCGTGGCACGCCGAGACTTCGCTCAAAATGATCCGGTCATTCTTGCGCAATTGGAAGCCGGCAAGCTCGGTATCCTCGACGACCGTGCGGCCATGGGTGCGAGCGGGCGGATAGACCCTGAGGAATTCCTCGATGGCGCTGTCGATCAGATCCGGCTCGTCGATAAGGCGCTGGCGCACATCCGGGTAACGCGAGAGATGGACAAATGCCGATGAGGCCACCGAAGTGGTGGTATCGACTCCGCCCGAAACCGCGAGGTTCAGCATGCCCTTGGCGAACTCATAGGACGTGCGTTCACCATTGACTTCAACGTTGGAAAGGTAGCTCGTCACATCGTCGCGCGGGTTCTCACGAACGGAAGCGACTTCTTCCTCGATGCGGTCGAAGGCCCAGTCCAGCTCGCTCATGTAGTGATCGGCGTTGGGCGTGCCGGGAATGTATGAGGCCATATTGTGGAATGCAGCGCTGAGTCGCTGCCAGTCCTTTTCGGGGAAGCCAAGCCATTCGAGGATAACCGCTGCCGGAACGCCGCTGGTCAATGTATCGACGATGTCGCAATGACCGCTCTCGATCACGTCGTCGAGGCACTTCGTCACCCAATACCTGACGCGCGGGTAAAGAGCCTGTTCGACCTTGTTGGGCGAGAGCAATTCATTGAACACCTGACGGTAAGGCTTCCACAGCGGCGGATCTAGTTCTTCGGGGATCAGCAGCCCGGTTGTCCTTGTCGGCACTGCGTTGAGCGGGTTCAGGTCGGGCGAACCACCGGGACCGGGAATGGTCCGAACCGCCCGGCCGGACTGCAAAGCCCGCCAGTTGCGGAACCCTTCGGTAACTGCGTCGTAGCCCGACACGATCCAGGCGCCGCCATTGTCGTCAGACCAGGCAACGGGCCCGAGTTTGCGCAATTTGGCCCAGGCTTCGTTCGACTCGGCCAGCCCCTTCTGGGACCGGAGATCGAAATCCACCACTGGCACACCCTCGGGGCGCGGGTTCGCACCGCTCGCAACGTTCGTCATTTTGGTCCGCTCCTAAAATTCGCAGTCTGGCAGTTCGTCCAGGTGCCGCCGCCAATCAGTCTTCTACGATGGTGATAGCTTGTTCCGGGCAGGCCAGTGCTCCGCGGCGCGCCTGTTCGTGGAGATGCGGCGGCACGTTGTCGATGCTGGTCGAATTGTAGCCGACTTCGTCGAGAACATAGACGTCCGGACCTTCGGCGAGGCACCGGGCATGGCCCTGGCACAGTTCTGCGTTGACGATGATCTTCATGAGTGATGCCCTTCCTTTCAGTTGCTTGGGATAGCGCGAATAGCTGAGGGCACATCGTCGAGCACGACGATTTTCACTTCGACAAACGCGTGAATGCCTTCGTGTCCGCCTTCCCGGCCGACGCCTGACTGCTTGAATCCGCCGAATCCGAGACAGAAGTCGCTGCGCGGCCCGTTGTGGCCGACTGTTCCCGAGCGCAAGCGCCGGGCCGCATCGTACGCCTTTTCAATGTCATGCGTGAAAATGCTGTTGTTGAGCCCAAAAATCGTATCGTTGGCGATGTCGATCGCATGATTTTCGTCATCGGCCTTGATAACGCACAAGACCGGCCCGAAAATTTCTTCCTGCGCGATGGTGTGTGAATTGTCGACGTCCGCAAATACCGTGGGCTCAATGAACCAGCCGCGGTCAAGATGCTTGGGCCGGCCGCCGCCAACGGTAATGCGGCCACCTTCCTGCTTGCCGATCTCGATGTATCGCTGGACCGATTCGAGCTGGCGCTTCGAAACGAAGGGACCCATGTGGGTTTCGGCTTCAAAGGGATCCCCGACCTTGATCTTTGCCATCTCCTTGCTGAGCAGTTCGACGAATTCGTCGTAGCGTCCGGCGGTGACAATGATCCGCGTGAGATTGGTGCATGATTGACCGGTCAGGCGGGTGCCGGCAAGCGCCAGCATCTCGGCCGCTTCGGCGAGATCATAGTCGTCGTAGATCACCGCCGCGGATTTGCCGCCCAGTTCCAGGCCATATCGGCCGATGCGCTCACCAAGGATCGAGGCTACCCGTTGCCCGAGACTGGTCGATCCGGTGAAAGATATCTTGTCGATGCGCGGATCGCGGATCAGAAATTCCGAAGCTTCGCGGCGGGCCGTGACGATATTCACGACGCCAGGGGGCAGACCGATTTCTTCCAGAATCTCGGCAAACAGGTAGGTATCGCCGGGCGATTCCGGCGAGGCCTTGAAGACCACCGTGCAGCCGGCCAGCAAGGCGGCCCCCAGCTTGGCGCCGATCAGCGTTACGCCGCTGTTCCACGAGATGATTGCGCCGACCACCCCGACCGGCTCGCGGACCAGCAGGGCGAGATTGCCGGCACCGTCGCTCGGGACGTGCCGCTCTATGAAGGGATATTTCTCCGCCTGGTCTGCGTAATAGTCGAACCGCCCCGCACCCCAGAGGGAGGCATATTTCGCCTCGGAATAGGCGACCCCGCTCTGGGCGGAGAACAGCGCGGCAAACTGGTCGGCGCGGCTGCGGATGCCATCGGCGATCGCGCGGATATAGACGGCCCGCTCTGCCGGGGTCATGCGCGGCCAAGGCCCATGATCGAAGGCTTCGCGCGCAGCGGCAATCGCCCGATCCATGTCTTCGGTCCTGGCTTCGGCAAACCGGGTGGTCAGCTCTTCGGTCACCGGGTTGATCACATCGATCATGGCGGTAGTGGACGGCGCCACCCATTCGCCGCCGATAAAAAGTTTGTCTCGATGCTTGAGGTTGTATGCCAGGTCGACAGACATATCCGTGAAAATCCTCTCTCAATGTACCGGGGCTTTGCTCTTCAGCGCACTGACGAAAGCTTCCCTTAACCCACGCGATACCTCTTATTTGGACCGGTCATGCATTTCCGGCTGCTGCTCACAGAAGCCTGCGTAACGGCGGTACAAATCAGGGCCCGCTTTTGCTGGCCCGACCTTTGAGTCGGGCATATTAGATACTCTATATGAAAACGGACCGCCACACTGGAGCGCTCGCTTCATAGTCAATTAGACGCTGAGTCCTTTCGCGTCAAGCATGCGCTTCTCGCTGGCTCGCGCGAGGCTGACCTGCTGCTTGCGATTCGGCCAACGGCCTCCGCAGGGAAGCGCGATCGCTCGCGTGGTTCGTGTGTTATGAACTGTCCGACAGAGCCTGCCCCTGAAAATTTTGGCCGCAAGTTGCCTAGTATGACCTTGTGTCGGCGAGTCATTACGGGTATGGAGCGAGCGCTACAAAAAGTTTGCCGATACGAAACGGAACAGTGGTACAGTTCCAGTGTCGGCATCGCGGCCTCGGGCGATACGTAGCCAAGGTCGGCAAAAGGTGCGGCGCATGCCGCACTTGGAATGAATTGGGAGATCGGATCTATGGCATCGCAGGCTGGCACATCGGGAAATCAGGACGGTCATCGCCAATTTCTGGGCGGATTGCGTGTCATTGAAATCGGAAACGAGCTTGGTGAGTATTGTGGCAAGGTGCTTGCTGGGCTTGGCGCGGATGTCGTGCGAATCGAAAAGCCGGGCGGTGACGAAACTCGCGCGAACGGCCCGTTCTATCATGACGAGCCGCACCCGGACCGCAGCTTGTATTTCTGGCACTACAACCTCGGCAAGCGGTCTGTCGTTCTCGACCTCGATTCCGCTGAAGGGCAAGCTGACCTGAAGCATTTGCTTGAAGCCGCCGATATCGTCGTCGACAGTCGGCCACGCGGCTATTTTGCCGAACGCGGGCTAGATTACGACACCATCAAGGCGGTCAATCCGGGCCTGGTTTGGGCGCGAATCACACCGTTCGGCGATGATGGCCCATGGGCCGATTTCGAAGCCAGCGATCTCATCCAGCTTGCTCTGGGCGGGGTCATGGACAACTGCGGCTACGATCCCGAGCCCGACGGAACTTACGATACGCCACCGGTCGCGCCGCAGATGTGGCAGTCGTACCAGATCGCCGGCGAGCTTGCGGTTATCTCGATTCTGGGCGCGCTGTATTACCGCCTTGCCACGGGCAAGGGCCAGAAAATCGACACAAGCGTCCATGAGGCGGTGGCAACCAATACCGAGACTGATACGCCCGGTTGGATATATCTGGCGATGAAGCACCGCCGCCAGACTTGTCGAAACTCGATGCCGCTGCATTCCAACCTGCCTTCGATCGCCCTCACCAAGGATGGGCGCTATTTGTTGCCCTACCGGACCTATGCCGGAACCGGCGGCTCGGTCGTCGTGGACGGGAATGGCCCGACAGCGCAGTTGCTCCGCGAGTTTGGTGCGCAGGCCGATATCGATGAGCCCGGCGCCGTGGTGACACCCGAGCGCCTGACCGAGCTGACCGACAAGCTGATAAACAAGCTGCTCTATAGTCGCGATCTCTGGCGGCGGGGTCAGGAACTGGGAATGCCCTGGGCGCCTATCCGCAGGCCCGAAGAAAACGTTGCCGATGAACACTGGAAGATTCGCGACGCCTTCTTCGACGTGCATCACCCTGAGCTTGGTGAGACTTTCACCTATACTGGCGCCAAATGGGTGACGGAAGAATTCGCCTGGCCGCATGGACCGCGGCCGCCGCTGGTGGGCGAACACACCCAGCAGGTGATCGCGGAGTGGTCGAAGCCCGGGCCGAAACATGCCCGTGCGATTGCGAACGAGCGTACCAAGAAGCCCGCGCTGGTCAGCCCGTATGGCAAGCCCTTCGCGCTCAGCGACGTGCGCGTGATCGATTTGTCCTGGATGCTGGCAAGCGCCGGGGCGGGACGTTACCTCGCGGCAATGGGCGCTGAGGTGATCAAGGTCGAACACGAAAGTCGGCTTGACGGCATGCGGGTTGCCGACGTTGCGCTTTGCCCGATTGGCGGACGCGAAGAGCGCGAAAAGGCGACTGGTCCCATCCCGATGCCGGAGGTTATCAGCTATAACCGTACCGGCTTCTTCATGGAGATCAATTCCGGCAAACTGGGACTGTCGCTCAACCTCAAAAGCCCGGAGGGCCGCAAGGCGCTCGAGGATCTTATCCGCGATGCCGACATGATCGTGGAGGGCTATTCGCCCGGCACCATGATCCGGCTTGGCCTTGGATATGAGAAGCTGAAGGAGCTGAACCCCAGCATCATCTATGTGCAACAGAGCGGCATGGGTGAAGTCGGCACATATGGCCGCATGCGCTCCTACGGACCGACGGCGCAGGCGATTTCGGGCATCAGCGACATGTCCGGCCTGCCCGAACCGTTCCCGCCGGCCGGCATCGGCTATTCCTATCTTGATTGGTTCGGCGCTTACAACATGGCGCAGGCGATGATGGCCGCGCTGTATCGGCGCAGCGTAACTGGAGAGGGTTGCCATATCGATGCAGCGCAAGCCGGGATCGGAGTCTACCTCACAGGCACGACGATTCTCGACCATTCCGTCAATGGCAGGCGCTGGTCGCGATATGGCAATCGCTCTCCCTACAAGCCGGCTGCGCCCCACGGAGCCTTCCAGACACAGGGCGAAGATCGTTGGATCGCCATTGCCGCTTTCACCCAAGAGCAATGGCTGGCGCTCGTCGATGTCCTGGGAATTCACGCAGTGGCTTCGGACGAGCATTTCGCCTCGCTGGAAAAGCGGCTGGCTAATCAGGATGCCCTTGAGGCACTAATCGCCGAGTCGACCAGGAAGTGGGACGGCCACAACCTGATGAATGCTCTCCAGGCGCGCAAGGTTCCGGCAGGCGTGGTGCAGTCCGCGCAGGAGCGCATCGAGGAAGATCCGCAGCTCGCTCATCTGGGCTGGCTCACCGAACTCAACCAATCTGAAATCGGTCGTTGGCCGACAAGAGGGCTGCCAGTGCACCTTTCAGAGACGCCGGCCCACATCGGTGGCCGCCTCAACCGAGCCGGGCCAAACTACGGCGAAGACAACGATTACGTGCTTCGCGATATTCTCAAGCTGAGCCCGGACGCCATCGCGCAAATGCGGGAAGCCGGAGCGCTTTAGGCCGAAGGCCGGGTTGCGGATTGCCGGATCGGACAGCGATCCGGTTCCGCACGTTGACAATGCAAGCAAGAGGAAGCTGACATGGCCCTGCATCCGCCGCTCCCGGTCCCTGACGCCCTGTCGGGGCCATATTGGGAAGGACTGAAGTCGGGAAAGTTGTTCGTTCAGCGCTGTTCGAAGTGCTCGAGTTACCAGTTTCCGCCAAAGTCAGCCTGCCAAGCCTGCTCTTCGACCGAGCTGGAATTCGTGGAAGCCAGCGGTCGGGGTAAGGTTTTCAGTTTCACGGAAACGGTCTCGGGCGCGCGGCATCCCTATTTCCAGTCGATCTCCCCCTACCTTGTCGGGATAGTGCAGCTGGACGAACAGGATGGCCTGCTCTTCCCGTCGAACTTCCCCGGCTCGCACTATGACGAACTGGCAATCGGCGCGCCAGTCGAGGTGGAATTCCAGGAAATTGCCAAAGGGACGGTCATCCCGCAATTCAGGCTGAAAACCGCCGGGAAGGAGTAATACGGCATGAGCACTGCCAAGAGGCACAGCGCCGCATTCGTCGGTTTCGGTGAGTCCCGGGTTTTCCGTGGGCCGGACGTGCCGCTGGGCGAGCTCACTGTCGAGGCCAGTCTGGCCGCGATCAGGGATGCAGGTCTGGACATCAGCCAGATCGATGGGATCGCGTGCACGCCGGATGCGCCCTTTTCGCGCGGTCAGTCGGTCGATGGCATCGAATTTGTCTCGACCAACTTCATGGTTAAGGCCCTCGGTTTGCAGCCGAGCTGGCAGGCCGACGTTCCGGGCATGATCAGCACTTCCACGCTGGCGGCAATTCGGGCGGTGGAATCCGGTGCCTGCAAATATGCCCTGCTGTTCCGCGCGCTGCACAATCCCGGCTCGGGAAAATACGGGCATACCGAGGAGACCAACGCCGGCGAGATCGAGCTTTCCGGTCCCCCGGAAGTCGTCGCCATCGAGCGTTACCGGGCGCCCTATGGCCTCTACCCGCCCGCCGACGGCGCCGCGCTGCCGTGGTCGCAATACCAGGCCAAGTACAACAGCGGCAGCCGCGAACAGATGGCGACGCTGATCCTGCAATTGCGCAGAAACGGGCTCGCCTACGAAAACGGCTACTGGACTCGCTACAAACCCGTCGAGCTGACTGTCGACGACTATCTGAATGCGCGCATGGTTTCCCGGCCGGTGTCGATCTTTGACTGCGACATACCCGTGCAGGGTGCGGCGGCTTTCATCATCACAACGGCGGAACGCGCGCGCGACCTGGCCCAGCCGGCGGCCTATGTCCATGGAATCGCGGACGGCGTGCCGGCGCATGGGACTATGACTGTCGACGAAGCGCTGGAGGAACAGCTTTCACACAACCGGGATATCGGCAGGCGGCTGTGGGCGGATGCGGGTTGCGGACCGCAGGACATGCACCTCGCCAATCTCTATGACGGCTTCAGCATCATGACCATCTTGTGGATGGAGGCGTTTGGCCTGTGCGGCGAGGGCGAAGGCTTCGACTTCATCCAGGACGGCCGGATTGCTCCGACAGGCAAACTCCCGATCAATCCGTCCGGCGGCAATCTGGGATGTGGCCGCATGCACGGTGCCAATCATATCATGGACGGCATGCTCCAGGTTTCAGGGCGGTCGGGCATCCGGCAGATCCAGGGTGCAGAACTCGCGGTCGTCGGCGTTGGCATGGGCTGGGCCGCAGGCGCTTTCGTGCTCGGAAAACATCCCCTGTGACATAATTGCAACAGCAATTCGGCTCTGCCACGCGGTGGCTGATCAAGCCAGTTGACATTGCCTTTCCCCAGTCCTAGCAAACTTCGGAGCGAGCGCTCCAATTAAGCTCGACTTCTAGGTGAAATTTCAAACCCGGGAGGGGAAAATGAATTTCTTGAAGATCACGCGGCCGTACATCCTTGCGGCAATGCTGGCATTGCCGACAGCGGCTTATGCTCAGCAGGCGCCCGCCGAAGACGATTCGAGCGGCATTGCCGATATTATTGTGACGGCGCAAAAGCGTTCGGAAAACCTGCAGAGCGTGCCAGTCGCGGTCACTGCGTTTTCGGGCGATACTCTTGCCGAACGCGGCGTTGTCGACATGCAGTCGCTTTCCAGCCTGATCCCCAACATGGGCTTCAGCAATGCCTACAGCCAGGTCCGCATTACATTGCGCGGCCTCAGCTTTGCCGATCTTGCGGCTCAGGGCGGTGAAGCGCGCGTAGCCTACCACGTCGATGGCGCTTACATGGCAATGACCGGAGATATCGGCGGCACTTTCTATGATATAGAGCGTGTCGAAGTTAACCGCGGCCCTCAGGGCACCCTGTTCGGCCGCAACGCGACTGCCGGCACGGTCAACGTCGTCACGCGCAATCCCACCGATACGCTCTCTGGCTACCTGAATGCCGAAGTCGGCAATTACAGGGCGGTCAACGTGGACGGTGCGATCAGCGGGCCGCTCGGCGATGGCGTTTCCGCCCGTATCGCTTTCCAGTCACGCAACCACGCTGGATATGAGTACAACGTTCCGAACCAGGTCGACATCAACAACCAGAGCATGCAGGCCGTTCGTGCCAAGCTGATGTTCGACAAGTCGAATAACTTCACGGCCATCCTGTCGGCGGACTATGTCAACGAGAACGATCGTTCGGGGCCGTTGCTGGTCGGCTTCGCCGTGCCTAATGGCGGGGCTGTCTTCACCGGCCTGGGCGCGCAGTATCAGGACGCTGGCCCCAATCCGAATCCCCGCCATAACTATTCGGGCCAGCTTCCGCTCACTGACAAGGAGTCATACGGCGCGACTCTCGACCTGAAGCTTACCCTTGGGGAAGGCCTCTCCATTGCGTCACTGACCAATTATCGCCATTCGAAGTTCCGATTCCATGATGACATGGGAACTTTCAATTCGGGCACGACCGGTTCGGGTTCCGTGGTCGAATCGCGGCAGTTCGAAAAAGCGGAGCAGTTCTCGGAAGAACTTCGGCTTTCGAAGGATTTCAGCTTCGGCAACGTCACTTTGGGCGGTTTTCTCTACAGCCAGGACTACGATACCGGTGGCGATGGCACCGGGGTTAAAGGCGGTAACGCTGTCTTGACCCAGTTTGGCAGTCTGCTTGGCTCTACGATCGGCTTCCCGCCCAGTGGCTACCGGTCTACTCCTAACCTTTATGTCCAGGGCTTCATTCAGGGCGCCGGGGTGCGTACGCGCGGCGAGGCCATCTTTGGCGAGGTCACGTTCAACCTGACGGACAGCACGAAGTTGATCGCCGGTGCCCGGTACAGCTGGGAGCGCCGGACGCTCGTCAATTCAACTCTCGGTCTTGACCTCGTCACGCTTGCGACTGACCCGACTTTTGTCCTGCCCGCAGCGCTTCCCGACCAGAAGACCTCCTATCGTAACTTCAGTCCCCGGGTGACCCTGCAGCAGGAACTTGGGCCAGACGCGATGGTGTACGCCACTTTCGCCAAGGGCTTCAAGACCGGCGGCTTCAACGCTGCCCAGTATTCCAGCTACAAGCCCGAGATTCTCACCGACTATGAAGTGGGCTTCAAGGCCGATCTGCTGGACAGGAAACTGCGTCTGAATGGTGCCGGCTTCTATTACGACTACCAGGACCTGCAAACGATCGTCATTCCGGCCAATCAATCAGTTCCGGGCTCGGTCAATACCAACAGCAATGCCAAGGTCTACGGTGGCGAACTTGAACTGACAGCGGTTCCGACGCCGAATTTCGAACTCAATGCGGCAGTTGCGGTAATCCATGGCGAATTCACCTCTGCGGGCATCACTGCAGGAGGTTTTTCGGTCAAGGGCAACAAGCTGCCCTGGATGCCCAGCTACACGCTGAGCTATGGCGCCCAGTATACGTTCCCGATCTCGAACGGCGGCATCACCCTGCGCGTCGATGGTCAAACCAAGGGCAAGACCTTCTTTACCGAAGATAACAACCCGCTGGTGTCGCAGGATGCCTATACCATCGTAAACGCCTCGATTGGCTGGCACGATGCGGATGACCGTCTTTCGGTTACCGCGTTCGTCAGGAACATCGGTGACACGCTTGCGGTCAATGGCGGTTTTCCTCTGCCGGGCTTCCTCAGTGGCGCCATCCGCGGATCCTATGATCCGCCGCGCACCTGGGGCGTCCGCGCCGGAGTGAAATTCTGAGCAATTCCAGAATAACCTGAAGCGGGGGCGCACATGGTCTGGGGGGACTGGCGACGACATCGCCATTCGCCCGGCCCGGTGCGCCCCTTCTTTTTTGAGGGCCTTTTTGCAGGAACGTGCCTCGCGGCGCTGACAAATCGCCGGCACCTGCCTGAATGGCGGTTGTTCGGGCTTTGCGATCAATAACGGCAGTTCAGCAAAAGGGCGCATCGAGAGGAGCATGCCAGATGACTGCGTTGGGCAAGTCTGTCGAGGGCAGGACTGTCGAGGGCAAGGCCGGGGCGGACAACCTCTGGCAGAAGCTGGATGGCTATCACCAGGCGTGGTACCCGGTCGCGGTTTCGGGAGAGCTGGCCAGGGGCGAGCGCAAGGGGCTCGACTTCTGCGACGGCAAGATCGTCCTCTACCGGGGTCAGGACGGTGCCGTCCGCGCCGCATCGGCGCGCTGTCCGCATCTCGGGGCGAGCCTGGCGGTCGGCACGGTCGTCGGCAATGATATCCAGTGCGGCTTTCACCACTGGCAGTTCGGCTCGGATGGAAAGTGCAGCCTCATTCCCACCGGCGACAGGATTCCGCCCGGCGCGAAGATAATGGCATTCCCGGTAGAGGAGAGGTTCGGCCTGATCTGGGTGTTTTTCGGGCATCAACCCCTCCACGATCTGCCTTCCTGCCCCGGCAACGAAGCGGATTACGTCTTCAAGGCAATCCGGGTGCCGACGGGGTTTCTGGATTGTGAACCGTGGATGTTTGGGGCCAACATCGTCGACTTCCAGCATATCCACACCATGCATGGCATGCCTGGGTTTCATCCCGAAGTTACCTGGCACGAATTCGGACCAGAGTGGACCGGCGTGATGGCTCGCGACGACCTCGGTTCGATCACGAACAATATCAGGATGTGGGGCGTTGCTTCGGTCCTTTCGGTCATATCCGACGATACCGGCGTGCTCTATTACCTTTCAGGCCAGGCCCCTTTGGGGCGTGAAGGGACAGCCACTTTCATGAGCGTCGCCACATTGCGGGGCGAAGACGCCGAAGAGCGTGTCGACAACCTCCTCAATCTGCAGACCACGCTGGTGCTTGAGGATGTCCCGATCCTGACCACCATCGAGCCCGGCCCCTCGGTCCTCTCGTCGACCGACCGGGACCTGATCAAATTCATTCGTTACGCGCGGGCCTATCCGCGTGCGTGCATGGCGGATCTGGAGGCAGATGTCCGGCTTGGCAGGGTTCCTGCTGCAGATGCCTGATCGTCCGGCCAACCGGCCGAATTTCGAGAAGCAAGAAGGAAGAGAATTGTGCGAAACCTGAAAGACAAGAGTGTTCTCGTTACTGGCAGTGCCGCAGGGATGGGCGAGGCGATTGCCCGTCGCTTCATCGAAGAGGGATCGCGCGTCCTGATCAGCGATGTCGACGTCGGGCGCGGGCTGGCGGTTGCCAAGGAGCTGGGTATGCCATTCGTGCGCATCGACACTGGCGATCCGGCATCGGTAGAGGCCGCCGTCGCAGCAACAGTAAAGGCATTCGGCCGGCTGGACGTGATGGTCAACAATGCCGGAATCAATTCGCAGGTCGCCCCGATCCACGAATGCACCCAGGAGAACTGGGACCGGGTCATTCGCGTGAATCTCAATGGCGTCTACTATGGCATGAAATATGCCCTCCAGCAGTTCGTCCCGCAGAAGAGCGGCGTGATCGTCAGCATGGCGTCGATCAACGGGCTTGTCGGCTGTTTCGGAGGCCCGCCTTATGGAGCGGCGAAGGCCGGCGTGGTCAACCTGACCCGCGAGGCCGCGATCGAATATGCCAAGTACGGCATCCGCGCCAATGCCGTGGCACCGACGGCCGTCTGGACCCCGATGAATATCCAGGCAGCCGAAGATTCGGGCACCGCCTTGAAGGACATGGAAGACGCTCTAAATCATCTGAATCCATTGCCGGGCATGCCAAGCCCAGATGACATCGCGGCGGCCATAGCTTTTCTTGCCAGTGACGATGCCCGCTTCATCACCGGCGTGACGCTTCCCGTCGATGGAGGATACACGGCACAGTAGCCTGCTCGGTTTGGAGAAGCGCGGCTGACTATCGTGCAGTAGGATAAGATTTGGGATTATCGAGTTATTTTGAATGGAGGCAAGTATGACAATTTTCGCAGAAAAAATGACCGCTGCCGGTTCCCAGGCCTCAGGCAAGCAACCCTTGCGTGTGGAATCGGATGCCGAATCCATCATCGCGGAAGTGGCCGCCCGGGTAGCCATGCTGGATGCGCGAGACGAATGCATCGTCTTCGATCTCGGCGATGGGATCAGGTTCGCAGTCGATATGGCGAGGAAGGCAGTCGTGCGCGATCCTGCCCTTGATCACGCCGCGATTGTCACGTTGACGATGGAGCCTCGACGGATGGCTCGGATCATGAACCGCGCTGTCGAGCCGCGCTTCGGACTGCTGTTCGGCTGGCTGACGTTCAGCGGCAGGATCGAAGCCGGGATGCGCCTGTGCGACGAGCTCGCGGGTCGCCGGTTCCAACCGGACGAGATACTCTCGGACCTCGCGGTACCTGCACCCACCACGGACTGGAAACTGGCGCGAAAGCAGCTGCGTGAATATGGCTACTGCATCATCAAGGGCGCACTCGGCGAACAGGAATTGCAAGCCGTGCGGACCAGATTGGACCAGCAGGCGGCGGCAGAGCGCGAAGCAGAAATCGCCTACCGCGACGGTGGCCGCGGTGCCAGCAAAGAGCGGCGGGGTTACCGGGGCGACGATACCAGCGAGGATGAGGCAAGCGCGGACGAAACCGCGCCCAACCAGCGCATCTGGTGCCTGTACAACAAGGGCCAGGAGTTCATCGACTTGATGGAACATCCGGTCGTGACCGACATCATCTGCGACTATCTCGACGAAGATCACCCCCTTTGCGCAATTTTTAGCGCCAATATCATCGGCGGCGGGGCCGAGGCGCAATTTCTGCATCAGGACCAGACCGCAGTGAATCCCGGCGCACCTTTTGGCATGGGGGTGAACTGCGTGTTCTGTCTTGATGACTTTGTCGAGGCGAATGGCGCAACGCGTGTCGTTCCCGGCAGCCACATCGAGGAAAACGGTCTTCGACCGGACAACATCTACAGCATCAAGGGCACTTCCTGCGCGGTGGCGCCGGCTGGATCGGCAATCCTCTTCGACATGCGACTCTGGCATGCTGGCGGTGCGAGCAAGCCCGACGCCGGTCTGCGGCGTGCCGTAATCCTGACGATCCAGCGGTCCTGGACCCGCGGGGCGACAAACGGCGTGCTTTCCGTGCGTCCCGAGGTTTTTGCGAACATGTCCGACAAGATCAAATCGATGCTGGGCTTCAGGGTTACGGACGGACTGGGGTCCATCCAGACTGAGCCGGAAGGAACGATGATAGGTTGGAATCCGGACCAGCTTGTTCCCAGAATGGGTTGAATTCGTCCCCCGCCGGCTGACCACCATTCTGGACGCAGGCCGCGCGACTGCCTAGCGTGGCCTTGAAGAACCGGTCTGCGGCCAGGTCTGGTGCTGGCCTATGCGCGAAAGCCAGGTCGATGGCATGGAGGATCGAAGCGAGCCGATGATCAGAGCAAGAGCAAGGCCGTCTTCGCTGCATTTCGACCTGATTGCAGAAGTTGCGCTTGAGGTCTTGCGCTCGGAAGGACCAAACGGGCTTTCGCTGAGGCGGGTCGCGGAGCAATTGGATACCAACCATGTCGCTCTCTATCGGCGTTGCGGCAGCATTGATGGCCTGTTGGACTTGTGCGCCGATTATGTCGCTGCCGGGTTTCCGTCAGTCCCCGACAATGTCGACTGGGCCGTCGCCACGCAGACGCGGTTTGAAAACCTCTACGACATCTGGGCTGCGCACGCGGATCTGATCGTCCTGATGCGCGGTCGCGCCTGGATGGGCATAAACATGGTCAGCCGGTTCTACGAGCCGGCCTTGCGCGGCATGATGAGCTCCGGCTTGACCATACACGAGTCCGCGAAGTTGTTTTCCATGCTCTACCGGCTGACGATTGGCTCCATCATCGCAACGCGGGCGAATCAATGGAGCCCGCTGGTCGGTCGGCAGGCACTCAACAAGCTGGGGCTCGAACGATTTCCGACCCTGCAGGCGATGATTGAGAACGATGCTGACGATGCAGATGCGCGCTCGTCGTTCAGGGACGCATTGCAAAGACTGATAGTCGACTTTGCCTCCCGCAATTTCGGTACCGGGAGGTCATAAGCACACCCGCACCGAAACTTGCGACAGGTCGCGTCAGCCTTTCTTGAAGCGAGCGCTCCGCTTGACTCACTCGAAGCTGGTTTGTAGCAAACGGCTCTGCGCGATTTTATCGCGGCGTGCGGGGGAGAGCCCGGATCATGGGTATCAAGCAAAAGTTCGAGGCTCTTCAGCAGGCCATTATCGAAGGAGACTTCGAGCGGATGCAAAGCTTCCTCACGGCCGATTTTTCCCTGAACGAGCCGCCCGCATTGCCATTCGGAGGCAAATTCCGCGGCCCCCAGGGCTACGTCGACCTGATTCAGAAAATCGGTGCATTCTACAAGGTCGAACCGATCCATTCGAAACTGACCGAGGCAGGCAACGAACTGCTGGTCTGTGAATTTGTCATGGGCTTCACGTCGAATCGCACGGGTGAGTACGTGGAAACCAGCGTGGTTGACTTGTACCACTATGACGCGAGCGGTTTGGTCACCCATGTGGACGCATTCTACATGGATCCCGGCAGGGTCGCGGCAATTGCTTAGTTCGATCGTGAACCAGCGGCTGGAGTTCGCCTCAGGTCTCTGCGCAACGATTGCTGCTGCACCACCGACGCTTTGCAAGCTGACCGGTGAAGTGGTGTGAGCGGTCGGCCGCTGGCGGGAAAAGTCGCGCTTGTGACCGGGGCGGCGTGGGGCGTGAGATCGCGCTGGAACTCGCGGAAGACTGTATTGTGGTGTTCACACTACGCCCGGGCGGCGCCCAATGCCTTTACCTACCAGATGCTGGAAGAAGGCGTGATCTTTGAATTGCTCCATGAATCGTTCCTCAAAAACGGCGAGCGCCAGGTGAAGCTCGGCTGCGTATGGGACAGCTGAGCCCGATCGAAACGCCCGATTGTCGGCCGGCAGACCGACCACCAGCGATCAGGGCGGCGCTCCATCGAGATTCCGATTGCACGCTTGACCTCGGCGGGAGGCAAGGGTAACAAATGTGGAGCGAGCGCTCCAGACATGTGCAGTTGTGACGTTGGAAGCGTGAGGTGGATCCATGCAAGGCGCCTTGCACGCAAAAGGGGCCTGACAAGGGAGCGGTCTATGAATTCGATTGAGCGGGTTATCGACGTTGGCGGTGTTGGGCTTGTGACGCTTGAAGGCGGCACGGGTCGTCCGCTGCTGATGCTGCACGACGAGCTCGGGTTTCCGGGCTGGATGC
>Ga0075366_10000101_pt1 | contig 34932 bp, 29 predicted proteins | sample EndMethybrTD3031_FD_72351 | JGI IMG/M metagenome (GOLD analysis project Ga0075366, IMG submission 72351) | Populus endosphere microbial communities from Tennessee, USA - Endosphere MetaG P. TD hybrid TD303-1 | ecosystem: Host-associated > Plants > Roots > Endosphere | place: USA: Tennessee...
GTTGATATTCACGATGATTTAGATTTCAATTCAACCTAACGACTATGGCTTTTCTGATTTAATGCAACTGTTTTTTTGATATTGGGCTTTTTTAAGCCCCCAGGCAAGCCTTTTTGGGCAAAGCGCCCCGTAATCGCATTAGTGAAATCCATGAATTTGTTCCGGGAGAGGGAGGGATTTGTACCTGTCCCTAAAAAGTGCTTTATTTCGATATTTCAAGGGGTTTCAATTCTATACTCACCGAATTACTCACCACTTTAAATTTATTTCAGTATAGCTGCAAATGCTATGTTCAAAGATAACGGTATTATACCGTTATTCCCTTTTAAGTTGATAAAAATCCATATTCGTTCGTTCATAGGTTCGAGCTCAGATAAACGCCGGCGGATATCATCAGGTGATGATACTTTCTAACAGTTGATCTTATTGATCACTGCTATCAAATACTTTTCTCCCTAAACATTTCATCTAATAGATTTATAATGCAGCAGCAGTAGGTTTTGTCCATTCCCCTCTGCAGCGAGTAGTTTCTAACCAAAGCAAACTTCTTTTAATGTCAAATCTGCCGTTTCGATGTTCTTGTCACTTGCCACATGACATATATAGGCTGGAGGTAACTTTATCGGCATTACAAACCATTTATCACCTTTAATAATTGTAGTCCCTGAAATTACTTCAAAGGAATTTAATTCTATGCCCAAACCTATTCCTATAGCCTTTAAAACTGCTTCCTTTTGCGTCCAGTAACAAAAAAAAGCATCCTGTTCTGATGAGTTTAATAAACGGTTCCATTCAAAATCAGTCATTTGTCCTTTATAGTCGGCAAGTGTAATTTGGTGAACCCTTTCCAGATCAATTCCTATAGGGCCAGTATCAGAAACAGCACATACAGCCACATCCCCTGCATGCGAAATACTGAAGTCAAAAGCGCTGTTGTTCAGGAACGGCTTCCCAAATTGATTATAGTCAATTGATTGAAAGTCGAGTTGAGCGTTAAATTCTTCATTAACAATTTTTTTTAACAACATGCGTCCCCGAATGGACAACAGCGCATCGCTTTGGTTTTTGAAGCGTAACAGGTATTGCAAATAGCTTTGCGGTAAACCATAATCCCAATAATCGGATATAGAAAATGACGAAGCCGTTATGTGATTGTAGTAGATAATAATCATCGACTGTTAAGCAGTAAACTTAAAGCGTCAATTATAACTATAAATGTTGTTAAGAACAAAATGAAGATACGAGCTCGGTCCGCTATTTACAGCTTGACAATGGTTAATTGCTTTTCATACAGCATCGGCCAGGTTATTTTAAAACACAATGCCGTTGCCCTGAGCTTGCCTAGCATTAGTATTAATATTTTTACAATGTATTATTTAGTGCGTTTTCACTAAATAAAAGGTGGATAGTTAATTGGAATAAGATTGTTTTATTTCCATTGGATGAACAGTTGGCTGTTTATCAAGTATATAGAGGGCTGAAAAAGCCGATTATCTTAATCTAAGCATAAAATTGCTTTATTCCGATCGTGGTTACGGCCTGTAGTAAACAAACTAGGTGCATTTATTCTAATGCATGTTATCTTTTATTGTTGCAAATTTGTCGGAATGGCCTTTGTTTAAATAAGCCATTTAGAGCTTAGGAAAAATCGGTCACAATTTTACTTAACAGTAAACAGCTTTGTGGAATTTTAAATTGACCGCAACCTTTAGTCATAAAAAGCCTGTAATAAATTTTGTTGATGGATCCTTTTAATACCCAATTTATACGTAATGAAAAAAGATGGCCCTGGATTGATTATGATAAAGGGATTAGTATCATATTGGTTGCCTATGGGCATTGCTATGAAACCCTTAAAGATCATGGCCTGGCATTGGATCAGTATCCCTTTTTTAATTACATAGGTGTTTTCCTGTACGGTTTTCGTATGCCCTTGTTCTTTATCATATCCGGGCTGCTTATTGTAAAAAGCCTGAATAAAAGCGGCCTTTCGGTTTACATTAGCAACAGGAGTAATAATATATTGCACCCTTTATTTGTATGGGGGATAATCCAGGTTACATTGCAAATTATCATGAACCGTTTTACTCACAACGGCTACACGCCGGTGGATTATTTAAATTTGATTATTAATCCGAGGCGTACAGGTATTTTCTGGTATTTGAACGCCCTGTATTGCATCGGCGTAATATATGCCTTTCTGCACGTTAAACTAAAGGTGCCCGCTATTGCGCAGTTGTGCATAGGTGGGCTTTTATACGCACTTTTCCCTTTAATGTATCATATTAAAGCAGGCTTGTTTACCGATATTTTTGAATATTACGTTTTTTTTGCGTTGGGTGATTTACTTTCAAACCTGATGCTTGATGATCAAAAAATGAAGGTTTATACCACATGGAAGTTTTTTGCGCCCTTGCTCTTGTCTTTTTTAGCTATTCAATATTACTGTACCCCCTTCAATTTACAGGCATCTGATTTTGGTATCAGGTATGTTGAGGTTAATAAACCATACCTTTTTTTTGCCCAAGCCATTATTGGATGCGCGTTATCTGTAAACTGCTCATTCTTTTTGCAAAAATTACAGGTGTTGAAATTTCTGAGGATAGTTGGTTATCATTCATTGTATATATACTGTGTACAAATAATTGTAATGACAGTAACGCGCACTATTTGCATGGGGATATTACATATTACATACGTACCTGCACTAGTATTTATCATTTGGACCGCCGGAATTGTATTACCTATCTTTTTCTATAATCTCTGCCTTCGATATGGATTTTGGTGGCTGTTTAGTTACAGAAAACCTGAAAAGGAAATAGCTTATATAAAAGCAGCGGATATTTTCAGCTTTACCCAAGGCAAAAAACTTGCCGAAACAGAAGGATAACACCACTTGCTAATTCGGTAAAGGAATAATGCCTGCAATTTTATTTGTACGTATATGCTAACTTATGTCAGAGGCAACCCGGTTATGCTACAGTGCTTGGCTTTAACACCAGGGCCTGTATTTTTTTACCGCCAAACGTTACAGCCAAAATAATTGCCCAGGCAAGTACAAAAAGCATGTAGGAGTTCATTACTTTGCTTAAAAGCATGTAAGTACCTATAAATGCAACGGTGGTGACATAGAATGTAAGGATGGATTTTAAAGTAACCATTTTGCGCCCAAAGAGCAAAATATCCTGGGAGATGTGAAACACCAGGAACGATGCAAATATGGAATAATTTACTACGCTCAACGATTTGATATACAACACGCCAACAAGGCACATAGATAAGTTTACTATCAATGCTATAATATTAAATAGCATATCTTGTTTCTCCATTTTCATGGCGATTAAAACGTTAGCCTGTAACAATGCCGTCGGAAAAACGAGGATGGTTAAAAACATTTGTTTGGTGTATTCGGCATTACTTAAGTAAGTGTTACCAAATGCAATCGGAATCAACTTATCCGAAAACGAATATATAAACGTAAATGCCAGCCATCCAAACAACAAATAGTATACGTGCATTTTTTTATAAAACGCAAAAAAATCGCCTTTATCCGGCTTTGAGTAATGCTTTACCAGCAATGGAAAAACCGATGTTGATATCACCACGGGTAATATTTGAGCTATTGAAAATATCTTGAATGATATTTCATAATTGGCCACATCAAAAGCCGTTAATACCTTCGATATGATGATGTTTGACATTCGCCAGTTAATGATGGAAACCCCTCCTATAATTACAAATGCCCAGTTTAATATTACCAGGGCTTTCATATCATGATAGGTAACCTTACAACGCCACAATGTTTTTACCGTAACAAGATTTGATGAGCCGATAGTTAAAAACAGGTTTAGTGTTAAAAAGCGGATACCTATTAAAATTACAGACAACGTAATGATAGAAAAGGGATAAACAAATAACAAACATCCGGCGACAAACTTCAGTACTGATTCGATAGTAAGGATGATAAAAGTTTTCTTTTGTTCAAAATTGGCAATGTTCAGAGACTTTATACCATTAATAAGGTTATCAAATATAACGTTAACGCCCATCAGGATAATCAAAAGCCGGGTAAACTGATCTCCATAAATCAAAAATGCAAGGGCGATATTGACTATGTAAAATCCAATGCCAAAATATATCTGCATTTTAATAAACTTGCTTATCAATGTTTCCTTATCATCAGTATGAATAAATTCCCTGACGAACCATTGACTTAAGCCCATTGTTGAAAATGCAGTAACCAGCTGGTAAATGGCGTTGGCTATGATGTATTTGGCGAAAATGCCGGTAGGGTATTTGCGTGCCAGGATAACAAAAAACAAGCTTAGGAATAGCGTTTGCGACATTTGGGATATTACACCCCAACTGCTGTTTTTAAAAAGAGAGCTTTGAAATAAGGCTGAAATTTTGGTAGAAACTGAACTGTATGCAATCTTCATTTTATCCCGTGCTGTATTCTTTTATAGTGTATGTATATATTGTATGAAGGTGCCGTTATCGCCAGGAATAATTATAAAGAGCCGATCAGCCTGGTGTAATTATTAATCATTACCTCGTAGGTAAACATTGCTTCATAATGTTTGCGGCTGTTTTTGCTCATTTGCCCGTAATCTTCAACGGATAAATTTACTATGCTGTTTATGGTATCTGCAAGGCTATTCCAATCTTCCGTTAGCTCGATGGTATTAAAGCCAGGTACGCCAATTTCCAAATTCCCGCCTACATCGTTTACCAACAAGGGTTTTCCATGCATAATACCCTCTAATAAAGATATAGGTAAGCCTTCCTGAATGGAAAAAAGCATCAAAAAATCGACCTGCTTAACCAATTCATTCACGTGCTCAACAAAGCCTAATGCTTTAAAGTTTGTGGTATTAGCACATTTTTCCACCAGCTGGTTATAATCCGGTCCTTTACCTGCAAAAAGGATTTCGATGTCAGGGTGAAGCTTACCTTTTAAATGGTCGACAATTAATAATTGGCGCTTAACATCAATAACCCTGGCGGAGTACAGTATTTTGATTTTTTGACCTGTTTTAAATGATTCAACGGGATTAACCTCTCCTTCGTCCCTAATCCCATTATATATTAAAGTGATGTTTCTGTTTTTGAGATTAAAATAGGTGAGCAGGTTATCAGTAACTTTTTTGGAAATTGATACGATATCGCGCGGAAAAAATGAAAAGTTTTTATGAGTGCTATATACGTTATGTGCGATGTAAATTATCCGGGTATTCAAAAAAAATACCCTCTTGATAACCATAATCAAAGCCATTACATTGCGGGCGTGCACCAACAATATTTTATTGTTTAAATAAAAAGGGTTGGCAAATTTTACATACTCTGCCTGTTGAATGCCATACTTTGGATGTAATTCCTCAAATTTGGTAAATCCCAGTATTTTGCAATTGTATTTAGCTTTTATGCCATTGTGCAAATCTAAAAGCACTTTTTGTGCCCCGCCATATTCATTGAGATCAGATGTGGTTGATAATATCTCTAAAGCCATTCTTGCTTAACTGTTAAAAATTGGCTTCGTTATTAAAGCGTTCAGGTAATATTTCATTTTTTTCTACGTTGTGGAATCTGGGCATCACCATCTCTGCAAAATTGTTATTTTTGCGCAATTTGTTTAATTTTTTTATATTTTAGCTAATTAATACCCCTATCTATGAAGAAACTTATAATTTTTGCGGCCTCATTTTGTTTAATTGCATGCAAAAAGCAGGCCACTCCTTCAAATTTTAAGCAAATTGAATCATTTAGCAATTCTTTAACAATTAATTCATCTATTTCCGCTGCATCTGTCACCTATGTAAACGTTAAAGACCATGGAGCAAAGGGTGATGGCGTAACAGATGACACCGAAGCAATTAAAAACTCGCTTTTGTTTGCAAAAGCCCAGGGTATCGGCAATATTTATTTCCCCGACGGAAGCTACATGATAGGCCAAACCGGCAATGGCGGGGGTATTATTCAACTTGTTAATGGAGTGGGGCTTATTGGTACGGGACCTGCCACCTGCCATGTTAAATTAACCGGCTGGCGAAAAAACCCCAATCCGTTATTTTATCAATATTATGCCGGTACGCCATCTATCAACAATGTGGTGGTACAGGGAATAGATTTTAATGGCAACCTGGCCAGTCAAACTTTTGATGCCAGCTACCAGTTTTGCACGGCCTTAAGTATCAATAACGGAAAGAATATTGAAGTGAAAAACTGCAAGTTCCAGAGTTTCAGGGGCGACGGGTTGCTTTTTGGTGACGTTTTTGAGCCCAGTCTCAATATCAGGACAGTTACAGGCGTAAGTGTGCATGACTGCGAATTTTATAACATATACCGCGAGGGGGCTATGTTTTGCTGCGTAAACGGAGCCTCATTTTATAATAATAATGTTCATGGCGATGGATACCTTGTTGGCGGGGTAGACATTGAAAGGCATAGCGTTAACGAAGCCGTTTTAAACGTATCTGTATACAACAATACTTTCAACTTTGGCGATGGCTATGGCCCGGTTGAACGTGGCGGACCCAAAGTGCGATATAGGCGGGCGGTGACGATGGGTTTCTTTTACGATGGCTACAAAAACGGAAAGGTTGATTCATTAAGCGGACATTATAAAATTTACAATAACAAAATCTACCAGGGTCAAATTGACTGCTGGAATATGGTTAACGTAAGCATATCTGGCAATAACTTCATAAACAGCTATGAAAACATTTCGGGCGTTGGTTATCTAACGGAACCTGCAATTAATATATCTGACAATGCAGGCGCAACCGGGCTTATTAACGTAAATGCCGATAATAACATTATTCGCTCGGGTATTGGCAATGGAATAGCGTTTAAAAGCTATACAAACGTTACAGCAAACAATAACACCATAATAGGTACACCCTTAAACGGTATAAGCATACTTGGCACCAGTGGCTGTTTTTATGGCAACCAGATATCTGATGTAGGTACAATGGTTACGCCCGCCTCCGGAATATTAATTAATGGCAATGCATCGGGCCTATACGTTGCATCGAATGTGGCTGCCAATACAACCACAGGCACCAACCGCACCACCGACTATGTAGTGAAAATAGGCAGTTCAAATAACGGAGCCATCGCTCCTAAAATTGTGAATAATATGGCAAAGAACACTTTAAAGGGTATAATTCTGCCATATTATTATCAGCCAAATTACGTTGTGGCTTCAAACAACGTTTCTATGTAATAACGAGGACATAATCAACTACAAATTTAAAAATCAGGCCCCCGCCTATCTTTTTTGCGACTCGCTTTGCAAGAGTGGGCAACAATATTCCCTGTAACTTGGAAAAGCGCTGTGGTCAACAATCGTTCCAGTTTTTAAGTCAAAGGAGGAAAGTTTCTTAACAAATAAATTAATTAATTGTTTGTAACTATTTCGTCACATAAATCGTTGAAATGGGTAAGTTATTTGATAATACCCCATGAAAAAAACCTTACTAATTGCAACTTTATTTTTTTTTGTCGCTTGTAAAAAAGAAACTCCCGTTTTAGCCCCACAAGCGGCAAATATTTCCACACCAAACACAGTTATAACATCGCTAGCTGCCACCGCGGCGCCAACCGGAACTTATAACGTAAAAAATCAAGGCGCCAAAGGCGATGGCATTGCCGACGATACAAAAGCAATCAGAAATGCTTTACTTTACGCCAAGGCCAACGGCATAGATAACGTTTACTTTCCTGACGGTAGTTATATGATAGGTGAGACTGGTAACGGTGGCGGCATTATCAAATTGGTTGACGGTGTAGGTATGATAGGTAACGGGCCTGCAACCTGCCACATCAAATTAACGGGCGGCCGCTACAACCCAAACTCTATTTTTTATCAGGACTATGTAGGTACGCCGTCAGTAGGAAACCTCATTATACAGGGAATAGATTTCAATGGTAGCTTGCCGCTACAAAAGTTTGATGCCAGTTACCAGTTTTGCCATGCGTTGAGCATTAACAATGGTAAAAACATCGAAGTGAAAAACTGCAAGTTTCAAAGCTTCAGGGGCGATGGCCTTCTTTTTGGAGACTGCTTTGAAACAAAATTGAATTTACACATCGTTTCCAATGTAAATGTACACGATTCGGAATTTTTTAATATTTACCGGGAAGGTACTATGTTTTGCGCCGTAAACGGTGCATCGTTTTACAATAATAACGTGCATGGCGATGGTTACCTTGTAGGCGGCGTTGACATTGAAAGGCATAGCGTGAATGAAACGGTATTAAACGTATCTGTATATAACAATATCTTTAATTTTGCCGACGGCTACGGCCCGGCTGAAAGGGGAGGGTTAAAGGCCCGTTATCGTCGTGCAGTAACCATGGGGTTCTTTTATACCGGCTATACAAATGGTATTGCCGATTCATTAAGCGGCCATCATAAAATTTACAATAACAAAATTTACCAAGGACAGATTGACTGCTGGGGAATGCTTAATATAAGCATATCGGGTAATTGCTTTACTAATACATACGAAAACATTACAGGGGTACAGTTTTTAACGGCACCGGCTATAAACATTGCCGATCCATCCGCCACCAAAGGGCTTATAAAAGTTTCTGTTGATAATAATGTTATCAAATCGTCAATGGGAAATGGTATCATGTTTAACAATTATACCCAGGCACAGGCTAATGCAAACATCATAAGTGGCACCCCTGCAGATGCCATCGCTATTTTAAACACAAGCGGCTATTTTTATGGCAACAATATTACCGATGCCGGTACAATACTTAAACCCGCTGCAGGTTTTGTGGTTAGCGGCAACTCGTCCGGGTTAGAAATTGTGGCCAACCAGGCAACAAATACAACATCGGGTAAATTACGTACTATGGACTATGTAGTAAAGATAGTTAGTGCCAATAATGGTAAAGTTGCACCCAAAGTGGTGAATAATAAAGGCCGCAATATGATTACAGGTATAGTGTCGGTGTATTGGCTCCAGGCAACTTTTGCACAACTGCTCAATAACCTGGCAAACTAAAACAAGCGATGACACTTTTAATAGAGATAAGCGAGTTGCTTCCTTTTTTTTTGTAAATTTAGCGTCGATAAAGAATTTAAAAAACAAAAAAACCTTTTTGCCAAATAAAGATTATAGTGGGGATGATTGGTTCAAAGAATGAGGTAGTCATCAATGCTGATAGGTAAATAACGCTATCGCGACAAAACTATAGCAGTTATTTTATTTATGCTTTTAAAGATCCTGATTTTTTTTGCCCTTATTGCAATTTACCTGGTATGGTATGTAACATTGCTCATTCAAAAAAAGGACACATCACATCTGCCTTTCAGCTTTATAGTTACGTGTATACCTTTTCAGATGTCGTTTCCTTTGTATACGCCCACGTATATATCTACAGATGGAATCGGGTCCTTTACCGGTAAAGTATTTTTAATGTTGCCATTAATAGCATCGGTTGTACTGCTGATAATTCAAAAAAACAAGAATGTATTTTATATATACAAAAACGAACGGTGGATTTTGTGGATTATACTGCTTATTGCGATTTCGTTTGTAAACCCATTTAACGTAGCCAGGTGGGGAACGGTCGCATTCGCGGTAGCCATGTTTTCGTACATATTTTACTTTAGGTTAATTTATAATAGTCTTAGCCCGATACAAATTATGAACGGCATTTTTGCCAGTTTTTTGTTCCTGGGCGTTCTAAATTTTTGCCTCGCTATATTATACCCACTTTTAGGTATAACATTTGTAACTACTATTTTCCAGGCTGGCGGCGATATGTGGGCCACCAGGAACGGTACGCGGGCGGGGGCTATCGGCATTTTTGTAACACCCGCAAATCTTGGGCTATTTTCGGTTATTGCATCGGGCTTTTTCTTTTCGGGCTATTTAACCGGATTTAAAAAGAAGCTTAGCTTAATTGCGCTTATAATGGTATCTATAACTATTATACTTACCTATTCCAGAACGTCGTACATTACGTTGGTGGTTATATTGTTTGCACTTTATTATATCTTTAAAAACGCCGATAAGCCATTAATATCGCTGAAAAGCTTTTTTTTGGGGATATTGCCGGCTGCCCTAGTGCTTTATTGGCTGATATTTCTTTCGCCATTTAGCGCAACCTTCCTTAAAACGGATGCCGACGATATGTACCAGGCCAGGCTTGACCACTGGACCATGGGATTTGATATTTTTGAGCGATCCCCGGTTATAGGCGTGGGTATTAACAGTCATCTTGAATTTGTGAACCGGTCGCCCGAAATGAGCAAAATAATTCACAACGAATTTTTAACATCAAACCCAATACATAACACACACCTGATAATACTTTGCGAAACAGGCGTTATCGGATTTGCCCTTTGGTTGATTTTTATCGGAACAACATTCGCTAAAGCTAAAGCCAACATAGCAAGGAATGTTAATACCATATTTTCGTTAACACAAATAGCCTTGTTGATGACTTACATTATTTATGGATTTACCGATTGGGCGCCTGTTTCTCATTCAACGTTTCCAATCTTTTTGCTCTTTACATACTTTTTCGGCAAGTATAGCTTAACCACAACTTAGCGTTTGTATGTACCATTGTGAAAATTTCATAAAAGTGATTCTATCCTTCGTCTTCGCGATAAAAGAAGCAAAGGTAATCCTCCTTTTAATTTTCTTATTCAAGATAAATTTTTCCGTTTTAGCAATTACATCAAAATAACCAAACTTATCCACGAACCTTATGGAGTTATCTTCCGTATAAAACGGCAATTGGTAACCTCTGAAAACGATGAATAATAAAAGGTTTAGGATTTTGCTTGCTGTAATCAACATTCTTAGCATTATTACACTGGAAAAATATTGGAAAAACGGCATCAGGTTTGTGTTCAAAAAAAAAAAGAATGAGTCATTTAAGAATTACCAGCCCTTGCCTGACATAGCCACTTCTGCATTCGAAGTTCATGATCAGAATCCACTTCAAAATCTTGGTGATAAAAAAGACCGCGTTGTAGTGAAACGCGCCGAAAAAATCTTGTAAACTAAGCGGTAAAATAGGTGATTCCTGCAAACGAACATGAAGGCGGTGAGCCAATTATAAATAAGTACGGTTCATTATTATCCGAATACCTAAAAACGGTTGTTTACACTTATGGAACAGCGTCGCTTTAAAAAGCTTATCATTGGTGATAGGTTTTAAGTCATTTTTATGTTTTGCGACTTTTTTTAAATTAATATCTAACGGAATATATGCTTGGTGGAAGCTATCTTATTAAGTGTCTACGCATTCCCTATCTTTCAAATTCCGGTTAATTTTAACTCGTTTTCGTTTAATATTAAACTTTGAACGATTACTTGGGGAGGAATTGTCATCTGCCGGGCTTGCGTCATCATCTTTTTCAGATAAATAAAAGATCTTACGAATGATAAGATAGCAAAATTGTGGGTACGTTTTTATTGAGCGTTCAAGAAAACCTTGTTCTTTATACAGCCTATAAAAAAAACGAAGGTTTAATGAGTCAATAAATTGCGGATAAAAATTAATCTCGCGTTTGGTTTGATGTAAAAAACCGCCACAAGTGTAAACGGCGCCCATATATCCTGCTGCTCTTAAATCTAAGGCCATCCTCTCCTGTAATAAAGCTCCCATGCCTACAAAAATGACATCGGGATTAGCCGCCACGATTGATTCGATTGTATTTTCGCGATGTGTTTTTGAAGAAAAGTAACCATCATGAAAACCGGTTATATTCAAGTTGGGGAAACTAGTTTTAACAACAGCTACTGTATGATTTAAACTATCGGCATCGGTGCCAAGAAAATACACGCCCAGGTTGCCCTCAATGGAAACATTAAATACATAAGGTACAACTGACGTCATATCGCATGAAAATCGTTTTATTTTAAATGAAGCGGCTTTTAATAAATTTAATATGAATACTAATAATATCCCGTCTGGTGCTATAAAATCAAACCCCTCAAATAACTCTGCCTGTTTAAAAGCCAGTGTATATGAGTGAGGGTTCAAAAAAGTGATTAGCTTTTTTTTTCTCGGGTCAAAATCTTTTAATGTGCAAGGTATTTTTGAAGTGAAAATATTATAGATATCCATCTTTATCGGTTGTTGGATTTTATTATCCAACCTTTCATGTTTTTAAATCAGGAATGTCTTCATCAAATGCAAAGCCAACTTTGTTCACATGCAAAACAAAAAAATATTTTTTAACCTAATGTAAACTTAATCCCCTCATTTTAAACCTTAAAGCGTTAAAAAAGCGTGCGGTACAACATATACGAATATTAAAATTTTTGTTACATAGGGGCTTATTTTCCACACATACCTATATTTATCGAAAAAAGAAATTTTTTTTCTTTCTTTTCTTCAAATGAATACAGTGTTGTTATAAATAAAGTACAGTTTTACAGTAAGTGTGCAGCTAGAATAAACTGGACATCTGAAAAAACCTTTTTGTTGTTTTTTTTATTTATCTATTGAAAACATCATAAAATTGCCTTATCTTTTTGATATAACTTTTTAATAATATTCTACCTATAAACATGTCCCTAATATCCACGACCCAAACTGAACCACTAAAATTAAATTTAATTGAAAAAGCCGCAACCTTAACACAACCAACAACCATAACCACAATTGCGGGCATTGATAATGATATTGAAGATCTTGGTATAATTGATTTAACTATAGATGCTAATGTTAAACGGCAACTGCAGCTTTTGAGTGATGGCCACGCTTTGACAGTTGTTCCATTTTTTATTACAGCTTTTAATATTCTGCTTCAAAGATATACGGGTCAGCCCAACGTATTATTAGGGCAAACGTTTGTGAAAAATACAAATAAGGCAGAAGAAATAGTAGTAGGGCATATTTGGAACGAGTTTGATAGTGATATTGCTTTTATTGACCAGGTAAAACAGGTGAACACCAGCATTTTGAATGAAACAGTATTTAATAAAATAAATAAAAACGAAATAAATGTAACTGCGTTGGCTAATGCAGGGCTATTTCAGATGTTTTTTGTCGTTGATAAACGAGATGATTGGTCTGATGGTCAGGAAATCGTTGGCCAGTTGTTGTCGCAAATTGACGATTTTTATTTTGGCCTATATTTTAAAGAAACCGGCAGCTGGTTAAACGTTTCTGTTTTTTTCAATAAAAAGAGGTTCAACTTTGACTTTTTCGCATCATTCAATGATAGGATGCTTAATCTTTTAACTGAAGTTTTAAAAAATCCGAATCAGAGTTTAGGCACGTATAATATACTTAGCGATTTAGAATTGAATGCACTGTTGAATGATTTCAATAATACAATTGTGCCTTATGCCAGCGAAAAAACTCTATTTAATGCTTTTGAAGAACAGGTTATTAAACAGCCTGAAAATACCGCTCTAATTAAGGGCGAAAGGCGAGTAAGCTATGACGAATTAAACAAGCAATCTAACCAACTTGCCCACCTGCTTATTAATGCTGGCATAAATCCGGGTGACAACGTTGGATTATTGGCCGGACGGGATTTTGATATGATTACCGGGATGTTAGGCATACTTAAAGCCGGAGGAGCATATGTGCCCATCGATCCTGATTATCCATTGGAGAGACAGGAGTACATTTTCAACCAGTCGTCGATCAAAATAGTGGTAGCCGACGAGAACTATCCGTTAAAGTCATTAATAAAGGCAGAAAATTTTATCCTTATAGATGCCGCAGGAGACGCAAATCTACGTGATACTAATCCAAACCTGGTAATGGATAGCAGGCAACTTGCCTACACTATTTATACCTCGGGATCAACAGGCAAACCTAAAGGTGTACTGATTGAACATCATTCGGCAGTGAACCTGGTATCCTGGGTAAATCAGAAATTTAATGTTAACTCAACCGACAAGCTGCTTTTTATTACATCGATGTGTTTTGACCTATCGGTGTATGACATATTCGGAATGTTGGCGGCAGGAGGAACTTTAGTGATAGCAGAAAAGGACGAGATTCAAAATGTTCAAACACTATCAGAGATGATGCAAAAGTATTCCATTACCTTTTGGGATTCTGTACCTACGACAATGGATTACCTGGCACGCACCCTCGAAAAGGAAAATTCATCTTACAGATATTCAGGATTAAAGAGGGTTTTTATGAGTGGCGATTGGATACCGGTAAATCTTCCGAATAAAATTAAAACCTTTTTTCCCGGCGCCACGGTCGTGAGTTTAGGCGGCGCAACTGAAGCTACGGTGTGGTCTAACTTTTACGTTGTAAATGAGGTAAACCCTTTATGGAACAGTATCCCATACGGCAAGCCAATTGATAACAACTTTTTTTACATCCTGAACGATCATTTACAGCCGGTACCCCTGGGAACCGTGGGCGATCTTTTTATTGGTGGAGTGGGCGTAGCCCGGGGTTATGCCAATGACCTTGAAAAAACACAACGATCATTCATCAAGGATCCCTTTCATCCGGATGCTGGCGGTATGATGTACCGGACCGGCGATTTGGGCCGTATGATGCCCGATTATAATATGGAATTTATAGGCCGCAAAGACAACCAGGTGAAAATTCAAGGATTCAGGGTAGAACTGGGCGAGATAGAAAGCGTACTTAACAATAGCGGCTTATTAAGCGGTGCCGTAGTTTTGGCAAAAGCAGATGGGCATGGCACCAAACAACTGGTTGCTTATATAGTATATAACAACAGTAATGGGGCTAGCGATGAGGCCTTAATTGCCTATTTAAGGAAAACGCTGCCCGATTACATGGTTCCTGCTGTTTGGGTAAAGCTTGAAAAATTGCCACTTACTGCAAACGGCAAAATTGATAGGAATGTGCTTTTAATTAATGATGATTTTAAACAAGTTAAGGTAGTAGTTACCGAGCCCGAAACAGAAACGGAAAGAATGCTGCTTAATATTTGGAAAGACTATTTCAAGAAAGATAGCATAGGTGTTACAAGCAGCTTTTTTGAAATTGGCGGCCATTCATTAATGGCTGTTCAAATACTGTCGAAACTGAAAAAAGTAACCGGGAAAAATTTTCAAATTTCCATTCTCTACAAATATCCAACTGTAAGGGCTTTATCTAATTTTATTGATCAGGAAACCAGCGATTATAATTTCAAATCATTAGTTGCTATAAAGCCTTCAGGATCAAAACACCCGCTATACATTATTCACGGCGACGGTTTAAATGTACTCAACTTTAGTCATCTTGCTAAGCATGTACACCGCGAACAACCTGTTTATGGCCTGCAAGCTTTAGGCCTTAATGGAATAGATGAACCTATCGATAGTTTGCCGGTTATAGCGTATCACTACATGCAGGAAATCCTTCAACACAATCCACAAGGGCCTTACCTGTTAGCAGGCTATTCATCGGGTGGATATGTCGCTATGGAAATAAGGAAGCAAATGGTAGCCTTGGGTAAAGACGTTAAAATGCTGATCATCTTTGACACAGATGCAGAAAAAACAGAATACAAAGACTGGTATTCTCTGCTGCCGAAAAAAGCTAAAAGACATTTTCCACGCATGGCACAAGCTTTAAAATTTTCTATAAATCAACTATTTAAAGACAAGAGTATGCAAGGGCCTGTGCCTACGGAGCAAAAAAATGAAACAAAAGATTTTTACAAATTGGTGCAAAAAATAAAAAGCAAACATATTACAGCTTTCAGGAATTACGTTTTGGAGCCGTTTGATGGTAAACTGTATTTATACCGGGCAAAAATCAGTGTACACTATGTTGAATTTGGAAAATTTTTGGGTTGGGAAAAATATGCCGAAAAAGGCGCTGAACTTTTTGAGATTCCGGGAGATCATTTTTCTATGCTCGAGCCTCCTTATGTGGCAATACTTGGAGATATTTTACAAAGCAATATTGACGACGTAACCGGAAGCACTGCCAATACAAGTAATAAATGATCAATTTAATCAATAATGCCTGTAGTCATTAACAGGCAATATTTATTTATTAGGGCTAAATGTTATTCCTTTTGGTTGTAGCTTAATATTTATTGCCCGTTGTAGGGCAATGGCATAAATATTGCAAGCGCTGTGTCGATAACATTATTTACTTGTTGAGTCCGGTGCGGGCATTTAAGTGGTAATGATATCCACTACAACTACCAAAATACTATGAAAAAGATTACACTTTTAATTCTTGCATTTACTATAACATTAATGGCATGCAAAAAGGGGGGGCTTTCAGAAAATGCGCCTGCAAACAATGACCCTAACTATGATGCACATAACAATATTTTAAGAGTAAAAGCAAGTTCAACTGCCCAGTTTAAAATAACTATAATTGAATACAGCAATGATGGTGTTACGCCTTATAATACCCAGAATGCCGAACAGACAACGGCGTTCGACTATGGCTTTACGCCGGTAGTGGGCCATAAAATATCAGTGGCTATCCAAAGTACAAACGGATTAATTACGTCAAATGTAATGTACAAAGGCGTTTATCTTGATCCTGTCACCATTAAAACGTCGGGGAGTGGTTCAACCGGTAACTTTAGTTATACCGTTCCAAATTAATTCATAGCTTTATAGCAAGCCGTTTTGTAAAAAAAATTACCAGATATGTTTTTTGATGCAGAGAGTAACTAAACCACACCAGACATATATCAGTGTATGATTAATGGTTTATCCACCTTAACGATGCTATTCTCATTTTTGGTTTTAAAAATGGCTAACTGTTATTCTGCCAAAAACGATTTAGTCGTTAATGCGAAAATGCAACCGTTAGCAGTAAATGTAAAAGACGCGGGAGCTAAGGGCGATGGATTAAATAATGATACCAAGGCTATTCGTGATGCAATTAAGCAAGCAAAATTAAAAGGAATACCATCGGTTTATTTCCCCGCCGGCAAATATTTAATTAAGGAGCAGGGAGACAAACCTGGAGTTATTAAACTGTTAAGTGGGATTAGTTTAATTGGGGATGGTGCGACAAAAACCCATCTTATTTTATCGGGAGGACGTTACAATCCGAACTCCATATTTTACCAGGCCTGGTGGGAAGAGCCGTCAATAGATAACATCGTTATCGAAGGCATAGATTTTGATGGCAACCTGGAGAATCAAAAGTTTGATCCGGATTACCAGTTTTGCCATGCGCTGAGCATAAATAATGGTAAAAATATAGAGGTAAAGAATTGTAAGTTTCAAAGTTTCAGGGGCGATGGTTTGCTTTTTGGCGATACTTTTGAACCAACTCTTAACAGCAGGATAGTTACAAACGTTTCCGTTCATCATTGTGTTTTTTTTAACATCTATCGTGAAGGAACCATGTTTTGCTGTGTAAATGGGGCATTATTTTATGACAATACGGTGCATGGAAATGGCTACCTGGTTGGTGGCGTTGACATAGAACGTCATAGCGCCAATGAAACGGTAGTTAACGTATCTGTGTACAACAATACATTCAATTTCAGGGATGGCTTTGGTCCCGTTGAACGTGGAAAAGTTATCAGGTACCGGCGTGCGGTGACCATAGGCTATTTTTACGACGGATATAAAAACGGTAGCGTTGATTCATTAAGTGGTAATCATAATGTTTATAATAATAAAATATACCAGGGGCAAATTGATTGCTTTGGTCATGTAAACGTTAAAATTACGGGCAATAAAATAATTAACACTTTTGAAAACCTTGAGGGAGTGCTTCATGTTAGCACTCCGGCCATTAATGTTTCAGATGCCCGTGCAACCACCGGTTTGGCAAATGTTAAAGTTGACGACAACTACATTAAATCAACGATTCCGGGTAATGGTATTGTTTTTTACAAATACAAAAATATTTCTTCGAAGCGTAACATACTGCAAGGAAAAAATTTGGGTGGTGTGATGCTGATCGGCTCTGAAGGGAATGTCCAATCAAACATCAGCAAAAAATAGCCCGGCATAATTACACAACAAAATAATTGAAAACAAAGGAAATCAATGAGTTTATTTAAAGCAAGAAGGTTCTTTATAGCCCTATCCCTTATCGCCTACACCCTGTCATCATGTCAATCCTATAAAAACGTTCCTTATTATAAGGATCTTGATAAAAAAGAAATTGTGACGGAAAAGGTCACCAATAACCCGGCATACCTTATCCATACCGGCGATATACTAGGCATCAATATAACAAGCAGAAATCCAGAATCTGCGGCGGTCTTTAATTATAACCTTGCCCGTGTAAATGGTAATAGCTACAATACATCGCCAGACAACCCGGTAATAGGCTACATGGTTGACGATAACGGCAATATTCATTTACCAATGGCCGGTGAAATAAAAGCAGCAGGCTTAACTACCACCCAGTTAACAGAAAGCCTGGGCAAAACCTTACTTACTTATTTAAAAGATCCGGTGATAAATATCAGGATAGTAAACTTTAAAGTATATGTATATGGCGATGTGGCCCGCCCCAACTCCTACACGGTTGTTGATGAGCATACCACTGTAATACAGGCGCTTACAATGGCAGGCGATTTGAATATTACCGGCGAACGTAAAAAGGTTTTATTAATAAGAAATGAAGGGGGCGAACGTAAATATATTCCGCTTGATCTTACATCAAAAAACATCTATAATTCACCCTACTTTTACCTCAAAAACAACGACGAAATTTATGTAACGCCAGGGCGGGCAAAACTTGCAGCCAATGGGTTGCCTGTTTTAGGAATAATTATATCGGCCTTATCTGTTGTTGCCATAGTATTAACGCGTAACTAAATTATTATGAGTAACAACCCCGCACAGTTTTTAACCTTCGCTACCGAAAAAGAAAAAAACTCATCAGTTAGTTTAAGGTCGCTTTTTGCTAAATATCTTTACAATTGGCCTGTAATTTTAGCAACTACCGTATTAATGCTTATTATGGCTTTTGTTTACCTGAAAATTGCCGATCCGGTTTACCAGGTAAAGGCAACTTTGTTGGTTAATATCCCAAAAGATGCCGATAAACCCGATGCAAACCAATCGGTTTTAGATAAGATAGATTTGCCTAAAACATCAGATGTTGTTGAAAATGAGATTGCGAAGTTAAAATCGGCCAAACTTATTAACCAGGTTATTAATGATCTTCAGCTTAATGTAAGCTACGAGCAAAAAGATGGTTTGCTGTATAAAGATATATATGGTTTTACCCCTTTTAAATTAGTTTTCATTAAACCTAATGCGGACGCTGACGAGAAAATTAAAATGTCAGTCGAAATAAAGGACAGCAAAACCTTCCTGATGAAGACTGACGGGGATTACAAGCCATACTCCTTTAATGATATAATGCATACCGAAATTGGTAGCTGGAAACTCGTTCCGGCGGCCAATGTATCTTCATTTAAAAATAAAACTATCAGGGTATCACTGCTCGACGCTGATAAATTAACCGACTATTACCAAAAAAATATAGATGCAAGCCTGGAAGATAAATTGGCTACTGCGGTCGATCTTACTTTTAGTACCACCAACAAACAAAAAGGGAAAGATATTATTAACCACCTGATACAGGTTTACAACCTGGATGAAATAGCCGATAAAAATAAAGAAACACAAAATACCATCAGCTTTATTGATCAGCGCCTGGCCTCGTTAACCGGCGAACTGAACGGCGTTGAAAAGAATATTGCCAATTTTAAAAGTTCCAACAGGCTTACGGATATCACCTCTGATGCCAAATTCGAGTTGGAAAAACTCCAAAATAACGATAGCCACCTCAGCGAAATTAACGTTCAATTAAGTGTTATTAACGGTATTGAACGGTTTGTAAATTCGCCGCATACAGCAGATAAGGCCCCGGCCGTTATAGGCATAAATGATCCTTCCCTGGTAAGTTCTGTCGAAAAGCTTTCTCAGTTGCAATTGCAGCACGATCAGTTACTGGCCACTACGCCGGAAACCAACCCTGATTTTGAAGAAATCAATGCTCAAATTAAAACGACTAAGGCCGCTATTAAAGAAAATGTAAAAAACATTAAGGCGTCGCTGCTTAATGCCCAAAATAAACTTCAGGCACAAAGCTCAAGTTCCGCGTCGTCTATATCAAACCTGCCGAGCCAGGAGCGCCAGTTTATCAGCATTAAGCGCCAGCAATCAATCAAAGAAAACCTGTATGTGTATTTGCTGCAAAAACGCGAAGAAGTATCTTTAAGTTATGCAACTACGGTATCAAATTACAAGGTACTTGATACTGCCCATACATTGCCATCAAAATGGCCCAATAAAAAATTAATCTACCTGGTTGCACTGATTTTAGGCATCATATTGCCTGCGATTGGCATATATGTAGCACATTTATTCCGCGGTGTTATATTAGATCCTAAGGACATTGAAAACGCGATAGAACTTCCTGTTTTATCAGAGGTGGCTTTGGATAGGGACGCTTCGGGCATAGCGCCAAAAAAGGGATTGGTAACAGAGCAATTCAGAAGCCTGAGAACTAAGTTACATGAGCTTTATAAAGCTGATAAGCAGTCTCATGTTACCCTTGTTACTTCCAGTGTTTCAGACGAAGGCAAAAGCTTCATCACAGGAAATCTTGGCGTTTCACTGGCCAACACAGGTAAAAAAACGATAATCCTGGAGCTTGATTTAAGGAGGGCGGCAATTAAGGACGTTTTTAAGTTAACAAAAAAACATGCGGGCATTTCAGATTACTTAAACGGAAAAGCCCAGCTTCAAAAAATCATTCAGCCATCGGGCGTTAACCCGGCGCTTGATATAATAAGCAGTGGTTCGTTCATTTCAAATCCAACGGAACTACTGGAAAATGGAAAGTTGGACGAATTGCTTACCGAATTAAAAAATATTTATAGCAACATCATCATTGATAGTCCGCCAGTTCACCTCGTAGCCGACGCACACATTATAGCGCGCTTAAGTGATGTTACTTTGTATATAGTGAGGCAGGGCATTACCCGTAAAAGCGAGTTGAAATTCATTAAAGCCCTGGTTAAAGAAAACAAGCTGCCCAATATGCAAATAGTATTTAATGGCGTGGACGTTAAAAAATTTGGTTATGGCTATGAATATGATAATTCATACTACAAAGCAGCTTCGGCAGAGGAGATAATAACATCAGATTAACGAAGCCTGAAATGACCTTAAAAATTGTTATTACCCGCACTATCGGTTTTAAATGAAAAAATTATTTATCTGTTCTGAATTTTACGCCGGGCTATTGCCGTTTGCAGCCACTATTGTAAATACAATGCGCGACGATGATAGTTACGGTATATTTGTTTGCACCGCTAAATGCGACTACCGTAAGGCGCTTACACCTAACGGCGATAATTATATTTTTTTAGACTTTCCTGAAAGTAGAATCAAAGGCCTGCTGCACAATGTTTATCCTAAACTGTTGCTGAAAACCATAGATAAAGTTTGTAGGGATAATAATATTGATGTAATCCATTTGTTAACTGAGGATTCTTCGCTCGCCCTTCACGTAAAGCGATTAAAAAAGCTGGCCAAAGTATATTATACTGTACACGACCTGTTTTTTCATGAAAAGGTTTATAAAAATATATTAAGCTGGCTTTTGCGTACTGTGTTGGTAAAAATGAGGGTAACCCGCCTTATAAAACAAACAGATAACCTGGTAACCTGTAGTAAATACCAGTATAATTGGATGTTAAAGTCATTTGTTAAAAAAAGTATCTTCTATCACAATTTCCCAACGCTGGTTACCGATATTATTAAAAACGGTGAAATGAAGATTCCCGAATTAACGGGTATTGATAATTATATTTTATTTTTTGGCCAGGTAGAACAATATAAAGGAGTTGATATTTTATATAACGCCTTTATAAATAACACTACCGGTACCTCAAAGCGCCATTTGGTAATAGCTGGTAAAGGACATATTTATTTTGAACGGAATGTTCAAAAAGAATCGAATGTTTTATTTATAAACCGTTATATAGATGATGAGGAAATAAAAAGCTTGTTTACCAACGCCTTTTGCGTGGTGTTTCCTTATATATCCGGTACACAATCGGGCATCTTATCTATCCCGTATTATTTCAGAGTGCCATCGCTGGTGTCGGATATCCCTTTTTTTAAGGAACTTATAGTCGACAATGTAACCAGTATCAGTTTTAACAACGATGAGCCGGGCTCAATTATTCAGAAGATCGATGATCTTGACGTGTCTACGTGCGAAACATTGAAAACTAATGCGTTTGCCTTTTATCAGCAAATTTATAACCGGGAAGCTTTAAAACACCAGCTACAGAGTGCATATGCAGCCAGTTATAGCGCTCAAAAGCAACTTACTTAACACAAATGGAGATAATATCAATTACCGCAAACCACCTTGACGATTGTGTTAAAATATTTACCAATGCCTACAACTCGCCTCCATGGAATTGTCAATGGACAACTGAAAAGGCGGGTAAGTATCTATCGGAACTTATCCATAATTCCGGTTTTGTTGGATTTATAATATATGAAAACCAACACCCCGCCGGCGCAGTTTTAGGACATAGAAAAACATGGTGGACGGATGATCAGTTAATGATAGATGAGCTTTTTGTCAGCAATGCTTTTCAAAAAAAAGGCTACGGCAAAAAATTAATGGCGCATTGTGAAGAATATGCTGATAGAAGTCAAATCGGGTTATTGGTGTTGATGACAAACAAATATCTGCCTGTATTTAACTTTTATGAAAGTATTGATTTGTTGGCCGCAGACCAATACGTATTTATGTTTAAACAACTGTAGGTTTTGTTTCCAAACCTTAAAATGCGGTGGTCTTATTCATTACAAGAATAAATAGTTTTAAGTCTCAAGCATCATTTGATACCTTAAGGTGAGTCGCGCGATATTGTACTTTGTAAGTTCAAAATATTTTTGAATTTTAAATATCTGCCCTCCAGATAAATACTGACGAACAATTAATGCTAAGGGTACACTAAATTTACAGTTATACCATTTGAGGCATTTTTTGTAACAGCCCTTTGTAAAATCAACCTACTCAGTTTAACTAAGATGGTCTAAATCCATCAGAAACAACACGTACATTGAAAGCATTGCTAAACAAGTTTCACTTGCACACTTTTAACTTTTTTTACCGTATTGTTTCGTCGAAGTTAATATATCCCAACTGTAATTTATTGCGCAGTATTTCTGGCTCTTGGTTTGCGTAATGCTAAACAGCATAAAAATGAGCGATGGTGGCCACAGAATTAAGTCTCCATAAATATTCCAAGTACTATGGACATATACAATATATTTACTTCCAGGATACCTGCAGACATTGATTATTTTGATCCTCGAAAAAAGAAGCTGATTACTTTTTTAAATCCCCATTCTTATACTTTGGCCTTTAATAATCCGGAATTATTTGAACGTTTTGATGTTATAGCACCAGATGGGATATTATTAGTATTGGCGTTGAACTGGATAAAAGCTGCGGCTTTTAAAATCAGGAGGTTTTCATGTGATATGACCTCTATTGTCCCATTTGTCTTTAAGGTTGCACTTGAAAATAAGTTGAGCGTGTTTTTTTTGGGCGCAGATGCTCAAAGCATCGACGAAACTGTAACGGTATTTAAGTCTAATTATCCTGAGCTAAATATTGTAGGTTATCAAAATGGTTATTTCCCCGGGAGAGAAGAAAGGCAGGAGTTGATTTACAGCCTTGTCTTATCAAACCCTGATATAATATTTATAGGAATGGGAACAATTCTACAGGAAACCATGGCAATTGATCTAAAGGTAGCAGGTTATACAGGCGCAATTTATACTTGTGGTGGTTTTTTACACCAAACGAGGAAAGAAATTAACTTCTACCCAGAATTGATCGACAAGCTAAATCTACGGTTCTTTTATAGATTGGTTAAAGAGGAAGGCTTTTTTAAACGCAGCATAAAAACCTATCCTGAGTTTTGTTTTCTAATAATTCGAAAATTTTTTAGTTTTAAGTAAAGAAAGCTTTATGGTGATCTTGAACAAATGAATTTATTATCACCATTGTGCTAAAATGCTACTGATATTAACAACTTTAAAAATAGTAATAAATACCATAGACGTTACCGGCGATAAAGACAAATAAATGTATTTTTTTTAATTAAATATTAGTTATCGGTTTCCCTAATCGGTTTTAAAAAACACTACTTTACCAGATAATTATTAAGTAAATAGGAATAATCGGGCGCCAGTTTAATTTATCAGTTGATTGGTTATGGAAATTAATAAATACCAATATTAAAACAATACTTCTCAATGCCCATACAGCGACAGTGTTTACCCAGAGTGTAGATTTATTTCCCATATTCGACGCTGACTTATTTTGAGCTTCGATGTTAAAAAAAATAAAAGTTAACCTTTGGTTTATTTGTCTTCTAACCGGCTATCTAAAAACGATAGGTAACGATGATGGGTGTTGCAAAGTTGCAAGTTAGATACGATGAAATTGTCCACGTGTTTTAGACCTGGCTCGTGATCTCCGTCGCTTTTATTGCGGCAGTGTTGGAGAAGCATTTTTAACTGATCAGTGGCAACATTACAATCAAAACAGTGAAGGAAGCCGATGTATCGCCTTAAGCTCTTTTTTCTTGATGAAACGCAAACTTCTATGTTCGATCAACAACGTCGAACTCGCATTCCTTTCCGCTTGTAATCAAAACAGCAGTCCCAACGACCGCTTTATCCCTTGTTTTTGTGGAATGTTCGAGGCTTGTTATTAAAAAATAGCGGATAACCGCCGTTACCAGGACATAATTTTCGAATCAAACCGGAGCCTACTTTGCTGTCCCTTCAGAGTACCGGCAACGGTAATACGAAGATAGATCGGCACGGGGCCATCTGTGTAGTTTTTTGGTTTCTTCAAATAGAAAAGTAAACTGAAATTAGTTTTCATATTAAATAACACTAAAAGTGAAACAAAACTAAGCTTGCAGCTAATCATAATCAAGATGTTCAATAATCAAACATCTTGATATTCAAAAAGATATGACTACTTCGGTGAGTTTAAGTATCTCAAAATTTACTCCCCGCATTACGCACTGTTTATATGCGATCCGGTGGATATTTTGAGTATTGATATAAAAATAAAAGCCTGCAATCATATGATTTGCAGGCTTTTAAATAATTTGATATCAAAATCAGCGGAGAGGAGGGGAACAACCATCGGTTGTTTTCCATCTATCAATCAGCAAGTTGTAATTTTAAAAGTCTTTAAAGATCACCTGGTAGGACACCGGAAAAGATCGTTTCGGCGGTGGAGGAACTTTATGAAGGCGGTTCGCCGATGAGTGCCGCTATTGCCCGGCGGGTGGTCAATTCCTTCCGCTCATCGGGCGAAGGTGATAAACTGAGTTCGCGTGAAATGGAGGTATTGACCTTATTGTCCAAAGGCTTTTTATACAAAGAGATCGCGGGGCAGCTTTTCCTGAGCGTGGGCACTGTCCGGCAGCATATCCATCATATTTACGAGAAGCTGCATGTGCAGAACCGTACCGAGGCGCTCAATAAGGTCTTTGGCAAAATGTAACTTTTGTTCTATTGAAGCGCTTTCTCCAGCGAGCTAATTTTGATGCATCAATCACCAAAAATCAAAGCTTATGAAAACGCTGAAAATGTTGATCCTGTTAGCAATCCTGCCGTTACTGGCGCTGGCGCAAACCAAACAGCAAGCACTCCAAAGCATTAAAGACCGCAAAGGCTGGTACATCGGCCCGGGACTCTATTACGCCGACCTGACCACGCAATGGAAATACAACCAAACGCCGCCAGCCACCGGTGTGCCTTTCTTTGACTCCTCGCAGGGTTTCGGCCATGACGAAAGCCGCACCTTAATAACCCTTGGTATCGAGCGCAAATCCATTTTCGGCACACCGGCCCTCAGGGATGGTGTTTTCGTGAACCACTATGATTACAGCGGTAATTACCGGGGAACGGAATATGCCCCCAGCTTTAACTTTGTTGATTTCGACTTTGGCGCTGATATCCTGATCGGCCCGTCGGGGAAAACTTATGCGCATTGGCTGGATACCGATGAACCCATTTCTTCCGGCGGGCTAAGCGCCGGCGCTTCCGCTTATATCCGTATGTCCTGGCAATTTATTTTGTCGCCCAAACTACGCTTTACGCCATTTTCGGTGGCCATCGGCGGGCAATACCTGCATGTCAAAAACAACGGTAATGGTTCAGCCCAAAGCCCGCTCTTGAAAGATTTTAATTACGATCAGGGCTGGAACGAAAACCTCAGCACCCTGTACTTATCGGTAGGAACCCTGGGCATAGAAACGGGCAGTTTGAGCGTTACGCCGGAAGTCAGGGTACTTACGCTGAGCGCTGCTTCCACCAGCCTGAAACCAGTCCGTGTCACCGGCGATGTACAAAGCGAATCGAACCCGACTTTTATTACATTCGGTGTTAAGGTATTGAAGAAGTTATAAGCATTGGGATTCTTCCAGGCGATTCTCCTGTAATCTGTTAAAAGGAAAATGAACCCGGGTACCTTTTGGAATACCTGAAGAATGCAGGTGAAAAATTAGGCCCTATCTTATACCGGTACTTACTTTCCATTACGGTGACGATTCCTGCCGCATACCGCCTTGGTATCTGCATCGTCCTGTATGCGAACGCGAAAAGGAGAGACACCAGGCCGTACGCATTTTCAATGGGATAATACCACAAACGGGGGCTTTACCAGCGGTAAACCATGGATAGGGGTAAACGCTAATTATAAAGCAATTAATGCGGACAGCCAGGAAAAAGATCCCAATAGCACCTTAAATTATTTCAGGAAAGTGGTAAACCTAAGAAAAAATCACTTGGCGCTTGTTTATGGAAAATATACCCTGGTTGACGAGTCAAACACAGATACGTATGCATATACAAGGGAATTGGATGGCAAAAAACTACTGATTTTATGAAACTTCAGGGACAAAAAAGCTACGACACAAACCGGCATAGCTTATAGCCGGGCAACGGTTTTAATAGGTAACTATACCACGCCGTCAAAAAACGGAATCCTGATGCCTTACGAAGCTGTTGTTTATGAGTTGAAATAAGCACAGCCTGCTGCCGATAAGTCCCGCTGCGGACAAAGCGATAGTGCTTTTATTATATCCTGGAGCCAAACGATCCTGGTGATGCCATGTTTTTGCGGCTGCGTGGTAGCTAATTTGTAGGGAGCATGCGCAATTAGCCGTAGACTCATAAGGTGCTTATACAAGTAAAGCTCCTGATGGGCAGGAGCTTTTACTAACCAATTATAAACCTAAATTATGAGAAGACTTTTTATTTACTTAGTGTAAAGTTGACACTAAGTATTTGAAGTTCCAAATGCTTTTTAAAAAAAATATAGTTAGGTATATCAACCCGAAAAATTAGAAATTTTACGAATGCTCCTGTAATACGACGTTTATTTCGGTACCCCCCAAAATGCTTCCATCACCTTGTTGGCCTTTTTATTGATGCAGATGTTGGAGTTTTGAGAAGTAGTAATGGTAGCCATTGGGAAAATTAGTAAAGCTTGAATTGATACGATTTGATAACATAAGGAATTACTCCTTTTGAGAAGCAAATCTATTGGATAGACCGGAAGAGAGTAAATTCAGCTCGCTTTAATACGATGAAGAGCTATAGGCAAGCAAGGGAAATGCCGGTAGAATTTCCGACGAGACTTACTTTTTACCGTTCACCCGTGCAAGATCAACTGTGTTCCTGAACTGTACAGGAGAAACGTTGGTGCGCTGCTTAAACAATTTATTGAACGATTGCGGATGCTCAAACCCCAATCGGTATGCGATCTCCGCGGTAGTTAAGGTAGTCTGGTTCAGTAATACTTTTGCTTTCTCAATTAGTGCCAGGTGGATATGCTGCTGCGTGGTTTTACCGGTGAGCGTTTTCAGCATATCTGAAAGGTAGCGCTGCGACACATTCAAATACGTTGCGATATCCTGTGGTGAAGGTAAACCGCTAATCAACGTATCTGCACTGTTAAAACGCTCATTCAACCAGGCGTTCATCCGGCTGATCAGGTCATGGTGCTGGTTCTTCCGGGTCAGGAACTGCCGGTTATAGAAACGGTTACTGTGGTTAAGCAACAGTCCGAGTTGCGATACCAGTACGTTTTCGCTGAACTGGTCAATATGGTTATCCAGTTCTATCGCGATAGCTTTAAAAAGGGTCTCGATGACCTGTTTTTCTTTCTCAGAAAGAAACAATGCCTCGGTTACTGCATAATCAAAGAATCCATAGTTATGGATATCCTGTACCAGCGAATGACCGTCTAATAGCCCGGGATGGAAATACAAAACATACCCCTGGTAGTCCCCGGGATCGGCGGTCATTTGTACGACTTGCCCCGGTGCTAAAAAGGCCATACCGCCATCCTTAAAGTCATAAGTGCCCGGCCCGTATTTAACGCTGCCCTTAAAGTCCTTTTTAAAAGTGATCTTGTAAAAGCCGAGCATGAACCAACTGCCGGCATCACGCAAGTCGATCTTTACCTGGTCGTAGTTGACCAGCGTGATCATCGGATGTGCAGGCGGATCTAAATTTAGCCTGCGCATCAGCTCGGTAATGCTGTTAAATTTCAATGGATTAATTGGCAATTCGTTCATTTATTGACTACGATAAAGATAAGGATTTAACCCTGAACGGACGGGCGGATCACCATATCACCTACGTCAACATTGTCCGGCTGCTCAATGGCGTAAGCAATCGCCCTGGCAATCGCTTCTGCAGGGATCGCCATTCGATCGGCATTTTGCTGAATGGTATTTCTTACTTCCTCGTTTTTGATGTTACTCACAAATTCGGTAGCCACATAACCCGGTGAGATACCGGTGACCCGCCAGCGGCCCTGTGATTCCTGGCGTAGTGCTTCGCCGATGGTACGCACCGCGTTTTTGGTTCCGGCATAAACGCCCATAGTGGGTACAATGCTAATACCAGCAGTAGAGATTACATTGATGATATGACCGGAGCCCTGTCCCTTAAAAATGGGTAATGCTGCGGCGATCCCATACAGCGTACCTTTCAAATTAACATCGATCATCTGCTCCCAGCCTTCCACATCCAGTTCCTCCATTTTCTATAACTGGCTGATGCCCGCATTATTGATCATAACGTCAAGCCTGCCAAATCGCTCAACAGCTAATGCCGCCAGTTTAGCCAGGTCTTCACGTCGGGTCACATCTGTTTCCAAACAGGCAGCCTCGCCGCCGTTTTGTTCAATGGCCTCCACGATCGTTTTCAGCCGGTCTGTACGGCGCGCGCCTAAAACTACTTTCGCACCCTGAGCTGCCAATAACTCCGCTGTTGCTTTGCCTATACCGCTGCTGGCACCGGTTATCGCTATTACTTTATGCTGAATTCCGTTTTTCATAAGATTCTTATTTAAAGCAAAGTTCAGGAAACGGATAAAGCTTCGTGTAGTCGAAATTGCCGGATGTGTAGTCTTTTTGGTAACACGTAAAATAACTTCTCCATTTCACGATCCTGATCATTTCCCTTTTCTTCATTTTGGTTACAAATGTCCTTGTTTTGGTTACGGTAGCACCCCAAGGAATACCCACCTTTGCTTATATATTATTCATTTATGCTTATGGAAAATCAAATTGGATCATCAACAAACGACCAACCGGTCGCACTGGTAACCGGTGCCAACCAGGGTATAGGTAACGAAATCGCCAAAGCGCTTGCCACGAATGGCTATTTGGTATATGTGGGGTCACGTAAACTGGAAAACGGAGAGAAAGCGGCCGCAGAGATCGGCGAAAATGCGAAAGCCATCCAACTGGATGTTACCCGGCAGTCAACCATTGATGCGGCGGTAGAAACTATCGAAAAAGAATACGGCAGACTTGACCTGCTCGTTAATAATGCGGGTATATCTCATGGAGGAACAGCTCCTAAAAACCCGGAGGAACTGATGAGCACCGGGCGGGCGGTTAATGTATCACTCGATGAAGTGCGCATCGTTTGGGAAACCAACGTGTTTGGCGTTATAGCTATGACCCAGGCCGCTTTACCCTTGCTGCGTAAGTCATCAGCTGCACGTATCGTTAACGTATCAAGCGGGCTGGGCTCGCTGACCTGGATATCTGACCCGGAATGCTGGGCAAGAGAACACTTCGGCATTGTTTACGCTGCTTCTAAAACAGCGCTTAATGCCGTTACACTGGCCTTTGCGCTGGAACTGGAAAAAGAAGGCATCAAAGTGAACGCTACGAGTCCGGGGTATACTGCCACCGCGTTGAACAATTTCCAGGGAACGGACAGCCTGGAAGTGGGCTCGCGCGAACCTGTTCGTGTAGCGTTGGAAACGGAGGGCCCTACAGGCGGCTTTACAGGCCCTGAAGGACCTTTGCCCTGGTAATGCCAATATAAATTAAACCACTTATGACCGGCGGCTGAATAAGCCCCGGTCATATTTTATTACTTTAGACTATGAGAACTGATACACCAAAAATTGCTAAACTGGAGTCAATCACCGAGATTCACCGAGTGCTGGGTATTCCCGGCCCCGCGCACCCGCTGATCACGCTGCTGGATACCCGTGAAGAACGTATCAACTTAAGCAGGCTTCCGGTGAGCTATGTGACAACGCTTTACAAAATATCTTTTGTAAGCAAATTGGGTGGCCAGTTCAGGTATGGCCAGGGCTATTATGACTTTGATGAAGGCAGTATGGTTTTTACGGCGCCTAACCAGATCGTAGGCAGCACCGCCATTTACAAAGGAAATGAAGGTTATTCACTGATCTTTCACCAGGACTTCCTGCAGGGTTACCCGCTGGCAGCAAAGATTAAACAATATGGTTTCTTTTCTTACGCCTCGAATGAGGCACTGCACCTTTCCGAGCGGGAAAGAACCACCGTGTCTTCGATATTTACGATCATTGAGGAGGAACTTAACAGCCGGATAGACGACTTCAGCCATGAAGTGGTTATCGCACAGATCGAATTGCTGTTAAGCTACGCCAGGCGTTTTTATAAACGTCAGTTCCTGACGCGGCAGGCAGCGGGCAACGACCTGCTTCAGGAATTTGAAAAGCTGCTGAATACCTATTTTATAGCCGGGGAACCGGTCAACCATGGTTTACCTACTGTGCAGCAACTGGCAGGGCAATTGAATTATACCCCAAACTATTTAAGCGATATGCTGCGTTCGCTCACCGGTTTGAACGCCCAGCAGCATATCCACGAGCGGCTGATCGGGCGGTCGAAAGAATTGCTGTCTACTACTAACCTGACCATTAGTGAAGTGGCCTTTCTGTTAGGCTTTGAGCACCCGCAATCTTTCAGCAGGCTGTTCAAAATAAAAACGAAGCTTTCGCCTGTGCAATTCAGATCTTCTTTAAACTGATCTCTAAGGCTGTCGTAGTTAGGTTTCTATCAAATTATTTGACACTTGAAATTGTTGTCGGCTATGGAGGATGCTGAAGCAGGTATCGCTTCAGGCTTTATTAAGGTGGTTTAACTGCTCAGCGCCTTAAATTTTGTCGGCGACTGAGGCTGAATGAACTTGCGGAACAATTGAACATCCATCCAAATGCGCTTTCCCAGGTAATTAATACACTGGAAAATAGGTACCACCTTTCAAAGTGGAACCATTTTTAGCCCTTTAGTGTACAATTTTGTGGAAATAACGTGGGAATTTAAACCCTGCCTGAAACGGCAAGATACCGGACAACGGAGAGTGTATTTAAAAACATGCGTAGCTCGCTCCGGACAAGGTATGTCAATTGAATTTAAATGAAGTAAAGACATCACCCTGCAGGCCACCGGTTTACCAATAAAAGTCCCCTCGCACTCGCTGCCCGGGGACTTTAACCTAAACCTTATCACAATTACAGGCGGATGCCTGTAAAGAAGACCAAATATACCATTTCACCTCTTCATTTTTGCCGGTTTTAACCGCGTCCCAACACAGAGACCGCATCGTAACAACTTTTTTACCCTAATGCCTGAGCTGGAAATGGCCGGCATGTATCCGGCGGAGGTGAAATTGTGCTAGGGCTTTCCGGCCGGGCAGACCTGCAGCCCCTGGCTGATCCCCTGAAGCTGTACCGTCCGGAAATGGGGGACAGATACCGTTCACTGAACTGAAGCGCATGTTGATCTCCCAGGTAACGGAATGGCAAGGTCTATCAATACTTCTCCGGTAAACCCATCCTCAAACTAACTAATCATATATAAATCTTGTATGGAGTCAAATTCTTTATTAAACCGAAATCCCGCTTTTTCGAGAACCCTTTTTGACGCGGTGTTTTTCCGGTTGACGACCGCTGCAATGAAAAAGATTCCCTGATTGCGCAGCTTAAGAATAACTTCAGGTAATAAATTACTCATTAATAGCCGGCCCTGGGCATTCCCTGTCAGGTAAAATTCAATGAAATAGGGGTAATCATTTAGCGTGTAGTATTCTTTTGTAAATTTAGGAGACAAAATATCGATGATCCCGGTCAGCCTGCCGGTGTTTTTTTCAGTAATAAAATGAATATAGCTTCGTCCGGTGTAATAGTTAAGCACAGCTTTTTGCAGCCACAAATTCGCGTCCTCTAACGATAAAAGCTTCTTTTCCGGGATAAAACATATTGTTCTTTCATCAGAAAGTAGCTGAAGGACCTGTTGGGCCATTTGGTCAAATCTGTCAACGTCTTCAGCACGGAAAGGATGGATTAACCAGTTTTTATCTTCGAAAGTAATCGCTTCGAATGGATATTCAGCTATATTCATATTCTGAACCTCAGGCCAATGGCTTTTCCAATCGCTTTCAGTAAATCCTGGTCCAGGTCGTATTTTGTTTCGGAAGGTACCCACTGTCCGTCTTTTCTGACCAGGATTACCGGCTGTCCTTCCAATACTATATGGATTTGTTCGGTTCCTTTTGAAATCGGTTTATCATTAAGCAGCTGATAACTATAATCTTTAGTGCCGTATGTGATTCGTAATAATTGCCCCATAGCGGTTTGAAAATTAACGATCTCTTTTTTACCATACAAGTTTTTTTATCCGGCGGAAACGGCTCGGCGGTAATTTGTACCATGTTACTCTTCGTTAAACGTAGGCTGCGGCCTCAGCGCGTTAAAATAGCGCCCGGTTAGGGTTACCTGGTGTTCGGAATCATGGTTATATGGCAGCTTGATAGTATTCATCATTTTGCAATCAAACAAAGGCTTTCTATCTAAAATTTCCACATCGAACAAATCACCATTGGCTTATCAATCAACGAAGAACAGTTACATAACCCGACAGCGGCCCTTGTTCCGGCGATAACCGGATTACATAATAATAGGTGCCCGCGGGCACCGGCGCAGCGTTGTATTTTCCATCCCATGGTACCCCGTAACCGGCTGAATGGAAAAGTAAAATGCCATAGCGATTAAAGATACTTACCGTATTACCCGGATAATCTTCTATGTGCCCGATTTTCCAATAGTCGTTCCTTCCATCGCCATTTGGTGTAAACGCGTTGACTATTTCAGGCAGCTTTCTTACAATAACTTTAACATATTTAGTATCTGTACAGCCACCACCGGAAATGGTAACCGTATAGTTGGTCGTTACAGATGGCGTGGCCATTGGATAAGGTATGTCCGTGCGGTCGAGGCCGATATCGGGAGTCCAGTGATATTGTAAGTTTTCGCCCGAGAAGTCAGCCCGCAATCGAATGCTCTCTCCTTGTTGTACAAATAAATCCCCGCCGATTTTTATTTCCGGCGGCTTAATAACGTTGACCTGTTGCGCCTGGATATTTTCACAACCGGCAGTATTGATATACCGGTAAGTGATCTGGTGGGTTCCCAGGCCGGCTACGGACGGATCGAAAAGGCCGCTCTTTGTTATGCCTTTGCCTTCAAATATGCCAAGGCCCGCTTGTTCGTTTGCTTCACCCGCCTGCGTTAGCTGCACCGGGACCGCGGAGATGCAGACCGGCGGTATTGTCCCAAAAATAACCTCCGGCAGGGCCGTTATTGTAATTTCTTTGGATATGGAGTCAACACACCCAGCCCCCGAATAGGCCAGTAGCCGTACCGTCCTGTTCTTGTGCGAGGGTTTTCCATAAAAGGCCGGGTATGTTATATAATAGATACTATCCGGTTTGGGATTATCTATCGTCAGGGTGTTTTTCCGGTTACCTGTGGCGTCAAAATACCAGGTGATGCGGCTTATTTTTTCTCCGTTTCCCGCAACCTTCGATAAATCACGAAAGCTGACTGGCTGGCCTGCGCATACAGTTGGACCGTTGTTTATCATAAAATCTGTTTTCGGAGGCGAATTGCTGACAGTAATATTTTGTCGTAACGTATCCCGGCAGTCATCGGTCAGGGCAACCAGGGTAACAGTATAGGTACCTTCATGATAATAATTATGTATGCCATAGCTGTCAACCGATTTATTCGGGTTATCCGGCCCGGCCTGGGGGTCGCCAAAGTCCCATTCATAACTGAGGTAATGCGATGTATAGTCTTTTCCAATCGAGAGGTTAATGAACCGCGCATAAGGAGCGGCTGTGCAAACGGAAGGAACGATAAATAAGGCTTTAACTTTATTCCGTATCGTAATATCCGAACTGACAGGAGGCGCTTCACAGCCCTGGCTATTAATTAATATCAGCCTTACTTTGTAAGCCCCGCCCTTGTTATAAATGTGGGTTATTGGTGTACTCATTTTGGTTAATAGGGAATCGCCATCGCCAAAAAACCACTTGCGGGCTGCAATGCCGAAACCTTGGTCGGTGCTTTCATCTGTGAAAATAACCGGCTCTTCGGCGCAACCGGGTTGGGTACTGGTAAACGCGGGTTCTACATGCGCAGCAATTTTGATTTGGTGCGAGACTGTCGACTGGCAGCCGGAAGCATTGATTACGGTAAGCTTGACAATATAGGTTCCCGGCAATTTAAATAAATGTACCGGGTCTGCTAACCGGGATATATTCGCACCGGAACCACTGTCAGGGTCGCCGAATT
>Ga0075366_10000102_pt1 | contig 34859 bp, 40 predicted proteins | sample EndMethybrTD3031_FD_72351 | JGI IMG/M metagenome (GOLD analysis project Ga0075366, IMG submission 72351) | Populus endosphere microbial communities from Tennessee, USA - Endosphere MetaG P. TD hybrid TD303-1 | ecosystem: Host-associated > Plants > Roots > Endosphere | place: USA: Tennessee...
GTTTGCCGGAGCGATGGCGGTGACATGCGCGCTTTTGGCTGGCCAGGAAGTTGTTTGGATTGCCTTGAAAATATGGAGCGGGTGAAGGGAATCGAACCCTCGTATTCAGCTTGGGAAGCTCGATCTGTGACAGTTAAATCAAGCGCTTGCGAGTAAAACTCGTTAGTCTGCGCAAAAATTCATTCAATGTTTTCAATAACGCTGTAAAACTTCTAGCGATGCAGAAATGCGGACCTCTCGCCAGAAACCATCACAGAAACGATGGACCTTCTTTCCCACGCCGTTTTGCGCCGCATCGATCAGTAGCGCTAAGGCCCGCGTCCGACTCAAGACGCGCTATCTAGGCAAGCGGCCGATCGATCGCGCCACAATGAATTCTGGCGACCTCTATCATGTGCCCCCAAATGATCATGGATACTGCTACGCTATCGGCCCAGATGCTTCTTAGAGATTTAAGTTCCGGAGGGCCTAACAAAGTGAGGCCGTCTTGATGCAACCGGGTACCTCTCAAATTTCACGTGTGTTCCTCCTTCAAGCGGCTCTGAACCCCGAAAAAATCGTGAGCAGTCTTCGGCATTCAAGAGGAAACGCGGTCAAAAATGGCGGGAGTTTAGGACCTCCTGTGCAACGCCACCATACCCGGGAAAGATTCGCGCAGCACCATAACCTGCTTGCTGAAGCAACCGTAGAACGCGTCGACCTTCCGCCCCTGGCAGCCTAAGTTTTAGAAGGACCGGACGTTCCAACACAATTTGATGCGATTCTACAAATTGCTTTAACAAGGAATCGAGGGGCGTTCGATTAATCTTCTGCATACAGTTGACCTGATCGACAATTGGCAAAAGGTCGATGCCCCAGCTCGTAAAAATCCCTGACTGGGCCGCGAGATTTGGATTGTCAGCGTACGGCGGCGTCACCAACGATACTGGCACACTCAGCCCAGAAAGCTGCCAATCATGAATGACTGGGGCATTTAGTGCCCAAATAGACAAATCTTTTCCCGATTTCGCAGAGGCAGCAGCAAAGTAGGCTGCGACGAAAGGATCGTAAGTCCAATCTAGCAGCCGGGTCGGCACACCATAGTGCTGCGCGAGTGATGCCAGCTCCAGTAACTCATCCGGGATCCAGCGTCTTATTCCAAAAATTCCATTGAAATCGAATATTGCCGAAATATTTCGACGGATATTTGCTATAGCCGGAACACCCAACCCCCTACGATCTGCTGATTTGTAGAACTCTCGCAATAAATCAAACTCGTTGGTACACTGCAAATACTCAAAATCTATTTGATCGGGGATTGGCCGTCCGCCGCAAATTTCCCAGAAGGCGTCCGGTCGCAGCGCTGTTGGTACCAATTTGTATTCATCATCGGAGTGCCCACGAAAAATATATTGTGAAAGGTCGACTGGTGCCGTCCAAGGAGAAATTTCGGCAAGAAGTTGCGACGCGTCCTGAAACACCACTTCACGAAAGAACTCAGTCAATCACGACCCTCCTATTATCGAGGCTCTGCTTACGGACAGTACGGCTCTCGCGCCAAACCAGACCAATTATACGGCGCGCCACGAATGTCAGAAAGACTAGCTACTCGGTAGAATGTGGCTCGAAAACGCCCAACATTTCCAAGCATGTCAATATCGAATTGTAAAATGAAATTCACAGAAAACGGCCTTTGTAGATAAGTCGTGAGTAAGGGGCCGACGCGGTCTTGCAAATCGCTTGGCACGCGTTGCTCAGAAATCAAAGGTTCGAGTTCCGGAGAGCCTAGCAAAACAGCGCCTTTTCAACGGGTTAACCGATCGGTTAGCCATCAAATTTCACGCTTCGTTCCACGAGTTTTGGCTAACCGCTTTGAGCAGCGCGCCGCTAACGCAAGCTCATTTGAGGGAGACCTTATGTGTTACTGCAGATTTGCAGATTGACGCCGGTCGAACTGTAAATGACCTTATCGCCATGGACACCATCATTCACGCCGGATTTGAATCCGAGGATTTCACCGTCGTGCGCGACATGACCGTCAGTGAACTGATCGACATCATCGTCAAGCACGTCGACAGTTTTCAAGAAGCGATGGCAGCGGCTGATATACTCGATCCGCTTTGGACCGCCGCCAGCTACGAGGGCACCGGTTGGCGCGTATGGTACGTCAAGCGACACCATGACCGCACACTGCATTAGGGTCTTTTCTGCGAGCGTATCCGCAATGTAACGGGAGCGGTGACCACCTGATTACAAATCCCATCGCACTTTCAATAATTTCAGGTGCGTTGGATAACGTGATCTGTAAAATAAAACCCGAAAACACCAAACGTTTCCAGTTATGTCAGCATCATATTGTAAAATGAAATCCACAGAAAACGAGCCCTTTTGATAGATAGCCTAGTTCACTGGTGCCGAGGTCAGGTCACATGCAATTTGAAGTTCAGGACAGATCACGGTCGGGAGACTGTATGCAAGGAAATCTTCAGGATTGCGCCCACTTCATAATGCTCTGCCGAAGCCTTCCTTTAGAGGAGGCTGACGAGATTATGTTCGATGCGATTTTTTTATCTCCCCTGGATCTTCCCGCTTTGGATTTGTTCATCACGCAGATTTAGTGACGGTAGTTCCTGAGGAATGTAGGCAGATATTCAGCTTGGGAAGCTTCGAGAACAGCAATGGATTTCAATGCGGCGTGTCACTCCTGTCTTGTCTGATTTGACAAGACAGGATGCCCCGCATCTCACCGATGCTAAGCGGAGCGACCGCCCCTCGCCCACCTCTGCATCGCCTCTATAATAACGTCGGATATCCACATCGCGCTCGCACCAGTCAAAAAGGCGGCAGCATTCATCGTAGCTATCGGGTCTTCCGGTAGCGGCCAATTGATACTGTAGAGGTAATGCAGGAGCGGCGTGGTGAGATACGCCGCAGCCAGCGCCCCGCAGATAGGTGAGGCCAGCATTTCGCGCCATGTGTATTTCTGACGCGACAACGCGCGCAGAAGGCCGCCAGCAAGGCCAGCAATAAGCACTCCGAGTTTGATGCCGATGGCGTCGAGAAGATCGGTTAGATTCATGGGGTGGCCCTTGCGATGCGAGCATTGAGAAGCCCACTAGGGGCCGATCAATAGATAGTTAATCATTGTGGAATGAAGTTCTCGACGTACTCATCCGCATTTGCTTGAACTCTCTCAAATAAAAGACGGAGGCACCGTGGAAGAATTTATAAAAGCGATTGAAGACGCAGTTCGGCAGGAAAACTGGCTCGCAGCACTATCGCTTTCGCTATTGGTACCCGATATTTGTGGCCGCATTGACGATCCTTCGAAGAAGTCGAGCGTCAGATATGCCAGATGGTTCAATACCTGGTTTCAATTCCGTCAATCCAACCACACATTGGCAGGTAAAGACTGTTACGCACTCAGGTGCGCGATCACTCACGAGGGTCGAGCCGATACTTCCGCTCAGAAAGCGAAAGCCGCGATCGATAAATATCACTTTGTGAGGCCACCTACAGACGGATCAAAACCGCACATAACCGAACTCGCCGGCGCCCTTTACGTGCCTGTGGATATTTTCGTAGACGAAATGTGCACTGCTTTAACGCGTTGGTTATCGTCTAAATCCAATGACATCGGGGCCCAGAGAAGAATTGGTAATCTGATAAAAATCCACGAACCAACTGAGCAAATCGCGGCCGCGAAGATGACATATCCTTCTTTTGGCACCATCGGAACGATAAGCGTTGGATGAGGCGTACAAGGTGGCTGACGCCTATTTCCAGCAGGCAGCGTCTTGGCTGCATTGGCGATTGTTCGAATTGATGGCGGGGCCGGCTGTTTCGTCCTGAGAAGCGAGGCGCGCGGCTTGCGGATCGGTGAATCGGACAAATGCATATCCAGACCCATTAGTCGCAGGTGTTGTCTGGCAAGCCGCTATCGCGCATGAACACGAGGCAACGGCCGCGATCCGTAAGATTGCGGAAAGAGGCATTGTTTTTCTCCAGAGTGTTGATGCGCTCAATGGCAGCTTTCGCCGCCTCGATCTGGGCGACTGATTTGCCTTCGCGCTTTCCGATCTGAAACGACGTGATGGAAAGGGAGGTGGCAACGGAGAGTGATGCTGCTCCGATTTTTAACCAGGTAAGAACTCGCGCCCAGATCATGCCGACCTCACTCGCTTGACGAGGTAGATCAACCCGACAATACCGCCGCCGATCATCAGAGCAGCGAGTGCCCACTGCACCGGCCCAGACCCAGCGAAGATTGCGCCGGCCGCCGATAGCAATCCGCCGATTGGCCCCCAAGCCTCAGGCTTCTTGATCACCTCTACAATGCCGGTATCGCGAACGTCGGCTTTCGCCTGACCTTCTTCTGGTACCTTAACCTCTTTCACCATATTCTGGCCAAGGGTCGCCAAGCGAACAGCATTGCCGACGACGCCCAGCTGATCAGCCCACTGGCGTTTCGGATCTTTTCCCGTAACACGTATCGTCCAGCCTCGGCCATTGACCGGGAAGCCGGTCTTGGCATTTGTCAGACTGCGGAGATAGGCCATGCGCTCATCGCAATATGCGTAGATGAGTTTGGCTATGCCGCCGGGATAGGCTTTTGCGGCTGCAACCGTCTGCTCACCCACAGCACCATCCTCCCGCACGCCAAGGACACGCTGGAGGCGCCTGACTGCTGTTGAAGGCCCAGAGTTCACACCGAAGTCGAACGCCGCGTAATCGAGGCCTTTGGGAAGCAAGTCGCCGCCGCTCTGCACCCAATAGGAGCGACGGTAGATTTCGGTGGCCTCCTCCCGTGTCATGGCCTTGACCTGCTCTGCCGTGACGGAGGCCACCCCGCGGTGCGCAGCAAGCGTCTTGTGGGTGATGCCGTATTTGGTCGGGCCGCCCCGATCCGTCTTTGCATTGACGTAGCCACCCTCGTCACCAAACATGAGGTCGAGAGCGACGGGAAGCGTTTCCCGAGCCATGGCGTTCTCCTGATTGTTGGACATTAAAAAGGCTCACCGAAGCGAGCTAGAGTTGATCCACATGACATTTCGATCTACGCAAACGTGCATTCAGATCGCATCAAGGGGGTTAGCGTGAAGTTTTTGATAACTGGGACTGCGGGCTTCATAGGTTTCCATGTAGCCAAACGCCTTCTGGAGGATGGGCATGAAGTCGTTGGGTTTGATGCCATGACTCCCTACTACAGCCTGGTCTTGAAGGACGCTCGAAACAAAGAGCTTCTGTCCTACGAAAAGTACCGCTTTGTAAAAGGACTTTTAGAAGACAAAGACGCTATCCAACGGGCAACAGACCACGCGGATCCTGACGTCATCATACATTTAGCTGCCCAAGCTGGGGTCCGTTACAGCCTTGAGCATCCGAAAGCTTACGTCGACTCGAATATCATCGGCTCGTGGAATGTGCTCGAAGCTGCGAAAGGACGCGACGTGCACCTCATGCTTGCGTCTACATCCTCGATTTACGGCGCTAGCGAAACGATCCCCTTTAGAGAGACAGACAGCGCAAACGAACCCATAACTATCTATGCCGCAACTAAAAAGGCGATGGAGGCGATGGCACATTCCTATGCTCATCTTCATAAAATACCGACGACAGTGTTCCGCTTCTTTACGGTATACGGGCCGTGGGGAAGGCCAGACATGGCTCCCTACAAATTCACGAAAGCAATCCTCGAGGGAAGGCCGATCGAGATCTATGGCGAAGGGAAGATGAGCCGTGATTTTACATTCATATCCGATCTGGTGACCTCCATAATTAGCTTGTCATCCATAAAGCCTCAGGAGGCGAACCGCGTGGATGAGATTGACACTCTCTCGCGTCAAGGCCCGTTCCGGGTAGTAAATATCGGCGGAGGGCAGCCAGTACCTCTTATGGAATTCGTTGAAACGATCGAAAGAGAAACAGGCAAGGTTGCCGAGAAAATCATGCTGCCAATGCAGAAGGGCGATGTTCCTAGAACATTCTCAAGTCCTGAACTTCTGTTGGCACTAACCGGCTCAAAACCGGAAATAAGCATATCGTCAGGCATGAAAACCTTCGTGGAATGGTTCAAGCAACATCACAAACAGCTTGACCTTTAAGACCCCAGCAGAAGGTGGATGAACGATGAAAGTGAATTGGGATTACATCCAAAAGTATTGGGACTGGTTAGGCCACATCGTTGAGGGTCTTATTATGTCGGCAATTGTTACCGTAATATTTGTCTTTGCTGTCCCCTTAAAGATGGCTGCGCTCATTGGTATTGCGTTTTCAATCGGGCATTTTCACGGTCGCGAAAAACGAGACTATGAGCTTTCAGTCGACATGAAACCACCTCATCTGAAGGCCCATCTTATATGGAGATGGAGCGCCGATCAGATCACTGATTTCTGGCCGACGGCGATTGTTTTGCTACTCGGCATGCTAATCGTAAATGGCCTGTGACATCACTCAATCACCTGATGCGAGCTTCCTGAATTAACAAAAAATATAATTCAAGGTTGAATTACACAACCTCATCAAGTAACCGGTTTTTATGCGCTCGCATTAGCGATGTTTAATCTTCGACAGGAATCATTTTGTTGCCAGAAGGCAAGAGGGATCATCATGAGCAAGCCTATACCGATTGGAATAACTAGCGATGCTGTCTCTGGGGCAACGCTTTTCGCGAACAGGCGCGATGCTCTAGCGATGTGGCCGAAAAACTCGAAAGTGGCAGAACTTGGCGTAGGATTCGGGGGATACACCGCTGAAATTCTAACAACTGTAAAACCATCGCAATTTGACGCCTACGACCTGTTCAACTTGCACGAAATACCCATGCTTTGGGGCAAGCCGTCGTCTGAGATATTCAACGGCAAGACGCAGCGCGAATACTACGAGAACAAATTTAGGGAAGCTTTTTCATCTGGTGTTTTGAATGCCTACCCAGGCGATAGCTCCACACAACTATCGTCTAGACCGCCCGCGACATACGATGTCATCTACATAGACGGCGACCATACTATAAGAGGTGCCGCGAGAGACACGGAAGCCGCAGTCAAAGCGATCAAGAGTAACGGCATCCTCGTTTTTAACGATTACGTCGTCTACGACAAAGCAGGCGAGATGTACGGCGTTGTTCATGCCGTGAACGACCTTTGCGTCAACCATGGGTGGCGTGTTCTTTATCTAGCGCTTCAAACTGAAATGTTCTGCGATATTGCACTGGTTCGGGGCTAATCGGCCATGAATCATATCAACATTCAAGATGAACACGTCTCCATATTGAGAGCCTCTCAGTATTTCGACGCCAACTGGTATTTGAATACATATCAAGACGTCGCCATGATCGACCTAACGGCTGAGCAGCATTTTCTATGGCTCGGCGCCAGACTGAAAAGAAACCCAAGTCAGCATTTTGATACAGAATTTTACATCGAACAGAATCCTGACGTAGTCGCCGCCGGCATCAATCCCCTCATCCACTTTATCCTTCATGGACAAGCGGAGGGACGGCCTCCAGCGCCAATAATTCTGCCCACGATCAACCGGGACGCTGGCGAATTGGCGAAGCCTGTCATGACGCGAAACACTGTGATTTTGATTTCTGGTGAAGCACTAGATCGAGCCGGTTTCTTTTATCGCGTTCAGCGGTTGTCTGTCGCCTTCGAGGCGTTGGGCTACAAAGCAATAGTTCTGGCCGTTGCTGACGCCAATCGGAACCTGCCTGCCATCGAAGAGGCGGCGTTCGTTTTTATTTGGAGAGCGCTCCATAAAGACATTACGAACATTCTAAAGACCGCAAAGAACGCCAATACCCCTACGATCTACGATATTGACGATTTGATGGTCAGACCTGACCTCGCCACCGCCCAGTACATTGACGCAATAAGATTCAACAAGGCCGACCCGCAGAAGGTTTCTGAACACTATAGCCAGATTGTAGACGCTATGGCAGCAGCTGACTTTTGCACAGCTTCGACATCCGAACTCGCATGGCAAATGCGCCGCTCACCCAGACGCCGCCCGACTTTCGTGATCCCGAACGGATACGACAGAGAAGTCTACATGAAGTCTCGGCAAGCTTCCCGGTCCCGCCCTAAAGATGGACTAATCAGGATTGGATACGCAAGCGGCAGCAGAACCCATCAAGCCGATTTTAGACAATGCGCCTCCGCTGTGGCGACCGCTTTAAAAGAATACCCTAACGCGCGCCTGGTCTTATTTCGCAGGAACGAATTAGTAACGCTCGACCTTGAAGAATTTCCGGAATTTCATGGACTTGAGGACAGGGTAGAATGGCGCCCATTTGTGGAACTCAGAAACTTGCCTTTAGAGGTTGGCCGGTTTGACATAAACCTTGCTCCTCTAGAAGCCGGAAATCCCTTCTGCGAAAGCAAAAGTGAACTGAAGATTTTCGAGGCTGCACTCTGCGAGACACCAACTATCGCCTCTCCTACAGGACCTATGTCAAGGGCAATGATAGATGGTGAGACAGGGTTCCTCGCGACCACAGACGATCAGTGGCTATCCGCCCTTAGAGCCTTGTTATCCGATGCCAATTTCCGAAATGAAATGGGTGGTAAATCACATCGGTTTGCGTTGTGGCACTGGGGGCCGACGAGGCGTGCCGAGGTATTGAGATCTGTACTCGACCAAGTTGAGGGAGGTAGACGAGGGACGAGATCCGCGCATTATTCTGCCTCGGAAAAACCTGTACTTTCCGTTCCACTCCGGCCTTTCGAAACTATTGCAAACTACGACAAAGGCATGCCGTCTCAAGCAACGGTAATTGTCCCATTGTTCAACTACGAGACATACATTGAAGAAGCGCTGGAATCTGTAGCTGCGCAGACAATGCGAGATCTCGAACTAATTGTTGTGGATGACGCCTCAACCGACAACTCATTGGCGAAGGTGCGAGATTGGGCAGTATTAAATCACGATCGGTTCAACCGATTGGTTATCGTTAAACACGTGAACAATGAGGGCTTAGGCGCCTCGAGAAACACGGCCTTCAATCTGGCTGACACCCTATATGTTCTCCCTCTTGATGCCGACAATCGTATCCGGCCCCGTTGCTGCAGCGTCCTTTTTGAAGCCGCAAGAAGAGAAGCTGCCACTTTCGTGTATCCGGTCATCCAGCAGTTTGGCGACGGAAATTCAAAGATGGGTGGCGTTCCTTACCGACCAGCTAATTTGATCCCGGGGAACTACATCGACGCAATGGCGATGGTCTCGAAGGAAGCATGGGCATGTGTCGGTGGGTACTCCGAAAAAAGGCGTGGATGGCAAGACTATGAATTCTGGTGCAGATTAGCTGACAGGGGGCTTTTCGGCGCCCAGGTTGATGAGGTATTGGCAGATTATCGTGTACATAGCGGCTCCATGCTTCGAACGGCCACCGATAAAGGCAAAAACAAAGCAGAGCTTGTTTCCGATCTCGAAGAAACCTATCCTTGGCTTAGTCTGCGCGACGAACGAGACGGACATAGAGTGCCTGTTTTGAACAATATAACCCAACAACTGGAGCACTCTGATGAATGACCCCAGCGCGCCTGACCACGAAACCCTTCTTAGCCTTTGCGATGATTACATCGAGCGGTACAACTTGACCGATGAGGAAGCTCTAGGCGAGCCGCCCAAAGTCGAGACGGCAGCAAACCCTGAGGCCGATGAACTCGCTAAATCCGTTCGGGAGTATTTTCTTGAGATGGATCGGTCAAACTTCTTCGTGCATTTCGGCAAAGCGAAAGATCGCCTCAACGAAATGCACGAAGCTCTGACCTCGTATTATGCTGGCAAGGTCGACCCCCCCTCATGCCCCAGGTAGCACCTCAACCAAATAGCTCTCAATGGTCATCGTATCACCTGCATTGGCCAGTTGGCAGCGCAGCGTTAGATCATTATCAACCAAGGTGTTCACCGCGCCCGTCGTAAACGCAAACGGTGTTGCCCCGAAGTTATTTGTGATGATCTGCGAATTGCCGACGCCTCTATTCGCTATTTCAAACTGAACTCGTGCCGTAAGATTTGATGTCTGTGTGGAGATTGCGAGAGCAGACCCGCCTAGGTAGACCTGCAAAGCCTTGGAGTTTGCATTGTTTGTAAATGACAAGGAGACTGTTATCCGCAGCCTTCCATTGGTCCCCATCATATCGGCTGGCACCGGAACGGTGACTTTGGTTGTTAAAGCAGTTGTCCCGGTATGGGTTTCTGGAACAGCCGACTGTGCCAGAACCAATGGGCTCGCATTGACTTTTGCGGTGCTTGCATTCCTGATCTTACGACCGGTGCCAGTATACGAGTTCGTACCAATTATAGGCGCAATAGCTCCCGCCAATATATCTATGGCAACACACCCTACGGACGACCCCACACCGAAAGAGTTTCCGTCTATAACGACGCCTAACCCGGCCCCGCTATCTACTACGACGCCTCGATAAAGCGACGTTGTATTCGAGCGACGGAAGAATGCACCTGAGATAACTCCGTACGAAGTCGTTCCAAGCAAGTGTATGCCAATGAAGTCGCCTACCTGCGGCCCGATAGGAAAGAGGACCGCCCCCGCCTCGATAGAGAACTCGGTGGTGTTATTAAGCTCGAAGCACTTCTGGATCGCGGCGATATGCCCGCCAGACCAAACCATGGCAGTTTCCTGCGTGGCGTTGGTTTCCTTTACGCCAATCCCTACAGTGACGAACTCGTTGTGGATGAAATAGCAGCCTTCAGCATCCTCAAGCAAAGCGCCTATAGCCCAAGCTGAAGCAAATGTCCGCGCCACAGTGAGCTGCACCGGAGCGCCATCTCCGTGGAAATGAATAGCGATTTCGCTATCGGGGATGCTGCCGTAAACACCAGTATAAACGCCGTTAAACCGGCAGCTATCGATATCAAGGCCTTGCATCGATACGCCTTCAACAGCCTTCCGCCATCCTGTCTGAATGTACTCAGGGTTTCCCGACGCGCCCTTGATCTGCACATGGTGGAGCTTAACGTTCGTTTCCGCTCGCGGGAAAATGAAATCTCCGACAATGAGGCCACTATGGTCAAACTTGAGAGCAACGCCGTCAGCTACAGCGAAGGTCTCAAGTGAGATGTTGGAAAATTCGTAAGTACGTGGCGCGGAGCTAACCGTCACTTCGATACCGTCGCCGCTGGTCCACTGCAGGCGTGATGATCCCATCGCATCACCACGAACGGAGAGTGGCTTAGACGCCGTAAGCTTCGCGTTTAGAGCGTAAGCGCCAGCAGGTACAGACACCGTTAGCCCACGCTCGGCAGCGAAGTCGAACACGCGCTGGAACGCGGCAGTATTTACAGAAGCCGGTTCGCCAGTCCTAGCGCCCGCCATTCGGACGCTGATTTCGTGTTCAGCGATTTCCCACCAACCACCATTCAGCGCATCGACAGCGCCATTTGGCAAATAGCGATCTGCGGAGCGAACCTTCAGGCCATGGGCGGGCTCAGTGTTGACACGGACATATGATGCGCGGCCTACGCCCATAACAGCGTAGCCACGAGTTTCCAGCGAGTTCATGCCGGCAGGAAAAGCAATTGCCTCCATTCCGTTGCGGGTCGCCGTAATCGGAACTTCTTTTTCCGACACAATATCATTGACGTAGCCCGCAGCCTGATCCCGCGCCGACTCGGCGTCAACACGTGCCACCTCAGACCGATCAGCCTCGTCATCGGACCTATCGGCATCCTCCTCACTCTTCGCAGCCCAGTGCTTTGCAGAGAAAGTGGTTACGCCGTTACCGCCAAGAGTTGCCGGAACCGGAACGCCTTCGTCGTTGTTTGCCCAAGCCTTCGCAGACTGAGCGTTACGAAGTGAGTTCAGGTCTGAAATAAGACGGAACGTCGCTCCGGACACGAAGCCGGCAACAACATCGTTCTGCTGGAGCTCGCCAGCATCCGGATCTTCACCGGTGCGCGTCTTGATGGTCAGCACAGCTCCGCCGTCGAACCGCACCGTAACAGGAGAAGCCGTGTTCGTTGCGGAAATGGCGAGCGTCACGAGAGCAACGCCGTCGCCAGCCGGAAGGCGCGGAGACGTAGTGGCAACAATTGCGTTGGCCGTGCTTGCACCGGTCGGAGAGGCCGTGACGTACTGATAACCCGGCAGGAACGATGTCAGCTGCGTCCATGATCCAGAGCCGGATGCGCCAGCCTTAATGTAGAGGCCATTGTTCGCAGCGATCGGATCATTATAGACGATGGCGATAGTATTCGCAGCATAGGCCAGCGTCATAGCCGCCTCGGTAGCGAACCATGGGCCGGAAGAAAGAACGCCCGACGTGACGAGGTTTTCAAGCCATCCAGCCCACGAACGTATGTCCGACTTTTTGGGATTGTTGGCACCAGAAGACGGAATACCGTCTGCGACAAAATCTCTCCAGACTTCCGAACCGCGAGGTGCAGCCATGTCAGTTCTCCATGCGAAAGCGGCCTGCAAGCTGCAGGCGCTAAAATTGATGTGTTTGTGCTAGACCGTCAGGAGACGGAAAAAATGCCAGTCGGGACCGCGCTTGCCGCCCGTCCAGATGGGTTGATGGCGACGAGCCAGGCGTAATAATCGCCATCGTCGAGGCCGAGGATTGTGCGCTGGTCGATGGCGCTCGGTGGGCCATATTCTGTCGCGACGAGAGAAGCCCCGGAGAAGCTGTTCGTTGTGTTCAGATACAGCCGGCATGCAAAGTAATTGCTGCTGTTCGGAGCCGTCCATTGGAAGAGCGCCTGCCCGGTCCCCTCGGTGACAGATACATCTGTAACAGGGCCAGGAGGTGTAGGGTCAGCAACCGCCGTGAGCAGCTGGTAATCTGTCCATTCCGATTTAGTGCCGCCGCCCCAAGTGCGCAGGCGCGTCCGATATTGCTTGCCATCGACCAAGTACGGCGTTCTGACTTCCGTATCGCCCGCCTTGGAATAGACCGACTGCGCGGCGGCGGATCCGTCGACCGGCTCAAACTCCATCTCGTAATTGAGAATGAGCGCCTGAAACGTCCACTCCCCTACAATCAGCGCCGCCGACGCACCGCCTGAGACCACCTCAGTCTGAACCGAAGCTGTGAAGCCCAAAGGCTGCGGCACGCCGCCGGGAGCTACAGGCGTAATTGTGTTTCCCGGCGATCCTTCTTCTGTTGCTGCGTTGAAGGCGAAGAGGTCGGAAGACACCACAATACCGGAGAATGACATCCGCATGTTTCGCAGATCAAGCGTCACTGTTGACGTGATTTCGATAACCGCATTCACAAGCCCACGGCTGGGATAATGCACACGAATGTACCGGCGATAGGCGCAATTCTTTGCGTCACTGTAGTTTGCCGTAATCGAGACCTTGCGGGCATTCGCCCGAATGTAGGTCAGCTTCTGTTTGCGCTGGCAATGGTTGTGCGACTGGACCGCCGCATTGTCGAAAGTTCTGGTTCGCTCTGTCTCGTCAAATTCGCCGTAGGGGTCGCCATAGATCGCAGCGTCTTCCGTGACGAAATGATTGTCCGTATTCACATAGCGACCACGCACAGCAAGAACGGTAGCCGAAAGGCGCTTGTTCTTGTCGACGCGGATGGCAAAGATATGGTCCTGATCGAGCGTGATATCAGGCTCTACAAACTGGCCAGCGTGAACGCCGATCTTTCCGTCTGCCCGCTCGTAAACAACAAGTTCCGCAGCTTCATCGAGAATGCGCCCGACTTCAATCTGATCATTGTTTGCGCGGAACCACATACCTCCGTGATAACGAAGCTCAATTCCGCCGATGCGGTTTGTCACGATCTGATCGCAGACGTTGGCGGCATTGATCCAGTCCGGCATGTACATGCGGTCATAGCTCATCTTGCCGCCCCACGGGCTACACAGATGGCGCAATCTCATCAGCGCCAGGTTGGTGCTGAACGACCAGCTGTTGTGATTGCTGGTGCGCTGTCCGCCCGAGCCGCCGGGAACGGTGGAGTCCAACCGTGGATCATAGAGAAGCGCCCCTTCCAGAACGCAGGAATGCTCCGGCATCTGGTTCGGATAGACCTCAAGATAATCCTCCTGGGTGACAGTCGAACAGGACATGCGGATGGTAGCAAGGCCGTCGCCGCGATGATCATTTGTCCAGACGCCGGGAAAAGCAGAGACCACATCTGAATAGGCCGATTCCGCATCGAGGCCCGCATGCCACTGGATGAGAACCCAATTACCGGAGCCGCGATACGGCTTTGCAAAATGCTCAGGCGCCGTTACCCATCCATTGTTTCCCGCACTCAGCGTTACGGCCTCGTCATGCAGATAGTGCTGCAAAATGCCGTTGATGCGGTGACCGGCAAGACAGGTGATGTGGTAGGCGGTTCCATTCGCCTCTTCGAGAAATTGGTAGTCGCCGCCCTTCTTCACCCGACCCATGACGATCGACAGCGGTGGCACGTTCTGTTTGAGATTGTAGGAACCATCTTCAGGCTTCGGCACGGCTGGCTTTTGCACGAACGCTCCCTGCAACGCCGCAGCACCATAGGCAATACCGCCATAGAGCGCGGCCATGGTGCCAAGGTAAAGAAGGTTGGATGCGAGAACGCTGGTCGGACCGATGAAGGCGACGACCATCAGCGCGAAGGATTCAAGGATGCCCACTACAGTCTCCAGGCCGCCAAGGTCTTTGCGGCTATGCGTGCAAATCCGTGCGGCGTTCTGGTCAGCCAGCCCGCACCGTCATGGATGACGCCGAATTGTCTCGTGATGTTATGGCCGCTACCGACCACGCCGATATCGCCCTCGTGAGGAGTATCCGTGCGAGAAAGCCCCAATCTGTCAGCGCAGCCCGCCACAAGCTCGACGGCCCCCCCGTGACCGGCGAGAATATCGATCTGCCCCTCTCCCGGCTGATATGTACCGCGAAGGTGAGCGGCGGGATCAGGATAGCCAAGCCACACCGCCCACTCAGCAAGAGCAAGGCAACAATCAACCTTCCCTCCCGGCGACCACGGCTCTCGCTCATTGGCTGTCAGGAACATTGCCAGCCGTTCGTGCTTCACCAGTTTGGCCATCTGATTGTCTTGTCACGAAGCCCGGGTATGCGCTCGCATGAGCGATCGGCTGGCGCACCCGGGTTCAAGCGGGCCGACCTCGCCTTCTGGTCGACGTCAGAGAGGACACCGCCGTGCGTGCTAGTCCGCAGGGTGAATGCGTTCACAACCTCTATTGTCACCACGGACGTGGACGACTCATCGCCTGCCTGGTCGACAACCTCAAGATTGTCGATGGTGCCGGTGAATTTGATTTCCGGCTCACCCACTGGCTGCTCTGAATCATCCATCTCCTGAAGCTTCAGTATGAACGGTGACCCAGAGATGCTGCTGGTCTCATCATAATCCCAGATTGCATCTCCGGCAGAGGTGTCGACATTGATCAATGAGAGAGAAAGAGTGAACGCCTCACCATTGATGGCGGCCTCTATCGATTGCAGCGCGTCCTCAGTGAACTGGGCCGCGCGATAGATTTCGCCGTCGTCATCAACATACATTCCACCCGAGCCGTCCCAGATCCGGACAGTGTCACTCGGAAGTAAGATGTCGCAGAGAATGCGAAGAGACGCCATCAGATTAGCCCTTTCGCAAGTCGATACCAGTAGTCAGTGTCCTCAATGAAGGAGACGCCTGGCGAGGTATTGCTAGAGAGTGCGTCGGCAGTCACATCCATACCTCGATCTTCGGCCAATCGACAAAGCACCGCGGGACGGTCGAACTCCAGGTCTGCGCCATCGGGGATAAGCTCCCGGACGCTAGGGCTGACGGGAACTGTCCAAATATCGCCATCGACATCCAGGACAGGTCCGGCCTCATAGAGAGCGTACCTGTAAGAGAAGCGAACGCCGACGAGGTTATCGTCGGCGTTGATGATCCGCATCCGCATAGTAGTTGCGCCGATGGGCGCCACCCCATGCGATACTATACTGATTGCCCCTTGAGCATAGCGCGCTCCATCACTGAAAGAAGTATCGTCGCTATGAAAAGTTTCCGGCATGGCCTCGAATTTTCCGGAGGAGTACGGCGCCGACATGCCGGAACGGACAGGCACAGCTATCCGCCCCGATCGTCCGCCCATCATCTGCCGTATCGCCTGCCACGTCTGCCATTGCGTCCTATGCTGATTTCTTATCAGGACGTTCAAGTAGTCGACCTTCCAGAAGCCCAGATCAGTTCGAGTGGCTGTCTCAATCCCACCAAGCGTTCGACCACCGGAGCGTGTGAATGGCACCACGTTGGCCGAAATCTGATGCGGCGTGAGAACGCATAGAGGCCAGACTACGATCGCCATTCAGCACCCGCCTTGTTTTTTTGATATGACGCCATGGTAGGAACGACGCGCTGCGTGGACTGACTCACGGCAACCTGCACAATTGTACCACTCGCTGTCTGGACGCGCTGGTCGGCTATGTCGGCGATAATGGATTGATCAGCCGCAAGATTGATCGTGATCGTCTCGGAACCACCTACCGAGGATCGCGGCCCCCTTAGGTCCACAGGGATGCGCCTGCCATCTGGCAATGGGACAGCGGCTTCCGGGCCGGCTTCGCCGAAAATCGATGCAGATCGAGCCACGCCACCCTTGGCAAATTTCGGCAACGACTGCGGTTTCCCGTTGGCGGCTATACCGCCCTTGGCGAAACCGAATAACTTGAACAATCCGCCAAACAGCCCACCACCGCCGACGCTGGCAAAAGGACCAGTGCCAAGAAGCGCGGCTTGAGCGACCGCTTCGATCAGGGTGTTGAGAAACTTGTCGAGGGCAGCATTGCCGGTTTCGATCTGCGGTATCAACTCGGAGAAGGCATCATATGCCGTCTGCTTGAAGAAATCAGCCTGTTCCTTGACTTTGGCCTGTGTTGCCGCAAGCTTCTCTGATGCGACAGAAGCGTCAGCATACGCCCCTGCCAACGCGTCAATCTGGCTTTGCAAAGCAGGGGTGATGTCCATTCCAGCCTTTTGCGCAGCCGTCAGAAGCTCCTGCCGTGCAGTCGCATATTCAACCGCGCGGCCATAGTCGTTAACCGTTGGGTTCACCTGCTGTTGCGCGGCATTCTGGACCAGAAGCTGCTCGGTAGCTTCCTTGATCCGTTCGGACATTCGCTGAAACTCATCAGCACGCTTTGACTTCCCACCCTTGCCTTTTCCGCCTGCGTCCGGAGCAGAAGCGCCGCCGCCGCCGCCCGTGTCGGAAAAAGTGGTATTCAGAGCGGAACTCAGCTTATTGGCCGAAACCTCCGTCAAATCCATTTCGGCCCGGATCTTCTGAATTTCCGCAGATATAGGGCTTTTGGCGATGACCTCCCTGGTCTTGTCTAAACCGGTGATGTCGTCAGGGAGATTGACTAGACGACCGACGCGGGGATCCGAAAAACCGGTGCGATCCGTATCGACACGGGTCATAACCTTGCTGCCAATTTCGCTCTTGAGGCGCGCACCCGCTGCACTCAGTTCAGCCTGTTTGACAGCAATCAGGGCCTGTTGCCGCTTGACCTCCAGTTCGAGCAGAGACTTCTTGGCCTCAAACTCTCGCTTTGTATCGGCAACGATGCTGGTCGATGCACTGGTTTGCGCACCCGCCGTTGAGGCTATCGCCGACTTATATGCGTCCTGCGCCCGTTTTGCGTCGTCAATCATCCCCTGGATTTGCCCAGCGCCGGCAGCGCTTTCAGCCAAGCTGCGCGTTGCATCGTCGATGTTGGTAGACCAATTCGAAAACGCAATCGCCGCACCCGCAGCAATACCAGCGATGACACTCAGCGGACCGAGAGCGGCACGGAAGGTTATCGCGCTCGTCGTGCCAAGTGCGATCGCGCGATTGAGCGCCATCAGTGCCGTGACGCCGTTGCCAAGAGCAAGGATCATCCCGCCGATCGCGCGACCTGCAAGCGCGCCGGCGATGATTGTCGCAAACGCTACCGCCGTGTCTCCGACCCCGTCGAAATTGTCCGCCAGAGCATTGAGGGCCGCAACCAGACGCTCGGAAACACCGAGACTGGCATCTGCTTCGCCAATGTACTTTGTGAAAGCATTGTTGACCTTGGTCAGGCCCTGGTCGATCGTCTGCGTCGCATTGGCGGCCATACTCTGGATCGATGGCAAACCTTTGAGGAAAGCCTCGAAGAACTGCTTGCCGGAAACTTTGCCGTCGTTCACGAGTTGCTTGAGCTTATTGACAGATCCGCCGGCCTTATCAAGACCATTCGCGACGGCAATCAGGATTGGTCGAGCGCCTTCATTGATCGAATTGAACTCTTCTGCCTGAACGCGGGCCTGCCCAAGAAGCTGTCCTAGCTGCGTAAGCGAACCGGATGCCTCGCTGGCACCCGTGCCTGCAACACGCAATGCAACGCCCACGCCGTCAGAGAACTTCAGCAGATCCTGCTGACTGGCCCCAAGGTTGTCAGATGCCTGCGAAGCCTTTCCGAACAAGTCGGCCATTGCCGTGACCGGTGCTGCGTTGTTTTGCGCAGACCGGTAAATCTGATTGAGGACATCTACCTGCTTGGAACCAGTGACACCTGCAACGGCGAGACTATTTTTCGCAGCCGTCCATGCATCAGCATACTGCATCACCTCACGAACAGAGAGCGCAGCACCTATCCCCGACAAGGGACCGATCAGGCTTGCGGCCGCGCTGCGTCCAATCGTGTCGAGAGTCTTGTTCATTTTCTGAAACCGGACTTCGACCGCCTTTGCGCGCTTGTCAGCGACGCCATTCATGCGTTGCATCTCGCGCTCAAAGGCGCGCATCCGCGCTTCCACGGACACGATCAGACGATCAACATCGGTTGCCATTAGAAACCCTCAATACCGAGTTCCGAAAGCGTTGCATCATCCATGGCGGGTGCCGCAGCCTCAGGACTCCTGTTGGCAATGCGGAAGCCGTCCTGCGCGCACGCAAACTCCCACAAGGTCATGGTGCCGACATCACGATGGATGACGCCTGCCCATTTATACAAATTGGAAAACCGCCATTTGCCACGCGGAAGGGGATTGCGGTCTAGCTCTCCTCCCCCGCCCCCATCTCCCCCGGCTGGTCATCCTCAGAGCCGAAGAGCGCAGCCATCAGGACCGCCCGTGCGGTAGCGACGGACATCGTCAATGGGCGGTCCTCGACATAGCGAAGCACGAGCTTACGAGCATCTTCCTTCGACATGCCGCCGCCTTCCAATCCGATCCGGATAGGCTCGATGACATCTTCCACATACCAGGAGCCATCGGCCAGTCGGCTAAGAATGAACTGCGGGCCAGCGTCGCATTTAACTTGCAACGCCCGCAGGTGCTCGATGGCGAGCATAAAGTGATGCTCGCCGCCAGCCCATGTGATATCCACACCTCGCATCCTCATGCGGCCTTTGCGGTGCGCGTCGGAATTCCGTCAAAGCGGATTTCAATTTCGCGCGTGACCTTGCCCTGACCTTTCTGGGCATCGTCATTCATGCTAGTGAGATATGCGAAGCCGGTTTCGTATTCCGTGTCACCAACAGCAGCGTTCAAATGGGCGACGCGGATGTTCTTGCGTTGCGCGAGATACCACCAATCCATCATCATCTCATGGCTTTGGCGGGCCCAGACCGCAGTTCCAGCGACCGTCACCGCCTGTGACTGGGGTGTGATCTCCACATCATTTGGGAGACTTTCGTCGTCGCAGTCTGCGGGCACTTCCGTTTCACTCATGTTGGTCGTGCGGCTGATCGTGCGGCCTGTAATGCCGCAGATTTTCGCCCATGTTCCGGACGTTTCGGTTTCGACTTCAAGCACCATCTGGTGGAAGTCTTCAGTCACAGGTTTTACCATCGCAACTATCTCCATGCGAAATGACCGGGTTTTCCGGATCTGGGAAAGGAATTTCTAAAGAACCGCAGGTGGTTTCTTTTTGCGTTTGGAAGCCGTCGCAACCTGTCGCGATGGCGGGTTGGCCGGTTCAGCCCAACCTTTCGAAACCGCAAATGTCACAACATCCTGCGGCCATTCTTGCGGCTCTGGTCCAGCCGCAAACGTGAAAGAGTAGACCGATCTGGGGCGGCGAAATGTCCCACCCGTGCTCACAAGCATCCAGGCCATCACTCAATATCCTCCACAGAAACCGTGACCGGCACTACACCGTGGCTTGTGAGTCCATCGGCATCACGAAACACGCGGACGGTCCCGACTGTCATTTCACCCAGTGCAAAGGCCGCAACCTCATGCTGGCTTCGATAAAGAATGCGACGAACGCGATCTGAGATGTCGCGGCACGACCTGTCGAGGTCAGCCTGTCGGCTCCAGACATCAACCTGCAAGTTGACCGTGCCGGAACCGATGCACTCAGCATCATCCTCCTCGTAGCTCGAAGGACCAAAGCTGACGTAGGCGAGACTAACGCCGAATGGGTTTTTCGGGATTCTGTCGTAAACGCCGTTGATCATAGTAGTAAGGACATCGTCAGCCTTCAGCGCTTCGAAGACGACCTTCTGGACAACCGACTGTTCCCCACTCATGCCGAAGCCTCTTTCAACGCCTTCTTGATGTTGCGGGTTACGCGCCCCGTCACACGCTTCCTGACCAGACGCCAGCCGGGATAGAAGAACGGTTGCGGGCGGATGGCTGGAATGGTAGCTCCGGCAAATTTCCCGCCAGCCGTATGCGCCTGCGTGCCGAATTCAACAAATCTGGCGTAATAGGCATCACCCCCGCCAGCGTAGATCGTGATGCGCAAACCATCTGATGATTTCCTTGAGCTGCGCGCCAAAGTGAGAGCGCCCTTTGGGGCATCGCCCCACGTCCATGAAATACTCATCTGTAGATCGCCGTCATCGACGGGCGCAAAACTTTTCATGACGGAGACAGCTTCATTTGCGCTTTGCTCCATCGCCTCACGCACCCGCTTTTCGACGGCCTGCGGAATTTTCTTTGTCAGCTTGTTCTTGAGCCGGTCAAGACCTTCTATCGCCATCAGCTCGCCACTCCACTCTCGACGGTGATGTGCAGCCATTGGCGATCATCGGAAGGAATGATCGATTTAACGGCGTAGACCTTCGAGGTTCGGACATCACGCATCTGCCAGTCCGTATCGACCAGCCGCGTCTCACTGTCCGATCGAACAAGAACAACAACAGGCTGACGCCCTTCGAGGCGGGCCGCGATGACAGCCTCGCCACCGCGTAAGAAGGTAAACCCGGCACGACGCTGAAATTGTTCGACGAAATCACCCTCTACGTTTCCATGCTGGTCATCTTCAAGGGCACGAGCCTCGAATGCGATGTGCTCGCGTAAGGAGCCTGCCGATGGAAGTTTTACCAACTGCCCTACTCCGTGATTAGATCGAAAACCTGCGCCACTTTGAAATCAGTGCATTTTCGATGACGGAAAGCGTCGCCGACGCTTCAGTCGCGCTTTGCTCGTATCCGATTTGCACCCGGGCAATGATGGCGGTGCAGATATCCTTGGGCACAGTCGGTTTAGCGTCGACGATTGGCCAGCCGGCCTTGTATTCCACAGTGACGGCGCCTCGCTCGTAGAGGTCTGACGGTTTCGAGAACGCGTTACGAAATCGGATCTGACTCTGGCCGCCAGCGCTGGTTTCTAGGCCGTAGCTAGCGGTAGGAATGATCGATATCTGACCAGCAGAGTTCCGCCATGAAACGGCTATCGGCTCGATAGCTGGCCCTAGGGGTAAACACAGCCACTGGTCGAACTGGTCATAGCTCTGTCGCCATGCCTGCTCGACGAGGCAAATCCCGAGAACGCCTGTCCAGCCCTCGTAATAATCAACAGCTGCCTGGATCAGGCTCTCGATCAAGGCATCGTCGTCAGAGCTATCGACGCGCAACGCTTTCTTGACGTCAACAACCGAGACCGGAAGAACGGCAGGCGCCGTTACGCGGACTGGACGATGCATTTTACTCTGCCTTGTTGCTCGGAACCTGTTCCGCCTTGTTTGCGACCTTGGGTTCAGCTTTCGCCTTTTCCACGCCTGCCTTGATCTTTTCGATCTCGGTCGCGGCTGCCGTGCGAGTATTATCGACCATCTCCTTGATCTCCTGCATGTCAGAATCGGCTTTCTTCCGAGCCTCAGAAAGCGTCTCGGCGATGTCGGAAGCCTCCTTGTCGGCTTTCGCGCGCGCTTCATTGAGATCATCCGTAAGCTTCGTAAGAGCTTCCTCGGTCAGCTTCCGCGCATTGGCCAGACGTTCATCTTCCAGTACGAGGAGATTATCGACCTCCGACTTGCGAGCCTCGACAACCTCCGCTTTCGACTGCGCCGCAGAATCTTTCCAGCGTTTTGGATCATGGTCAGCCAGCACGCCGAGATCGAGCAGATGCTTTGCATCCACCTTTTTCAGTTCGCGAGTTTCGCCGCTCCGGTAAAACCGGTCGCCTTCGTGCTCACGGAGCACATCGTATTTTACCGTTTCGCTCATTTCCATTCTCCTTCGGTTCACGAAGAGGGCGGCAACCCGCCCTCTGTAGTCAGCCGACCGAGTTTTCCGCCTTAGGGAGCAGGCGGAGCTACGTTGCCGTAGATGAGGCCTTCGGGACGATAAACCGCCAGCGCCAGCCGCTCTTCGCCCAAGATAGTCACCTTGTTGCGAACGAAGTCGTCGTTTTGGAAGCCAACCTCGATCCGGGATTGCCACTGATCGAAGATCTGGGCCGCCAAGCGGAAGGCTCCGGTCAGAAACTTGCCGACTGCGATCGACTGAGTGGCGACCACCGGAAGCCCCCACAGCGTCGGGCGAAGCGTACCCTGCGGATTGCCGATGATGTAGCGGCCTTCGCCGTCCTTCAGGGTTTCGATACCAGCCCAGTCGATGTCGTTCAGGACGTGGCCAGTCGCCGGGAACTCAGCGAGGGCGGCCTGAAGCATTGCGACGCGCAAGACATCGATCGAGGTCATAGGCGCTGGGGCGGTGTAGCCGGCAGGGATCGCAAAAGCGGTCGCCTGGGGAATAAGGCCGAGAAGATTGTCGCCAGTGCCATCGCCGTTGAGCAGCTGGCTCTCTTCCTTGATCGCCAGACCGTAGATCAGCCGGCCATCGATCATCGAACGGATCTGCGGGAAGTCCGACAAGATCTGCTTGGATGCGCGGAACCAGTGCGCAATGACCCTAGTCGAAACCGTCTTGTCAGTGAGCTTGATATCGGAATTCGGCTTCAGGCCACCTTCGGCGACAGGTGCCGCATTATTGGTGAAGCCCGTTTCCTGAATGTACTCGATAACAGGACTGTCTGTGTTGCCGGGCGTCAGGAGATCACGCACCGTCAGCCGACGCTGCGGAAGCTCCAGAACACCGCCGAGGCGGTTTGGCGAAATCGCGGCGCCAGCCGAACCGGCAGCATTGGTCGTGGCCGTAGTAATGTCAGCCTTCACCGGCATGCTGGCAGAAGCGCCGCTGCGAGGGGCAGAAGCAAGTGCCTTCAGTTCCTCGCTTTCGACAAACTGCTGACCGAATGTCTTTTCGCCTTCACGGCTACCGAGATCCGCGCGCGCGAGCTTTTGTTCCATCTCGGAAACCTGCTCGCTGAGGCCGTTCATCTTGAGCAGCGCCTCGTCGGCCTTTTCCTTGAGGGATTTTGACAGTTCCTCGCCCGATTTGGCCTTTCCAATCGCCTCTTCGGCGATCTGCTTCACCTTATCGATAGCCTCATCAAACTGCTTTTTGACCTGATTGGCCAGTTGCTCAGCCGATTTGCTATCGGGGTGACCGCCGCCATCGCGCAAATAGCGGCCAGCGGCACGCTCGTTTGCAGTCATAGCTCCGATGATGCTGGCAGATGCCAGCATGTAAATTCTCTTTTTCATGGATTTGCCTCTTGTGGCTTTAAAGTTACGCGGTCAGCAGCGCCTGCATGAACGCGGTTCCGGGGTCCGCAACGGCAAGATCCCCCTGCCCTTTCAGGTGGACGCGCGCGGCACGCTCCGCCTGTGAATTCGAAAAGCCCAATCCTTTGAGCCAGGTTTCGAATTCGCGCTCTGTCAGCCGGTCCCCGGCCTTCAGACGATCTGATAATTCGTAAGCGGCCTTTGCGGCCTTGACGCTGGCGATCGTGGCATTGTCGTTGGCGCCGATCGACACAATGGAGACTTCCTTCAGGTCGATCTTTTCGAGCGTCCAGACCCCTGTATCCGTATCAACGGAATATTCCTTGATGCGATAACCGATCGACAGGCCGTCAATGTCGCGCTCTTTCAGAAGCTCGTAGGCCTCCCGAGCGCGCTGGACGCCCATGTTCAGTTTGCCACGAAGGAAAAGGCCTTTGTCATCCTCCTTTGCCTCAAACCATTTGCCGATCGGCTCGCGGGAGTCATGCTGCCAGAACATTTTCGGCATGGTCCCTGCGGCCTTATGTGCGGCAAGGGAGTCGCTATAAGCACCCGGCGCAATCACGTCGCCGTAACTATCGGGCTCGCCGCCAAACGTGGAACCATACCCCTCGATCTCGCCGCTTTCCTTCATATCCTTGATGGACAGGCAAGCCGTTCCAAACTTCATAAGCATGGTCATTGAGGTTGTCCCCTCTCTTGCGCGATCAGCTGCCGAACAGCCTCTTCATCAATCTCGGAAATCGGCTTGTTCTGCATTTGCATGCGAGGAATATTTCCGCCCTCGACAGGCGGCAGGTTTTCCAGGTCTCGAACCTCATTGATTGTCATGGCGCCGATCTGCGTCATCTGCTGGTAGAACCGGGCGCGGCCGGCGCTATCGGCGCGTAGCAATCCTTCGAGGTTGAACTCAACAGACACGCCAGAAGCACGATCAGCAGCGGTGAGCAGCTGCTTTTCGATGGCCTGCTCAATACGCTTTAGGCGGCGGCGAAGCGTAAACTTCTGAAAACCAAGCGTTTGCTGCTCGATGCCCGATCCCCAGCTCGTCGTCTTCTCGGTATGACCGACCATGAAAGGCGGTACTCCGAAGAAGCGGCAAACCTCCTCCACCGAAAAACTGCGGGATTCCAGCATCTGCGCATCCTCAGGGGCGAGAGTCAGTTGCTCCCATTTCGTGCCACCCTCAAGAATCATCGGCTTGCCGGTATCGGCGGCTGTCTGGAATTTCGACGCCAGATTTTCTTCAGCTAATTTGCGCTGCTCTGGCGTCAACCACTTATCGAATGTCAACACGCCTGAGGGGCGCATACCATTCTTGAAAGTCGAAGACGCTGACTTGTCGACAGCTCGAGCCAAGCTGAAGGTGTGCCGCCCGTAATGCAGAGTAGACATACCCCCGAGAGGATTGCCGCCAAAGCCACGAATATGCAGCATCGTCTTGTCGGTCTCGACGAAATATCTCCCATCCTGAGACCAGCGGTATTCGATTGACCCGTTCTGGAGCCTCCGAACACCCATCAGGGCTGGGTTGACCGGCATCAGCGAGGCAATGCCACGGCTGTTTCGCTCAATCCGCGCGTAAGCGTTACCCCTCATTTCGATTGACGCCGCTATAAATTCCCAGAAATCCACGGCGGTCTGGTCATAGTTGGGGCTGTCGTGGAGCAACCGATATAGCGGATGTTCTCGGTACACCTCCCTGATGCCCTTTGCATCGCGCCGGTAGACCATCAGAGGCAGACTGGCGATCGTGCCAGACAGCAGATTAATGCATGCCCAGGCCGAAGAAATCGAAAGAACGCTGGAATCCGTTACCGGCTCTCCGGCATCGCCAATCCCCGACGCATGCCAGCCCTCCGTGTTCTCGATCGACAGCATTCGCGCCATCGTCGAAGCCGCCTTGAACGCAAGTCTGCGGAAAGGGTTCACTAGCCACCTGCCATCTCTCGGAAATAATCGTCCATCCCCGTGCCAGAAGGTTCGGGATTGAGGAACATCAGCATCGCTGCGTTGAATGCCGCCATCAGCGGGTCAATCTTGGAGGCGCCTGCCGCCTGCTTTGTGACGATATAGTTTGAGCCGCGAAGCTCCGTTTTGGCATTCCCCACGCACCATGCCATTAGCGGCTGGCCGCAATGAATGAGCGTCCGATCCTTGAGCTTGCGTGGTAGCGTTGTGATCGAAGACTGAAGTTTCCACCCCTGACCGACTGCCATGGTCAAATCACCCGACATTCCACGTTCAGCCAGAGCATCGAGAAGGCTTGCCACCCCGTAAGCATCGAGGCCGATAGCTGCCTTTTCAGGAAGAAGGCCCGCCAACAGAAGCCGCTCACAGATATCGGCCATTTCGGTGATATCCTGATCTGCCCCCTCGTCGTCTGAGCAGACGATAAGATCACCGTCCTTCTCAAAGTCCCGAAGACGCGGAGCGATCTCCTTTCGCCTCTCGAAAACATCAGTGTGTGCCCACGCCCGAACCCAGAGCATCCAGTTTCGAGTTAGCTTCTGACGACCGATCACGGCGAGACCCATAATGTCATCGAGGCCGCCTCCGTCGATGCCAATAACAGCCACATCGCAATCAGTAATGATTTTTTCGAGGTTCATTCCCTCTTGGACGGCGCCCTCCCAGTAAGTGGCGCCAGGCCAACGATCAGCGTGTAGCCCAAGCCCAACTTCCACATTGAAGTGTTGGGATGCGATCAGCGCCAGCTTTTCCGGTCCTTCGCGCTGAGCGGTTGCAATCTCGCCAGCCAGATATTCCTCATTAACTGATCGGTTAAGGTTCGGATTGACCAAACCCCACGTGTCGCGGCGCATCCAGCCGCCATCCACTGCATCCTCAGCGGGGAGTTCGTAGAGGACGGCGAGCATTGGAAACTCAAACTTGCCGTCTCGAACGTCGCGTGCCTTCTGCAGTTCTGCCTTGAAGACACCAGCCGGCGGCGACTTCGATTGCGTTGTGATCTGAAGAAGAAAGCCGTCCGGTCGAGCTGCCAGTGAACCACGGATCTCAACGAAGATGTCTGCCGCCTTGGAGATCGTCGAGAAGACGTGCGTTTCGTCGATCAGAATGTACGTGGCTTTTGATCCGGTTATGACATCTGCCGCCGCAGCTTTCACCTGGATGATGGCAAGCGTTCGAAGATTGGTTATCTTCTTGATGTGGTCCTGCGGCTGGAAAAGCTTGGTTAGCTCTTTGTCCAACCGAATAATTCCAACCGCCTGCTTGAAGGATATCTCCGCAATCGTCTTCGTCGGCGCGATCAGCAACAGCTCCGCTTCAGGACGCTCATTAATGATTGCGGCTGTGATGATTATGGCGGCCGCAATCGAAGACTTCCCGTTCTTCTTCGGCACGAGCAAGAAGAATTCGCGCAGCGCTCTGCGCTTTTTTTCCGGGTCGTAGCTGCCGAAGATGACGCGGACGAAATCAAAGACCCAATCGTCGCATGCCTCGCCATACGTGGGATTTCCGATGATATCGGGAACCCGTAAGCGCTTGAAAATGCGAAGCGCCTTTTCGGCGACGACATCGTAGAGAGGAAGATCAGGAATGAGGGACCGCTTATTGCGGATCCGGTCTTTCCAATCTGGCACTGCCGTTGACCAGGTCGAGGCCGGAACCCACGCTGTATCCATCATTGCACCCTATTTACACCGGGCAGGAGATCGTTACCCCAGCTACTGCCCTCGCCCGCCGATTTAGCGGCCTCTTTCGCCGCTTCCTTTTTGCCAACCTTTTCCTTTGTGGCCTTGTCTGCTTGAGCATCGGCTATCCTTGCGTCAGCAAGCGTCATGTCTGAGCGGTCAATCATCTTGCCCAGCTCCTTAAGAGCGGCGACGTTACCGGCATTCGCCTGGTCCATCGCAATCTCGTAGCGGCGCGCATCCAGCCGGTCGCGCATCTTGCCTCGCTCTTTCAGTTCGGCTCTAAAATACCTCTTCAGAGTGGCGGGGGAGACACCAATGCCGTTAGCCATCCGCTCGATCGACCAACCAAGCGCCAACAAGAGCTTGATTTTATTGCGGTCTCTGTCAGTGGGCGTGTAAGGCGGGCGTCCGCGCTTCCCCTGCCAGTCCGGAATAGGCTGGCCGAACAGGTCAAAATCTTCGCTCATCAGAAAAAAATCTCTACGTGAGGGGGACGCGGGTGCGGAGGTAGGCGACCTTTCAGACTTTCGACCGCCCCCCCCATCGAACTGAAGGTGCCGCTTGCTTCCTCCGCCCACGTTGATCCCGTGTCCCTAATCGCTCTCGCAAGGTTGACCGCGCATCCCGCGCTTCCGGCGTGTCCCTGCCACCCAACGCAAGCGGTCAGCAGGCCTAAAGTGTGCCTTGCCCAAGGGCTGCTCAATCCTGCCATGGCAATGGCGACCGTTGACAGTTAAGTTCAAACCATCGGTCATTCACAGGCATCTGCCCAGAGCGAGGCGGGCGGGTAATCCTAGAAGCGGCGTCGCGACCGCTCCTCTCGTTGCTTAAATGTGTCGTGGCATGGCTTGCACAGCGTTTGCAGGTTCTTCTCATCGAAGAACAACGCCTCGTCACCCTTGTGGGGTGTGACGTGGTCGCAGATGAGTTTCGATGTGTTGCCTTCGATCTTGCCGCAGCCTGCCATCTGGCAAGTGAACAGGTCGCGCTTGAATGTCTCAATGCGCAGACGCTTCCATCGCACCAGCTGATACCACTTGCGCCAAGGCTCTGCCGTCTGCCGATGCTTGTTGCGATCCTGCTCATCACCAGGTGCGGGACCCAGCCGAGGAGGCAACGTGTCGAGCGTTGGCTTGAGTGTGGTAAGTCTGCCCATAACCTAGAATGCAGAAAGGCGACCTAGTTAGGGTCGCCTTCACTCAAGTCCGCCGATGGATATAGCTGTCGCACTGGCCTTGAATCGGTCTCTCTGGCGAGAGGGTCAAGGCAGGGTCTACCCGGCATACCCGCGTGGGAGGTTTTAACTCCACTCGCCGGTCGAGACCGACGCGCTTGCACAGGATCAGCAGATCATCCTTCACTATCCATAGTCACAACTTTTCGAGCAGTGCAAGAGAGGTTTCGACGGGGGTTACCGCGCCAAACATCTCTACCGACACAATGGCTCCGGTCGCAATCCGCTCTCCGTCAACCACCTTGTCCTTGCGGAGCTTGGCGACGTGACCACTGAAACCGGTGAACGGTCCACTGCCAAAGCAGACCCTGTCACCACGCCGGAAGCTCTTGCAATGCTCAAAATCGAGATTGATCTCTTGAGTACCGAAGAGCTTGAATCGATTCATTTCCTCGTCTGATACACGGTGCGGCTCGATCATGCCGCCGACGAAGCCCGCGACGCCTTCCAGCCGGGCAATACCGCAGACTGCGGCGGGCGAGTAAACCATGTTGACCAGCACATAACCGGGCATCATCGGACGCATGACATGGTGGATGACGCGACCACGTACGACATGTTTACCGCAATTTTCCATGGGCAAAAAAACATTGACCCCGGCTTTGCCGAGAGCGTCTTCAACAGCTTTTTCCGCTTTGTGCTTCGTCTCAACCACAAACCATTCGCGCTTGCCCGGCTGATTCTCCGCCGCCATGGAAAGCATGGTGACGTTGAGTCGCTTCGTGTTCCGCATCTGGTCGAACAGAGACGCAAAGCGCGTCAGGTCATAAAGCTCCGGGTTGACCGGCTTGCTGGCGGCATAAATCTTCACGTTATGCATCATTGGAGCGTCCCTCGCTGATGGTGATGAGAAAATTGGAAAGCGCGGCATCAACTGCCGCTTCGAGATCGTCAGCCCCGTCATCGACCGGGGGGAAATAGACCCATTCGGGCGGATGCTCGATAAAGGGCCAGCCATTGCGCTCATGCAGGCGCTTCCACGCTGCAAACACATCGCTATCCCGATGCACCTGCCGGAAGTCCTGCACGACGGGGAGAAGCGCCAGCGAGGTCGTGTATGGTTCCCTGCGGCGGGCGTGGTCCCGCATAGCGCTGACGACCGGCCAACCGTTGTCACGGCGCTTTTCGTGCACAAGCTGTTCGCGGGAAATCATGCCCTTGGCGATGCGGGTTTCGTCAAAGGTGGTGAGGTGCAGCGGGCCGGTCGGCTCTTTCGACAAAGCCTCAAGGCGCGTCCCCATCCAGAGCTTGCCGCAAACCTTGGCGATGCCTCGCGTCTGCACAGGCTCCGCAAGAGCATGTTCCGGCAGGTCACGCCAATGGCGGTTCTTGAGATAGACCGCTGCGGCCATCAGGTCGGAAGGCTTGGCCCAACGAAGATAAGCGGGTGTGCGCTCCACGCATTCGGAACGATCTTCCGGCGAAAGCGCGAACCATGCATTCCGGGCATACTCCACGTCACCCTTTTTCCACGTCGCAAACCAGAGCGTGAAAGCGTGCTCAATCTTCTTTCGATCAACCTTTTTCAAAACTCCCTCTTCCGCGTCAGCGGAGGGAGAGTTGTTTGGAAGAGTATCTGGAAGATTCTTATCTTGGTGGAACTCCTCCACCACCTTCCGGTCGTCATTTCCACCACCTTCGGGAACCATTTCCACCACCTTTTCGGCGGAACGTGGTGGAACAGTTCCACCACCTTGACGGCTCGCGACATCGTTGGAACGTGGTGGAGGATTTCCACCACCTTCATTGTCTTCGGTACCGGCTGCGTTGCCGGAAAGGTCGCGACCCGGCCAGCGCGCCACGTATTCGTTCCGCTTCCATTTCTGGCCGCGAAAGCCGTGTTGCGTCACTACGATCCAACCGCTTTCTTCGGCGATTTCGAGGTGTTTCATGACGGTTTTCTTGTCGAGGCCCGTCAGGTCTACAAGGTCCGAAATCGGCGGGTAGCAGGAACCGCCGGTCGCATCCATTTTCAGGCCAAGCGTATGCAGCACAAGGCGCGTGATGGGCGGCAGGCCGGATTTAGCAACCGCGTGCCGCCAAGACCATGCACGCGACGTTGCGCCGTGATCTGGTTCCATCACCGCACACCGCCTTTCCGCACCACGTCGCGCAAGAAAGAGCGCACGGCGTGGACGCCGAGAACGACCGTATGCGGCAATCCGCCGTCCGGCAGGCGCGTGGCATTGATGGCCGCAAATTCCACGTCCAGCGCGTCCACGCCGAGCGAGAAATGCGCCGCCTGCAAAACCCGCCTGATATCGGTATGGTCGCGATAAATGACACCCTGCGGTGCGCGCAAAAGCCAGTCCGCGCGCGCCGCATCCGTCTGGCAGTCTGCCAGAAGTTCAACAATAGGCATGAGTTCGGTCATCGGCTGATTTCCCGCTCCACCTTGCGCGCCAGAACGCGGTAGCTGTCCATCGCCTTGGAAAGATCGCCCTGCGCCCGCCGCTGGTCGGCAGCAGCCTTTTCGGCGCGGGCGGTCGCTTCCTCGCAAGTGCGGAAGGCAACTTCCATCTGCGCGGTCTCTTTCAGGAACTCGTCATAAAGCGGGTTCGAGCCTGCCGGTCCGAAGAACTGTTCGCGCACCTGCGCCACCCAATCGCGCGGCACGCCCAAATCCTTGGCAACGGCAGCATCCGTCCAGGGTGATCTGTAGGCGTCCTTGGCGTAAACCTCATCCAGCTTGTCGTTGATAATGCGCCGGTCATCGCGGCTCATTTCACGGGGCTTGTCTGCAATCGTCGCTACCGTGTCCACCATGGCTTTTTGTCCTTTACGCTTGGCCGGGGCGGCGTGGATCGGGCAGAAATCCTTGCGCGGATTGTTGCCGACCACCCATCCCTTGTTCTGGAAATGCTGAGTTGCCGCGATTGGCGGCTTGCGATTGATCCCGGTTTGATGCGGGAAATAGGCGACAGCACCACAGCTGGCGCAGGTGATCTGCATGGCCTTCGTGGACTTGTCGCCGTAGGAAATCGGAACTTCTGGAAAGATGCGGTCGCTCACACGGAAACCCTCTTTTTCCACACACCGAAATCCGTCCGCAGCTCGATAAAAACCGTTTGCGCACGTTCGTCCGTGTTGAGTTGTGTTTTGCTGGCGATGCCGATCAGGCTTTTCAGCACGGTGTCGGCATGGTCTTGGTTGTAAATCGCGCGCGTCTTGTCCCGCATTTCTAGGAAACGGTGAAACAGCGGCTCCGCGCAAAGCAGATCAGCCGACGCGGCAAAGTCACCCTCGCGAAGTCCACCTTGACGCGCCTGCGCGCCGTGGTGCCGGACACGAATGGCCTCAAATGACGCAAGGCGTTCGCGTGCTGCCCGGATTGCATCGTCGTTGCCGGCAGAGATTGCCGCCGCAAGCCGAAGCTTCGCCGTGTGAATTGCCGGGCCGAAACGATCTGTTTCGATGGCACCAAATTTGACCGCAAGGGTGCGCTTCGAGAGGGCGATATCGAAATGAACCCAACTGGCGTTTCGGTGCGAGCCGAAAGAAAGAACCGGATGCCCCTGAATCCACTTCCGCTTGACGCGAATGTGGTCCGCCATGGCAAGCAATTCGTCATCCGAATCCGCCCACATGTGGCACATCACCATGTTTCCAAAGGGCGCGCGCATGTCGTCAACGTAAACGCTCATGCCGCCACCCCGAGAGCATAGCCGCCCCACTGAAACGCCGCCGCATCCGCAATACCCGGATGGGTTTGCGACCGAATCTTCCAACGATCAACGCCGGGCGGAGCGCGATGCACGATAGACCAGCGCTTATGCTCATCTGTTCCCGGCTTCGGCGGAACAAGCCGGTTCGTTGCCACCAGCGGCGGTAAACCGCGCAAATAGAACGAAGTCGCCTTGAAGGAAGGATCGCCAAAATGCCACGGCTGCACGGTCTGCGCCGCCTTGTGATAGTTGCGGATCCGCATTTTGGCATAGCGATGCATCACGGGATTTTCGACGGCGATGCGCTGGATCGGTGCATTCCAGCAATCGGAGAACAATGCAGCCCCTTCATCCAGGAGCCGCCACATGATCGCCAGTTTTTCATCACGGGAGAGCAGCGCCCACTCGGCGCGTTCCGCGTCCATCGCCTCATTGGGCGCGTTTGTTGGCGGCTCTTTCAGCCACCGCACGCCCGAATTGCAAAGCCGGGTGCAGGGCGGATGCATCACCGCCAATAAGTCCCAGCCTTCATTCAGGAGATCGCGGACATCGCAAATGATATGGCGATTGCTACCGTCATCGGCGGGCAGGAGATCGCAGGACCAGACATCATGCCCCAGCGCGGCAAAAGCGCGGCGGACTACACCGGACGTTTCGCAGCCGATCAGAACCTTGAGAGGCTTGGCGATCCTGAATTGTGATTTTGGGAAGGAAGCGTTCACGCCGCCTCGCTTTCCGCCGTCTCGGCGGCTTCCTGCGGCTGGAAATCCTTCCAGTCCACGCGGCGGACAATGGTGGCGCTGCCGTAATTTCCGGCCTCGTCACGTTCCCATACGAACCACGCCGTATTCATACGGCTGCTGGCCTTGTTTCCGTCCCATCCGTCGCGGTGCATCATCGGGAGGCGGCGCTTGAAGACGTAGACGCGAGCGGGCGGGCAATCATCCATGACGAAATTGCGGTCATCGTCCGCGAACCCGCAAAGGAAATTCAGATTGAGCAAAAGCGCCATTTTGCGCGGCTTGTAGACGCGCAGGGCGTAGGCCACGAAGGCATTGAGTATATCGCCGTAAGGCGGATTGGTGACGATATCGTATGAGCCGGCTTCCGGCGGCTGCGAGGTCAAGAAGTCCTGCACCGCCTGCAATTCGCCGTTGCTGTCCGCCGTGCCGTAGTCGTTGATATCGGCCAGCACCACGGCGTAATGAAACGCTTCCAGCATACGCGATATCGCTCCGCGCCCGCAGGCTGGTTCCAAGACGCATGTGGTGAATTCTTCCAGCGCCAACAGCGTAAACATCGCTTCGGGCGGTGTCTCGTAGAGGTTCGCTCCGCGCTCTTCCTTCGTGGCGCTGGCCGTGCCGACCGCCGCGCGAAGATTTGCCTTCGTCGGCTCAAGCCCGGCAGCAAGCCGCGCCTGAATCGCCCGTTCGACAATGCCGGGTTCACGATGTTCCGCCGCAGCAAGCTTGCGGGCTTCGTGGATTTCCTTGCGGGACAGGCCAGTTTCATCGGACGTAAAACCGTTTCCATCGGAAACGGTTTTGGGCCTTCCGCCTACCGACGCTTGGCCTGCCGCCTGCGCTTCGTCCCATTTGTCGGCAATAAGGATTTTCGCGCGTGCTTCGATCAAGAGCGCGTCCGCCTGCATGCGCCGAGCCTTGGCGATCAGCTTTTCCGTTGCGCCGATCTGTTCCGCAAACTGTGCGGCGGTCTTCGCCTGATTATAGGCGACAGACGCGACGATGCGGGCGTTGATGATATCGCCATCATCAAGAAGCGCCCGCGCCCGTTCTACCGTGGCGACCAGCCCGGAAACGTCAGCGACCGGCACCACGGCGGCTTCCGTTTTGCGTTCCGGCATGTCGCCCGGCTCCGCAATGCCTTCCAGCATAGCCAGCATTTCGCGGGCGCGGTCGGTCGGATAATAGGTTTTGCCGTGCTTCTTATCCCGCGTAAGATAGCCGTTGCTTACAGACTTGTTTGCCGCAACACCTTGCTGTTGCGATTCGACCGTCACCACACCGTCGCGAACGGCGGCGCTGATGATGACAACGGCGCTTGGGCCGGGCTTGGGAAGCTTGACTTGCTTGTAAGGGGCCATCAGTGCGACCTCATCAAACGATCAAGGTACGCCTGCCCCAAGCCGGTAAGCTTCGCAGTCTCTCCATCGGCGGTAATGTGGAGATAGCCGCAGTTGCGGCATTCTTCGGCGACGATATGGTAAGCGAGGCCAAGGGCGGACAAATCTAACTTGCCGCCCTCGCATTTCACATGCCGTAAAAAGCCCCTTGCACGTTCGGACAAGGGGCGCTTCATCAGTTCGGTAATAGCCGGATCGGTCTGGCGCTTCATTCCGCACCCCCGACGACGCTAAGCCCGACCTTGTGACCGCCCTTGGCTTTCACACTGGCGAGCGCCTTCCGAAATGCCGCCAGACCAGCTTCCAGTTCCGCTGCGTCACGGTCCATTTTTGTCGCTTCGGCTGGCGTCACCACCATGTCGGCAATCGCAACCGCG
>Ga0075366_10000104_pt1 | contig 34139 bp, 28 predicted proteins | sample EndMethybrTD3031_FD_72351 | JGI IMG/M metagenome (GOLD analysis project Ga0075366, IMG submission 72351) | Populus endosphere microbial communities from Tennessee, USA - Endosphere MetaG P. TD hybrid TD303-1 | ecosystem: Host-associated > Plants > Roots > Endosphere | place: USA: Tennessee...
AGCCGACGTTGAGCTGCAGGCCGGGCTGGACCTCGCGCCACTTCGGGTGGCCGCTGCGCTGCAGCGCCGGCAGTTGCACGCACAGCGCACGCACAACGTTCTCCAAGCGCCCGGCCGCCGCGCCGTCGCCGAGCTGCGGCGCGACGAGGAAGGCCATCACCGCCAGCGTCGGCACGCCGGCCGCGTCGAGCCAGCCGGGGTAGGCATCGGCCCGCAAGGTCGCGGGGAAATAACGTTCGAGCGCACGGCGGCTGCGCGCATCGCGCGGGTCGAGCGTCAGCGGCCGCAGCGCCGCGCGCGATCCGGCCGGCAGGCCCGCGAGCCAGTCCGACGGCTGGCCGGCGACGACGACGAGCACGTCGATGCGCCCCTCGAGCAGGGCCAGCAGCGCATCGTCAAGCCCGGCATGGTCGGCCTGGCGGGCCGGCAGCGCGGCGCCGAACAGGCTCGTGTAGGCGCCCGACGCCGTCGTCTCGCGCGCGCTGCCGATCGGCCCGACGTTGACACGCCGCGCGCGGATCTCGTGGATGTGGCGCAGCGGCGAGTCGGCGCGCACGAGGAAATGCAGCTCCTCGGTGAACAGCGGCGCGACGATGCGCAGCGGCCCGCTCGGCGCCGCCCGGCGCGCGGCCTGCAGCGCGTCGTAGCGGACCAGCGCGAGCGCGTCGGACGGCATCGGCGCGACGGGATCGGTCGACTCGCCGAGCACCGGCACGGTGTCGATCGCGACCTGCGCGGCAGCAGCGACCTGCTCGGCGAGCTCGGCGGCGATGCCGCGCTGCGCCTCGGCGTCGACCCGCAGCGCGACGTGTGCCAGCGGCGGCGCGACCGGCGCCTCGGCCGGACGCGACCGCACCGGCGCCGGCAGCCGCGCCGTCGTCAGCGGCTCGGCGGCGGGCAACGTCGTGTCGCGCAGCGGCGCCGAAGACTCGAACAGAACCACGCCGAGCGAGGTGACGGCCACCACCAGCACGACCATCGCGAACGCGGCACGAACGCGGCGTCGCGAGGTGCCCGGCGGCGTCGGCGCGGCGGACGCGACGGGCGGGGTCGCCGCCGCGGGAGCCGTGGCCTGCGCCGCGGCCGCAGCCGGCGCGCCGGCCGGCGCCGTCCACGCCGCGGCGCGGCGCTGCTGCGCGATGCGCTCCAACGTGCGCTCGACCGAGGCATAGACATCGTCGAGCTTCATCGGCACGCCGCCGCGCGTGGCGGCCGGCGCGCTCGCCGCGACCCGCGCCGCGACCGTCACGCGCGCGAGCGTGGCCTGCATCCAGCCGCGCCATTCCGCCTCGCTCATCGCGTCGCCCATGGGCGACGCTGGCGGCGACGCGTCGAGCATGTCGCCGAGGGTCGAGTCGTTCGAAGCGGTCGGCATGCCCTCGCCGGCCGCGCTGATGCCGGGTTCGGGCGGCTCGAGCCGCACCCAGTGCCGATCGATCTTCGGCAGCCGCTCGCGCAGCCGCACCAGCAGGTGCTCGGCATCGTCGGACAGGCCGACGATGAAATTGGCTGCCACCGTCAGGTCGTCGAGCGTGTGCTGCCACTGGTCGGTGAAGGCGCGCACATCCTCGCGCTGCGCATCGGCCTGGAGAAATTCCTCGAAGCGGTCGAAGACGAAGAGAAAGCGCGCGCCGAGCTGCTGATTCAGGCCGGCCAGCGTGTCGGCGAGCGGGCCGAGGGTCGCAGCGCCGCTCCAGCCCGCGACGGCGAGCGCACGGTCGAGGCGTTCGCGCAGGCCGGCGAGCGGGTCGCCGCGCCAGTCGTCGAAGAAGACCACGATCTCGGCGTCGCAGCGTGCGATCGGCCCGACGCGGCGCTGGCGCCGGTCCTCGAACGGCAACACGACCGGCTCGTCGCGCCCGCGGTCCGCACTGCGCCGGCGCAGTTGACGCATCAGCCCCCGCGCCCAGTGGCTGCCCGACGCCGCGTGGCGCGTGCCGAGCAGCAGCGTGATGCGCGAGCTGCGCAGCAGTTCGGCGAGCACACGCGCCTGCGCATCGTCCCCGGGACGAGCGCCCTCGCGGCCTGCCGACGCGGCGAAACTCATCGCAGCCACCCTCCTGGCGCCGGGCGACACCCCGGGGTCCAAGAGCCACGCTACGCCGTGGCCGTGAAATTGGATGCAGCGACGCCTGGAAAATGTGTAAGCAAATTCAACGCCCGCGATTCAGCGGGCCGGCACGAGGACCAGCGTCTGCGCCGGTGCACCCGCGCCCCACACCGGCACGTACTCCACCTTCGTCCAGCGCTCGACGAAGCTTCGGTACAACGGCGAGAACACGATGCCCGACTGCCCGCTCGAGTGCATGAAGCGCGACTGCGCCGGGTCGCCGAGGTCGTAGATCGCGCGCAGGCTCGGGCCATGCTCGTCGAGGTAGAGCTCGCCGGTCGTCGTGTCGGGCTTCAGGCCGACGCGCGAGACGTTGACCGTGTAGCTATCGCCGCCGACCGGCGAGCGCAGCTCGAACCACTTCGCGAGCGCCTTGACGCGGCTGAACGGCCGGTGTTCGGAGCGCGCCTGGTGCGCGCGACCCCATTGCCAGGCCGCGACATCGTCGCCTTGGGCGGTCTGCAGCTCGTCGAGCGCACGCGCGAAGGCCGCATCGATCTGCTGCGTGCAGGTCTCCGAGGCGGGCGTCGCCTTGTCGTCGCACCACCAGGCGTCGTCGCGCTCGAGCACGCCTTCGAGCGCGTCGCGGAAGCCGCGCCCGCTGCGTTCCCACAGATCGGCGCCCATCTCGTCGGCGAACACACCCTGCGCGAGCTGGCGCACCCAGGCGTAGAAGATCAGCGGCGCGGCGCGGTCGGCCGCCATCGTGCCGTCGAAGCCGGCGAGCTGCTGCTGGGCCGCCGCGGCGAGCGGATGGTCCGGATGCGCCTTGCGGATGAACGGCAGCAGCCGCGCCGTTGCGAGCGACAGCACGTCGGCCTGGATCGCCGCGAGGCTGGTGATGTCGTGCAGCGGGCGCGCACCGAGCAGCTGCTCGATGCGCTGCATCCGGTACGGCAGCGCCCATTCGTTGGTCAGGTAGTGCGGGTAGTCCGCCGGGTGGATGCGCTGGTTCGCGGTCGCGATCCAGCCGCGCGGCGGGTCGAGCTCGCGCGGCGTCCAGGTCGGCTCCAGCGTGCCCGTCCAGTCGTAGCGTGCGTCCCAGCCGGGCGACGGCACCTGGCCCTTCAGATCGTTCTCGGGCTTGCGCAGCGGCACGCGGCCCGCGCTGACCACCCCGATGTGGCCGGTGCGGTCGGCGACCACCATGTTCTGCATCGGCGCGACGTACTTGGCCGACGCGGCAACGAACTCCGTCACCGACTGCGCGCGGTTGAACGCCATCCCGGCCTCGAGCGTGCCGGGGTCGTCGTCGAGCGCAGTCCAGCGCATCGCGAGCGCATAGGCAGGCTTCGTGCTCGGGCCGATCACGCCGTCGGCCACGCCGGCGTCGGAGACCACCGGCCCGTGGCGCGTCGCGCGCACCGTGACCGACACGTCGGCACTGCCGCGCACCTTGATGACCTCGGCGAAGGTCTCGAACGCCGCCCAGCCGTCGGGCGTCTGGTACTGATTGGGGTCGTCGGGCTTGATGCGCTCGAGGTAGAGATCCTGCACGTCCGGCGCGGTGTTCGTGAAGCCCCAGGCGATGTGCTCGTTCTGGCCGAGCACGACGATCGGCAGCGCCGGCATCGTCGCGCCGGCGACCTTGAAGCCGGGCGCCTCGAGCCGCGCGAAGTACCACAGCGCCGGCGCGCTCAACTTGAGGTGCGGGTCGTTCGCGAGCAGCGGCTTGCCGGTCGCCGTGTGCGAGCCGTGCACGACCCAGTTGTTCGAGCCCACGCCTTCGATGCCCGACTCCGGCGCGGCGAGCAGCGCCTGCGTGCCGAGCTTGGCGTCGACCTTGAGTTCGCGGTAGAGCGCGGCGTAGTCGGCCGAGATCAGCGGCTTGTCGCCCGGGTACGGTGGGATCAGCTCGTCGATGCGCGCGACCGGCAGCTTGAGCGCAAGGCGCATGCGCTGCAGCTCGGTGCTCCAGTTGCCGCCCAGATCCCAGGCCATCATGATCGCCCACGCGACGCTGTCGATCGGCGTCCACGGCTCGGGCTGCAGGCCGAGGATCACGAACTCCGGCGGCCGGGCGCGCATCGCCTGCGCCAGGTAGGCGTTGACGCCCGCGGTGTAGGCCTCGATGCCCGCGCGCGCCGCCGGGCTCGTCCTGGCCCACTGTGCTTGCGCGGCGCGACGCACGCCGAGCGCACGCAAAAAGCGGTCGGTCTCCAGCGCCGGCGCGCCGAAGGCCTCGGCGAGCCGGCCGGAACCGATGCGGCGGTGGGTCTCGAGCTGCCAAAGCCGGTCCTGCGCATGGACGAAGCCGAGCCCGAACGCAGCGTCGTCGACCGACCCGGCGCGGATCGTCGGAATGCCCGCGGCGTCGCGCTCGATGCGGATCTCGCCGCGCAGCCCGGCGAGGCTCAGCGTGCCCTCGGTCTGCGGCAGCACGCGCCCGGCATAGAGCCAGACCGCGAGCGCGGCCAGCAGCACCCCAACCGCCAGCGCCAGCGCGCCGCGCCTGAGCCATCTCATCGTTTGTCTCCCCTGCGATTTCGCCGGGGCCGAGCTTAGCGCGGCCGCCCGACAAGGATCTGGGGCCGCTTGACGGTGCTTTTCCACGCATTGCCGCGGCGTGGGCGCGCGACGATCACAACCGAGTCCCGCACTCCGACGGGGCCAGGGAACCGACGATGCGCTCTGCTCTGCTTCCGCCGCCCGAATCGTCCCGTCCGCTCGACGAGCTGGTCGAGGTGCTGCGCCCCGCGGGGCGCACGAGCCGGCTCGAGGTCTGCCCGCCACGTGCGGCGCGCGCCCGCTCGTGGCTCGCGCTGCTGCGCGGCTGGCTCGCGACCGGCGGACTCGCACCTGCAGCGCCGCGCGCCGCCGCCCCGAACGCCCGCACCGACCCGCTCGAGCGCATCCGGCAGGAGTTCATCGATGTGGTCGAGGATCTCGGCGCGCCCGAAGCCGACGGCCTGCTCGACCGCATCCACTTCGCGCGCAGCCTGCGCGAGCTGTGGCACCTGCGCGCCGATGTGTTCAGCCTCGTCTCGCTGCACCACAGCCAGTCCGAGGCCGACGAGCGCCTGGGCACGCTGAACCGCCATTTCCCCACACGCGCGCCGCGCTCCGGCTTCGGCGCCCTCACGACCAAGGACATGTGGCCATGAACCTCGAGCTCGCATCGAGCACCCGCGCGCCGCACACCGCGTTCAACCTGCCCGACGCGCGTGTCGCACGCATCGCCGAGCGGCGCGCCTTCGTCGCGCTCAAGCTCAGCTTCATGCGCGCGGCGGCCGACGTACCCGGCCCGCACGGCGCGCTGCTGCAGCGCCACGTGCGCAGCGCCAGCGAGCCCGACCAGCTGTGGCAGCTGCGCGGCGCGCTGCTCGGCTCGCTGCACGGAGGCCACGCTCGCACGCCGCAGCACCAGGCGCAGCTCAGCCGCGGGCTGGACGACCTCTTCGTTGACTCGAGCTACGAGCCCGACGAGCTCAGCGAGAGCTGAACGCGAGCTTCACGCCCAGGCCGACGAACAGCGCGCCGGCCACCCGCTGCAGCCACGGGCCCGCGCCCGAGCCCGATGCCAGCCGGCGCGCGAGCGTGCCGGCCGCCAGCGCGACGATCACGTTGACCGCGGTGCCGCTGATCGTGAACAGCGTGCCGAGCCACACGAACGTCCCGGCGTGTGCACCGGCGCCGACGAACTGCGGCAGGAACGCGAGGAAGAACAGCGCCACCTTCGGGTTCAGCGCGTTGGTCAGCGCGCCCTGCCAGAACACCGCGCGCCCTTTCGGCGGCGGCGCCGCGCTGGCAGCGCCCGGCCGCGCCCGCAGCATCGTGAGGCCGGTCCAGACCAGGTAGGCTGCGCCCAGCCACTTGACGAGCGCAAACGCGAGCGCCGAGGTCGCGAGCAGCGCCGCGAGCCCGAGCACCGCAAGCGCGATGTGGAAGGTGCAGCCGAGCCCGACGCCGAGCGCCGCGAGCACGCCGGCGCGCCGGCCGCGCGCCGCGCTCGTGCCGGCGACGAACAGCATGTCCGGCCCCGGCGTCAGGTTCAGCAGCAGCGCCGCCGACATGAACAGCGCCAGGTCCTGGAGCGGGACGATGTTCACTGCAGCGCGCCCAGGTAGTCGTTCTTGCCCAGGTCGACGCCGCTGTGGCGCAGCAGCGCATAGGTCGTCGTCACGTGGAAGTAGAAATTCGGCAGCACGAAGTGCTTCAGGTAGAACTCGCCCTTCAGCACGATCGGCCCGGCGCGGCGCGGCACCGTGATGTCCTTGTCCTCGGTGCCGTCGATCTGCGCGGCCGGCACCGACTGCAGGAAGTCCAGCGTCTTGCGGATGCGCTCGCGCAGCTCGGCGAAGCTGGCTTCGTTGTCCTCGAAGCGAGGCGCCTCGACGCCGGCCAGCCGCGCGAAGCCGAACTTGCCGGCGTCGCAGGCCATCTGGATCTGGCGCACGAACGGCAGCATGTCGGGCGCGAGGCGGGTCGCGAGATAGACCGTGGGCTCGAACTTCTTCGCCTGCGCATGCGCCTCGGCCTTGTCGAGCCACTGGGCCATGTTGCCCAGCATGCGGGTGAAGATCGGCAGGCTCGCCGAGTGCATCGAGATCGACATGGAGTCTCCAGGGAATGTGGTGAACGGCAGCGATGCTAGCGGGCCTCGCGCCCGCGTGCACAATGCCGGCGTGAACATCATCATCCTCGACGACTATCAGGATGCGGTGCGCAAGCTGAAGTGCGCCGCGATGCTGGAACCGCTCAACGCGAAGGTCTTCACGAACACCGTCAAGGGCATCGGCCAGCTGTCGGTGCGGCTGCGCGATGCCGACGTGCTGGTGCTGATCCGCGAGCGCACCCACTTCCCGCGCCAGCTGCTCGAGAAGCTGCCCAAGCTCAAGCTGATCGCGCAGACCGGCAAGGTCGGCTCGCACATCGACGTCGAGGCCTGCACGCGGCTGGGCATCGCGGTCGCCGAAGGCGTCGGCTCGCCCACCGCGCCGGCCGAGCTGACCTGGGCGCTGATCATGGCCTCGATGCGCCGGCTGCCGCAGTACATCGGCAACCTCAAGCACGGCGCGTGGCAGCAGTCGGGGCTGAAGGCTGCATCGATGCCGCCCAACTTCGGCATCGGCATGGTGCTGAAGGACAAGACCCTCGGCATCTGGGGCTACGGCAAGATCGGCAAGCTGGTCGCCGGCTACGGCCGCGCGTTCGGCATGCACGTGACGGTGTGGGGCAGCGAATCGGCGCGCGAGCGCGCCCGCGCCGACGGCCTCGTGCCGGCGGCGAGCTGCGAGGCCTTCTTCGAATCGTGCGACGTGCTCTCGCTGCACCTGCGGCTGCACGACGCGACCCGCGGTGTCGTCAAGCACGATGCGCTGACGCGCATGAAGCCGACCGCGCTGCTCGTCAACACCTCGCGCGCCGAGCTGATCGAAGAAGGCGCGCTCGTCTCCGCGCTGAACCGCGGCCGCCCCGGGCTCGCCGCGGTCGACGTGTTCGAGAGCGAGCCGATCCTGCAGGGCCACCCGCTGCTGCGCCTGGAGAACGCGGTGTGCACGCCGCACATCGGCTACGTCGAGCAGGACAGCTACGAGCTCTACTTCAGCGCGGCGTTCGAGAACGTCATCAACTTCGTCAACAAGACGCCGACGAACATCGTCAACCCCGAGTCGCTGCGCGTGCTCCGATGAGCGGCCTCGGGGCCGTTAGCCGGGCTTTGTTGTTCGGCAACTTCGTCATCGGCTGCGGCGTGATGTCGGTGGCCGGCACGCTGAACGACCTCTCGCATTCGCTCGAGGTCTCGGTCGCGCTGGCCGGCCAGCTGATCACGATCGGCGCGGTCGTGATGGGCCTCGGGGCGCCGCTGCTGGCCGGCTGGGTCGCGGCCTTCGACCGCCGCCGGCTGCTCGCGTGGGCGCTGGTCTGGTACGCGGCCGGCCACGCGCTGTCGGCGCTGATGCCGAGCTGGGCGGCGCTCTGGCCGGTGCGCGCGCTGTGCATGCTGGCCGCCGCCGTGTTCACGCCGCAGGCCGCCGCGGCGATCGGCCACATGGCCGATGCGGCCGAGCGCGGCCGCGCGATCACCTTCATCTTCCTCGGCTGGTCGCTCGCGTCGGTGCTCGGCGTGCCGATCGCGGCCTGGCTCGGCGAGACCTTCGGCTGGCGCGTCGCGTTCGGCGCGATCGCCGCGCTCTCGCTCGCCGGCGCCGCCTGGGTCTACGTCGTGATGCCCGATGGCGTGAAGCCGCCGGCGCTGTCGCTGCGCGCCTGGCGCGATGTCTTCACGCACCCGGTGCTGATGGCGATCGTGCTCGTCACCGCGCTGCAGGCGGCCGGGCAGTTCACGCTGTTCTCGTACATCGCGCCGTACTACAAGCGCATGCTCGGCGCGACGCCAGCACAGATCAGCGCGCTGTTCGCCTGGTTCGGCGTGTTCGGCCTGCTCGGCAACGTGCTGCTAACGCGCTACATCGACCGCGTCGGCGCGGGCCGCGCGGTGCTCGCGACGATGGCGCTGGTCACGCTGTCGCTGCTGCTGTGGCCACTCGCGCACGGCTTCGTGCTGGTCGCGCTGGTGCAGGTGCCGTGGGCGCTCGGCTGCTTCGCGACCAATTCGGGCCAGCAGGCGCGCCTCGGGCTGGCCGCGCCGGTGCTCGCGCCGGCGCTGATGGCGCTCAACACCTCGGCGATCTACCTCGGCCAGGCGCTCGGCGCGGCGAGCGGCGGCTGGCTCGTCGCCGGCCCCGGCTACGCGTGGCTGAGCGGGGTCGGCGTCGGCTGGATGCTGCTCGCGCTGGCGCTCAGCGCCTGGGCGATGCAGCGCGCCGCGCAGGGGGCGCAGCGATGACGGAAGGCGACGACGCTCCCTTGCAGGCGCCGCACTCGGCGACCGACCTCTTCGTCAGCTTCACACGCCTCGCGCTGCAGGGCTTCGGCGGCGTGCTCGCGGTCGCGCAGGTCGAGCTGGTCGAGCGCAAGCGCTGGCTCGCGCGCGAGCAGTTCGTCGAGATGCTGTCGATCAGCCAGGTGCTGCCCGGGCCGAACATCGTCAACCTCGCGCTGATGCTCGGCGACCGCCACTTCGGTTGGCGCGGCGCGGTCGCGGCGCTCGGCGGGCTGATGCTCGTGCCGCTGCTGATCGTGCTGGCGCTGACACTCGTCTACGCACGCTTCTCCGACGTGCCGCAGGTCGCCGGCGCGCTGCGCGGCATGGGCGCGGTCGCGGCCGGCCTCGTGATCTCGACGGCGTTGAAGCTGGTTGGCACGCTGCGCAGCAACCGCATGGGGCGTGCGCTGTGTGCCGCGGTCGCGCTGGCCACCTTCGTCGCGATCGCGGTGTTCCGCGTCCCGCTCGTGTGGGTGATCGCCGGGCTCGGCAGCCTGGCGGTCGCGCTCGCGTGGATGCGCCTCGGATCATGACGCTCAGCGCCACCGACCTGCTCGGGCTGTGCGCCCACTTCATGCTGCTGAGCCTGCTCGCGGTGGGCGGCGCGATCACGACCGCGTCGGACATGCACCGCTACCTGGTCGTCGAGCACGGCTGGATCGGCGATGCACAGTTCACCGCGTCGATCGCGATCGCGCAGGCGGCGCCCGGGCCCAACGTGCTGTTCGTCGCGGTGCTCGGCTGGAACGTCGCCGGCCCGCTCGGCGCGCTCGCGACGATGACCGGCACGCTGCTGCCGTCGACGCTGCTGACGCTCTACACAACACGCTGGGCCGCGCAGCGCCGCGAGACCCGCGGCGTGCGCGCGTTCACGACGGGCATGGCACCGCTGACGCTCGGCCTGCTGCTCGCGACCGGCTGGATCCTCGCCGAGCCGTTCCTGCGCGAACCCGGCTCGCGCTGGGGCACGCTCGCGCTCGTCGGCGTCACCGTCGCCGTGATGCTGCGCAGCAGGCTCAGTCCGATGTGGCTGGTGGCGCTCGGCGCGCTGGTCGGGGTGCTCGGCGGGGTGTGAACCACCGATTCAGGGGGTGGTAAGCGCTCGACCCCGGCGTAGATTTGTCCGACAGCCTGGGCCGCGTGACCACAGGCGCCGACGAGGAGACCCCCATGAGGACGCTAACCCTTGCGGCCGGCATTTGTGCCGGCCTGGCGATGCTGGCCGCTCCCGCGCTCGCCGCGCCGGTCACCTGGGCCGACTGGACCAGCGGCACCCCCGGCGTCAACGGCACCGCCTCGGGCCTCTTCGACCTGGGCAGCGGCCCGATCAACATCAGCTACGTCGGCGAGTTCGCGTTCATCCAGACGGGCACCGGCACCAACTACTACAGCCCGTCGTCGCCCTACGTCAGCGCGCTGGTCGACAACCCGCCGACTGCCTCGGAGATGCTCGGCCTCTCGCAGGCGGCGACCAAGACGATGAGCTTCTCGCAGCCGATCGACAACCTGTTCTTCGCGATCGTCAGCCTGAACGGCAACGGCTACCGCTTCGACCAGGACTTCGAGATCGTCAGCACCGGTGCCGGCTATTGGGGCAACGGCACCCTGACGAAGGTCGACCTCGGCGGCGGCCAGTTCCAGCTCAACGGCACCGGCGAGCCGCACGGCGTGATCCGCTTCACCGGCACGGTGTCGTCGATCACCTGGACGAGCCTGACCAACGAGTACTGGAACGGCATCACGGTCGGCACCTACGGCCTCGCGCCGCCGCCCGTGCCCGAGCCCGCGACCGCCTTGTTGATGGCACTCGGCCTGGCGGCACTGTCGACTGCTGCCCGGCGCCGCACGCGCTGACGCGGCGACGCTCAGGTTAGCGCACGCTCGAGCAGCCCCGGCAGTTCCGCGAGTTCTTCGGCAACCCCTGCCGGCAGCCCATCCCACCCGCCGGCCGGCACGTCGCCGACCTGCGCGACCAGCACGTCGGAACCGCCGTCGGCGGCGTGCCGCAGATGCACGCTGAGCGGCACGTCGGGCACCGCATCGGGCCGGCGCATCAGCACCGGTGTGCCGCCGTGCGACGAGCCGAGCACCATCACGAGCCCCTCGCCTTCGACACGCGCGATCACCGCCTGGCCGCGCCGGCGCGCGGCAGCCTCGATGCGCTCGGCGGTCTCGCCGACGCCGTACGGGCTGTGGCGCACCAGGCGCATCGAGCTCATCAGGCGCTCGTCGTCGAGCACGCCGCGTGCGGTGCACAGCGACACCATCACCACGGCGAGGCTGCCGGTCATCCAGAGGCGAAAGGGCTTGCGGGCGAGAGCGATCGAATCCATCCGGCAAGACTATGCGCAGGGCATGTCAGTCACAAGTCGCACCGCGATGAAGAGTTGTAAAGCTCGGCAACGCCGCATGCGCGGCGTGGTCACGCGCTCCCTCGGTCACTTCGTGCCGAAGATCTTGTCGCCCGCGTCGCCGAGACCGGGAATGATGTAGCCGACCTCGTTGAGATGGCTGTCGATCGCGGCGGTCCAGCAGCGCACGTCGGGGTGCGCCTTGTCGAGCGCCGCGACGCCCTCGGGCGCGGCAACCAGCACGAGCGCGCGCACGTCCTTGCAGCCGCGCTCCTTCAGCAGCGTGATCGTCGCGATCATCGAACCGGCGGTCGCGAGCATCGGGTCGACGATCAGTGCGGTGCGCTCGTCGAGGTGGCCGACGAACTTCTCGAAATAATTCTCCGGCTGCAGGGTCTCGTGGTTGCGGCTCAGGCCCACCACGCTGACCTTGGCATTCGGCACCATGTCGAGCACGCCGTCGAGCATGCCCAGGCCGGCGCGCAGGATCGGCACCACCGTGACCTTGCGCCCGCTGATGCGCTCCACCTGCGTCGGCCCGCTCCAGCAGGCGATCGTCGTCTTCTCGAGCGGAAAGTCGGCAGTGGCCTCGTAGGCGAGCAGGCGCGCGAGTTCGTTCGTCAGCTCACGAAACTTCTTGGTCGAGATGTCGTTCTCGCGCAGCAGCCCGACCTTGTGCTTGACGAGCGGGTGCGTGACGTCGATGACGGGCATGGCGGCTGAGTCGAAGGGCGATGGCGCAGTGTAGCGAGCCGCGTTCAGCCCGGCGGCATCGCCAGCACCTGCGGCAGCACGCGAGCCGCGGTGCCGGCGATGCGCACGTGCGCCTCGGCGTCGATCTCGCTCGAGTGTGGGTTGACGATCGCGACGAACGCGCCGCCGCGCCGCGCGAGCGCCGCAAGCCCGGCGGCAGGCCACACCGCACCCGAAGTGCCGACCACCAGCATCACCTCGCAGCGCGCAGCCGCGGCTTCGGCGGCGTCGAGCGCGTCCACCGGCAGGTTCTCGCCGAACCAGACGACGCCGGGCCGCACGAGGTTGTTGCAGTCGGCACAGCGCGGCGGCGTGCCGGACACGGCGCCGGCCGGATCGCAACGTGCGCCGCGGCGCGGACATGGTTCGAGCCAGCGGTCGGCGAGGATGTCGCCGTGCAGGCGGATCGTGTCGCTGTTGCCGGCGCGCTGATGCAGGTCGTCGACGTTCTGCGAGACCAGCGTCAGCACGCCCGGCCGCGCCCGCTCGAACGCAGCGAGCGCGAGGAGACCCGCGTTCGGCTGCGCGGCACGCACGCTGTCGCGCCGCTCGGCGTACCACGACCAGACCAGCGCGGGGTCGGCGCGAAAGCCCTCCTCGCTCGCGAGCTGCATCGGGTCGAAGCGCGTCCACAGGCCGGTCAGCGCGTCCCTGAAAGTGGGAATGCCGCTCTCGGCCGACATGCCCGCGCCGGTCAACACACAGACCGACGCGGCGCGCGCGAGCCGCGCGCGCAGGTCGGCGAGCGCAGTGTCGTCAGCCACTGCGCTCGCGCTGGCGCAGTGCCTCGTACAGGCAGATGCCCGACGCGACCGACACGTTCAGACTCTCGACCGCACCCTTCATCGGCAGGCGCACGAGCTCGTCGCAGGTCTTGCTGGTGAGCTGACGCATGCCGCTGCCTTCGGCGCCGAGCACGAGCGCAACCGGGCCGCGCAGGTCGGCGTCGTAGAGCGAGCGTTCGGCGCGATCGGAGGTGCCGATCACGCGGATCTCGCGTTCCTTCAGCTCGCCGAGCGTGCGCGCGAGGTTGGTGACCATGAAGTACGGCACCGTCTCGGCCGCGCCGCTCGCGACCTTCGCGACCGTCGCGTTCAGGCCGACCGCGTGGTCCTTCGGCGCGATCACCGCGTGCGCGCCGGCACCGTCGGCCACCCGCAGGCAGGCGCCGAGGTTGTGCGGGTCGGTGATGCCGTCGAGCACGAGCAGCAGCGGCGGGCCTTCGACGGCGTCGAGCGTGTCGTCGAGCGAATGGCTGGTGGCGATCGGCTGCACCCGCGCCACCACACCCTGGTGCCGCATGGTGCCGCACAGCAGGCGCAGCCGCTCGTCGTCGCTGTCGAGCACGCGCACGCCGGCCTCGCGGGCCCGTTCGACGAACTGGCGCATTCGCTGGTCGCGCCGCGTCGCGTCGACATGCACCTCGATCACCGATTGCGGTGCGGTCTTCAGCCGCACCGTCACCGCATGAAAGCCGAACAGGATCGCTTTGCTCATGCGGCGATGGTAGCCGCCGCCCGCTTCGCTAGGACTTCGCTGGCCCGGGCACCGTGGGCGGCGTGGTGCGCGACGCCGCCACCATCGAGCGTGCATCGTCGATGCGTGCGAGCCGCACTTGCGTGCCGTAGCTCGCGTAACGATCGCGCAGGTCCATCGCCTGGGTGAGCAGTGCGTCAGCGCCCTCGATCGCAGCCTTGTGCCGCTCGACGGTGTGGATCGCCATGTCGGTCAGCTTCGCGTTGAGCGTGCGCTGCGCGTGTTCCAGCAGCAGCAGCACCGACTCGCGCGGCTTGCGCTCGACCGTCAGCGACACCGCCCGCTCGGCGACCTCGCCGACCTTCGCGTAGGCGTCGCGGATGCGCGTCGTGATCTCGAGGTCACCGCGCAGCGAGCCGCACAGCAGGTCGGTGGTCGTGCGCGAGACCGCGAAGCGTTCGGCGACGCGCACGACGTGGTCGGCGAGCTCAGGCATGTGCAGCTCGGCACGCTCGACACGCGACAGCACAATCAGCAGGTTGCAGGCCGCCTCGAACTCGAAGTCCGGCGCCATCGACTCGGCGAGCATCTCGTTCAACTGCAGGACGGCTTCGGGCACGCGCCGCTGCGCGAGCGAATTCAGGATGCCGATCGCCGCCTCGAAGCGGCGCAGCCGCGGGCTCTTGGGCGCCTCGGCGCGCATGCGCTTCATCGTCGTGAACGACAGCGCGAGGCCGCGCCGGTCGCCGCGGTCGAACTGCAGCGCGGCGAGCAGGACCAGGCCCTGCAGGTCGAATACACGCGAGTTCACGCCGAGCCGCACCGCCTGCTCGAGGTGCGTGGCGGCCTCGCGCGGATCGCCGAAGTAGAAGATCAAGAGGCCGAGCTTGACGAGCCGGCTGATGCTGTTGGGCGTCAGCTCGGTGGCGCGCTTGAGCGCCTCGATCGCCTTCCAGTTCTCGCCCTGGTCGAGCAGCACGCGGCCCATCACGTCGTAGGCATCGGCGTAGCCGGGGTGGTCACCGAGCAGGCTCTCGAGCGTGCGACGTGCCTGGAACACCGCGCCGGCCTCGACGTGCGCCCGCGCCAGGCCGAGCCGCGCCCAGGGCAGCGCGCCGGTCTGCATGATCGCCTCGAGCATGCGCACCGCGTCGCTCGGCCGCTTCAGGCGCAGCCACAGCTCGGCGGCCACCCGCGCCGCATGCACCCATGCCGGCCCGCGCAGCTCCGCGCGGGTCTGCGCGAGCTCGGCCGCCTCTTCGAACTTCTCGGCGTCGACGAGCGCGAAGATGTCGGCCATCGTCCGCTTGCGCTGGCGCGCCTGCATCAGCCGGTCGCGCAGCGCGGCCTCGGTGTGTGGCTTGATCACGTAGGCGTCGAGCGCGGCCTCGGCCGCCTCGGCGACGTGGCCGTAGGCGGCCTCGCTGGAGATCATCACGACCACGGTCGACAGCGGCAGCAGCGAGGCCTGGCGCAGGTCGTCGATCACCTCGAGGCCGGTCATCGGCTCGTTGTCGAAGTGGTACTCGCACAGCACGATGTCGAAGCGGCGGTGCTCGAGCAGGCGGCGCGCCTCGTGCGCGTGCAGGCCCTGCACGACGTTGCCGACGCCGCAGTCCTTGAGCATCTGCGTGAGCACGCCGCGCGAGGAGGGGTTGCCGTCGACCACGAGGGCGACGGCACGTCCGATGTCCGGGTCGAGTGCTCGCACCGGCGCGATCCTTCTTCGGTTTATTGGGGTGCGATCTTAGTCAAACGATCCGGGCGTCGCGTCCTTCGTCGGATGGACGTGTCCGCGCAGGGGTGATGCCCCTTCTCGGGCATCGGCTACCATGCCGCCCCGTCCCGTTTCAGTCCCCGGAGCCCGCCCATGCAAATGATCTGTCTCGACCTCGAAGGCGTGCTCGTGCCCGAGATCTGGATCGAATTCTCCAAGCGTGTGGGCGTGCCCGAGCTCGCGCGCACGACCCGCGACGAACCCGACTACGACAAGCTGATGCGCTTTCGCATCGGGCTGCTCGAACATCACGGCCTGAAGCTCGCCGACATCCAGGCCGTGATCGCCGGCATGGGGCCGATGGAGGGCGCGCGTGCGTTCCTCGACGAGCTGCGCAGCCGCTACCAGGTGCTGATCCTGTCGGACACCTTCTACGAGTTCGCCCAGCCGCTGATGCGTCAGCTCGCCTGGCCAACGCTGCTGTGTCACCGGCTCGAGGTCGACGAGCGCGGCTTCGTGCGCCGCCACGTGCTGCGCATGCCGGACCAGAAGCGCCACGCGGTGAACGCGCTGCGTGCACTCAACTTCCAGGTCATCGCCGCGGGCGACTCGTACAACGACACCGGCATGCTCGGCGCCGCGCACGCCGGCTTCTTCATCCACCCGCCCGAGTCAATCGTCGCGCAGTTCCCGCAGTTTCCGGTGACGCGCAACTATGCCGAGCTGCGCACTGCGATCGACACCGCGGCCGCGCGCCTCGCGGCCGAGGCGGCCGCGGTCACGGTCTAGTCAGCCAGACCACGAGCATCAGCAGTCCGATCAGCACCGGCTGGTGCAGCATGTAGAAGCTCAGGCTCCAGCGCCCGAGCACCGCGAGCGGGTGCAGCCCGCGCGGCAGCACGCCGGCGAGCCAGCGCCGGCGGTGCACGAGCAGCCAGGCGCTGGCCGCCTGCCCCCACAGCAGCACACCGAGCCAGGGCAGCACCGGCACCCAGTCCTCGGTGAGCGGCTTGCGCGTCACGAGCCCGACCCAGTTCGTCGCGCGCGTGTCGAAGAACGAATGCTGGACGAACTGCGGCAGCAGCAGCGCCAGCAGCCCCACCAGCCAGAGCCCGCCGCGCAGTGGCGCGAGCAGCCGGCCGAGGATCAGCATCGCCGCGATCCCGTGCAGCACGCCGAAGCTGATCCAGCTGCGCGGAAACATCGTCGCCGAGCCGATGCTGACCAGCAGCGCGCAGCCGGCCACCTGCGCCCAGCGGCGCCAGAAGCGCGGCCAGGTCTGACCCTGGCCCAGCGCGACCGCCTGCGCGGCGCCGGCGCACAGCAGGAACAGCGTGACGATTGCTGTGCGCTGGCCAGTCCAGAACGGATCGGTCTGGAAGCTCTGCCGAATGAAGCGGAAATGGTTGAGGTCGAAGCAGAAGTGGAACACCGCCATCCAGACGATCGCGGCCCCGCGCAGGGCATCGAGCCTGTCGAAGCGTTCGGCGGCGGGTCGGTCGGCGTTCTGCATCGCGCGCGACGATATCGCAATGTCGCAACGCCATGCCCTGCGGTTATGCTTGCGGGCCGATGAAATCCCCGAGTCCCACCGACGCCGCTGTCAGGCGCGAGTTGCTTGAGCTCGCCTTGCACAACGCCGGCCGGAGCGTGGTGGCGCAGGTGATCGTCGTCGGGTTCATCGTCTGGGTCGGCTGGCGTGCGCAGGTGCAGGCGGTCGCGGTCGCGTCGGGTGTGATCGGCTACGCGGGCTGCCTGTGGCGGCTGTGGATCTCGCGCCGCTACGCCGACACGCACGCGCTCAGCGAGCGCGAGATCCTCACTGCCCACCGCTCGCTCGAAGGCAACGCGGCGGTCGCCGGCGTGCTGTGGGTCGTCAGCGTGCTCGGTATCTACACCCACCTGCAAGGCAGCGAGGCCACCGCGTTCATGGTGATGGCCTGCGGCTCGACCGCGGTCGCGGCCTACTTCATGTCGCTCGTCGGGCACTCGTTCTCGCTGCTGGCCGTGCCGCAGATCGGTGCCGTCGTCGGCGTCTGCCTGTTCGTCGACGCGGTCCGCTCGCTGCCGCTGGCGGTGCTGTCGGCGATCTTCGGCCTGACGATGTACCGCGCTGCGCGCGAGTTCACGCTCGCCACGACCCGCGCGGTGCGCCACGGCCTGGAGGCCGACGTGGCCAACGAGTCGCTGACACGCGCGAAGGCCGCCGCCGAGGCCGCCAACGAGTCGCTGCTGCGCGCCAAGGAAGCGGCCGACGCGGCGAACACCGCGAAGTCGCAGTTCCTCGCGACGATGAGCCACGAGATCCGCACGCCGATGAACGGCGTGCTCGGCGCGCTCGAATTGCTGCGCCGCTCGCAGCTCGACCCGCAGCAGCGCCGGCTCGTCAAGACGGCCGCCTCGTCGGGCGAGTCGCTGATGATGATCCTCAACGACGTGCTCGATCATTCGAAGATCGAGGCAGGCAAGCTGCACATCAACCGCGCGCCGCTGTCGATCCACGCCACCGCGGCCGCAGTGGTTGCGCTGTTCCGTGCCAACGCGCACGCCAAGGGGCTGTCGCTGGTGCTCGACCTCGAGCCGACTGTCGCCGACCGCGTGCTGGGCGACGCGCAGCGCCTCAAGCAGGTGCTGCTGAACCTGGTCGGCAACGCGATCAAGTTCACCGAACGCGGCGGCATCTCGCTGCGCCTGGCGCCGCTGCGCTCGCACGACGAACTCGCACGGGTGCGATTCGTCGTCACCGACAGCGGCATCGGCATGCGTCCGGAGGCGCTTGAGCGCCTGTTCGAGCCCTTCCATCAGGTCGACGCGTCGCGCAGCCGCCGCGCCGGCGGCACCGGGCTGGGCCTGGCGATCAGCCAGCGCATCGTCGAGGCGATGGGCGGGCGCATCGGCGTCGAGAGCCAGCAGGGCGGCGGCTCGTCGTTCCACTTCGAGCTCGGCTTCGAGCTGGATCCGAACCCGCCGACCGGCGACGTGATCGACTCGTCGATGGCGCCGCTGGACCCGCAGCCCTCGCGCCTGAGCGGCATCGTGCTCGTCGTCGAGGACAACCCGGTCAACCGCGTGATCGCCGAGGAGATGCTGCAGTCGCTCGGCCTCGAGTTCGTCGAGGCGCAGGACGGCGCCGAGGCGCTCGAGCTGCTCGCGCAGCGTCAGGTCGACCTCGTCCTGATGGACTGCCAGATGCCGGTGATGGACGGCTACACCGCGACCCAGCACATCCGCGACCGCGAGTCGCGCCAGCGCCTGCCGCGCCTGCCGATCGTCGCACTGACCGCCAACGCCTACGACGAGGACGCCGCCCATGCGCTCGAAGTCGGCATGGACGGGCATCTGGCGAAGCCGTACACGCGGGATCAGCTTCGCGATCTCTTGGCGAACTGGCTCTAGTTCGTCCGATTGCTTGTGCTGCTGGCAGCAGCCCGCCGGACTCGCCCGGCGGGCGACCTACTTTCATTTGCTGGCCCAAATGAAAGTAGGCAAAGCAAAGGGCCTCAATACGATCTTGCCAAACCACCTACCAGACGGTTCGGCTGGTGGAGAACAGCGAGCGCTTGGACCAGCGGCTCGCTCGGGACAGGCTCTGGAAGCTCAACACCGCTTCGACGAAGGTCGGTACTTCGTCCTCTCAACAGCCGCCTCGGGCCTCTTGCCACGGGCAGCAGCCAAATCGTATTCAGGCCCTCTTCTTTGGTTACTTTCTTCTGGGCCAGCAGAAGAAAGTAACTCGCCCGCCGGGCGAGTCCGGCGCGCTGCCGCCCAGGCACTCAGCCCTCACGCAGTGAGCCAGCACCGCAGGCACACAGACTCAATCGTTCAACGCCCCCCAGGCCGTCAGCCCGGTCCCATGCTCCGCATCGCCCCACACGGTATTGCCGGTGCGCAGCTCGCCCCACGCGGTGTCGAGCTCGATGCGCTTGATCTCCTCGACCGCACCCTCGTCGGCGCCGCCCGCCTTGCGCACCTGGGCGCGGGCGAGCCGCTCCATCAGGCGCAGGTCGCGCGTCGTCAGCGTCAGCGCGGTCTCGGCCCACATCTCGACGGTGGTCAGCAGCGACTCGTAGGTGATCGGCGCGGCCATGCGCTGCGCGTGCAGCGCGGCGAGCGTGCCGCGCAGGCGCGGGTCGACCATGCGCACGACGTCCCAGATCGCGTTCTCGCCGTCGCCGTCGTCGACGACCACATCGACCAGGCTGCGCCGCAGCAGCTGGTCGGCGGTGAACAGCCGCCCGGACAGCACCATGTCGTTCGCGACCGCGAAGCCGGCCTTGCGGATCGTCAGCGGCCAGGCGCCCATGCCCGGGAAGAGGTTGAACAGCACCTCCGGGAAGCCGGCCTGCGCCGAGCGCTCGAAGATCACCTTGTGGAAGGGCAGCACCGACTCGAGCCCTCCGCCGAGCGTGTCGCCCTGCACCAGCACGGTGGTGTGCACGCCGCGTCGCGCGGCATGCTCTAGCCACCAGACGAGGTCGATGCAGCGCCGGCCGTACATCTTCAGCGAGTCGACGTCCTGGGCGCGCACCAGCAGCACGAACAGCGCCAGGTCGCCGCCGAAGTTGAAGACGCCGGTCACGTCGGAGCTGAGCACGAGGTGGCGCACCAGCCCCGGGTTCTGGGCGATGTCGTCGAGCACCCGCTGCATCTCGGTCAGCCCGGCCAGGCTGTAACACTGGATCGGCTTGACGCAGGTGCGCACACGCAGCATCGCCAGCTCGCTGGTCCATTCGAGCCGCAGATACTTGTAGGGCCGCGACAGCAGTTGCGGCACCCCTGAGACCGCATTCATACCGCTTCGATGATCCGGGTGAAGTGGTGGAAGTTGATCAGCGCCGATTCGACCACCGCCTCCCAGGCCGCTTCGTCCTCCAATGTGTTGAGGATCTTGCGCAGGTCGGCCATGTGCTCGGCGTCCATCGTCGCGTGCGAGTTGATGAACGAGATGCCGCGCTCGCCTTCGAGCAGCAGCGCGTCCTTGATCGCCGCGGCGAACGGGCCGCCATACACCGAGGCGATCACCTCCAGCGTGTAGAGCATGCCGAGCGCCGAGCAGGGGTCGCGGCGGTCGGCGGCCCAGTAGTTGTAGCCAACCAGCGCGCGCGTGAACGGCGACGGCGCGTGCGCCTCGGTCGCGGCGGCGCTCACGCCGACCGCCTCGAGGTCGGCCTGCACCCATTGCTCGTGGCCGGACTCCTCCTGCATGTGCTCGTAGAGGAAATATCGCACCTGGCGGTGGCGGTCGGACAGCCGGCTCGCGGCCGCCGCGCACACCGGGTTGAAATGCCAGACGACGTGATACAGCTCGAGCAGCAGCGTGCGGTAGCGCTCGACCGTCAGCCCGTGCGCGACGGCGTCGAGCACGACGGGGTGGGTCTCGAAGGCGCGCCGCGCCTCATCGGTGCGGACCACGAGGTCTGCGAAGAACATCGACATTCAGAACTCCAACGACGTTGTTGCCATTTTTCTGCTGGACCTGCGTTGTGGCAGCTCGAAGTCTCCATGCAGCATTTGTGCCGCATTGTCGGCGAGAGCAACAGCTGCAACAGTGCCGGGAACGGACAACATCGCCGCCGCGCAAAGCGCGCAGTTTGGCGAAATTCGTCGGGCCCTGTCGGCAAAGGTGAGATCGGCAACACCACGTCGACCCGCGAACCGGCATTACCTCACGGGTCATGGCGTGGCGCACGGGCACTGCGCTATCGTGCCTCCATGAGCGCCCTGCCCGTGACCGCGTCTGCGCCCGCCTCCCTGCCGGTCGGCACGCTGCTGCGCGAGTGGCGCCAGCGCCGCCGCCTGAGCCAGCTCGACCTGGCCGGCGACGCCGAGATCTCGACCCGCCACCTCAGCTTCGTCGAGACCGGCCGCTCGCTGCCGAGCCGCGAGATGGTGCTGCGCCTGGCCGAACGCCTGGAGGTGCCCTTGCGCGAGCGCAACCACCTGCTGACCGCTGCCGGCTACGCGCCGATGTTCCGCGAGCGCCGCCTCGACGACCCGGCGCTCGCCGCGGCGCGCGAGGCGGTCGAGCTGATCCTGCGCGGCCACGAGCCGCACCCGGCGCTCGCGGTGGACCGCCACTGGACACTCGTCTCCTACAACCGCATGGTGCCGCTGCTGCTGGCCGGCATGCCGGCCGAGCTGACGCGCGCGCCGCTCAACGTGCTGCGCCTGAGCCTGCACCCGCAGGGCCTGGCGCCGCGCATCCTGAACCTCGCCCAGTGGCGCGCCCACCTGTTCGCGCGGTTGCGCCAGCAGATCGCCGTGAGCGGCGACCCCGGGCTAGTCGCGCTGCTCGAGGAGCTGCAGACCTACCCCGCGCCGGCCGGCCCGGCGCCGGATGCACCGCACGCCGACCTCGGTGTCGTCGTGCCTCTGCAGCTCGCGACATCGGCGGGCACGCTGTCGCTCATCAGCACCACCACGGTGTTCGGCACGCCGGTGGACATCACGCTGTCCGAGCTCGCGCTCGAGACCTTCTTCCCGGCCGATGCGGCAACCGCGCAGGCGCTGCGTCGCCTCGGCGACGGACAGGCGCCCGCCGAGCCGGCATAACGCTGTCCGACGTCCACGACCGAGGAGCCCGCCATGGCCGACGCACGCACCGCCCACCGCATCTGCCCCCTGTGCGAGGCCTGCTGTGGCCTCGAGCTGCGTGTTGCCGACGACGTGGCCGACGGCAAGGTGCTGAGCGTGCGCGGCCACGATGCCGACGTGTTCAGCGCCGGCTACATCTGCCCGAAAGGCGTCGCGCTGAAGGATCTGCACGAGGATCCGGACCGGCTGCGCGCGCCGCTCGTCAAGCGCGACGGCCGCTTCGTCGAGGTGAGCTGGGACGAGGCCTTCGCCGAGATCGAGCGGCGCCTCGTGCCGATCCTCGAGCGCGGCGGCCGCGACGCGCTCGCGCTCTCGGTCGGCAATCCGTCGGCGCACAAGATGGGCCTGCTGCTCTACTACGCCCGGCTCGCGCGGGCGGCCGGCACGAAGAACCTCTATTCGGCGTCGACGCTCGACCAGATGCCCAAGCAGCTCTCGTGCGGGCTGATGTTCGGCCACTGGCTGAGCATCCCGGTGCCCGACATCGAGCGCTGCAACTTCCTGCTGATGCTCGGCGCCAATCCGATGGCGAGCAACGGCAGCCTGTGGACCGTGCCCGATTTCCGCGCCAAGGCCAAGGCGATGCGCGCCCGCGGCGGCCGGCTCGTCGTGGTCGACCCGCGCCGCACCGAGACCGCCGAGGTCGCCGACGCGCACCACTTCATCCGCCCCGGCACGGACGTCTTCCTGCTCGCGGCGATGGTGAACACGCTGTTCGACGAAGGCCTCGTGCGACTCGGCGCGCTCGAGCCGCACGTCGCCGGCGTGGACGCGGTGCGCGCGGCCGTGCAGCCGTTCACGCCCGACGCCGCCGCGGCGCGCTGCGGCATCGATGCCGCGACGATCCGCACGCTCGCCCGCGAGCTCGCCGCGGCCGAGCGTGCCTGCGTCTACGGCCGCATCGGCACCTGCACGCAGACCTTCGGCACGCTCGCGTCGTGGCTGGTCGACGTGCTGAACGTGCTGACCGGCCACCTCGATGCGCCCGGCGGCGCGATGTTCCCGCTCGCCGCGGCGTTCCAGTCCAACGCGACCGGCGCGCCGGGCCGCGGCCGCGGCGTCTCGACCGGCCGCCACACGAGCCGCGTCAGCGGTGCGCCCGAGGTGTTCGGCGAGCTGCCGATGGGCGTGCTCGCCGAGGAGATCGAAACCCCCGGCGCCGGCCAGGTGCGGGCGCTGATCAGCGTCGCGAGCAACCCGGTGCTGTCGGCGCCGAACGGGGCGCGGCTCGCGCGCGCGCTCGATTCGCTCGAGTTCATGGTGAGCCTGGACATCTACCTGAACGAGACGACGCGACATGCCGACGTGATCCTGCCCGGGCCGAGCCCGCTCGAGGACAGCCACTACGACGTCGCATTCCCGCAGTTCAGCTTCCGCCACCACGCGCGCTACAGCGCGCCGGTGTTCGCGCCGCCGGCCGGCCAGCCGCCCGAGTGGCAGAACCTGCTGCGCCTGACCGCGATCGTGCTCGGGCGCGGCGCGCAGGCCGATGTGCAGGCGCTCGACGACGAATTGCTCGAAGCCGAGCTGCGCCGCCACGCCGGCGAGCAGACTCCCGCGCTGCTCGCCGCGGTCTCGCGCTGGCGCGGGCCCGAGCGGCTGCTCGAGGTGGCGCTGCGCAGCGGTCCGTTCGGCGACCGCTTCGGCGCCAAGCCCGAGGGCCTGACGCTCGCGAAGCTGATCGATGCGCCGGCCGGCATCGACCTCGGCCCGCTGCAGCCGCGCGTCCCCGAGGTGCTGCGCACACCGAGCGGCCGCATCGAGCTCGCACCGCCGCTGCTCGTCGCAGACCTGGCGCGCGCCACGGCCGACCTGGCGCCGCCCGCCGATGCCGGCCTGCGCATCGTCGGCCGGCGCGACGTGCGCAGCAACAACAGCTGGATGCACAACCTGCCGCTGCTCGCGAAGGGGCCGATGCGCTGCACGCTGCTCGTGAACCCGGCCGATGCCGCGCGGCTCGGGCTCGCCGACGGCGGCCGTGCCGCGGTCAGCGGCCGGCAGCACACGGTGCATGCGGCCGTCGAGCTGAGCGACACGATGATGCCCGGCGTCGTCAGCCTGCCACACGGCTGGGGCCACGACCTCGACGGCGCGCGTCTGGCCGTCGCCGCCGAGCGGCCCGGCGCGAACCTCAATGCGCTGCTCGATGAAGCGCAGCGCGATCCGCTATCGGGCAACGCGGTGCTGAGCGGCGCGCCGGTCAGCGTTGTGCCGGCCTGAGCAAGCCCTTCAGCGCTCGACGACCGCGAACTGCGCCGCGTGTTCGCGCAGCCAGTGCTCGGCCAGGCCGGCGTCCTGGTGGCGCGGATGGAAGTCGGGCGCGAAGTAGGCGCGCCACGGGCGGAAGACCTGGCGCAGCAGGCCATCGCGGCCGAGCAGGAAGCGCGCCCCGCTCGTCCACGTGCGCCATTGCCACAATGCGCCGTCGTGGCGCAGGTTGCGCAGCGTCTGGCGCAGCACGTCGGCAAGGAAGTGGCCGGTCACGATGCGCATGAAACGTGTACGCCACAGGTGGTTGCCGCCCATCGCGAGGTAGACGTCGAACGCGGTGCTGCGGTGCTCGGACTCCTCGGCCGCGTGCCACATCCACATCGTCTGCAGGCGCGGCTCGGCGCCGGCGAGCGCCTCGGGGTGGCGCAGCATCCAGTCGGCGAAGATCGCGGTGATGTGCTCGGTCGCCGCGGTCACCGCGACCGCATGGCGCGGGTCCAGCCCGTCGAGCCGGCGGATGCGCACGAGCGAGCGCGGCGCCCAGGTGTTGACGTGGCCCTGGGCCTCGAGCTGGCCGTTGAAGAGCGTGTGGATGCGCCGGTGTGTCGCCTCCTGGCCGATAAAGCCCTGCACCTCGGCGCCGAAGCGCTCGCGCTCGGCCGCCGGCAATGCCTTCAGCCCGGCGCGCACCGCATCGATGAAGAACTGCTCGCCGACCGGAAAGCTCATCGACAGCGCGTTGAACCACGCGGTGCGGAATGCGTCACCACCGTTCCAGCGGCGCGCGAACGGTGCCTCCAGGTCGATCAGCAGGCGGCGGACGGTCAGCTCGGCCACGGCCCTCTCAGCGCGCCGGCAGGCGCTTCTTCAGCTCGACCTTCAGGCGCTCGTGCTCTTCGGGGCGCAGCACCTTCAGCAGATCGAGGTCGGCGAGCAGCCGCTCGACCCGCGCGACCGCATCGCCGGCCTTGATGTCCTCGATCTCTTCCTGCATCTTGCGGAACGGCTCGAAGCGCTTGTCCTTGGCGCCCGGGTCGCGCTCGTCGATCAGGATCGCGAGCGCCTCGCCGAGGCGGCCGAGCTGGCGGCCGTAGCTGTGGCGCTGCACGACCTGCGCCTCGGTCTGCGGCGCGCTCGAGTTGAAGTTGTTGACGAAGGTCCAGCCCGGCAGGATCGGCTGCACCAGCGTGGACGGCGCGAGCTGCATCGCAGCGCCCCACTGCTTGAGCAGCGCGGCGGGGTCGAAGGTGGTATTGGCGGCGGCCATCGTCAGACGTCCAGCGTAAAGACCTCGGCGTCGCGCCGTTCCTGCTCGTTGTGCCCGGCGAGCGCCTTCGACCAGGCCGGGTCGGTGGCGCCCTTGACCGGCTTCAGCCCGGCCGTCATCACCGCGACCTCTTCCGACGACGCGTCGAAATCGACGACCGGCGTGCGCTTCGCGTCGAAGAGCCGCGCCGTCATCGCCCCCGACGCGTCGATCAGGACGAGGTACTTGGCCGGCGGCTGATGCATGGCGTGCTCCCGAACGTCGGTGCCAAGCGTAGCACCGCCGCCGGTCGCCTCGCACGCGTCAGGCCAACCAGGCGCGCGCGTTGCCGAACATGCGCATCCACGGGCTGGCCGCGCTGCGCTCGCCGCTCGTCCAGCTCATCAGCACGTTGCGGAACACCCGCTCGGGGTGCGGCATCAGCACGGTGTAGCGGCCGTCGGCCGTGGTCACCGCGGTCAATCCCGCGGGGCTGCCGTTCGGGTTGAACGGGTAGGCCTCGGTCGCCGCGCCGTGGTGGTCGACGAAACGCATCGCGCGGTGCACCGCGGCCGGGTCGCCGCGCTGCGAGAAGTCGGCATAACCCTCGCCGTGCGCGACCACGATCGGGATGCGGCTGCCCTCCATCCCCGCGAAGAAGATCGACGGGCTCGCCAGCACCTCGACGAGCGAGAGCCGCGCCTCGAACTGCTCGCTCTTGTTGCGCGTGAACTTCGGCCAAGCCTGCGCGCCCGGGATCATCGGTGCCAGGGCGGCCATCATCTGGCAGCCGTTGCACACGCCGAGCGCGAAGGTGTCGCCGCGGCCGAAGAACGCCGCGAACTGGTCCGCGAGCCGCGGATTGAACAGGATCGAGCGTGCCCAGCCCTCGCCGGCACCGAGCGTGTCGCCGTAGGCGAAGCCGCCGCAGGCGACGAAGCCCTGGAACATGTCGAGGCGTGCGCGGCCGGTCTGCAGGTCGCTCATGTGCACGTCGAAGGTCTCGAAGCCGGCGCGGTCCATCGCGTAGCTCATCTCGACGTGCGAGTTGACACCCTGCTCGCGCAGGATCGCGAGCTTCGGCCGCGCCTTGCCGATGAACGGCGCCGCGATGTCCGTAGCCGGATCGAAGCTCAGGTGGACGTGCAGCCCGGGGTCATCGACCTGCCCGGCCGCGGCGTGTTCGGCATCGGCGCAAGCCGGGTTGTCGCGCAGCGCGGCGATGCGCCAGCTCACCTCGTCCCAGGCCTGGTGCAGATCGCGCAAGGGGGCGCTGAACACCGCCTTGGTGTCGCGCCAGACCTCGACGACGCCCCGGTCGTTCGGCTTGCCGATCACGTGGCTGTGGCGCGCCAGACCATGCGCGCGCAGCACCGCCATCGTCGCGTCGCGCTGCGCGGTCGGCACCTGGATCAGCGCGCCGAGCTCCTCGTTGAACAGCGCCTCGAGCGTGAGCTGCTCGCGCCGCGCGCTCACCTGGCCGGCCCAGTTCTTCGAGTCGCCGTACTCGGCGCGGCTGTCGCTGATGCCGTCGCCCTCGGTGACGAGCAGGTCGACGTTCAGGCTCACGCCGATGTGGCCCGCGAACGCCATCTCGCAGGCAGACGCCCACAGGCCGCCGTCGCTGCGGTCGTGGTAGGCGAGCAGCCGGTCTTCGGCGCGCAGTTGGTTGATCGCGGCGACCAGCGCGGCGAGCTGCGCCGGCTCGTCGAGGTCAGGCACAGCGTCGCCGAACTGGTTCAGCACCTGCGCGAGCATCGAGCCGCCCATGCGGCGCCGGCCCTGGCCGAGGTCGATCAGGATCAGCGTCGTGTCGCCGGGCTGGAGCTGCGGCGTCAGCGTGCCGCGCACATCGGCGAGCGTCGCAAAGGCGGTGACGATCAGCGACACCGGCGCGGTGACCTGCTTCGCTTCCCCGTGTTCGCTCCAGCGCGTGCGCATCGACAGCGAATCCTTGCCGACCGGCACGCTGATGCCGAGCGCCGGGCACAGCTCGAGCCCGACCGCGCGCACCGTGTCGTAGAGCGCCGCGTCCTCGCCCGGCTCGCCGCAGGCGGCCATCCAGTTGCAGCTCAGCTTGACGCGCGCGAGCTCGATCGGCGCCGCGAGCAGGTTGGTGATCGCCTCGCCCACGGCCATGCGGCCCGACGCTGGCGCGTCGAGCGACGCGAGCGGCGTGCGCTCGCCCATGCTCATCGCCTCGCCGCGAAAGCCCGCGTAGTCAGCCAAAGTCACCGCGCAATCGGCCACCGGCACCTGCCATGGACCGACCATCGGGTCGCGGTGGTTCAGGCCACCGACGGTGCGGTCGCCGATCGTGATCAGGAACCGCTTGCTGGCGACGGTCGGGTGGCGCAGCACGTCGATGGCGACCTGGGCTAGCTTCACGTCGGTCAGGTTGAGCGACGGCAGCGTGCGCGCGACTCGTGAAACGTCGCGCTGCATGCGCGGCGGCTTGCCGAGCAGCACCTCCATCGGCATGTCGATCGGGTGAGCATCGCCCGCCGGGCCGGCCATCGAATCTTCGAGCACGAGCTGCTTCGCGTCGCTCGCGGTGCCGACCACCGCGAACGGGCAGCGCTCGCGTGCGCACATCGCCTCGAACAGCGGCAGCGCCTCGGCGCGCAGCGCGATCACGTAGCGCTCCTGGCTCTCGTTGCACCAGATCTCCTTGGGCGCAAGGCCGGACTCCTCCAGCGGCACCTTGGAGAGGTCGAAGCGTGCACCCTTGCCCGCGCCGTCGACGAGCTCGGGGAAGGCGTTGCTGATGCCACCCGCGCCGACGTCGTGGATCGCGAGGATCGGGTTGCTCTCACCGAGCGCCCAGCAGTGGTTGATGACCTCCTGCGCGCGGCGCTGGATCTCGGGGTTGCCGCGCTGCACCGAGTCGAAGTCGAGCTCGGCCGCGTTCGCGCCGGCCGCCATCGAGCTGGCCGCGCCGCCGCCCATGCCGATGCGCATGCCGGGCCCGCCGAGCTGCACGAGCAAGGTGCCGGCCGGGAACTCGATCTTGTGCGTCTGGCTTGCCGAGATCGAGCCGAGCCCGCCCGCGATCATGATCGGCTTGTGGTAACCGCGCCGCTGATCGCCGACCGATTGTTCGTAGACGCGGAAGTAGCCGAGCAGGTTGGGCCGGCCGAACTCGTTGTTGAACGACGCGCCGCCGACCGGGCCGTCGATCATGATCTGCAGCGGGCTCGCGATGTGCTCGGGCTTGCCGTAGCGGGTTTGCTCCCACGGTTCGTTCGTGCCGGGCAGGTGCAGGTTCGAGACCGAGAAGCCGGTCAGCCCGGCCTTCGGGCGCGCGCCGCGGCCGGTCGCGCCCTCGTCACGGATCTCGCCGCCGGCGCCGGTCGCGGCGCCCGGGAACGGCGAGATCGCGGTCGGGTGGTTGTGCGTCTCGACCTTCATCAGCACGTGCGCGGTCTCGCGCCGCGCACCGTAGGGCGGCGCGTTGGTGTAACCCTGCGGCAGCCAGCGCTCGACCTCGCCGCCTTCCATCACCGACGCGTTGTCGCTGTACGCGACGACGGTGTGCTGCGGCGATGTCTTGTGCGTGTGGCGGATCATCTGGAACATCGAGTGTTCCTGCGCGGTGCCGTCGATCGTGAAGCTCGCGTTGAAGATCTTGTGGCGGCAGTGCTCGCTGTTCGCCTGCGCGAACATCATCAGCTCGACGTCGGTCGGGTTGCGCGCGAGGCCCTGGAACGCGGCGACGAGGTAGTCGATCTCGTCGTCCGACAGCGCGAGGCCGAAGTCGCGGTTCGCCGCCTCGAGCGCGCTGCGGCCGCGGCCGAGCACGTCGACGTGCTCGAGCGGCTGGCCCGGCCGAGCGTCGAATAGGTGCGCCGCGTCCTCGCGCTGCGCGAGCACGCTCTCGGTCATGCGGTCGTGCAGCAGCGCCGCGCAGGCGGCGAGTTCGGCCGGCGTCAGTGCCTTGGCGCCGCCGAGCAGCCCCGCTTTCAGGCTCAGCCGGTACTCGGTGACGCGCTCGATGCGCCGCACCGCGAGGCCGCAGTTGTGTGCGATGTCGGTCGCCTTCGACGCCCACGGCGACACCGTGCCCAGGCGCGGCGCGACGACGACCAGCGCGCCGTCGGCGGGCCCGGCGTACGGGTCGCCGTAGCGCAGCAGCGCGGCGAGCTTGTCGGCGTCTTCGCGCTGCGGCGGCGCGTCGGTCCAGACCCAGTGCACATGGCGTGCATGCAGGCCGGCGATGCGCGGCTGGATCGCCTGCAGGCGCGGCAGCAGCGCCTGGGTGCGGAAACCGGACAGGGCGTTGCCGCCCTCGAAGTGGATCAGGTGCTTGGCAGGAGGCGTCACGCGGGCGGGCTCGGTGGGCGCGGAAGGCCGGAGTCGGCGCGGGGCCGCCCCGGTGGAAACCCGCGATTTTACGTGGCCGATGAGATAATCCCGGCCATGACGATCACGATCAAGACCGCGGCCGAAGTCGAAGGCATGCGCGTCGCCGGACGCCTCGCGTCCGAGGTGCTGGACATGCTGACGCCCCACGTGAAGCCGGGCGTGACGACCGACCAGCTCGACAAGCTCGCGCACCAGCACATCGTCGAGGTGCAGGGCGCCGTTCCCGCGCCGCTGAACTACGCGCCGCCCGGCTACACGCCGTACCCGAAGTCGATCTGCACCTCGGTCAACCACCAGGTCTGCCACGGCATCCCGAACGACCGCGCGCTGAAGGGCGGCGACATCGTCAACATCGACGTCACCGTCATCAAGGACGGCTGGCACGGCGACACCAGCCGCATGTTCGTCGTCGGCGACGGCTCGATCGCCGCAAAGCGGCTGTGCCAGTTCACCTACGACGCGATGTGGAAGGGCATCGCGAAGGTCAAACCCGGCGCGCGGCTGGGCGACATCGGCCACTCGATCCAGACCTTCGCCGAGACGAACGGCTTCTCGATCGTGCGCGAGTTCTGCGGCCACGGCATCGGCCGCAAGTTCCACGAGGAGCCGCAGGTACTGCACTACGGCCGCCCCGGCACGCTCGAGGAGCTGGTGCCGGGCATGACCTTCACGATCGAGCCGATGGTCAACGCCGGCAAGCGCGAGATCCGCGAGATGGGCGACGGCTGGACGATCGTGACCCGCGACCGCTCGCTGTCGGCGCAATGGGAGCACACCGTGCTCGTCACCGACACCGGCTACGAGGTGCTCACGCTCTCGGCCGGCAGCCCGCCGCCGCCGGCGTTCATCGGCGCTTGAACGCGCGTCGGCGAGGGCGCAGCCCGTGTCCGCGGTGATTCCCGCTCGCCCCTCCGCCGCCCCCGCGCGGCCCGGCGTCGCCGAGCTGCGCACGCGCTTTCGCGAGGGCAAGGCCGAGCTGCTGGCGCACTTCGCCGCGTCGCGCCCGAGCGCGCCGGCCGCGACGCGCCTGGTGCGTGCGCTCGCGCGCCACGTCGACCGCACGCTGCTCGCGCTCTGGGAGCTGTCGGAGATGCCCGAGGGCGCGGCGCTGCTCGCAGTGGGCGGCTACGGGCGCGCCGAGCTGTTCCCGCATTCGGACGTCGACGTGCTGGTGCTGCTGCCGCCGGGCCGGCCCGACGGCGCACCGGCGACCTCCGGCGCGATCGAAGCCTTCATCACCGCCTGCTGGGACACCGGTCTCGAGATCGGCTCGAGCGTGCGCACCGTCGACGAGTGCATCGCCGAGGGGCAGCGCGACGTGACGGTGCAGACCGCGCTGCTCGAATCGCGCTATCTGTGCGGCTCGCGGCGTGTGTTCGGCACCTTCCGCCACGCCAACACGCGTGCGATGGATCCGAAGGACTTCTTCCGCGCGAAGACGCTCGAGATGCGCCAGCGCCACCAGAAGTACGAGGACACGCCCTACTCGCTCGAGCCGAACTGCAAGGAGAGCCCGGGCGGCCTGCGCGACCTGCAGGTCGTGATCTGGGTCGCGCGCGCCGCCGGGCTCGGCAAGAACTGGAGCGAGCTCGCCGCCAAGGGCCTGATCACGCCGTTCGAGGTCAAGCAGCTGCAACGCAACGAGGGGCTGCTGCGGCTGATCCGCGCGCGCCTGCACACCATCGCCGGACGGCGCGAGGACCGCCTCGTGTTCGACCTGCAGACCGCCGTGGCCGAAAGCTTCGGCTACCGCTCGACACGCGGCCAGCGTGTCTCGGAAGTGCTGATGAAGCGCTACTACTGGGCGGCCAAGGCGGTGATGCAGCTCAACCAGATCCTGATGCTGAACATCGAGGAGCGCATCGAAGGCTCGCAGGACGCGCCGATGCGCCCGATCAACGCGAAGTTCCTCGAGCGCTCCGGCATGCTCGAGGTCGCGAGCGACGACCTCTACGAACGCGACCCGCACGCGATCCTCGAGACCTTCCTCGTCTACCAGCAGACCGTCGGGCCCAAGGGTCTGTCGGCGCGCACGCTGCGCGCGCTCTACAACGCACGCGAGCTGATGAACGCCGAGTTCCGGCGCGACCCGGTGAACCGCGCGACCTTCATGCAGATCCTGAAGGAGCCCGAGGGCCAGACCCACGCGTTCCGGCTCATGAACCAGACCTCGGTGCTCGGGCGCTACCTGTGGGTGTTCCGGCGCATCGTCGGCCAGATGCAGCACGACCTGTTCCACGTCTACACGGTGGACCAGCACATCCTGATGGTGCTGCGCAACGTGCGGCGCTTCTTCATCCCCGAGCACGCCCACGAGTACCCGTTCTGCACCCAGCTCGCGTCGACCTTCGACAAGCCCTGGGTGCTCTACGTTGCCGCGCTGTTCCACGACGTCGCGAAGGGCCGCGGCGGCGACCATTCGGACCTCGGCGCCACGGAAGTGCGGCGCTTCTGCCGCGAGCACGGCATCGAGCGCGAGGATGCGGCGCTGATCGAGTTCCTCGTCAAGGCGCATCTGACGATGTCGCGCATCGCGCAGAAGGAAGATCTCGCCGACCCCGAGGTGATCGAGAGCTTCGCCAAGCTGGTCGGCAACGAGCGGCGGCTGACCGCGCTGTACCTGCTGACGGTCGCCGACATCCGCGGCACCAGCCCGAAGGTCTGGAACGCCTGGAAGGGCAAGCTGCTCGAGGACTTGTACCGCTACACGCTGCGCGCGCTGGGCGGCGCGAAGCTCAACGTCGACGCCGAGATCGAGGCGCGCAAGGAAGAGGCGCGCCACCTGCTGAACCTGCATTCTTCGCTGCCGGGCAGCGAGGCGGCACTGTGGAAGACGCTCGAGATCAGCTACTTCCTGCGCCACGACGCCGGCGAGATCGCCTGGCATGCGCGCTCGCTGTCGCGCCATGTCGCCTCGCCGGTGCCGATCGTCACCGCGCGGCCGTCGTCGCTGGGCGAAGGGCTGCAGGTGCTGGTCTACTCGCCGGACCGGCCCGACCTGTTCGCGCGCATCTGCGGCTACTTCGACGGCGCCGGCTTCAACATCCTCGACGCGAAGGTGCACACCACGCGCATCGGCTACGCGCTCGACACCTTCCAGGTAAACAGCCCGCTGCTGGAAGAGCAGCACGGCGGGCACTTCGGCGGCCACTACCGCGACCTGATCTCGCTGGTCGAGACCCAGCTCGGCCAGGCGCTCGCCGCGACCGGCCCGCTGCCCGAGCCGAGCCGCGGCCGCCTCTCGCGCCGCGTGCGCTCGTTCCCGATCACGCCGCGCATCACGCTGCGGCCCGACGAGCGTGCGCAGCGCTGGCTGCTCGGCGTCTCGACGAGCGACCGCTCCGGCCTGCTCTACGCGATCGCGCGCGTGCTCGCACGCCACCAGGTCAACCTGCAGCTCGCGAAGATCACGACGCTCGGCGAGCGGGTCGAGGACACTTTCCTCGTCGACGGCCCGGCGCTGCAGCAGAACCGCGCGCAGATCGAGATCGAGACCGAGCTGCTCGACGCGATCAGCCCGTAGTTCCAGCGCGCTCGATGCCGGTCGTCAACATCACCGCCAGCGACGCGCTCGCGCGGCTCGCGGCCTTCGACGCCGTCATCGACGCCCGCTCCGAGAGCGAGTTCGCCGAGGACCGCATCCCCGGCGCGCTCAACTGGCCGAGCCTGAACGATGCCGAGCGGGCGCTGATCGGCACCGAGTACAAGCAGGTCTCGCCGTTCATGGCGCGCAAGCGCGGCGCGGTGCTGGTGGCGCGCAACATCGCGCGCCACGTCGAGCGCGAGGCCTTCGACAAGCCCAAGGACTGGCAGCCGCTCGTCTACTGCTGGCGCGGCGGCCAGCGCAGCGGCGCGCTCGCGCTCGTGCTCGGGCAGATCGGCTTTCGGGTCCACGTGCTCGAGGGCGGCTACCGCGAATACCGGCGTGCGGTGATCGCCGGGCTCGACGAGCTGCCCGGCCGCTTCGCCTACCGGGTGATCAGCGGCACCACCGGCTCGGGCAAGAGTCGGCTGCTGCAGCACCTGGCCGCGCAAGGCGCGCAGGTGCTCGACCTCGAAGCGCTCGCCGAACACCGCGGCTCGGTGCTCGGCCTCGTGCCGGGCCGCCCGCAGCCCGGGCAGAAGCAGTTCGAGTCGCGCCTGTGGGACACGCTGCGGCGCTTCGACCCGGCGCGCCCGGTGTTCGTCGAGAGCGAGAGCAAGAAAGTCGGCGACCTGCGCGTGCCCGAGCAGCTGATGGAGCGCATGCGCGCTGCGCCCTGCGTCCGGCTCGAGCTGCCGCTGGAAGCGCGTGTGCGCTTGCTGATCGAGGACTACGACTTCTTCGTGCGCGACATTGATGCGTTCTGTGCGCGGCTGGACGCCCTGCGCGTGCTGCGCGGCGCCGAGGTCGTCAAGGGCTGGCAGGCCGACGCACGCGCCGGACGCATCGACGCGGTCGTGCGGGATCTGCTGGTGCGCCACTACGACCCGGGCTACCTCGCGTC
>Ga0075366_10000105_pt1 | contig 33992 bp, 26 predicted proteins | sample EndMethybrTD3031_FD_72351 | JGI IMG/M metagenome (GOLD analysis project Ga0075366, IMG submission 72351) | Populus endosphere microbial communities from Tennessee, USA - Endosphere MetaG P. TD hybrid TD303-1 | ecosystem: Host-associated > Plants > Roots > Endosphere | place: USA: Tennessee...
CTTGACGGCTTAGCTGGTGGCTTAACAGCTACCGCTTTTGCTGTGTATGCCATCATTGCTACGTTAGAACAGCGTTTCGGGGTTGCTGGCTTCTGTATGACCATGGTGGGTGCATTACTTAGCTACACTTGGTTTAATGTGTTTCCGGCACGTTTCTTTATGGGAGATGTAGGATCGTTCGCACTGGGCACTGCGCTTGGTGTGGTGGCGATGCTTACTAACACGGTGCTTATTCTGCCGATTATCGGTTTGGTATTCGTGGCTGAGGCAGGCTCTAGTTTGCTCCAGATTGCCTCAAAACGATTACGGCACGGCAAGAAGATCTTCAAGGTTGCGCCGATCCATCACCACTTTGAAGCAACGGGCTGGCCTGAAACTAAGGTTACTATGCGATTCTGGATTTTGGGCCAAGTAGCCGCTGTGCTTGGTTTGATTGTCTTTTTACTCGGAAATTATATTTAGGAAAAGGACGGCAAGAGGGTAGTGGGGGCAGTTACAACACGTCGACAACCAGGTTTTAAGAGGGATGGCGGATCCACGCGACGCCACAGTCCTGATTATTTGCTATTGCTTCTGACTGTCGCATTGGCGGCTGTCGGTATTATTGTCGTTTTCTCGATTAGTCCCGCTTTGGCAGTAGAGAAGGGTGTTGATGGCAATCAGTACGTCTTTAAGCAGATCATTGCCGTTGTACTGGGTTTGGCTATCTTTGGTATCGCCGCCAGTGTGCCTTTGGATAAATGGGGCAGATTGTATAAGCCGTTATTGGTCGTTGCAGCCTTGGCTACCATCTTAGCTTTAGCCATGCCGGTCAATGCGCAGTATCCTGCCCACCGCTGGATCCGTTTGGCTGGCTTTTCATTCCAGTCAGTTGAGCTAGTCAAATTCGCGGGCATAATGTGGCTAGCGAGCTTCCTATCGTGGCGTATCGACAAGGGCCTGATGGCTAATGTCGACAAAACGATTAAGCCACTCGGGGCTGTATTCCTGGGTATGGCAGTCATAGTTGCTGGCCTGCAGAGTGACTTTGGATCATTTATGGTCATGGTGGCTATGATGGGCGTCATGGCATTTGTAGCTGGTTTGCCAGTAAAGAAACTGCTTATTGGTCTGGCAATTTTGGGTATATTGGGAACGATTCTAATTTCTGCAATGCCATATCGACGTGAACGCCTAACAGCATTTATGCATCCGGATTGCTTAAGCTCGGGCTATCAGGCCTGTCAGGCGCTAATTGCAGTTGGATCTGGCGGTATGATTGGCTTGGGCCTTGGGCGCAGCGTCCAGGCATATGGTTATTTGCCAGAGGCCGAAAACGACTCGATCTTTGCTATCTATGCTGAAAAGTTTGGCTTCATTGGCGTAACGGTATTACTAGGATTATTTGCGGCTTTCTTTACGCGCATCAAAAAGGTGGCCGAGAAAGCGCCGGATAACTTTAGTAGACTAGTGGTAATGGGTATTTTGGTATGGCTAAGCAGCCAAACTATCATCAATGTCGGCGCTATGATTGGCTTGCTGCCCCTGAAGGGTATCACGTTGCCGTTAGTCAGTTATGGTGGTAGTAGTGTGCTCATGGTTATGGGTGCCCTGGGTGTGGTATTCCAAGTTTCCCGTCACACCCTGTATAGTATTCCTGAAGAACAAGCAGTAACCACCGGAGGCTCAGGCTATGACAATAGTCGTAACGGGCGGCGGGTCAGGGGGGCATATTACCCCGGTCCTGGCCGTCGCTCATGAACTGAAAAAACAATCAAAAAATATTAAGGTTGTTTATATCGGTCAAAAAGGTGACAGCTTAAGTGATATTCCAGCTCAAAGTGAATATATCGACGAAGTACATCTAGTTAGAGCCGGGAAATTACGCCGTTATCACGGTGAAGGAATCAAGCAATTACTGGACTTGTCGACAGTATTCAAAAATCTGCGCGATATGATCTGGGTGCTTGTTGGTCTCTTCCAGAGTTTTGTATTGTTGCGCAAACTACGTCCTGATGCGATTTTCATTAAGGGCGGGTTTGTGTGCGTGCCAGTAGGCCTTTCAGCTGCTGCGCTCCGGATACCTTATATTACGCATGATTCTGATGCACTTCCGGGGCTTGCGAATCGTATCGTTGCTCCATGGGCAAGGTTGCATACGGTAGCGTTGCCAAAAGAAATTTATAACTATCCTAAGGATAAGACGTTAGAAGTTGGTGTGCCTCTTGCACATCATTATCATCCGTTGAACGCCAAAGAAGTAGCGTCGGCACGTATGCAGCTTGGACTACCTGCTAAGGGTCGGGTAATCTTTATTACGGGCGGCGGTCTAGGCGCATTGCGTCTAAACAACGCCGTTGCACTTTGTGCTCCAGCTTTGCTAGCGCGGTATCCTGATTTGACGATTCTACAACTGGCTGGTCGCGCACATGAAACCGAGTTGCGCCAACGATATCAGAAAGACTTGCCCAAAGCGGATCAGCATCGTGTAGTAGTAAAGGGCTTCGTTACCAATCTCCACCTATATAGTGGTGTGGCGGATGTAGTTATTACGCGCGCAGGCGCTACCAGTATTGCTGAGTTTGCAGCCCAGGCAAAGGCTTGCGTGGTTGTGCCAAACCCACTTTTGACTGGTGGTCATCAGCTCAAGAACGCCAAGGTTTTGGCGGACCGCATGGCAGTAAAACTAGTGACTGAAGAAAAATTAGCAAAGGATGAACGGGCACTACTGCCAGTGCTTATCGACCTCTTGGACCACCCAGAGCGAGCAGCGGAACTGGGAAAGATATTGCACGAATTTGCTCGTGATGATTCTGCTAAGCAGTTAGCGATGGTATTATTAGATATAGCGGGCGACAAGTAATTAATCGTCAACTCGCAAAATAAACATGTTTTCTAAGAAAAAGTCTTCAACTCCCGCTCCGCGTGAGCGAGCCCGCCAGGTTCAAGGTGGTGCCTCGCGTGGACCTGTTTTTTCGTATCACGCTAACCGCAATGTCCGCATGGGTAGCGCTAATCGTTCTGTCTCGGAGCAGCCGCAGCAGGATGCACCTGTCCGCTCAAAGGCTAAAGTCGATTGGCGTAAACAGCTGCCTACTGTTGGTGCTTTGGCAGTCATCTTGCTGATAACTATCCTAAGCCTACACCTAAGCAGTAACGCAAAAGTTGAGGTTGTTGGTGGCAACAACCAAGTATTCATGCGCGATCGCAAGACGTACGAAGGCGCTGCTCAGGCTGCCTTCAAGCCATTTCTTAATGGCAACAAGCTTACAGTAAATGCCAACCAAGTTGCAGCCAGCCTGGAGAAGCAGTTTCCAGAGCTGAAGGCCGTTTCGGTGACATTACCAGTATTCGGTAGCCAGCCCACTGTGTATATACAGCCTGTTGCACCTAAGCTGATCCTTGTCGGTAAAGGCGGCATGTACTTACTGGATAGCGATGGCCGTGCGCTCATTACCGGCAACCAGGTGCCCGACTTGGATGCTTTGCATATACCTGTAGTTAATGACCAGAGTGGCCTCCCCATAGAGCTAGGCAAGATAATTCTCCCCAGGGACACGGTGGCCTTTATTGCTCAGGTGGCTGGCCAGTTACAGGCTAAGGGTCTAAAGTTTACATCGCTTACGCTGCCGGCAGGGAGTACTGAGCTACAGGCACGCATAGATGGGGTAGGCTACTACGTGAAATTTAACCTACATGGCAATGCTAGGGAAGAGGCGGGCGCCTACTTGGCCGTAAAGGCTAAGTTAGAGTCAACCAAGAAGACTCCGGCAGAGTATGTGGATGTTCGCGTAGAGAACAAGGCATACTACAAGTAAGTCCCCCATTCTCCCCTTGTACAGTTCGTATTTTGTTCAGTAAATGATTTATTGCTGATGTATTCTACTGCTCTCAAAAAACTATATAAAAATATCAAAATAACAAAAAGTCAAAAAAACAAGGGAAGTAGGGAGTAGAGGGGAATATATAATAAAATATCAAAAATGCAAAAAAGCAAATAGTTTCACGACATTCTGTGGAAAAGTCAAACTTTGAACAACAAGTTTACAGGTTATGTTCATGAGCCTGTGTATAAAATGTTCGTGAAAGGCCAGCGCTTCAAGCCCGAATATGAGCCACCAGAGGCCTCGATACCACCTATGGTGCTTAAGCTATACATGTGCGTAAGCGTCCATGATACACATAGTAATTAAGCGCATGACAGCATTTATTTTAGTAAATAACGTAAAAGCACGAAGTAACTCCCCTATGCAGGGGTATGGTTAATCGTCTTTAATTCCTATATTAGAGTCGCAAAATATACATTGTGCGACGTAAGATGTATGTTTCTTTCACTGCCGGGGCATCGCTCAATTTGGCTCGATTTTGGAGTTCTCCGCCATGATTTGATCATCATAAAAATTAGTATGTGCCCCACTGCCCACACTCTTACTTACTTTTCTGGCAATTGCTCGCTCACGTGTTTGCTTCAGTCTACGTTCATAGTATTTTAGGCTCTACTGGCGATGATATTAGTGTTCGTGTTTTGTATTGTTTTTACGAACACCCCAGAATATGTATATTTGTTCGTGTTTTGTTTAATTCACTATTTGGGCTTATTTGTATGGCAATGAAACATATATCTGGCCTAGGTGCATGTCACTACTGGGATGACTGATAATGGCCGCTGCATCTTCTTGTACATGTCCTATGAACGGCTCACCCTCTGGCCAAGGTTCGGGCACAGTATACGTTGGCTTTAGGTCTTCATCGCCATATAGATCGGCGTGTGTCTCGGAACCTGATCGTAGTTCCTCAGGATGACATATCTGGTAGTAGGAGTGCACATCTCCCCGCTCGCCCGCTCTATAGAGTTGAATGTACAGAATAGATTGTGCCGCCTGCTGTAGTCGTCTCAGCTCCTCGGGGTCGATCCCTGAAGGTGCTCGTTGTAGGTCGTAGTGGCTAGAGTCGTGCGAGTATTTATCGTTTAGCGTCCAATATCCTGGCCTAGGGCTCTTATTTGCGCTGTAGAGGTCCAGTTCGCCCTGTAGCCAATATCCATCGCCGCCATGTTGCTCTTTGCGAAGTAGGGCCTCAATGGCGCGATTGTAGAAGTCGTTGGACGAGAAAAGGTCGCCTAGGCCATAGCTGCGTGGATCGTGTTCTGGAGTTCTCATGAGTGGAGCCCACGCTGTGCTTTATCAAGCCGTCGAAGCCACTCGGTATGTATGGTCTGCTGTAGTGCCTTGCCCTCTTTGGACCGAAGCCTTCGCGCCTCGGCAGATAAGTGTGCCAGCTCATTAGGGTAGACGCTATTGCTTGCTAATGGGTCGAGATCTACCAGACAGTGGCCGATATACTGCCTGGTGTAGACGATGTCACGCAAGGCAGGTATGTCGCCTTGATCGGGGTCGATATGGTAATTGAACACCTTACCTAACACACTGATGGCCGGCTCCCGCTTCGCTGCCCGCCAACTCTTTACCGAAGACTCAAGTGTCTCCCCGGGAATCGCTTCGGCGAGGGTAAAGATACCGTAGCCTGCTTCGCCCCAGCGATCCTCATCCTTAACTACTACAGGGAGGTGTAGTGCGGAAGTGATACCATGCTTCTCTAGTCTTTTCAATTCATTTTGATGCCACCTGAGATGTCCGCCTAGCTCCTCTGGCCTTCTCGGGATCCCAATGGGGTCCGTTTTTTCGTCCTCATGCAAATAGAGGCCGCGGAGAAAGCGTTCCTTCCCCCGCCACTGAATAGGTGTAACGTAGCCGTAGTCGCTAACGTAAGTATATGTTTTGACGTGCGTTTCGGGCACTTGCCCAATCATCGATAGGCCTAGGCAGGCAAGCTCATCGGGTTCAATAGAAAAAGCCTCCTGTGCTTGCTCATAGCCATCTAGTGGCGGTATGAGGACTTCGTAGGAGGCCATATTGTTTCTTAGCTTGGCTTACTCTTCGATAGCGAGTTCGTAGGTAGCCTTGGCTACGCGCTTGAATTGTGGCTTGCCCTGGAGGTTAAGGAGAATAGTAGTTTCCTTAACGAAGCGGCTTTTGAGTACGCGCTTTACGATTTCGTCGCGGTGCAATGGCTCGCCTGCTTCTCGCAGTACTTCTGAGATAATGTCAGCAACAGTACCCTTGGCGTAGCCCCACTCTTTGAGAGCGTAGATGCCGCGACCGATAAGCACGAAGCGCTTGTCCTTGATGAGCTCGTTGTGGATGGCCTGAGTGGTTACATCCTTGCGCTTAAAGTCAGATTGCTTGATAGTGTCTGCAATCTCGTTGAAGTGCATGTGCTTGCCGTGCTCTTTGAGGATTACGTAAATCTTGTCGCGGATGTTCTTTGGGTTAACCATTGGCCACTTTACAAGACCCCAGCGGTTGTTGAGGGTTGCGAGGTCCTTAGAAGTGCTAGCAAGGGCGCGAGCCTGCTCTGCTGAGTCGATACCTGCAGCTTTGGCTACATCTTCGATAGCAGCTGGTTCGCCTATCTTCTTGATAACGTCAACAATCTTGCTGACCTTGGCCTTCATCGCCTTCTCATCATGAGTAGCGCGAACACCTACGGCGTGCCAGTAGTGGTCGTTGTCTTCAACGACAACGAGGCTTGGGCAGAGGCTAGCTAGGAAAGCTACACGAGACTGATCCGTACGGCTGTTTTCAGCAGTTAGATGGCTGGCTAGGTCGCTTACGCGGGCAGCGTCACCAAGCTTGTGAAGCTGCTCGAGTAGCGCCGTCTCAACGAGTTGTATGTGAGAAAGTTGTCCCTGCTCTGCTGTTGCTTTGAGGCGGGCGATAACTGACTTCTCGAGCTGGCGAACGCGTTCACGAGTAATGCCAAGTAGTTCACCGATCTGCTCCAGGGTTTCTTTGCGATCAAACAAACCAAAGCGACGAGCTACGATTTCGCGCTCACGCTCCCTTTCAATACTGGTAAGGATGTCTTGGACAAATTGCTCTGTGTCGAGCACTGAATTGGTTGACTGGCTTTCTGCCATGAAACGGTTCCCTATCTGTTAAATGATGAAACTTTAACACAATTATAAAACTAATATATGTAAAAGTCAAATAAACTCTCTGTATAATTTATTCTATCACGTATTGGACGCGTATTACGGTTTTATGTTGTAGAAATATCGCTAGAAAATAAGTTGCACTAGATACAAGTCTGTGGAAAAGTAGTGGCAAAATAGTAAAGTTTATTTTACTACCACCCTACTCTACGGCAGCAACTCCTACGGTTGGTAGAAACTTTGCTGCTTCTGCCGCTAGGTCTTGGACATCCGAAACCATTAATTCGCGTCCCTTAGGGCCGATAAACACGTTTCGTAGAGAATCATAGATGTAAGCTGTACCTCGTTTATTTGCTGGATCTTCTGAATAGATTTGGACTGATCCCCCACCCGCTTCATGGGTCGCTATCGATATGCCATTGGCGTAGCCATCAGATAGCCTATTGAGCTTCTGAGCCAAGCTGGGGTTAACCTCACCGAGCACTTGCTTGTGCCCTGCAGCCTCGGCTACTGAATGACGAAACCAAGTTACGGAAAGCTCTTCTCTGCCATTTGCTTGAGCTAGCGTACCGATAACGTGTCCAAAACCGTGGGTGGGTCTTGTTTGACAGCGCATCTCAGTTACTTCAGGTGCCTCGTCGGCATACGCATACGCTAAGTTGTACTCATGGGTGACATTGCCGTTGGTTTCATTCCACTGCCTTGATTGGGGCTTTTTTCTTGACCAACGACTTGGCGCTGACTGGGGTAGTTTGTCGGCGAAAGCATTGGCGATTGGTGCGGTTACAGTGTTTAAGGCTCGCTGTAGATCGTAGAAGTTATCGTGTCTGGACCGTAGCTCCTCGTCGGCAATGAGCGCGTGCTCTGCGTCAGCCGAATAGGTCACCAGCTCGCGTGGACTTTCTTGCACTTCTTCACCGCTAAGGTGATAGACCGCAGTTTCGAGACACTGTGCCATAACAATTTGGCCAGCGGCGCTAGTATCCATACGCATATTGCGTAGATGGTTGTAGGCAAATGCTGCTTCAACACCTAGGTTGTAGTCTTGAGGACCGAACTCAAACAAGCTCTCAGACATAATAAGTAACTATACTACATTTTAAATAAAAATGCAAGGATAAGCACTATGCATAACAGAGGTAGTGCTACTTCTTGGTAGTCTTGCGACGAGCAAACTTTTTGCGGGCTGGAGCTTCGTCAATGAGCTTCTTGCACTCTTCTTCGGTCAGATTGGCTGGCTCAGTGCCCTTAGGGATCTTGGCGTTCTTTTTGCCATCGGTGATGTATGGGCCATAAATACCATTTACGATCTTGATACCGCTGTCGAACTCTTTGATGTACTTGTTGGCATCCTTTTCGAGTTTCTCGGCGTACAGACGGCGCGCCTCGGCTTCGTCGATGCTGAATGGATCAAGTGGCTTAATGGATACATAAGTCTTGTCTATCTGGATGTATGGGCCAAAGCGGCCTAGATTAGCTTTGATCTCTTTGCCGTCTTCGGTCTTGCCCACAACACGTGGTAGTTCAAACATTGTAAGAGCTTGTTCCAGGGTTACGGTCTCGAGCGTGCTGCCCTCTGGAAGTGGTGCGAAGGCTGGCTTTTCTTCGGACTCGGTTTCGCCGCGCTGCAGCATTGGGCCATAGCGGCCAAAACGTGCCATGACAGGTTTGCCGGTCTTGGGGTCGTTGCCTAGTACTTTGGCTTGTGAAACTTCACTACGCGAAATGCCGCCTGCGTCTTCGATGAGTGGGTGGAAGTCCTTGTAGAACTCGCCAATCATCTTGTTCCAGGTTTCTTGACCTTCGGCAACCTTGTCGAATTCGTGCTCTACCTTGGCGGTAAAGTCGAAGTCTACGATGCTCGGGAAGTACTTAACTAAGAAGTCAGTAGTAACCTCGGCTAGGTGGGTTGGCACAAGTTTATTGCGGTCTGCACCAGTAATTTCGGTGATTTCTTCTTCGGAAATAGAACCGTTCAACAGAGATAGTGTCTGGACTTTGCGCTCAACACCTTCGAGGTCTTTGCGCTCCACGTATTCACGAGCCTGAATGGTCGAAATGGTCGGTGCGTAGGTACTTGGGCGGCCGATGCCTAGTTCTTCGAGCTTCTTAACAAGTGCTGCTTCTGAATAGCGTGCAGGTGGACGAGTAAAGGTTTGTGTAGCGCTCATGCTGCCAAGGTCGAGCTTTTGGCCCTTCTCTACTGCAGGAAGAATAGTATCGTCTTTGACGCCACCGTATACCTTCATAAAACCGTCGAATTTGAGGACTTCACCCTTACCGACTAACTTCTCGGTACGGTTAGATAGGCCTACGGTTACCTCTGTTTTTTCAGTCTGTGCTGGAGCCATCTGGCTGGCGAGTGCGCGCTGCCAAATAAGGTTATACAGCTTCTTTTGCTGCGCGTCATCGCCGGCTTCTTGGGTGTTGAAGTCAGTTGGGCGGATGGCTTCGTGCGCTTCCTGAGCGCTTTCGTTCTTGGTCTTGAACTGACGTACCTGGTGGTAGTTGTCGCCGAAGTTTCCCTTAATGTAAGACTCGGCGGCGCTAATGGCGAAACCAGACAATGTAGTGCTGTCGGTACGCATGTAGGTGATCTTACCGCTTTCGTACAGGCGCTGAGCGAGCGTCATGGTTTGTTTCACGCTGTAGCCTAGGCGACGAGCTGCTTCCTGCTGTAAGGTACTGGTGGTAAATGGTGCGCCTGGATTGCGGCTACCTGGCTTAGTGGCGATGTCGTCTACGGTGAAGATCGCCTCGGCAGCTGCTTGCAAGAAAGTACGGGCGTCATCTTGGGTTGGAAGCTTGGTGGCAAGTTCGGCCTTAAGTTCCTGTCCATCAATAACGAAGATAGCTACTACTTTGTAACTACTCTCGGCCTTAAACTCGCGGATTTCGCGTTCGCGTTCAGCAATAAGACGTACGGCAACAGATTGCACGCGGCCGGCACTAAGGCCAGTGCGAACCTTTTTCCAGAGTACAGGGCTAAGCTCGTAACCTACTAAACGGTCGAGTACGCGGCGGGCCTGCTGAGCGTCTACAAGGTGTAGATCTACAGTACGAGGCGTCTTGATGGCGTTCTCGATAGCCGTCTTGGTAATTTCGTGGAAGACAATACGCTTGGTCTTTTTGGGATCAAGTTTGAGCGCCTGCGTAAGATGCCACGCGATAGCTTCACCTTCACGGTCTTCATCGCTTGCGAGCCAAACGTCTTCGGCTTCTTTGGCGGCCTTGCGCAGTTCGGCAACTACTTTCTTCTTGTCGGGGTTAACCTCGTAAGAAGGAGTGAAGCCTTTATCTACATCGATATTGAGGCCTTTTTTTGGCAAATCACGAATATGGCCAAAACTACTCTTAACCGTGTAGTCTTTGCCTAAATATTTTTCAATGGTTTTCGCCTTGGCGGGGCTCTCTACAATAACTAAATTCTTAGCGCTCATGCTTGTTTCTGTATTAGCTTAACACATATGTTGTGTATGCAAGCGCCTATAATACGAGGGTTTTCTGAAAAGTCCAAACTTTTTCTTTTAATAATACCTTGACAGCTCGCTTTAACGGGAGTAAAACAGATATCTAGAAAATAATAACGTTGTTAGGCAAGACGCCCCATGGATGAGAGGCCGCTACCCAAACCGAGTAGTGGTTTTTTATTTGGGCTTTTTTCTTGCCGAAGGAGAATCGATGCTGCACAATGCAACACCAAGTTTAGTAACTTATAACTCTTCACCAGATGCCTTTGCCGTTGGTATGGCCGCTGACTATACCGCTGAGCGTGGTGGTGGTAGCACTGCTGACTATTGGGAGGGTGTAATGGGTGTGCACCGCGAACAGCAATTGGCCGTTGTCCGTGCCGCTGCAATATCAGCTCTAACCGAAGTTCGTCTTGCGGCTGACTATGCTTCTGTTGACGTAGTTCCACCCGTATCTGCATTTCCAGAGCAACCTCTATTTTAATGACCACTGGTTTGCGCCAAGTGCGCGGATCTTGCCAGTAATCTCTAGCATGGTGACCGTCTGATTGTAGGCGGTCACTTCTAGTTTGGAGCGAAGTAGGAGCTCTGCCCCGTCTGTCACACCTTCATATAGTAGATCCAGTAGTGTCTGTTGCTGGGGCGTGTCACCTTGTGGCGCTTGTTTCGTGGCGCCAGATAATCCCAGAACATGTAGTACGTCATCGATACTGGTTACTGGTGTAGCGCCACTCTTAATAAGGTTATTCGTGCCCATAGATGTCGGACTGGTGATGTTCCCGGGTAGTGCCAAAACTTCCCTACCCTGGTCTATGGCGAACTCGGCGGTATGCAGCGTGCCGCTCTTTAGGCCCGCTTCTGGGATCAAAACAGCGTCGCTGAGGCCAGAGACTAGGCGATTGCGATTAACGAAGTTCCACTTTTGCGGTGGGTATTCGTCGTCATATTCGGTTACCAGTGCTCCGCCCTGCTGCACGATCTGCTTGGCGAGTTGCGTATGTACTGTGGGATGAATGTTGTTTAGACTGGTCGGCAATACGGCAATTGTTGTTCCGCCAGCTTCGAGTGCAGCTCTATGTGCAATGCCATCGATGCCTATTGCTAATCCGCTAATGATCACTACTCCTCTACTGGCTAGTTCAAAGGCAAATTTGTGTGTCATTGCCTTGCCGTAGGCTGTTACTTTGCGGCTACCAACAATTGCGACGCACGGTTTTTTAAGCAAAATCTCAAGAGATTGGCCGATAATAAATAGACTTTCTGGCTTTGATGGAATGTTGCGTAATTTGTCAGGAATAACAGGGGTCATAAAGCATAAGAGTTTTTAGATAATGTAATTGCTTTTAGTACAAAAGAATGGAAAGGTATTGACACAAAGCAACATATTTGCTAGAATTGCAAACTGTAAACATCAATAGATGATTTACGCACCTTATATATCCCCCATTCTAACAATTGTTAGATTGTTTTAGAGCGTGCTATAGCCAAGTTGTTACCCTCCACTTATCTTTAGCGCTAGTCTCCAAATAAGAGACTGACACGCGTTCTAAAACATACTAACCCCTTTAAGCGCCCGTTCATGACTTCGGTTATGATAAGGCCCTGGTGGCCCAAAAGAGCGAGTCCAAAAAGATGGTCCTTATGGACCGGCGCATCACTTTATGGAGTTTTAGTGCATGACGCTTCGCTGGGTGGGCTTAAAGGGTTAGATCCTTCGGGATCAGTGGAGATATGCAGCTTTCGGGCAGTATATCTCCAAAAATCGGCTTACGAGCGGTGCCCACCCCCTCTCGTAGGCCGTTTTTTGTATCTGACCCGCATGATGTATAACGTAAGTTGGTAGTAATTGCTATGGTTAATGTAGCCAATAATCCCGAACAGTTTCAGACTCGTCCATTAGACGAGTGGTTCTGTGACACGCTTCGTGGCGACATTATGCTCTGCGACCCCTTTACCGGTGAACCGCTGACGCCTCACATTTCGATGCCGCCCAAAACGCCGCCATCTGCTTTTGTGCATAGCAAACTCGGAGACGGATATGGCATGTGGCAGAGTTTTAGGTATGGTCAGGCCAGGCCTTTGGTTGCTGTGTATATGACCGACCCTTCTTCACCGGAAGGTTTGGGCGATATCGAGGAACTACGCAATATTATGGGTGATGCTGATATTGTTGTGCATAGCGAAGTGCAGGCAGTGCGTGCCGAAGAAGTCCGACGTTTAGCTAACCCCGTTGGGAGGATCGCGCTTGGGGGTATTGAACGGAAAGCCACCTATCGCTCTACTCTTGAAGACATGGCTCAATCGGTTGGCAAGAGCATAGTTAATCTGGCGCCCGAGATAGATCCTTTTACTAACAGGCTGGATGAGGGCGGCCTTGCACTGCAGGCTGTACGAGACGCTGTGGTCGGCCAAGGTTTGGACCAGAAAGACCCTAATGATCCTGATGCAACGTATTTGGCTACTGATTTGGTATATGCAAATACGGTGCAATGGCATCATCTTATGAAGGCTGGCCTCGAGATTGAAAAGTGGCGAACAGCCCATCATGGTCTTGTTCCTGCCTCGATGCTTATGATCGCGCCGATGGAGCATGTCGATATTGCGCGCAAACTGGTCGAGAGCGGATTACCCGGAGAAAATATTATACCCGGGGCTGCCCATGATGAATTCTTTGCCGACGATCTCTACATTCCATATGCACGAGTTTTGGACGCTGGCTTTATTGATAAAGCTTGGCTCGAAGGCGCCGAACGTTAGTGAGTGAACTAGCTGACCCCCGGAATTGGTATGCCCCGGCACCACATGGTGAAGGCTATCTTTTTACTGATCCGTTGACACGGCAACGGCTTGATCCTAACGAAATACCTTCTTGGTTAACCTCGGATCTAGTCCTTGAAATGGGCGTAGATGAATTAATGACCAGGGGTACGAGCTTGAGCGTCGACCTACTCTTCCATCGTCACAAATATGCTAGTGATTTAGGTAATGTGACAGAGGCTTGGTTTGAGCAACGTGTAGCCCGTGCAGACTATTACGCCACTGAGGCTTTCGGGCAAAGACGGGCTTTGCAGGCTCAAAATTTGCAACGGATGGTAAATTTTATGACGGTGTATGGTGCTGGACCGCAGACTCAGGCTAATCTTGAGCATATTTCCCGACGCGTCTATCAGTTGCCCTATAATGTGCGCCAGGTTAGGGCCGCACACATGGGTAATACGCCCACTTTTAATGTTGATATCACCTCTGACGAAACTGATACTGAGCAGGCAATTTTGTACGCTAAGAAGTTGCTACACCAAGAACAATTTGAACATGGTATGGGCATTGATATTGATGAAGGCCGTGCTGCATACGTAGCGTTGCAGAACGCTAGAGAGTGGGTCGCGGTCGCTCGCGCTGGGTTGGAAGTTGCTGCCAGGGAGACTGTCGAAAGACCACTGGATTTGTTTATAACGTTTGGGGGCAGCCACAAGGACCTTGAGCGTAAATTTCGGCTACTTGGATCACATGTAACTTCGGTATTGCTCGTGCCAGAAGATGGCGAACTAGCGGCCGTACCTCTAGACACTATGATTGCTAATTGTGCAGTGACGCCCGCTGACCTGGCTACCATGCGAGCTGCAGTTGCGGCTGACCAAGCTAAACAATAAAGTTACGGGTCTCGGCAACTAACTGACCGCCGTAAGCAAACTCACTTAAGATAGCACTCACCTCTCGGGTGAGGTTTTTTATTTGTGCTTCTTGTTCACTGCTAAATTTGGCTAATACAAAGTCGGCGCTGTCTTGTTTTTCATGCAACTTGGGACCAATGCCAATGCGCACACGGCCATACTGCTCACCGATGTGCTGAGTTACTGATTTGATGCCATTGTGCCCTGCACTGCTGCCGCCAATACGGGTGCGGATCTGGCCAAACGGTATATCTAGTTCATCGTGTACGACTACGATCTGGTCAGGGCTAACTTTGTAGAAGTGCGCGACTGCCTGTACTGCTTCGCCACTGAGGTTCATAAAGGTCGTTGGCTTGATGGCGATTACTTTAGTTTCACCGAGTTGGCCGGTTGCCATGTGACACTTGAGGTCCTTCTTTTCGATCCAGGGAGTAAAATCTTGGTCGGTCACGAAACGATCTATTGCCTCGAATCCAATATTGTGACGAGTGCGGTTGTATTCGCTCCCCACGTTGCCTAAGCCCACAACAAGGGCTACCTTGTTTTGGCCTAAGGTGTAGAATTGGATGCTGTCGCCGACTTGCGGACGTTTTTGGAATAGTGACATGCCTCCTAGTATACAGAGTAGAACAGATGAGCCAAGATTGACAAAATGCTCTAAAAAGTGTAAAATATATGTAATTATGAGTAATCCAGAGAAAAATACTGGTTTTTGGGCTGCCCTGCAAGGGGCAACCATGACACCTAATGAAATGAGGCGTTTCTTGGTTGCTACTGGTAACTCCTTGCTTGCAGCCAACCCTGATGAAAAGCCCAGAGATGACGTCGACTTCTATGCTGATGTGTACATGGGTCGTCTTTTTGACGCTGTTGATGAAGCGGAGCGAACGGCACTGGAGCCAGTTGTTAACCCGTCCTATATTCCAGCTGGCGGGCTTATGTACAACGCACGCTCTGGCATGCGGTGGAGCTACGGTGACCCTGAACTTCAGGACACGCCCTCTGTTTGTGCTCCGAAGGATGTGTATGTTGCTTACTTAGCTATGGAAGCGGTGACACGAGTTCAGGGCCATGCTGCCATGGTATACGAAGAAATGTACCCTGATGCTACTACCCCTTTAATGGGTGAATAAGCGGTATTTAGAAAGCCAATCTGCCGTAGTTACTGTAAAAAATAAGCCAGGAGCTATTCCTGGCTTATTTTTTATTTCTTGGGTGATCCTTTGGCTTTGCGCTCTTTTTTGCGTTCTAGCTTTTCTTGGATGATTGCCATACTGACGCGTGGCTTGTTCTTGCGAGGCTCTTTGGTCGGGCTGTTGCCGTGCTTGTGGGATTCGTGCTTTTCGATGAACCACAACTGAACTGGTGTGCCTTCGTAGTGCCAACGTTCGCGCAGACTACGCTCCATGTAGCGGCGGTAGCTCCAGTGCAAGAACTTAGTCTGTGAACCGAAGATCTTGAAGGCTGGAATTGGGTTGTCGTCTTCTTGGGTCATGTAGTTAAGCTTAGGGTTGCGACCCTTAAGGCCTGCTGGTGGATGCTTGTCGATAACCTGGCGTAGCCAGCGGTTAAGCTCAGAGGTAGTGATGCGCTTCTTGCGGCGCATGTCGATGTCCTGGGCTAAGTCGAAGATCTTGGTCACGTTCTGGCCGGTTACAGCGCTTGTAAAGACTAGAGGTGCCCATGGCACGAAATCGTAGGTATGAGCGATCTGAGGTGCTAGTGCGTCGCGTGTAAAGGCATCTTTGCCTTCTACTGAGTCCCACTTGCTAACAACCAAGATAAGACCCTTGCCGGCTTCTTTGATCATGCCGGCAATCTTTTGGTCGAGTGCGGTGTTAAGCTCATTGGCATCCATAAGTAAGAGACAGACGTCAGCTTGTTCGATAGCGCTCAGTGAGCGGATTACGCTGAAGTGCTCGATACCAATGCCAATTTTACCTGAGCGACGGATACCAGCAGTATCCATTAGCTCAATTTCACGGCCTTCGTATTTGACTACGGAACGGTTGATGTCGCGCGTTGTGCCGGCAACGTCGGCAACGATAGCCTGCTGTTTTTTGGCTAAGCTATTGAAGAGGTTTGACTTACCTACATTTGGACGACCCAAGAGTGCGATGCGTAAGCGGTTGTCGTCTTCTTCGAGGTTAGCCTTTGGAATCTGATCTACAAGTGTGTCGAGCAGTTCGCCGATACCACGATGCTGCGTGGTTGCAGTATGGATGATTGGCTTAATGCCGAGGCGCTGGAAAGAATCGAGATCAACTCCCCTAGCCTTGTCGACTTTGTTAACGACCAAGAACACAGGCTTGCGACTCTTGAGCGCAGTCTTGGCGACGCGACGGTCTTCTTCGGTGATGGCAACGTCAGCTTCGACGACTACCCAAATAACATCGGCACTATCTGTTGCCTGCTGGATCTGCTCTTGGATGGTAAACTCAAAATCGTCTTCGGCATCCTTCATACCAGCGGTGTCGACCATCCAGAAATCTTGGCCGCGCCAGGTAGCTTTGGCAGTGATGCTATCGCGCGTTGTGCCGGCTTCTTTGGCTACGATTGCCTCGCGGCGCTCCAAAATAGCGTTGAACAAGCTGGACTTGCCCACGTTTGCACGGCCTACAATGGCCACAATAGGTAATTTTTTAGAACTCATTAGGCGTAATTATAACAGATATGAAGTAATATTGACAGCACTAAATAATCGGTGCATAATAACCGTCAATTATGATAAATATGAACCGGGAACCTTCAGCCGAAGACCCTGATCTCTTTGATGTAATCATACAAAAAGAACTAGATAACTTTGAACTTTTTGAGAAAGTGTCTGCTGCTGCGATGATCCGAAGGACAAACTATGTCCCGGGCATATCGGGAAAGCGGTACCCATCCAAAATCACTGTTTACGGTGCAATCCCGGTCGCCAATGAATATGTTCAAGAAAATGAAGAACCAGCCTCAGGGCTGGTCTTGTCTAAGTGCGAGACTGTGCCTCGTGGGCACATGTACGACGGACTTTTATATGGTAAGGAATATTTTAATGGCAAGCTGGATCGTGTGGTTGTGCCAACCCTGACAATAATTAGCTCTATGCTGCCAGAGGCTAAAGCAGTAGATCGTATTAGCCGCCCGGCCATTCACATTGTTACAGGTCTTGATGGAACGCAGGAGCGAACAATCCTAGATCCCACTTTTGTGCTTGACCCTTTGGAGGCAGAATTTCAGCAATCCCGCTTTGCTGATCTGCTGGGTGTAATGGCGCTTCGCCTACTGCCTTTTAGCGAACTTGGTACTGACCAGGTCTAAGGCCTGTGGGCAATACATATGAGCCAAACTGGGTGCGGTGTAATTTGACTACGTTGTAGCCGACACCCGCAAAGGTTCGGCGGATTTGGCGATTGCGCCCTTCATGCATAGTAACGCGCCATTTTTTGTCATTACCATCTTCTAGACGTTCCAGGCCGAGTTTGCTGGGTCCATCCTCGAGAGTAATTCCCACTTCGCTAATCATTTGCCTGTGCAGCGGCTGCAATGGGTGATTTAGTTCTACCTCGTAGATCTTTGTCTTTTGGAAGCTGGGGTGAGTTAGCTGATGCGCCAGCTGGCCGTCATCGGTCATCAGCAATAAGCCACTGGAGTCTTTGTCTAGACGCCCCACTGGCTTTAGTATAGCTAGCTCTGTCGGTAATAGCTCGTAGACAGTCCTGCTTCCCTGTCCGTCCCGACTTACTACATATCCTTTCGGTTTGTTGAGTAGTATGGTCTTGTGCTCGATGGCAGGTTTGTCTAACAGTTGTCCGTCAAGGCGGACGGTATCTTGCTCGGTAACCTCAACAGCTGCCATTACGAGAGAATCGTTAACTTCAACACGACCATCTTCGACTGCCCTATCAGCTGCACGACGACTAAGGCCGGTGCTGGCTGCTATGTACTTATTGATTCGCATATCACCTATTATCGAGCAAAACGCATCTGTTGGCTAGAGTGCGATGCTGTTGGGGTCAACGCCGCCGTTACCATTTGGAGAGATAACGTGTCCTGGGGGGTGTGGTGGTGTTGGTAGGCCGGTCGGATTTTGTGCTGTGGGTGGACCCTGTACGTGTGAGTCATCATCGAGGCCAAGACCTTCTTTGGCGAGTAGCTCATTAATGTCTGGCTGGGGGTTATCATGCGACTCAGTAATAGGCGAAATAATTTTCTTGTGCGTTACGCCAGAGTTGTCTTCATCACTTACGGTGGGTGCTGCAGGAGCCGGTGCGGCTGTATTTGTTGCACCTGGTGTTGGAGTGACGACATTGGCTTCTGACGGTGGTGTAACGACCTTTTCACCTGCTGGGATATTGAGTTTTACGCTATCGTCTGCGTCGTCGGATACCAGGCCCTTAATGGCATTAGCCATCATGGTGTCATCCGGATTGCTGCTGCTTGCTACTGGAGCGGGGGCTGGTGGTGTTGCAGCTGGCGTAGTACCTGCTGATGCGACCATACCTGGATCTGTTGCGCCTGGCGCTGTCTGGTTATTTTGATTAACAAAACTTTCGATCTGGGCCTTGATAGCATCCTGTTCTGCGGATGCTGACTGCGCTTGGTCGGCTTGCTCTGTAACGGCAGCTGGCACCTCTGTTGAGGCTAGCTCTGGCTGTGGTTCTGCTGGAGCTGGAACTTCTACAGGCGCAGGGGCTGGCGTGGGTGCTGGAGGCGTTGGGGCCTCAGTTGGCGGCGTAGGTAGGCTTGGCGCTGGCTCTGGTGCCACAGCTGGTTCTGCGGGAGATGGTGTAGCGACTTCTGGGGCTGGTGCAGGAACTGTAGGCTCGGGTGTGGGAGCGACAGGTCCCGCTACTGGCATTGCTGGCTCTGGAACGACTGGAGCTGGTGGTGTCACAGGTGCAACTGTAGGTTCAGGAGCTGGCGTTAGCGCTGGCACCGGCGGTTCGGGCATAGGTGTAGGCATTGCTGGCTCTGGAGCAGGCGCAGGAGTGCTTGGTATGGTTGGTTCTACTGGAGGCGCAACTGGCGTAGGCGTAGGTTCAGGAGCCGGCGCTACTGGAACGACTGGCTCTGGGGCTGGAGCCTGCGCAACTGGTGTAACCACGGGCGCAGCTGGTTCTGGTATTGGCGCCGGGCTCGGTGCAACGGCGGTAGGCGCTGGCGGTGTTGCTACTGCAACTGGCGCAACTACGGCCGGAGCTGCGGCTGGCGTAGTCTCTGCTGCAGGTGCTACCGCAGCGGCATCGGCAGGGCCTAGCAATTCTTGAGCGGCCTTTACGATGTCTTCTAGGGTAACCTGTGATTTAACTAGATAGCGATCTGCACCAAGAGAATCAGCGCGTGTTTTGTCTTCGGCCTGGCCTAGTGCAGTTAGCATGATGACCTTAACGTCTTTGAGCCCATCGGTATTCCGAAGAATATCAAGCATCTCAAAGCCACTAATACGCGGCATCATGACATCGGAAATAACAAGATCTGGCTTTTCTTTTTTGGCCACTACGAGTGCTTCTTCGCCATCCATTGCGGAGACAATATCGTAGCCTTCAGCCTGCAAACGGGCTTCATAAATCTCCCGCAAGTTATTGTCATCTTCAACTAGCAGAATTTTCGGCATTGTTGTTATCTATCCTTGTTATTATCTTGTCAAGCTTATGTTTATGTTCATTGTATCATGATTTGGCTGGGGTGGCCGGATTTGCAGCGGCGGTCGTTGCCTTGGCTGCATCTACTGCCTGTAGCTCTGTTGCCCGCTGCGTGGTAAGGCGCGGCAAATTGATAAAGAACGTACTTCCCTTGCCGACTGCGCTCTCGACCCAAATACGACCGTGGTATAGCTCTACAATCTTGCGGCAAATAAACAATCCCAGGCCGGTACCACCAATGGTACGGGTAGCTGAGTTGTCGACACGATAAAACTTCTGGAACAGATGAGGAATGTCGTCTGCAGGAATACCTGCACCGGTGTCGCGTACGTATAGCTGTACTACTTCAGTATTGCCGGTTAGACCGATGGAGATCTTGCCTGAGTCGGTGTATTTACAGGCGTTATCGAATAAGTTGGTGATCACTTCACGGACGCGGTCGGCGTCAGCATATACATAGTACAAGGGCTTAACCAGATGCTGGGCTGTAGCATCCTTGGTGCGGGCATCAATGGTGTCGTCGGCGCCACCGATAACAAATTCTGCTAGCAAGCCCTTCTTTTCGGCGGCAAACTTGAGGTCGTCGGTTAGCTGCTGCATAAATGTGCCCATCTCTACTACTCCAGGATGGCTAGTAAGACGTCCGTCTTCGGCCTTGGAAGATGTAAGTAAGTCTTGGAAAAGCTTGCCTAGATGCTGCGTGGAGGAGTGGGCTTTATCGAGATAACTGCGGGCACGACTGTCGATGGTGCTCACCTTTTCATTAAGCGCCAGTGCTAAGTAGCCTTCGATCGCTGCAACTGGTGTGCGCATCTCGTGGCTGGCGGTACTAATGAATTCTGCACGCTGTTTTTCAGCTGCTCGCTCTTCGCTAATGTCACGCATTACGGCTACGGCACCAAGTAGAGAGTTATCACCTGGCACGATCACGGGTGAAATAACTAGTGAGATGACGATCTTCTTGCCGTTTCGCCCCAGGAGCATCAAAGCCTGGTTGACGTGCTCCTTTTGACTTAGTACCAGGTTAAAGGGATTATCTTGTGGATCAATATCTGAGCCATCTTCTTTTTGGAGTTTAACTACCTGCTGGGCGTCGATGCCGGTGGCCTCGTTTATGGGCCACTCGGCCATGTCGGATGCCGCAGGGTTAATTAGGGTGATCTTGCCCTCGGTGTTAACCATGATAATACCGTCAACGATAGACTGGATGAGGATTTCGGATTGTTGCTGGTTGGTGCGCAGCATGCCCGACAGCTGATTTAGCTTCTGGGCATCAATACTAACAAAACGATCTTTCCAAAAGAAATATGCTGCCGCAGCTATAACAATGGTTCCACCCATCATAATCATGGATGGTTCACTGAGCGTAGCCAGGTCAAAGCCACTAGCTAGGCTTATGTAGATCCAGGTAACGAATATTGATCCGAGTAAGATTGGTAGTCCATATGCACCGCTTATAAAGGTGGTGAGTACCCAGAATGATACATATAAATATGCGCCAGTATGTGGGTCGGTTTGCGACAGTCCATTTAGTTCAGCCATCGAGAACAACATAGTTCCGATAAGCGTGGCAAATGGTACGCTGTTGCGTGCGATTAGCCAATATCCACCTAAGAGGTATGCAAGGTTAACTATGCTTATGACCAAAGCAACAGTATCGACCCCTAACATATGGCTGTAGTGCTGTAATGGTTCTAGAAACTGGCTGCCAAAATACAACAGGAGTAAGCCTGCATTGAACACCACCATAATCGCCCAGTAGAGGCGATACCAGATGCGTGCTACCTGATACTGAAAATAGTCGAAAGCCATTTGCTGTCTATTTTACCGCTTATGGTTATCTGTCACAATGGCTAAGAGAGCAAGAAAAAAGCCCCAGCCGTAGCTGAGACTCTTTTCTTGGTGACCTCACGGAGAATCGAACTCCGGTTGCTGGGATGAGAACCCAGTGTCCTAACCGCTAGACGATGAGGCCAAATTTACTAAAGCAAATACTACCATAACAGAGGAGGATAATCAATATCTGATTGCTTTCACAATGATTCCCTGTCTCTTTTAAGGTAGTGGGATGGCAACTGCCCGGTAGTGTCCTTAAAATCGCGCGTGAAGTGCGACTGGCTGTTATAGCCTAGCTCGGCTGCTACTTCTGCCTGAGAGGAGTTGGAGCGCTCTTTAACTTGGCTAACGGTTTCAAGTAGACGTTTACGGGTGATAATCCATTTTAGGCCTACGCCTACGTGTACCTGAAAGAGTAGCTGCAGCGAGCGTTCGCTCATATGAAAGGCTTGTGCGATCGATCCGACGGTTCTCAACGAGGTGTTATTGTCTAGCGCGGCTACTATTTTGGTGACTAGCTCGAGACTCCTATTAGTCTCGGGTTGTTTATCTAGTAAAAGTGTTTCCAGGCTACTGACGATAGCCTCATCTGACTGCCGGAGTAAACCTTCCCTAAAGATGTTGTCGGCCGCCTGAAATACAGCCGTGATATCTGTGTTAGACTCTAGTTCTGAAACGGGTTTGCCCAAGAACGGATAAAATCCTCCGGGACGAAACTTTACTCCCGCAGTTACCTCGGAAGTAAATGCGTCATAAGCGAATTCATGACGAGTGATGCCATGGATGAACGCCTTTTGGGCAGTAAAGAATAAGTAGATATTTGGGCCTGATAAAACTTCTATGAGTGGCTTTTGCGGCTTGCTGTTGGGCTGTCGTTGTCGCTGGACCCAAATATGCGTCACAAACGGTTCTAACTCTGGAGACGGTTTGTAGCAGCGAAGCTGGAAGTGTGCGTCAAAGCTCTCGATGTCGATGATTCCTGGATGGCTTAGCGGTAGTTCGTGCAGGTTGTTTGCGGGTTTCTGAAAGTCGTAGTTCATTGTATTGTTCTATTATAGCTGTAAAACACCTTTGGGGAATAAGTGGAAGAAAATAACAAACCAGCTGTAGTAGATATAAGCAAGCCATCGCGGCTAAAAACACGCATCATTGTAAGTATTGTGCTGGTTATTTTGGGAATTGGTGGACTTGTAGCCAGCCAGATATTTTTCGACGACGATCCCAAGAATGATACGCAAACGGATACCGAAGCACCAGTGGTCGCCCTCTACATCCCTACTTCTGCGCTAGAGCAAGCAAAAACGGCAGACACCCTCGAGGTTTCGGTAGACGCAACCGACAATAAAATGATTGAGCGAGTTGAATACTTGCTGGATGGCAAGGTTGTGTATCGTAGCATCGAGCCACCGTTTAAGGCATCTATTAACTTAGATGGCTTACCTGCGGGAAAACATAGCTTGCAGGCCGTGGCATATGATTTTGCTGGCAATGTAGGTAAAAGCAAAGTCTTCTCTTTTACTGTTGAGGCTGACAAAAGCGTAGCACCTGCAGATGATACATCCGAAGAAATTGTAAGCCAGAGCAACAAGCGTGGTCCGCCCCGCACTAAGACTACAACTACGTCATCTGGCACTTCTACGTCTAGTGGAGGAAATTCAGGAGACAGCGGTAACTCAGGAACTACCCCTTCGGATCCCTTGGCAGACCCAGCTAGGGCTGCGGGGGGATGGTTCACTGCCCCACCGGCACAGGTATGTGGCAGCAATGCTTGGAACGGTGGTCCGGCTACTGCACCGGCAGGTGCGATTGTTGTGGCGGCTGGTGACAACACCAGCGTTAACTTCGGCCAAACTAATAAAACCTACTGGTTTGCGCCCGGTGAACATACACTAGGCACTGGTCAATTTAGTAAAATTACCCCTGGTAGCGGCAGTACGTATATTGGAGCGCCTGGGGCTATCTTGGATGGAAAGAATAATAACCAGTACGCCTTTGCAGGTAATGCTGGTAATGTGCGTATCGCTTACTTGGAAGTCCGCAACTTTGGCCGCGGTCTCGACAATAACAACGAAGGCGTGATCAATCATGACGCTGGCGACGGCTGGGTTATGGAATATCTCTATGCCCATGGCAACGATGGCGCGGCAGTATTCTTGGGCAGCGATAACACGGTTCGTTATAACTGCCTAAAGGATAACGGACAGTACGGCTTTAGTATGTTTAAAGATCAGGTGGATGGCGACTCCGCTATCAAGAACATCGTGATCGACCACAACGAGATCACTGGCAACAACCAAGACAACTGGGAAGTTCTGGAATCTGGATGTGGCTGTACGGGTGGTGGTAAGTTTTGGGACGTTAAGGGCGCTCGTGTGACAAGCAACTACGTGCACCATAACCTAAGCGTTGGTTTGTGGGCGGATACTAACGACATCGATTTCTTGTTTGATAGTAACTGGGTTGAGCAAAACAGCGGCGAAGGTATCTGGTACGAAATTAGTTATAACGCTACTATTAGCCGTAACGTGCTGCGCCGCAATAACTGGACAAGTGGCAACAACAACTTGGGCTCCCCTGCACCAGCAATCTATATTTCTGAATCTGGCGGTGATAGCCGATTACAATCAAGTACTAGCGGTAGTACTGATCTAAGGATTCAGAACAATCTGTTAGAAGATAACTTCTCGGGAATCTCTATCTTTGAAAACTCCAACCGTTTCTGTAACTCGAACGGCAACACCAGCAAGACCTACTGCACGCCATTTGTGTCCCCTACTATTATTCCGTCGCCGTATGACTTCACGTACCCCAACCCTATAAATTCTGGTCACCCTTGCTATACCAGTGTCGGAAGCTCCCCCTACACCGCCAACTGTCGCTGGCATTCTCAAAACGTCCAGGTGTCTAACAATGAGTTCCGCTTTACTAAGGCAAATGTTCCTTGTGCGGGCACCTTCTGCGGTGTCCAGGCTTTATTTGCAACGGGCGCTAACAACATCTCTTGGGCGCCTACTGCCTACAACACGCAAAATGTGCAGAACGACGTGATGTTCAACAATAACAATAAGTTCTTTAGCAATACCTACTTTGGGGATTGGCGATTTATTAAAGGCAGTGGCGAAGGCATTAACTGGGATACCTGGAGGGCTTCACCCTACCTGCAAGATAACGGCAGTAGTATCAGTGGACAAACGCCAGTGGCGAATATGGTAGATACAGATACTTCAACGCTAGAGGCGGCTCTGGGCAAATGGCAGGACTGGTTCTCGACTACGGTAGCGCGTTCTACGGAGCAAGCTCACACTGGTACACATAGCCTCAAGGTTTCTATGACGGCTGGAGGTAGCTGGGGTGTGGAGCTAAACAACTGGCCGGGTTTTGATGTACAGACGTCAGGGTCAAAGCGAGTGAGTTTTTGGGCTAGACAAGGTACTGGTGCTGTCTCGAACGTGCGATTACGCGTAACTTGGTACGACGCTAATGATCAGGTTATTACCTATCCGCAAAACCCGGTCGAAATCCCGCTTACTCTTTCGTCAAGCTGGCAAGAAGGTTTGGCTGACGTTACTGCACCTTCTGGAGCGAACAGTGTGCATTTGCAGTTTTTGAGTAGTTCGGGTGGTGCTGGAAATAGTATCTATATTGACGATATAATAGTTGCAGACAATTAAAGCAAAAGCGTTAAGCACGGCATATTGTTTGCGGATTTTTGAAAGCTTTTGTCACCGTTTTGGATAATAATATAAACGATAGCATTGTCACAAAAATATCAACCCTATAAGAGCTAGGCAAAAGAAAAAATAGCTATGGCCCGTCTTCCGATTCCTGGTAGTGATGATGGCAGTTGGGGGCAAATCCTCAACGACTTCTTAAGTGTCTCGCACGCTAGTGACGGCACTCTAAAAGCTGGTGCAGTTACGGATGCGGGCGCAGCTTCTGACTCTACGGTTGTCCACAATTCCGGTAGTGAGACTATAGCAGGTACTAAGACGTTTAGTGCTTCTCCGGTTGTGCCTACGCCTACCCTGGGCGGCCAGGCGGCCAATAAGACATACGTAGACTCGGTGGCTGGCGCTGGCGCTCCAGATGCTACTACATCCACTAAGGGCATCGTTCAGCTAGCTGGTGACTTAGGTGGAACTGCTAGTGCACCGACCGTACCTGGCCTTGCTGGTAAGCAGCCCCTCGACAGCGACCTGACTGATATAGCTGCGTTGTCACCATCTAACGATGACGTACTGCAACGTAAGGCTGGTGCCTGGACGAATCGTACGCCAGCACAACTCAAAACTGACTTAGCGCTAACAAAGAGTGATGTTGGTCTATCGAACGTCCCCAACACTGACGCAACTAATCGTGCTAACCACACGGGTACCCAAACAGCCAGCACTATTTCTGACTTTAACTCAGCTGCTCAGGCGGCTGTTGCTAGTGATCTTGCCACAAAACAAAACAGTGATGCTACACTAACCGCCTTGGCGGGCTTAGACGCTACTGCCGGGTTAGTTGTAGAGACTGCTGCTGACACTTTTACAAAGCGCACGCTAACGGCCGGCTCTACTAAGGTGACTATTAGTAATGGTTCAGGTGCTGCCGGCAATCCAACGATTGACGTGACAGAGGCTAATTTTACGGGGATACCCGAGAGTGCGGTCACCAATCTTACTACTGACCTTGCGGCAAAGGTATCAGTAACTAACGGTGGTGGCGAAACTTATTCTGACGCTGGTAACTCCGGTACTGCAATTACCCTCAACTTGGTGAACGGCAATGTCCAAAAGCTAACGCTAACCGGAAACTGCACCATTACCCTCACTAGCCCTGCTAGTGGTGCTATGCGCTCACTCACCTTGCTTGTCTTTCAGGACGGAGTTGGCTCACACACGATCACCTGGCCTGGTAGTGTCAAATGGGGCAATGCTGGCGCGCCTGTGCTTACGACCACAGCGTCAAAAATGGATATGATTTCGCTATTTACGGTTGACGGTGGCACTAACTGGTATGGAGCGCTTGGCGCCAAGGGATTCTAGACGTGAGTCTGCCCTCATTCCGTGCCTCTGCCCTGCGCCGACGTGAACAACACCCTAACCTTGTTGCGGCATGGGGTTTTGACGAAGGTACTGGCACGACAGCTCGTGATAGCTCGGAGCACAACCTTCCACTAACGATTAGCGGTGCTGCCACTTGGGTCGCTGGTCATTCTGGCGGTAACGCTATTGCGAATGCGGGCACAGGTGGTGCGACTCGAGCAAGCTGGACTAGTCTTAGCGTTCCAACAACTATTATGTGTTGGGCTCGTCCGCTGGATCTGACTGCCGGTACTAGCCGTGCCTTGATTGGCGTCTGGAGCGGCACTGATACTACCGCGTCTACGCAGTTTGCGATTTGGGCGCAGCGCAGCGACTTTAGTACCTCGAACGTTTTACAGGGTAATGTCCGTGTCGACGGGGGTCTAGTTGCCGTTAACCACACTGCCCTCACTGTTAATACATGGGTGCACTTGGCGCTATCGTTTGATGGAACTACTATTCGTCTCTATCGTGATGGAGTGGAAGTGAGTAACTTTGCGAATACGGGCGGTATTACTGGAGGCACATATAACTTCTTAGTGGTTCCGAATACCACGAACGCTCAAGTTGATGATGTCCGCGTCTTCAACACGACCTTCACTGCTGCGCAGATTACGGCCTTTATGAACGACCCTGTTGCTCCCTAGGTTAAGAGTCCAGGTTATTCTGCTGATTACGCAATCCTAGTGATGAATTAAATACAAAGCCGCCCAACGGCCGAAATTTATAAGTTCCGCCTGGCAATCTATGTGGGCATACCGTCGGTCCTGAGTCTCAACTTGCGAAGGTAAAGATTGGACAGCGGCCCGCATAGTTTTACGCTGCTTTGCGTCGGGATGGAGCAAGTCGTTGAGTAGTGCTAGGGTTGTAGCGAGTTGCGTACGAGGGCGCATGCCTTCGAAGCTAGGCTTTGCACTTCGGTAAGTCTTGAATGCTTCCACGAGTTGCAATATGCCGCGGTCAAATAGTCGTTGATCGGTAGTGGCCCATTCCTCAGGAACCTTGCTATATCCCGTATGAAAAGCAAGCAGAGTTTGGAATCGAATGCGTTGTCCACTAGTTAATCCTGGGGATGCCAAGTGTGCCATAGTGCTTAGTGCCCTAGGAAAATTGGCCGGAATTGCTCGCAGTCGTTTGATTTCTGCTTCTAGCGAATTCCGCTCGGCTGTATGCAGCTTGGTGTACACGCCTAGCTCATGCGCTTGGGCCACCAATGCCTCGGCGGGGACTTGACTGCGTACGCTATTAGGTATTGTGTAGATTCTTCTGCCGGCGTCGTCTCTAGAGCCTCGCAGCCATCCTAGATCAAGAAGCTCGTCAAGCGTTTGATTTCTCTTAATGGGAAGCGCTAGAGTGCTACTAGGACTGGCGAGCCACTGCTTTGGATATTTTGCTGGCGGAGGAGTCGCTGAACGGACAACAGTCCGAGGAGTAGGCACCTGTACGGCAGCTTGCTTGGGCTTCAACTCTACATCTGGTGCCGTACTTCCACTCACTGCTGGGGCTGGTGGCTGAATATCGCCCACTATCGCGGCCAATTGTTGGGCAGCCGCTCCAATGGTTGTCTCTAGCCGTGTCTCGAGAATATCTTTAAGGTCGCATCCGTACATAAAAGTATCTATCCCAAGGGTGTGCGCCAATGCTGCTATAGTTTGCTCATCTGCCTGTTCATGTAGCTTGGGGTTAAAATCGATACGGTAGTCATCACCTTCGGGAGAAATGACCAGTATGCCGTTCGAGATGGCGTCGACAATATCTCGAGTCATATCCTGATATTGGCCTCCGCAGCGTTTATAGATGGTACGCCTTAGCCATTGGCTTGCGTCACTACTTAACATACGATCATTACCAAGCTCGATGCCCGCAGGCCCGATCTGCATGACTGTTTTGCCAATAATAGTAACTATGTCTCGCGGTTCGACGTGGCGCTCTGATTGAGTATTATTGAGCAAATCCAAATCCTTACTCAGACGCATCATGGTCACGGCTATGCCATGACTGATTTCTTTGAGGTTCATGGCGCGCGGCAGGATGGTTTCGCGTACGTATGCATCAAAGTCGGTAGTTTCGAGTAGCGAACTTAGTTGTTTAGCCTGGATGGTTTGACCGTACATGAGTTTATCTAGACCGAAATAGCTGGCTATAGCCAACCGTTCAAGGGGGCTCATTAGCTCTAAGCCAGGCGCAAAAGCGACATACTGGCCGGTTCGGGGGTGACAGATCCCTTTTAGCTGGATATGGTAATTGATGTCCTGCAAAAGGGTTAGCTCAGAGATACCCGCTGTTACCAATCCCTTGACACTGTATAGGTCATACAGTTGCTCGGCGGCACCTTCGAAATGGTGGTCGTCGTAGGTGTCCATCGTTAGTTCTACTGCCCAGACCGGAGTAGGACGAGTAGCGGTATCCAAGTTTAGTCGTTTACGCTGTGCAAAACGGTTGGTCATGAATTTTATACGACAATCTCGGTAGAGCGTCTCGTAGTCAGTGTAGCCTCCTACTAGTATCCGTCTGCGAAGTAGACCATCACTGACATGTCGGTGGAGCGGTTGTGTATCTCGATCTGCAAACGCCTTGGCGACTTGCTGTTGAATCTCTTTGCCCCGTCTCACAGCTTCCTCTGGTGATAAATGGCCAAATCTTGTAAACGCATCATAAGTAAAGGTAGGATCGTCTCCGAATTCCTGGTGCATAGCACGGACGGTTCTCGCAACATCGCTGAGTTCTACTAAACCAACTTTTGCCCCGTCTTCAACCTCAGCGCCACCTATGATAGCTTTGGCACTACTAGCGCTGATGCGTGATGGCGTTGGCCTTTTCTTAACGCCTGTGGTTGGGTCTTCGTTGAGGCTCCAGCGAGCACGCTGTTGAAGCGCTGAAATAGGTATATCGGTGCCATGGTGCGTTTCTTGGAGGATTCGCAGACGTGCTAGACGCCTCCTAAGTTCAGTTTCGGGGTCACGAATGCTGTGCAGGAAGACGTAGTGTAGGTCTGTTGGGTTAATCTCGTCTGAATATTGCGCCGTAAGCTTCTGATACTCCTCCGGACTGAAGTAAAGTGCTTGTCTCTCGGGCTTAGTAAATCTTCGATTAGCAAGCGATAACATATCTTCGCAGAATGCGACAGATACTTCATGGTGCACGTCGGGGGGTAAGCGATCGGGGCGATAACGAAGCCGTGTTCGCCTGCCAGCTACTACATTGTCGTAATCAGCGTGTTGGAACAGGATCGATGTTATATCCTGAACTCCTTTGGTAGCCCGTTCTATCGATAAGGTTTCGGAGCCTATTAATTCAGCATGTAATCTGCGGTTAGCCCCGTATAGTTGACCTATAAAGCGATCAGCTAGATCTGCAACAATTGGAGGAGTATGGCCACCCGGCCGAAATGTGCCGTTGCGTACGCCCATGCGCAAGAACGAAAGCGCTAACCTTGGGTCACTAGGTATTTCCTTGAGGCTAAACGGTACAATCTCGTCGATAATCCGTGGTCGGATGTCGTCAGGTCGAGAGTCTACCTCTTCACCGCCGATAAATGCTATGCCGTTATGGGTTAGCTTAGCTATCTGTACGGCAAGCTCATGGCGGTTAGTTTCGCACACCGACAAGTGCAAGCAGCTAGCACAGGCTGCCTTGCCAAGTTCGAGATCGTCAGGATTTGGAGCCCCTTCGTCGAGCCGCGTGAAGACCGGTGCCTCTGGACCATCAACACAGTTTCCTGGTGGGGGTATGAGGCGCTCTCTTGCAGTAACATCTACACCACGGATTGCGGTACTCATTTGTGCCACTAAATCTAAACTGATATCAAGGAATTGTAAAGCATTTATTTAACTGATTTGTTGCTGAGAGCCATTGTCATAAGCATTAGGGTTTGAGATGATAATAGAAACATAACGACGTTAGAGGGTTGCAAAAAATGGCTCGATTGCCGCAACAAGGTGGTGATGAAGGAAGTTGGGGCACTATCCTCAATGACTTCTTGGCAGTTTCACATAACAGCGACGGCACGCTAAAGAGTGTGCCCACTGGCGGTACGGCCGGCCAGGTGCTTGCCAAGGCTAGCAATGCTGACGGCGACACGCATTGGACAAACGTTTCGGGAGCCTCGGTAACATCGGTAAATGGCCAAACTGGTGTTGTTGTCTTGGACGCTGATGATATCGACGCTACGTCTACTACTAACAAATTCGTAACAGCCGCCGAAAAGACTAAGCTTGCTGGTATCGAAGCTGCGGCTGATGTCACAGATGCGGCTAATGTTACTGCTGCTGGGGCAGTAATGCTTTCGACTAGTTCAACTTCAGGTATGGGCTTTGTGATCGACGAAGATGCCATGACGAGTAACTCTGATACCAAGGTGCCAACGCAGCAATCTACAAAAGCCTATGTTGACTCTGTGGCAGCCACCAAGGTGAGTACTAGTGCAGCCTTAGGATATGTTGACGTGACAACTGGTAGTGAAGCACGCCCCTCTAATGCCCGTGTCATCTGGATTGGCGGTACTACGCAACCTACCAACATGGCAGCCGCTGACGTATGGCTTAAGCAAGTTTAGGAAGATATATGGCAATTCAAGTTTTTAATGGTGCTAGCGATTTGACAACGTATATGTCCGCGCCAAGCGGCGCCGGCACCAATGTCACAACCATACCCCTTAACAAACCGGCCAACACGGCAGATGGCGACCTGCTAGTAGCTCACGTTACGTTCCAGAACGCTAACGGCACGCCTTCTATCACGCCGCCATCTGGCTGGACGCGTTTGGGGCCAGCAGTCGCTGCTTCTCCCTTGCGTCCATCGGGTATTTACGTTTTGCCAGTACCTAGTGCCTCTGCTATCTCTGGTACAACTTCCTGGACTTGGACCACAAACGTAAGTGCAGGCCGTGCGCGTGGAATGATTTTCCGCGTAACTGGCGCAGACCTTACGACACCTTCTGATGCTTCGGGAAGCTGGTCATCTGGAACGGAGACAACTGCCATTACCCTTCCTAGTGTGACTGCCGCAACCAATAACGCTCTGTTGTTGGCGATCGGTTTTTCACAGAGTGCTGCTGGCACTGGCTACCCTGCTTATACGCCACCGGGCGGTATGACAAGCATTGCGACAGTAAACAACACAGCAGACGCTAACGCCAACACTGCCCTATGGGGCGGGTATCAGATTGTAAGCAGTGGTGCTACGGGCACCCGAAGTGTCAGCCTGAGCCCTACGGTTTCGAGCGCAGGTGGTTACATGGTCACAATAAAGGCTGCGGGGGCTCCGCCTGTTCCTACGCTAACGCACAACATCGCTGGCTCAGTAACGAGCAGCGGCTTCCAGGTTGCCTTCAAGACGAGCAATGTTGCTACTGGTGTCCGATTAGCGGTGTCAACAGCGTCTAACTTATCTAGCCCGACCTATAGTAACCCTGTAGTGCCCGACGGTAGCGGCTATGGCCATATATCTGTCTCGGGATTAAACGCTGACACGATTTATTACTGGGGCTTGGAGTTGGATGGCGTGCTAGACACTAGCTTTAATGGTCAGACACGTACTTTGCCTACGGTTGGCGCTAAAACCTCCTTCTCATTTGCGGCTGCATCTTGTGTAAATACTGGTGACAATCCAACGGTGTTCGATAGTATCCGGACGCGTTTGGGATCGGTTGATTCTTTGAATGCTCGTTTCTTCGCCCACTTAGGTGACTTCCACTATCTGTATTCTTCGGGAGGCGGTAACCCTATTGCCCCCGAAGATCAGGCTGTCTTGGCTCAGAACTATGCCAGCCAGATTGCTATTTCTAGGCAGCACCAACTGTTCCGTACTATTCCGCTGTCGTATACATGGTCAGACATAGACAGCTTTGGTAGTAACGGTGACGGTACATATGCGGCTAACGACGAGGCTAATGCCGCCTATCGCCAAGTCTTCCCTGTTCCATCGGATATGCCAGTGACTTCTGGTGTATACCGTAGCTGGGTTATCGGCCGAGTCCGATTTATCCAAAGCGACATGCGCACCTTTGCGTCAGCTATTGGCGCTACGGATAATAGCTCCAAGACCAAACTTGGTACGACCCAAAAGACTTGGCTGCTCAACCTGATTAATACCTCTACAGAGAGTCTTATTGTGTGGCTAGGAGATTCGGCTTGGTTTGGTGCAGCTTCTACTGGCGGTAGTAACGACGGCTGGAGCGCTTACAATACTGAGCGTGTTGAGATTGGAAACGCCATTGCTGCCAGCAGCAGGAATCTTATTTATATTCACGGCGACACCCATACGCTAGCTGCCGATGACGGCACCAATAACCAGTGGGGCGGCTTCCCTATCGCCTGCGCTGCACCAATGTCTCGACCAGATATGAACCCTTGGCCTACTGGCAGCGGCTGGACGGTTTCACAAGGTTCGTACCCGTCAAGCCAGCAGGCTGGCACTGCGTATGGGTGGTTCGATATCACTGATAACGGTACTACCATTCAGCTAGATTTTCATGGTATGAATGCCAGCGTAGAACAGATCTCCATGTCAGTCACCTGGCCAGTTATTCGCTTCCAGCGTGGTGACGGCACCATGCTGCGACCGTACTCCAAAAATGGTGGCAGCTTGACGGAACTAGCTTAGTATTGCAAAATACTATTAATGAGTTCGTTTCATCCAGAAAATTTAGTCCCAGATAACTTTTGGCCGTTCCAGCGCCAAGATATGCCAAATCGTGAGCAGTATATTTTAGACGCCGAAAAAGAAATAAGTAGACCGGGTAGAGGCAACCGCACGCTTAGGGCGGCTTTTAGACGATATGAGGCAGGTTGTCCTGACCCGAGACAAGAAGCAAAGCTGGAGCATGATTCTTTCTCTGAGCCAGAGATTATGACCTCCGGATCTGAACCTGACGGCTTATTTAGTCACGCTAAATATCTCGGTCATTTTAATAAGCGAACCCGTAGGCTAACTGCTGCTGTCTTGGCTGGGGCTGTTGGCGTGGCCGCATTTACTATGTGGCGCAATCACCAAGAGGATGTTCGTGTAGAAAACGCCAAGCGCTACGTGGCAACGCAGGAAGCGTTACAATTCCCTGAAATTATGCGAGGTCTGGGCCTTTGCGCTACTGAGCTGAACGCTGAAGCAGTGGTTAGTAAAGACAAAGAACAACGCCACGTACGAGTCGGGCGCCCCAGCTCAGCCGAATATTTGGCGGCAGCCGAACTGGCCAATGATGAGCATATTTCTTGCGCGCCCCAGGTGTCGGCTTGGCAATTCAACCAAGGTGATCTGGATACTAAGCTCAAGTCCAGCGACGTTACTGAGTTCAATGTGCCAACAATTTGTACGGATCTTGGTAAGTTTGAAGAAGGTTATTATCGTAA
>Ga0075366_10000106_pt1 | contig 33806 bp, 36 predicted proteins | sample EndMethybrTD3031_FD_72351 | JGI IMG/M metagenome (GOLD analysis project Ga0075366, IMG submission 72351) | Populus endosphere microbial communities from Tennessee, USA - Endosphere MetaG P. TD hybrid TD303-1 | ecosystem: Host-associated > Plants > Roots > Endosphere | place: USA: Tennessee...
TTGTCCCAGCTCGTCAGCATTGCCTGACGCCAGGAATTGCCCGCGTAATTGTTCGAAAGCGCGATTTTTTTAGCCGAGGTATCGGCGTGAGCGGTGATCGGCAAAGCTGCGCATGCGACAGCGGCCGATGCCAGAAGCATCTTTCTGAAAGCCATTGATTTTCCTCCCTGGTGGCTTGCCCTTTTTGAGCTCGGAACCCGCTTTCCCGCAAATCTCCTCGGCGGCAGGCGGAATTCCTTTGCACTGGAGCTCCTTTCCCCAGTAAAAGCGAGAATGACCAAGAAGGTTTGGCTTGTACAGGCGGATAACGGCAATCTTCCTGCGGGTTTCCGCAGAAAGGATGCGGGAACCCGCAGGACGAAACGCCACCGCCGGGCGCAGAATAGCCGATACGGGGCAGGTCGCGCCGCCACAAGTTGACAAGGCAGGCGCTTGGGAGGGTGTCCGCACATGCTGGATACGCCGAAAAGCGCTCTTATGCAATTAATAGTTTATAGCACGGCGACAGTGGAAAAGACAATTTCTTGAATTTAAACAGAAAAACCCCCTGACGCTAATCAGAGGGCTTTCCAGAGGATCAAGGAAATATGGAGTTCAAATGTCTAAACTCATCGAATGGAAATTATGGCAAAACCATTCGACATAGTTATTTATCAAAGTCTTGATGCCGACATTTATGCGGTATAGCTAATCATCTGCGGAGATTAGGGACATACCCCCGGCTGATATGTTACCCATTAGACCGGTCGCTGATCTCCGCAATCACCTGCGCTACCGGAACAAGCCGGGTAAATGCCTGAACAAACCAAACCATAAAGCGTTCGCCATAAGCCAAAACAAAACAGCCCCTGTCAGAATGAATAGGCTCGGATTGTTCTTTGCAGGCGGAAAAACCGCGACGATTAGGTTTCTAAAATAACCATCAAACTTCATTCGTTTATTCCCAATCTAAATGCACCCATTTCATACAAACCGTCAAAGTTTCTGATGTCGTATTCACCGATACCTTCAATGGTAAATTTCTTTGTCTTCACGAAGCCTTTTTGCTGTTTCTTAGGAATGATCAACCGTATGGTTTGATTTATACCCGACCTTTTGAATTCCTCGAACCTCGTACCGTTGGGCAGCGTAACCTTCAGCATTCGGGCTTCTTCGAGTTGCTTTTTTGATGCCGGGAATTGAACCCACATATCGCCATCGACATCAAACTGGATTGCAACAGCACGATTGTTTCGTGCAACGCAGGAATAGGCATTACACACGCCTTGCCAATTGCCGTAGGAAACAGGGGAATCCTCATTCGGATCTGCGTTAGCGGTATTATATGAAAACACGACACCGGCGATGATCGCAGCGTATGCAAAGCGTTTAGACATCAATCGAAACCATAGAATTGGACAGATGGTCCGATCATTCTGCATTCACGTTTAAATTGAATGAATAGAGCAACTCCACTTTTCGGCAATCGATTTTTAAATAACTGCCGGTATCCCTAGGTGTGAAACACGGGCAGGGGCAAAATGCAGCTATATTACTTCACGTCACAAAAGTACGGGCTGGCAGCCATTCGCGATAAGCGATTGAAAATTTCGAAATTCTCCGAATTGAACGATCCAGCCGATCACTTAGGCATTTTTGTTAGCGGCGCAGAAGACAGAAAAGCACTACGCCAGCAAAGGCAGAGATTTGATAGTGGTGGTGGCATTCTCTGTATGTCCTTCGACTGGCGTGAACCGCTTTTATGGGGTCATTACGCGGACAACTATAAAGGGATGTGTCTTATATTCGAGGTCGATGATCAATGGTGGTTTGATGTCGAATACGTAACCGAACGCCCCTCCCTTAAAGAGTTTGGGAAAGAACGCTTCGAGGATCTGGAGCGGGTCGATTTGTTTTTTCTCGGACTCAAGAAATTCGTAAACTGGAAATATGAACGGGAATTTAGACGGTTTTGTCCATTCGAAATTGACGACTATGATTTCGTAGAAAATATGCATTTCAAGAAGTTTGATGATGCTATGAAACTGAAGGGCGCGCTGTTCGGTTTCCGTAGTACTGTCAATCAAGCGCAGATAGAAGGAATATATAAATCTAATCCCGATATCAGATTGGCTTACACACGATTTTCTGAAAAATATTATCGCGTCATCTACGATGTTACGCGCAATTTTGCTGACTTGAAGGGTAAACGCAAACTCAAACTAGAATCTCTTAAAGTGCCGTCATATCAAGACCTGATCGACAATCTCGGCTTACAAAAAAAACGATAAAAAAATTATCGGACAACCAGATAAAAATAAAACACTCCCATAAGGGGGGCTCGTCCAAATTCTCCCCCGCAAATCCCCACACAAGCCCACACAAAGCCTTCAGGACGATCCTGCTACCCGCGTAGCCAAAACGCTTATCAAGCCTGTGTGCGGGACAGTGTCCGGGAGACTTGCATAGCGGTCCAGGTATTGCCTCGGATGGTTTTATGACCGGCTTCGTTAAGCGCTTTTGCAAGGGCGTTGAAAGATAGGTTTCCATAGTCCGGGATTGATTGGATCAACGTCATTGCACGGTCGGTAGAGGCTTCTCCTCGTGCATATGATACAGCTCTATTATCGTCACGAGCGCCACCTAATAGCGTTCCACGTTCCTTTGCGGCTTTCAAAGCGGCCCTTGTCCTAATCGATATGGCGCGAGCTTCCTCTTCCGCGAAAACGGCCATCATTTGCAACATCATTCGATTAGCCGAAGGCATATCTACGGCCTGAATTTCAACGCCAGACTCAAGCAAATTCGCAATGAAAGCGACGTTACGAGCCAACCTATCGAGTTTTGCAATCAATAGAACGGCACCGATGGATTTAGCGTGTTCCAGAGCCTTTGCTAATGCTGGCCTATCGTTTCGTTTGCCAGACTCTACCTCGGTGTATTCCGCCGCGATATCCGTAGCATTCACAAAGGCCAAAACCGACGCACGTTGAGCATCCAAGCCAAGACCGGACATTCCCTGACGTTGGGTCGATACACGATAATAGGCGACATATTGAACCATAGGAATATCGTCTCCATTGTTGAAAACAGACTATAACATTCCAACGGTGGTCGCAATGTTAAACCATTGAAAATGAAGAATAAATTTCATTTTCAGCAAAGTTGAGAGTTGACTTCAGAGCCGAGATCGACTAAAATCGATGGGTTGCGAATCTCGAAAATTAAATTGAAATTATTGCGTGGATTCATAGGTCGCATCCACAAGTCTCATTAAAAACAGCAAGTCTTCATCCAAATACACAAGTATCCATTTAAAACATTCGAGGTATTCAAAAATGACACTTAAAACATTCTGGGTTTACGGCGACCACGCCGGTGTAAAGTATCCAGTACACAATTTTCCAACCCGTGCCGAAGCCGAACAATATGCATCAGAGTATGCCCGCGAAAAACCGGATGAATATCAGGAAATCACTATCGAAGAAGGTGAAAAGGATAAGCCCGCTTACTAAGTGTCGTGGTCTACCCCTAACAACAAAAAAGCCCCCGTTAGGAGGCTTTTGCTCGTTTCGAGAATTCGTAGATGATATAATCATCGGGATCTAACATTGGATTGTCTTTTAGGAAATCCGCTACGAATTCCGAAGCGTCGTCTATATTATCGTATCCACCTATGACTTCGGCCTCAATTTCACGATACGATACAACAATGTATTTTTTCATCTAGTTATCCTTCTTCTCTTACCCTTACATAAAAGCCACGTTCTTTCAGATTAGCGACAATTACATCTCGAAGAACAGGATCGCTTGTGCGCGTTCCCGATTCAATTAATTGCTGGACTGCATTGTTATACGCGATTATCAAATACGACATAATCAACCTCCATTTCGGTGATTATTCATCGCTCTGATGTCGTCATCAGTCCACTCCGTTTGCAGGAGTTCCAACATTCATTATTCGATATCATATTCCTCTTCGTGTTCCACATATGCATTCTTGGCGCAGTTGATAAGATCGTGATATTGATAAAATTCAGTCGAATTATTACTGTTTTTCTCACGTTTTATTCGAAACTCTTGCCGAAGAATATGGTAGAGATATTCTTCCATAGGGGACCCGCTGGAATTACGCCGCGATTGAATGTTTTGGTAAGCCTGATGAATTTGACTGCTCTTTATTCCATCTATTTCCAAAATTATATTGTAATAAGAGAGTGTACCTGTGTTTGTCTCAGTAGACCAATTTCCTCCAAAACGTTTGGTTTTTTCGTGGAGACGGGAACTATCTGAAGGTTCTAGATCACCCTCTGAAATGAAATCGCAGATGAGGCAATACAGGTAGACGATTTCGAGTGGGAAGCGATCATCTGCCGCGTTGGTTATGTCTGTCAGGATCAGTATGGATTGCTTCGCCTGTCTTACAGTGAGGCCGAATTTGCGCGACGTGGTATCAAAAAAATCAGCGTAGTTATCAAATGACGTTTCGCGAAATGGTGATGTCCATCTGTCAAGGTCGACATCATTGTCCCTAAGCAAGTTGACAATGATGCGACTTCTCGGTGGAGTCGGCAACCTGTATGTTCGATGAAAGAAGCGCTGCAGATACTGTTTGCTGTCAAATTCGGAGCCATAAACAGCCTTGATGGAATGGCTAAGTGACGTGGTGTCGGTAGCGATAACGAAAGACAAATTCGGAATATCGAAAAGGTGTTTGATGCGTTCTAGCATCTGAATTGCATAGGTAGGTCTGCATCGATCCAATTCATCGATGAAAACATACATTGGCAGTTTCATTCCGTATTCGCCCGCCAGAAGCTGCAATAGGGATGTTAGATTACTCCTAAAACTCTCGAGACTGGCCTTAGTTTCTGCAAAGTCATCCAAGCGCTTCTTGATGTAAGAGGTGATGATTTTATCCGACACCTCAACGATTTGCTTTTCCGCATCCGCTACTGCGCCTTTCGCTTCTTCCGCGATAGGTTCCGGCGTGTACTGTTCGATGATTTCGATCATCTCGTCTGCGCCTTCGGCAACGACATATCGGCTAGCGCGTTTGGCGGCACCTTTTAGACCGGACCAAAGTAATTTTCCCGCGTTTTTCTGAACGGCCTTTATCGTACGACGAACTTTGTTCTTTCCCGCTTGCGTTGCGTCCCTCTCCACGATTTCGTTGAAGTATGCGTCCAGTTCGGCCATCACGTAGGTATACGGATCGTCAACATAGTCATATTTCCAAGCGTCAATAGTGATTGCTGGATGACCCTGCCTGCGGACGTCCAGAAACATATTTCGGATGAAATACGACTTGCCTTGGCCCCATTTTGCATCGACGTTGATAACGACGGAACCTTTGGTTTGTGGATGTTTCGAACGGCCTTGAATCAACTTGTACAGATAGACACTGTCTATTTTCCGCTCGAGAAGATCATCGTTCCAAGGAACCATTTCGTTGCTCATATCCAGCCCTACCTAAATCAACTAAAAGTAGGATGCGAAATACTCTTTCGAGTTGCAAGGCTGCGATTTGGATATCCACCGTGATTAGAAATAAAATACCTCCACTTGGGGTGAAATGCTTGTCACCAAGGGATTACGTCTCTGACCGTGCATATCCCGTAACGGTCGGATACGCCCATATATGCTTCCAATAGATCGCTGTCCGACAACTCGCTCGGGTGGTAAAGCGTTACCAGTCCGGTACCCGTTTTTGGATATGCGTAGTCACCCACCTCGATTTGCGCGATGTGATGCGTAGTCAGAGATATACCGCCAAAATCTATATCGATCACCCAAATGCGGTCATCGTGGGCGTGATCAGGGTCTTTGATTTTGATCATTAGCGGCTTCTTCCTTTTGTTTCCTAAGGATATTTAGCCGGTCGTGATAATCTTTTGGCTGTAAGGCATCTATGCCGACAATCGTTGTCAGGTGGTCGAGCACATAAGGCAGGCCGAACTGTCTTTTGTTTTTCTGCTGCTTAATTAGTTTCAGTTCGGTCGGATTGACGAAAAACTGAAAGATATTGGCTGGTTTATTACCTTCTTCAATATCGGTGAGATGCACGTCATAACATTGGTTATTACCCCGTTTTGGCGTTTTCACCGTGCGGAGATAAAGCGGCCTGATATTGGGATGCGGTTGTCTTGTCGCCTTATGATCTTCAAGGTGCGCGATAATGGTTCTTTCGTGAATTTTCCACGCGGTGGCTTGCGTCAGCACGTAGTCCGACATTGTTTTAGAGTTTTCGATCTTAGGCAGGTGCCGGTTATGGAAACTCGCCGGTATTAATACGATGTCGCAATCCCCTCGGTCTTCAAGGAGGTGTTGCGCATAAATGACGCTGCCCGAATGCGTCATAACCTTATCCGTGGCCTTGATATCCCGCTTGACGATTTTGTTCTTGTCGGCGTCCCAAGCCAGCCCTTTGCCCTCTATCGGTGCGTGGCTGGTATGGCGAGAAAATATAGCCATATCACCGAACATTGCCTCCAGAAGCTCGGGTATGATTTCGGGTTTCGAAAGGTAGACCTTCGGTATCACGTAAATTTGGGAATGGTCGTTATCCTGCCAATCCGTCTTGCCTATGATCCGGCGTGTCACAACGCCATCGGTTATGTCGGTATGATGCGTTCCGACCTTCATCGATGCCGGAGCGATTACACGGATATCTTCGTGGTCCTGTTCGGTTAATCCATTAAACCAAACAAGCGCGTAGATATCGTTGAGTTCTCGGATTTTCGGCGCGTTAGAAAGCGCGATGATCTTGTCGGTGATATTGGCAGGCAGAGGGATACGACGACGCATTTTTTTGTGATCCGTTTTTTAACCTCCGCAATCTATCGGTGTATCCGTGAAACGATGGGTTAACGGGCTTCGAAAATGGGCGAAAAAATCGGGAATGGTGAATACTTTATGGGCGATTGTCTGGAGGTGATGAAAGACATCCCGGACGGCTCGGTCGATATGGTGTTGTGCGATCTTCCTTACCAAGTGCTCGACCTGGAATGGGATTCGATTATTGATCCAGAGCAATTGTGGAGCCAGTACAGCCGGATATGCAAGCCGAATGCCGCTATTGTATTAACGGCGCAGCAGCCGTTTACGACGACGCTGATCAACTCTGGGCGCGCGGTCTTTCCGAAGTTTTACGCGCTGGTATGGGACAAACAACGGGCGACGGGTTACGCCAATGCCAAGAAGAAGCCGATGAACGCGCACGAAGACATCCTCGTGTTCTATCGACAGCGGCATACCTACAATCCTGATACCACCGCCCTTGATGAACCGGTCGTGCGTAAAGGCAAGAAGGCAAAGGCTAGTGGCGAGTCGTATATCAGCCGCGACACAATGGATAACGATCACCTAGTTGATGCAGTAGGCTTTCCGACTTCGATTCTGACTACCGATCCCATTGAAATGGCTAAATGGGACTGGATCGATAAGGGCATACATCCGACACGCAAACCCGTGCCTTTGTTTCAGCGGCTTATCAATTGGTATTCTAATCCCGGCGATGTCGTGTTGGACAATACCGCTGGTTCAGGAACTACAGCATTAGCTGCGCAATCAACTGCTCGGAAATGGATATGCATAGAGCAAGACCAACATTACTATGATGTCGGTACGCATTTGGTGAAAGAGTATATTCGCCGCTACCGATAATCATCTGATGTAACGAAAATAAATACACCTGTATTCAATTTTACAGGTGTATTTCAATGGCTATCAATGCAGCCGCATTATCTTTAATTAAGCGTTTTGAAGGTCTCAAAACTACCGCATATTACTGCGCCGCGCACGTACCCACAATCGGATTCGGGCATACCGCGACGGTCAAAGCGTCGGATGTCGGTGTCAAAAAGATCACCGAAGCGCAGGCTGAGAAACTCCTCCAAGACGACCTAAAACGCTTCGAGGCTGACGTATCGAGATTGGTCAAAGTCCCTATCAACGAGAACCAATTCGGCGCTTTGGTGTCCTTTTGTTATAATATTGGAACCGGTGCATTTGCTTCATCGACTCTGTTGAAATTGCTGAATGCTGGTCGCACAAAAGAAGCCGCTGCTCAGTTTGAAAGATGGAATAAGGGTGGTGGTCGTATCCTTGCTGGCCTGACCGCACGTCGTGCTGCTGAAAGAATGCTATTCGACACGCCTATCATCGCCGCTCCGAAGTCTGAGAAGCGACCCACTGCATCAACAAAAAAAGCCCCACGCTAAGGAGGGGCTAGTTTGATGTCGCTGACAGGATAGGTCACTTCTGCCCCAAACGGTACGCCATTGGAAATTTGGCGCTAAATGCTCATTTTTTGGACTTTTGAATAAATACATTTGTGGGCGAGGCAACGTCTACGCATATTCAAAGGATCAAATAAATGGCAATAAAATCACGTAAGATAAAACCACCAGCACCACGTACATCATCCGCTTGGATTGATGATCTTATCAAAGATTATGGATTGGTGGACGGCGAATTATACGATGTCGGTGGGCGAGAGGAATCAACTTTAGATGAGTTGTCGAATCACGCGCTTGTAATCGACTACTCGATTAAATCGACGGGTACTAATCAAGGCAAGCCGTACCTTGATATTCCTGACCGGCGATTGCTAAACAACCTCATCGCCGAGTTGTATATGATATCCACATTGGATGCAGTGGCTGTGTCAGCAGACGAATATGTTTCAAACGTCTGGAGCGTTTTGCAAAAGACAGCGACACCGGTAAATCGAAATGGCAAATCGCAACCGTGGCAGGATTTTTTAAAAGGTCTCCTGCAAGACAAAATAAAGTACAAACGTCGTAATTATAACGGTAAATGGCGGCGATATACGAATGATATTAGTCTCGATCAATTGCTGCATTTAGATAATTTATTCGAGCTTTTAGAGAGCAATTCCGCGTTCAACGGCGTTGATTTCGTGGAGGGTTTTTGATGTCAGATGAGAAGCCCTGTAACGGCTTAATAGCGCAGTTATCAAATCCCGTAAAAGCCGCTGAAAAGGCGATTGAAGAATACGAAGCTGAAGAAGGTGAAAATAAGAAAGCCCCATTTAAGGGGCTTTTGGTCAAGTCTTGATGATGAAATTCAAGGCTATGTTGCGCGGTCTGGATTCCGCGCCACCGCTTGCAGAAAGCCAAATACCGGTGGCCGCCGCCCACGTATTACCGAATGAGAAGACGGCAGGTGGCTGGTCAACAGAAGTTGAACGACCGGTACTACTTTGACCATTCTGGACGCCTCCGTGTACGTGTCCGGGGTCGTTAACACCGTGATTGTGCGACTTGTTGTCCGAGTCTTGATAGGACCCGATTATACGACCGGCATCTAGTCCACGCCCGCTATCGAGACCACGAGGAAATACGCCTCTTAAGTCGGGTAGGTTGAATGTGGTGGAGCCGTTGCCTGCGCCGTATGTCGTTCCAATGACCGCGAACAATGCAGCGTATGTTGTGCGGGATACCGCTGCACCGTTACAAATCAAATATCCCGAAGGCGATGTAGCGGCTGTCCACATTGTCACAGAACCGGTAGGGGTGCTTACTGCTATTGACGCGTTGAGTGCATCTATTGCTGCTTGGAGTCCCGCGACTGTGCTAATCGCCTGAGTGCCTGTACCATTAGAGCGGGCAAGGTAATATGCGCCGTGTTGACCGTCCAAAAGGTCGGCGTCCAGACCCGAACCAGCGCCACCGTTGCCAGCGGTCCAGACAGTGTTGCCATCCATTTTAAGAGACGTTGTTGCTGTGCCAGCAGTTATCGATAGCCTTGTGTTTCCAGTGGTGTTTTCGCGGATAGACCAGTTACCGCCATCTACAACCAAATACCAGTTTTTGTCGCTATTATCGGACTCTTGCATCTGAATGATTGGCGCACCAGAGCGAACAAGAATCTGTCCATTTTGAATAGTCAAACTGCTATCATTCAGATTCAAACCGCCAGCCGAAATAGTTGTTGCCGAGGTGAATGTTTTACCGGTCATAGAGCTTGGAAGACGAGCGTTGTTGACCGTGCCTGTCGTCAAGTTGGTGGCGTTCAAGGCCGTCAAGGCCGCGCCAGAGCCAGTGAAGGCGGTAGCCGTGATTGTGCCGGAATAGTTCGAAAGATTAACTGCCGACTGGAGGATGTAGCGGGTCCCGTCATACAGAAGGTCAACCGGATAACCCGCCCTGATATCGCCTGCTTGCAAAGCCGTACCGTCTACACGGACAATAGCGACGGCACCTGTTCCGTTTAAATTGATCGTGGATGCGCCGGTATTCGTAACGTTTGCGAAGAACGCAATACGTTTGCCTTTGGCGATTTCGAGCGGTGTTGCGAAGGCGATGGCATAGGTGTTGGCGGAGCCACTTGATGCATAGACGGGGTTAGCAGATACATATTCTCGTTTAACTGCGCCTCTTATGCTGCGGATAATAGGGGCGAGTGTAGATGGTTGATAACCACCTTGGACGCCATCAGGTGATGCTGATATATTTCCGCCATCCAATTCGGTCCATTTGTTATTGCTGATATCTACCATTTATTATTCTTCTTATTGGCAATTTGATATCAGTATTTATTGCCGTAAATCCTGCATATAATCTCGTATCGCAATCTTCAGAGATTGGTCCGCAGTCTTATTGTAGATGTTGGTTAGACGCGTGATTGCACCTTTGGTCGTGCCGGTATTCAGGCCAGCCATCCATTGCAACGTTTCCGGCGAAGAAAACAGTTTGTTGGCATAGCGTTTTCCGGCTTTATCTGCCCCGTATTTGAGAACCGGTATAAGTAATGCAGATGGCGATGCAGTCGCAATTGCACCGGCAATGGAGGCGGAATTCACGAAGTTATCGAGTTGGGTGGAGAGGTGGCGAGCGGTATTCGAATGGTTCTTCGTGCCTGCGTATTGGACAAGATTTCGAGATACTTCGACAATCTGCTCCATTGATTTACGGAGCTCGTTTCCGTCTTTAGTCATATAGAGCGCGGTTTTGGTTTCCTTCGGAAGTGAGTCCCAATCAGCGATCAAACGGGCAGGCGAAAAGTTACCTGCGTTATCCCGACCGAGTTTCTGGAAAACACCTGAACCGATCTCTCTAACGGCATCGTCGCCACCTGATACTCGTGCTTGCCGGACTATTTGGGTGATCTTGCTCCCGGCATTTTTGCTACCGGAAATCATCATCTTGTAGGCGGCTTCAGGAACCTGCTTTCGAAGGATTTCATCGGGAATGTTTTGCGAAACAAGATTACCGGGATTTTTGGTACGGGCCGAAAAGTTGTTGGCTTTGCGCATCGCCTGAATGACATCCTCACCACCTTTTTCAGCCGTGGCCGTCATATCGTCGGTCAAAGATTTATAAAGATTGCGGTAAAGTTGGCCTTCCTTAGTCGGCAGATTACGGTCAAAGGCAATATCACCAATAGCCGTTCTGGCTTGTTTCAAGGTGTCGAACGATGCTCCAGCCTGTACGTCTGAAACGATTGCCTCGGCTTGTTTGATCGTGGTTTCGTAAGCCGATCCGGCATTCATTTTCGCGGACTGGCCGAGTTGTTTGTATTCTTCCTTCGTCGTTTTCAGAAACTGAGCCGTGTTCGGTGCATCCGCAGTAATGCCTTGTGTCAGTCGAACTACGTCATCGTAGAGTTCGTTCTGGCGATTTTTTACGATGGATTTGAAATCCTGTGCGCGCTGCTGGAAGGCATCGCCTGCCTCGGCTGCAGATAGATTTCGGCCACCAGTTGTGCGGTCGATCACATCATCAAAACGCTTGCTTACATCATCGTAGATCTCGCCAACGCGATTAGACATTATCGAGTTACCGGACAGACGGGATTGCTCTCGTGTCGCGGCGACGGGACCGGCGATCATACCTGGAGTGGGTTGAACACCGATGTCTTCAAATGCTTGCAGGCGTTGTGCTGCCTTGGCTGCGTCGTCAGCAGGCGTTAAACCACCAATCAATTTCGATGGGCGTACGGCATCAACAGCCTTGCCTATACCGCGAGCCACTGCACCACCGACTATAGTGCCGCCTAATTCGCCTGTCGCGCCGATACCAAAATCCTGTGCGGCGTCGATTACTTGCTCGCCAGTCGTTCGCGTATCCTGATTACCGAAGACTATATTTGCGCCGCGTTGGTATAAATCACGACCGGCTGCATACCCTGTCCCGGCTCCAGCCGCACCGGCTGCAAGCGCACCAGTGGTGGTGCCAACAATAGGGACAACCGATCCTACACCTGCGCCAGCGGCACCTCCAAGAATACCGCCACTGATAGCGCCAGCCGTGCCTACGATTTCAGGTGCGGCATCGCCTACGTCACCCCAACTCGGTACCCACGACTTAACATTGAAAACCATTGCCCTGTCGGTTTCAGGATCACGCATAACGTATTGATCTGTGCCAACCGGCTGCGCATCAGGATAATATTTACGGAGGGCTGTCAGGCGGTCTTCTGGTTTCGATAGTGCCCCGATTTCGAAGCGCACCGAAGTGGGTACTTCTAATTCAACATCCGAAACATTGATGGGTGTTTGGTCGTCATAATAGACGATATCACCTTCTTGTTTTGTCCAAGGCGATACTGATGCGGCGCTCGCTGGATCATATCCCGGCACATACTCGTAATCATCGGGATTGAGACCTTGGTCAATCAGTAGCTGTCTATCGGCTTCGGCCAAAGTACTGTTATGGGGAGCAGTCGAGGTGTCGCCAAACATTACCGATTTAATTTCTTTTTTCTTCTTATTCTCGGCCATCTAAAAAATCTCAAATTATGCTCGGCGTGTAAATCCGCCAAAACCTGCCATCCCCCCACGTCGTTTGCGTAGTTCGTCGTCATCTGTATTTACGAGGGAGTCGGCAAACTGGATTTGAACCGGTGCTGATCCACCAGCGCGGCCACCTTGTAGAGGCGCGACAGTCGACGTTTTATCGCCTGCAGCAAATGCTTGCGCAAATCCGGCCAAACCATCCACGACGCTATCTTTCCCGTCGAGGTCGAAGCCCCACAGTTGCCGTGTGCCGTCCTTGTCGGTGGTGACGCCAATGGCATCATCAATATCGTTACGGATACCTCGGCCAAATCCTGCAATACCCGTTAGTTTATCGCCGTCTTTATCGAGCATACGTGGGTCGATATTTGGATCAGTAGGAGCAGGGGTGGTTGTTGTAGCAGGTGCTGGTAGCGGCGTTGCCGTGTTTGCCGGTTTGTACGAAGCAACTATCTGTGCTCCATCATCGCCACCAAATGTACGTGCAGCATCGGCTGCATATCGTTCGCGATTGTTATATCCGTGGCCAGCCGTGGGGTTATCCCATTTAAAATCTTGCGGGCGCTCGTAGGAAATCATTGCGCGTGTGGCCGAAGGGATATCCGTCGCGTTGCGAAGTAAATCACCTGATCGCTTCTCTGCGCCATTTAACTCGTGGTGAATGAAATCAAGTTGCGTATCCAGACTGTACACATCACGATCACTTGCTTTTGCAAACCGATGTAAGTTTTGAGCGCGATCCTGATTCCACTGGCCGATACCGATAGAGTCGCTTCCGTCTCGACCATCACCACGATTACGTGCGCCGGTATTAAGGCTGGATTCCTGCATCAAATTACCGACGATACCTGCTGCTTGTGAGTCGGAATATCCGTACTTTTGTTTCAAATAATTGTACGCATATTGTGCGTTCTGGTTCTTCGCTATCGCCATAACCGATTACCCCCTAGGCCTTAGATGCGCAGGAAGTTGGCGCTGTCTGGATAACGGCATATTGGATTGAGGGCGATTGCCGTTGTCGCCAAATACGTTATTCGAAATATCGTCAGCCGATAGATAGTTTCCTCGGAAACCCTTTAATGTCCCGTTCTGATCGAAATAATTAAGTTTATTGATGTTTTGCTGACTGTTCGATTTGAGCATTTCTGCAAGTGCTCTAACGCGCTTGACGTTCTCATCAACCGGCAAATTAGGGTTGAAGGCGCGGGCCATAATCATTTCGCCCTCTTTTTCGGTAAACTGTGCACCAAGAACCTGACGCAACGTACCCTGCACAACTTCGTAGGTCTTTTCTCGGGCGATTGTACCGTCAGTGTTGATGTAAGGTTTTAGGAAAGCAGGAGCGTTTTCGAGGACGATGTTGCCGGATGCATTCGGTGTCGTCTCGAGGATTCGGATTGTTTCATCAAGCTGCGCAATTTGAACCTGATTACGGTTATAATCGTTCGCAGTTGTTTCGTAATTTTTGCCGAATTCCTCGTCGCGCTTCTCCTCGCCCTTTGTTAGCTCGGGCATTCCACCTGCGCCACCGGCTCGCTTCTTGTCATCAATACGAAGCGTATTAATGACGGACTGATCGGTCACAACATTACCTGATGTATCAAGCATTGCTGTACGACCGGTCGCGGGATCGAATACCTGCGTATACAGCGCACCTTCAGGCGAATAATATGTTTCGCCTTTTTGATAATTGACTGGTTTAACGTTTGTGCCGAGCAGTTCTTGTGCTGCCTTGAATTCACCAATACCTGCGTAAAGGCTGGCAACTTGCTGTTTTTGTGTAGATGACAGACCATTAGGACCGGCATCCTGATAGATGCGGGCGATTTGGGCCTGTACCGACTTCGACTTCTCGCCTTCAGCAAGTGCGATTTCATTCGCACGTCGCTTCTGATCGATGAGAGTGCGGTCCTGCGCCGCCTTATCATAATCATCGCCCGCCTTGGCATAGGCCCCAACACCTTTGCCAAGGGCCTCTGCCCAATCCGGTGTACCTGCACCAAGGATAGCGCCACCGGCCCGCAACATACCGTTGCTCCAACGCTTGCGATCTTCTTGATCCTGCAGGCCGAGAAAATCCCAAAAAGCATTAGACTTGGATTCTGGTTTTACCGAAGGTGTTTGTGACGGGTCGGAATAGGTCTCGCCAGTCAGGACGTAAGCCATAGGCGACGGAGTAGGGTCAACCTGCTCATCTTCGACTACGAGGATAGGATCGGACGTGAGGTGGGCCTTTCTATCCTCAACATATCGTGCAGGCTGGTCGGTTCGATATTGAGCTGACGAAGGACCTGCAGCGACGTTCTGGCGACCTATTTCGATAGCGGAAGCGGTGTTCGTTCGTGCCTGATCCTGCTGCTTGCGATATTGATCTGCAGCATATGCATCATCGATATAACCGGCCTGTTGTGCTTCGAGATTGGCCAAGCGTTGCGCTTCGATCAATCGCTGACGTTCAGCGGCTTCGGCTTCTTCGCGTTCTCGTTTTCTTCGTTCATCGGCTGATAGGGTGCCGTTGAATGTCCGGTCGGCCCGGTCGCTTAGCCAATCCCATACTGATGCCATTAATTTATGCTCACATTATTATTATTGTTAGTATTTAGATCGCTAAACGCTGACGGATGGACCCACTTGTAGCCGTCAATTTCGGCAACGAGGTCAGGCCTGATTTCTTCAATTTCTTGCGCCATTGGGCCAACATAGATTTCGTCATCATCGATGTAATTGTATTGGTACATATCCCAACCGTTCGGGCTTTTACCGATGCGGATGATGTTTTCCTTGGTACGTCGATCCGATAAGAAACCTGCGAATAATGATCCAAGACCAAGAATATTGGACATTGCAGAGTTGCCGGGTTGCGTCGTTTGCGAGGACTGGCTGTTGTATCCACCGCCGTTGAGAATATTCGCAAAATTGCTCAACTGGATAAGCGGGCCTTGCTGCTGTGCATCCCACTGCGCGATCTGGCCGTTTAGGATTTGCTGATTATATGCATCCTTAGCTCCACCAATCTGGCCGATTGTTTCAGCAGGGAGGAGGCTATTTTGATAGATATTACCGGCACCTTGTGCCGCTTGTAGCTGCGTATTTGCTGCGTTCTGACTTGCTGATGTACCTGCATTAGCCGCATTAAGTGCAAGATTTGCATTGTTCAGGTTGTTCGAAACGCCCTGATTATATGCGTTGGATTGCTGGCCGAGTAACGACGATAAGTTGCTAATCGACTGCTGATAATTATTGCCAAGACCTTGTGCACCCGCCATCTGCGTATTTGCATTTTGCGCGTATGCATTACCGAGGTTATTAGCTGCCGATATCTGATTATTGATGCCTTGATTATGGTTGTTCGACAACTGATTATTGGCCTGCAACATCGAATTAACGTCGGTGTTGTACTGGTTGGCATACATATCGGTGGCAACTTTGGCCATCTGGTTTGCGGCGGTATCAGTTGCGCTATTAATCTGCGAAGCAAACGCGCCTGAGCCATTTCGACCAAGTGCAGCGGCCTGTCCCGATAGAGTGGGTAGGGTGCTGTTCTTGAGCATATCCGCGATGGACTGCTGATTAGATGCAATCGACTGCTGCAAATACGGGTTATTACCGATGTTCGCACCGGATGCCGTTGCAGCAAGGTTAGTATCCGTAGGGTTTGCACCCTGCGCCGCTCCAAAAACGGATTGCGATGCACCCACGCCGGGATTGTTACCGTTGGCTATGTTGTTGTAGATATTGTTGGTCGGGTTTTGGCCGTTCTGAACCTGTCCGATCAGCGATGCCAGACCACCTGCCGATGGGTCTGCACCTAGATTAAGGCCACCCATCAAGTTGCTATATGTCTGATTTGCTTGCTGGTTGGCACCGCCGGTCTGGATCAGGTTGTTTGTCGCGGTCGCGGCATTACCCAACATTGCATTGTTGGTGGCGTTGTTCGCAACGTTCGACGCCATCCGCTGCGCTTGAGTTGTCTCGGTAGATTGGCCCGCCACGGTCGGACCTTGCCATACCTGCGGTTTACCTTGTTGGAGCGCCGTATCGTATTGTGCGTATACCGATTGTAGGTACGGTTTTGCGCCAGACCACGGCTCAGTCTGCGTGGTCTGCGTCGTCGTCTTGGGTGATGAAGCCATCGAAAAATCTCTTGAGCAGGTAGACCCTGCCTTCTTGTTGTTTTGTAGTATTTATAGAGAATCCGAGCGGAGCCAGAACGCGTATCCATCCTTTTCTCCCAATCAAACAGATGCCGATAGCGCCGTGGGATTTTGCCCACTCAGCGATGGCCGAATTGCCCGCTAGGATGTCGGAAAGATCACCGGATGCGATGCGCACAAGGCACCAACGACTACCGTTCGTAAGATCAATAATGATCTGGACTATCGCGATGGAGTCATTATGGACCCACATCAGGGCTTCACGACTATCGAGTAATTTCAGGATTTCGGTTTCGGTTGTGTCGTCATTTGCGATATCAATCACGTGCAGGATTTTGTCGCGGAATATACCGTAGGTTTCGATTGCGTCTTCTGCTGTATCAACGCGGCGGATCATCAACGCACTCCGCATAGCTGATAATCAAAAACGCCAGTACCGGTTACGACAACTGACGCGGAACCTTCTGAAACTGATGATACGTAGTATGTTGCACTGGATGCTGCTGCATTACGTGGTGATAATACGATAACGGTTCCGCTGAAAATCTTAGGATTTTGAATCGTTATGGTGCCTGATGCGGCTACAGTAATTGATCCTGAAACATCGGATACCTGTCGTATCGTCTGGTTGATAATGGACCGCAGATTGCTCTTGTCATCGATATTGGAAATGGGATTAATGGTCGTCATCAGCGACCTCCCGCAGCTACCGCGTCCACTTGTATGGCGGATATTTTGTTCCAATTTCCAGAAACCGTTACACGGATCGAATGGTAGCGTGCCTGTGATCGGACATATGCGTAACCGGTAGCGACGGTTGTAGGGTAGGCGCTACTCCAGTTGAGGCCCTCATTTGGCAGTTGCTTACTACCAATCGTAATTTGTGCTGTACCGTCCGATTGATAGACCGGCCTTACAGCCGTTATTGTAGCGCGGTCGTGCTTGGCGTCTTCAAGACTTGCTGAAACCTGCATTTCAGCGGTTTCTATGGTCGCGGTCATTACAGGACCGCTCAGAGTGTAGACCTTGCCGGAAACGTCTAGGCCCCAAACAACTTCGTTGCCGCCGCTCCAAATGTTGGAATCGAATGAGGCTGGTACATTGTCAATCGAGCCGTACGCATTGAGACCGTCAATTGTCCAAGGCAGAGATTGTGATTGGTAAAGATATGCAGATCGAGCGTCGGCCTGTGACCATTCGCCGGTCACGTAATTGTAGATGATGCTCTTGTCTGGTTGCGAGTTCGTCGCGGCTTTGCTCGCGTATGTCCATATGATCAACGGCTCGGTGGGATCGGCCACGACAGTCATCAAATGCCAAGCGGATGTATCGGCGTCATCGCTAAAATGCCGGTCTACCTTGCCCGCGCCAATCGGTGAAATCTGACCTGATCGGAAGGAGTAGAAGCCGTCGCCTGCGTAAAAATAGGTGATGCCATCAACTGTAATAATGGATGATGGTACAGAGCAACCACGACCTTCAACGACCGTCGAAAATTCGAAAATCCACGGCGTCCCGATATAGTGTTGCCGCACAATGGCGTTCTCGCAAAATATCCAGATGTCTTCATCTGCGACGAGGCCGGTCACCGCGCCGACGTTTCGCAAGTCCTGATAGTCGGACTGAGTGGCTTGGCTAAAACTCCAATCAAATGGATTATTAATGGCGCTCCATCTAACCCGGCTCGGCTGTGCTCCATCGAAAGCATCCATCGTATTTGCGACGACGACAAAGCCCCGATGGGAGACGATATACCGGGCGCGAACGAGTGTCGTTAAATCGGCAAAATTGCCGTTGTCGTCCATATTAATGTACTGGATGTTATCACTGTAGTTTGTCGTGATGATCGAGGCAGAATACTGGATCGCATTCCACCGCTCCTGCTCAGTCGTTGTGTAGCCAGCAGGACGAGATTTATTCAGCCAAGTGTTGGTCGCTGGATCGAAGAGATTTAGTCGCGCCGATGTACCGCAGTACACGCGGGCATTACCGAGACTATCGGCTCCTATCATTAATCCACGAGCGGGGGTATCGAGCGCAGTAGATGCGTATAACGCAGCCGCTTTTAGTGGGAGATACGTGACGGTGCCTTGTGCATTACCCATCGACGGTGCGACATTATTCGCCGTTTTCAAGCCGGGATTGCTGATGTCCGCAGCGTCAGGTCGCCAGTGCGGTAAAGGTATATCTATTACCACTGCGTCACCTCTCGCTGGATTGGATTGGTAACAGTCGTGCCTTGCTTGTGGTCTTCAAGAAGTGCGTTAATGGCTTCCATCATCGAGGCTTTGGCGTCGGCTTCGGCCTCTGCATCCTTTGCCCATTTGTAAAGTCGGGACAGGACGCCGTAGAGATATACGGACGGATAGTAGGTCAACAACCAGTTGCTATTAGCGGTCGATGTAAGGGCAGGGACACGCGCATAATATGCGACAGTCGCTTTGCTCATCGGATTGACCGACCGGAAATTTAATTGATTGCCGGATTGATAATAGGTGATCTGGTCGGGATAAATTGCGTTATCGAAAATACCGACCGGAGTGGGCGTAATTCCATCAACCGCGATTGCGCGTGTTTTGATGTGGTCATTTGGCAGTGCGATAACACCGCTGCTATTGATGTTGATTGTGGCTTCGGTTTCTGCACGATAATGGATGAGGTATGGAGAAATATCGGATTCAGCCAATCGAATGAACAAATCAATCGGAGCATCTGATCTGAGCGAATAATCTTGCACTGCGGTGACGAGTTGCTGGTAGGTGCCGATCATCAGAGCACCAAATTATTTGTGCGAAGTTTAGCAAATTGCGCATCATTTAGACGGCGATTGAGGTATTCCTCATCATCAACAATTCCTTCGTCAGCCCATTGATAATACAGTCCTTCGGGTATATTTGCGACTTGAACGATTTCACCAAGTTTCTGGTTTCGCGAAAAATCCGCTGCTAACTCTGCATTTCGTTTGAGGACTGCGGCAACATTCTTCCACTCGGTACGGACGTATATTTCATCGCCACACCGTGTGAATGTTACTCGTTTGTCGTTGTCATCACACCAAACGAGAGTTTCTCGGCCAACTACGTTACCAATGGGAGGTGCGGTGTATCTTCGATCCATATAAAATACCGTTATTATTATTATTGTTATTGGTATTTATCGATGCACGAAAAAAGGCGGGTATTACCCCGCCTAAGTTTGTAATCTAATTTTGTTTTGTTGATTATGCAGCCGTTACGTCTGCAATCTTGCCATTGCCCTTCTCGTTGTAACACGCAAGAGTCAATTCGGTCAGTAACTGCCAACGTTCGGAGTCACCGGTCTTAGCAAGCGGTGTTGCAGTGAGTTTACGTAGTTCCGCAACTTTCCAGAGGCTCGGATCGTAAGCGATAACGGTCGTTTCGGTCATAAAAGAGTTCGACAAGACCTTGAAAGTACCGTGGGGCGAAACATAGACACCAACATCGTTGTAGATGGTGCCTTCTTTGTTCGCGACCTGATATTTGTCGGCGTTACCGGAAAACTTTGCAAAGGCCGTCTTGAGACCGTGCGGCACCATTACGTTACGCGCCTTGCCGCCAGATTTCACAAGGTCTTCGGCAAGATCGAGGAACATACCTTCCGTCAACGGTCGGGTCGTGCCGTCAGTAACCGAGCCTACGAGACCATTCGAAAATCCGGGTGTTGCGCCTCCAGCGCCGTGGTTGGCATTTGTGGAAATCCAAGCCTCTGCGCCAGCTAACTTACGGACGCCAGAGCCCACCGAACCGTTACCAGATAGTATTGCGGCTTCGATATCGTTCTTGATTTCGACGGTTTTGACAGCCTTTTGTTCGCTGACCTCGGAGCTATATCCGATAGGGTCAATACCGTTTTCGAGTGTACCGGACACCTGTGCGACAGAGGTGAAAATCTGTGTCCAGTTACCCTTTCGATCTACGAGCGACGCGGTAGCTGCACCGGCGTCGGCACCTTCGGCTGCGGCGTTGTTTTTGTTGGCGGGCGCAAGTTCACGAGAGAGGAATTCGTGGTAAGTGTTCTTGGCGGAAGTCTTAGCAATCGATGTGTAAAACGGCGTTTCGTGTTCATTTACTTTGTGTATGACGGCGCTTAGATCTTCCGCCTTGTTGACGATCTGACTTGATATTAATGTGGCCATTTGTGGCTTCTCCGTTATTGTTATTGATGATTATCGTCTAGATAGCGATCCGATATATGCGGCGGCGTCTTCAATCGAACCCGATGCTTCGAACGCTTTTGCGGCAGATACGGATGCTGTATTTCCGTGTGGTCTATTAACTGGCTTGCTAATCTTGGGCTTGTCAGCGATAGCGGCTTTTGCGGCAGGTACTGCCTGTGCAGTAGCCTGTGCCTTGTAGGCGCTATAGAGGATCGACAACACGCGACTATCCGCAATGCCCTCGATTTCGTCCTTCGAAAAACCATTATCCGATAGGTACTTGGTCATACCTTTGAGGATGGGTGTCGCGGTCTCTTTGTTGCCAAACTCTGGAAACTTCTGCACGATTTCTTCGCGTGCACGCTGCTGATTTGCCGCAAAGGTTTCGCGTTCAACGCGTTCGTTTTCCGCTTTCATTGCGTTTTCGAGTTGCGCGATTTGCTGGACCTGACCTTCGAATGCAGCCGCCTGTTCTTTTTTAACGGCGTATTCGTATGGGTCGTCCTGTGCTAATTGCTGCCAGTTAATGTCAAAGTTGTACTTCCAATGGGTCGCAAGTTGATGCTTGATCTTCCCAATTTCGTTTAAACTCTGGTTTCGGATTTCCACCTTTGCAGTTTCAAGCGACCCGAGTTTTTCACGTTCGGCTGCAAGTTCCTGCGTCTTTTTGGTATAGTCCGCTTGGCGTAGATATCCCTTCTTGATCTCTCCGATTGATAATTCGGAACCATCATCGAGTTTGATTTTGGTTTCGTCGGATAGTGCCGAGGAGGTTTCTTCGCTGGTGTCTTCTTCGACTTCTTCCGTTGTTTCAGATTCCGTTTCCGGGTGATCGTTCACAATTTCATCGGTCGTTTCGGACGTGGTAGTGTCGTCATCAATTACAGTGTCGGTTGTTTCGTTGTCGTCAACGGAGTCCCACATAGTTGCAATATGTTGAGCAGCATCTTCAATGCTCATACCAGTCCCATTGTCAGGGGTATTGGTAATTTCGGTCATAGTTTTTGATCCCGTAAAGGTTGTTGTTATTTCTATTTATCGGAATCAAAAAATCGGATTATTGTGGTTGATTATCGGAAGACATCGCGAGTTTTTCGGCTGCAATATATGCCTCTATTTTTTTACGAAGGAGATCGACGGCATATGAAATCTTATGGATTTCTTCACGACGTTCGGTATCGAGGACATTCGTACCGCAAAATGAATCAAAAATATCCGATTTAATGCAGCCGATAATCGCGGCGAAATCATCGTTATCGAGCAGGCGGGTTGCCTGTTGTGCGCGTTCGGTGACTTCTTCTCGTTTCATTGATTTCATTTTACATTCCCATCGGTGACTGTGGTGGCATTTGCGGTGCTACAGACTGCTGCTGCTGTGTTTGTAATTCGGCAAGCATTTGGTCGCGCTGCGCTATATCCATCTGTTTTTGTTCTTGGATTTGAGATTGACGTTCGTTTTCAAGCCGTTGGCGTTCGATGGCCCACTCGATGTCCTTACGATCACGAGCCTGTTCCATTTCCAAACGAGCGATATCAATCTGTGCGCCGTATTTTGCGGCGATTTCTGCCTGTTCAATGACGAGTTTTTGGGCCAATTCATCACGGCGGTAATCATCCTCCACACGCAACTTGTAAGCCTCGAATTCACGCTCTTTTTCATCTGCTTGTGCCTTGAGCTGAGCCTTAAGTATTTCAGCATCAGCCAATGACTTATTAGGATCGATTGGAGGCGGGGGAGGCGGCGCTGGTGGGAGTGTTGCCGGATCGATGTAATAGGCTTCGGCACCCTGTAGACCGGCGGTTTCCGCGATCTCGACTAGTGTTTTGTAAATCTGTGCAGGGCCTGCGAGACCGGACTGCATCGCTTGCATCTGGCTCTGGAGCGTGGCTTGCAGGATGGACATTCGATAATCGCGGTCCATACTTCCAAACGATATCGTGGTGGTTACATCCATTTCGCTCGACCAGTCATCGATGGCAAACGGCACGTACTGATCGGAGAGACGCTGGATATATTGCTCAGCCAAATCGGGATGCTGCACGCATAAATCGATAATAATACGCACGAGATAGCGATAACCGGTATCGGCCATATGGCGGCATACCTGCTCGATCAGGATTTGCTGTGCGTTAGCACGTTGTGCATTCGCTCCTGCGGCGACACGCTGTAGATCGGCTGGATCGACAGACACCATCTGCCCACCGACACCCGAGACGTAATCCATATTGGACTTCATCTGATCGACAATGGGTAGTGCCGACATACCGGCAAACTGTGGCTGGTTGTATGAGATGCCCCCTGTCGGATCTTCGCTTCTGATCACCTTGCCGGGGTGGATCGACAGGATATCGTCAACCGATGTTACCTCGGGATTGATGATTTTGACCGGATCAACGTGCATATGCAGGTTATCGAGGATCGCCCGTTGGATTTTAGAAATCAGGTCTTGCTCGTTACCAACGCGATCAGCAATGCCTTGACCGAAAAGGGTGTTGGCGAGGGGGAACGGGACAAACGGTGCATACGGATAGGTGCAAGTCACCTCTGTCCATCCGAGTACCACAGGCGCAGAGATACTGCCGGCTACGGTGATACGATATGGTCTCGCGGTGTTGTCATCGATTTTGCATTTTGTAAAAATCTCGTAGACTTCGACCTCCGAGCCTGGCCGATTGTTCTGGCCGGAAGTGGTGTTCTCGCGGACGGTCGCAACGCCATCAGTCTTACTGCCCGCATACGGGAGTTTGTCGATCAGGTCGGCGTCATACCCCCGATCCAGCAACTCGTCTTTCGAAAGATAAGTGCGGTGGCCTTGGATGTCAGCGCGGATGCCACCTGTCTGCACGTCGATATCGGCGTCACTTGAAACAATGAAATCCTCTACCGGTAACGCCCTGAAGGAGAATTCTGGATTGGTCGAAATCGTGCGAATTTTGATGTCGCGCACGACCGGCATAATCTGGTCTTTGATTGCATCAGGGAGAGAGGCCAAGTCGATCTGTGACGGATCGATAGGCAGACCCATTTGAGCGGCTAACCCCGCTATTAGCTGTGGGTCGATTTCGTTGCGGTATTCTTCTCCGGCTTCGACAATTACAATTTTGCCGTCTTTTTCGGCCTGTACCATCTCGACCAGTTGATCGTCGGTGACGGCCTTCATCAATTTTGGGAGAGCCTCTTTGCGTTTTGCGTCCAGATCGACATACATCACGCCGAGACCGTGCAGGCACGCGTTAAAGAGCCACGGCGTCAAAATAGATACGTGGCTATTTCTCTCTCGGAGGATATGGTTGATGACAACATTCTGCTGCTTCGCGATCTGTTGATCGTAAGTGGATGTGGTCTTCGGTTCGAAATATACGACCGATTTTTGACCATCGAGTACACGCAAAATCTGTGCAACAGCCCAACCCACGCGTTCCTGCACATCGCTTGATACGAATTTATTGCGGCCTCGTATCTTGTCATCGCCCGGCATTGGTTGACGCAGATATTGCTTTAGGTTGCGCTCGTATTGCGGCTGTAGTTGACTGGCTGCAAAGGCAGTTGCGGTTTGTAATTTCTGGCCAATTAGAGACGCGATATCGTCACGCGATATCTTATTATTATTTTTGTTCACCATTTTGGTCGCTTATACCGATATTAATATCAGTATTTATGCGAGGGCATTATTCATACGCTGACAGGTTGTTATATATTAGCGGTTTACTAAATCCATACTTACTGGCGTATCTCGTGGCGGATACTGCGAATGTGAGACATAACGCGTCGGCAAAGTCAGGTGATTTGCCTTTCATACGTTTCTTCAAATCCTTCTTCGCCTCGATGCATATTTTACCAGAGTCCGTGTTGTATTGGATCGAAGTCAATTCCGCGATTAATGTCTCGTGGTTAGGGATTTGCACGTCTTCCGTGGCAAACCATTCTTTCGTTTCCCACCAAATCTGGTCGCGTAGGTTTCGGTATCGTTCGGGCTGTCTTGTTGGTTTATTGCTGACCTTTATGTCTTTAACCGGCAGGCCAAACTCTTTGAGAGTCGAATAGACGCCATAACCTACGCCGATACTGTCAACGGCGATAACGGCTGGACGTTGGTTGGCGGGAGTGGCCTGATAGATATCTCTGACTTTGTAAGCGAGCTGGACTGAGTCGAGATTGTGAAATTCTTCGAATTTGTGAACCATCCGGCCTTGGCGGATGCATAAGACGGAGCGGTCCTGACCATCGCCAGCAGGGTCTAAACCCCAAACATACGGCTCCGTTGGTGCCGGTATGATATCGGTTTGTGTGACGGCAATATCAATTAGTGAGCGCGGTATAAGGCCGTCTGCCGAGTCCTCTGGAAATTCGCCAAGGACCATAATGCGGTACTGACGGCTATCTTTGCCACCATACCGCTTTTCGTAGGATGCCAAATGCGCTGGCGTGACGCCGGGGATATCGTGGATGTTGCCGTGGACTTTGGTCCATTCGTCAGAAATATCGGGGTCGTTCCACGTCCTCCAGAAAAAGCCCGTTGCTCGCGAAGGGTTACTGATAAGGACAAGTTTGGCATTTTCATTTGGATTGATAAGAATGTTTAAAAGCGCGTCGGTGTAGATAATATCATCGAGACCATCTGCTTCGTCCACGAAAACGAAATTGTTGTCAGCGTGGATACCTCGAGCGGCTTGAACGTTTTCTTTCGACGCCAAACGATATTCAGCGAAACAATCAGACTCGGCGGATTTGCGATATGCTGACTTGGCATTGACGGCGAATGCCTGTTTAAAAACAGGATGCATACGCTGATACAAGATATCAATCTCGTTCCAGACACCCGCCTTGATATTTGGTTCAGATGGCCCAAAAATGCTAACCTTGACTCTGTTATGGCAGATAAGGCACCACCACACTAAGATTGCGGTGATATGCGTTTTCCCAAATCCGACCCCGCCTCGGAACGTGATCTGCGGATGGTCGCGAAAGGCGTTTGCGAATTCGAGTTGTTTTTCTCTGAGATCGGTTCCAAAAATCTGCTTAGCGAACAATCCAATATCGTTGCGAAACAGGGTAATCAGTTGCTCTAATTCAGATGCTTTTTGCTTATTGCGCTGACTTTCCGTCAGTTCTGTTGTTGTCGTCGTCATTATCTTGCTTATTATTGTTAATATTAGATAATTCCGCAGATACGTTGATCGCGGTGGCAATCCCTTCGAGCGAGATTGCAGTCGGTATGACTGGATTTTTTGAGTAGTTGCCGATGATGCGTACTAACGCTTCGGTTAGATAAAGGCCGATGAGACCGAGAACGAATGCGATGCCGGATGCCGATCTACTCGATTCATCGATTGATAAGATCGACGTAATCAGTGGCGTGACGTAACTGGCAGTCAATGCACCGGCGATACCACCAGCGATGTTTTCTTTGAGTTTTTTGTCTTTGCTGGTCGCATATCTAACTACGGCACCCGCCGCACCAGACGCGAAATGGGTGGAGGTAATATACGAGATGTAGGAGAGGATAATGTCATTCATTTTCTTATTCTTATTGGGGTCGGCGTCAGTGCCAGTCGTCATCGGTGTTGTCATCGTCGTCTTCTTCGTCGACCGGAGTGACATCAATCATCGCTGACTTGTGACCAGCCAGGTGGTCATTGACCGATCGCAGTAGGTCGGAGACCGAATGCTCGTGTGACACCTCGATCTTTCGAGCGGCTTTCGAAACGAACGGACTGATTATCAATTGCACTGCGGCAAGGCGCACAGCGTCTTTTTCGGAGTGATGCATCAGATCAAAAAGGACATCGGCTGCATCATCCGCCATATCACCAAGGCGCTGTTTGAGGATCGCTGGTACCGGCTTTCTTCCGCCGTAATGGGGATGTCCTTTTTGAAACCCTTGCGCTTTAAGCCGTTCTAGATTTTCGGGACTACGGCGATTATCAATTGCTACGGGATCGTAGTAAGGTGACTTACTCTCTGGATCGCGTGGTTTTCGTTCTCTTTCAGACATTAGTATTCGCGACCTCCCATCGTTGACAGGAAGGTGGTTGCGTCAGCTACATCTGCAAAAGTCACATCAAAATATGTCGGCTCGATATTGGCAACAAAATCAACAACCGGGTTGATATGCGTCTCTATCCACGCCTTGTATTTTGTCACCATCCATTCGGTGATTGCCTCGTCGCGTGACATTGCTGGATGAGATGCAACGTAATCACTCATTTCGTTTCGGACGATGAAGTTAGGTATATCGTATCTGATCATTTTCATTTTTTAAAATCGAATTGACTGTAAACTTATTTATGATTTATGTGGTGTCATTGACTTGCATATCACCTGAAAGGAAATTGAAATGGCAACTGTAGATAAAAAGAAGCTGTTTGATTTGTTCGCGGCCAAAGCGACAACGAAAACGGTAGGACGTGCAGGCGGAACTGATCCGGTATCGAAGTTTTTGGCAAAACTGCGTGATCAACGCGAAATCGCAAATAAGATGTCTCGTGGATACACGTCTAATCGCACCGATTGGTTCACGCCGCGTGGTGATGGTTATGTTGTTCGTATCGGATCATCGCCAATTAGCATCAATGGTGTGACGCATTTTGCGGCGAAGGATAAGGCTGAAATTCTCGAATTGTTGGACGCTGCAGAGAAACTGATCCAGACCGATGATGATATCAGGGCGCAGATCGTCCAGCGTTCGGAAGAACGTTCGCGGAAACTGCGCGAAGCAAAAAAGAAGTAAAACAAAAAGGGGGCTAAAAGCCCCCTTTTTTATTTGCCGCGAATAACGCGTAAGAATGAAATTGCCATCATACCGCCTACGGCGACGAGGACTGGCCAGACGGTCGAAAGCGGTTCAGGCTCTATTTTATAAAAAATCGCCAATAACAAATACATTGCGATCCAAGGGTATGCTTTTTCGATCATTTAAAATCCTCCGTTACGGTCAATCACATCGCTCTGGTGGATTGCACAGTCAACTCTGTTGATCGACACCATTTACATTCCCCTTTGCGCAATGATTTGAAGGATATGGCTGTCGGATAACAGCGCCGTGGCTTGGCGTTTGCGATCAGCCATATCGCGGCCAAAGTACTGATAAGTTGCACCGAGATATGCGGCCAGATCGGAGATTTCGATATCGGATTGGCTGACCAGATACTGTGCAAACGCATTAAAATTCCGATTGCCAGTACCTTGTGCGCAATTGCCGTACTTAGCGACACCAGCCTGTATCACTGCCTCGTGCTGCTGACGGCGGATGGCTTGCTGCCAAGGCTTGATGCCGGTCTGCGGTTTGGTGGCGGGTAGGGTAGGAGCCGTGATTGGCTGAGCCTGTTGGGCTTTATATTCTTCCTTGGCCCACTGGCGAGTTAGGGTCGTCGGATCGAGGACCGGCTTGTCGGTGTCTACGTGGCGGTAATAATCGACCTTCTGGCCGGAAAGGGGTTTGCAGGGCAGATAAAAGATATCCTTGGCCGACAATTTATCGACGTAGATCGTAGGGTCGATCTCGGTCATACGCGCCGTGATATGCTTGCTCATCCACTTTGCATAATGCAGCGGTACCTCGTGCGTCATCGGTATGTAAATGCGATAGCGATAGAGGCCCGTTGCCCCTACGTCGCAGGAGTAGGTGTTGTATACGCCTGCCGTGTAAGGGATCAGGTTTAGCGCGTCCTCCGGCGTGATCGTCGTGCCATCAATATCGATTGCCAGCAGGTTTGGATTCTGGCGGGTTGCATCATCGCGGGTAACGCTTGGCGTAATATAAGGTGTCAGTGCCTTTGCCGCCGGAACGAAATTACGCTTGCCATCGATCCACCGGAAAAACCCCTTAGCGCTTTCCGTCATCGCAACAGGCTGAATGTCCTTAACGTGCTGGCCGTAGCCGAAATGGAGACGCTGTGTCGGTTTAATCTGCTTCAATAATTCCTTTTCAACCTTTGTAACTTCCCGCGATTTCGCCTGCCGGTCTTTGTCTTCAACCTTCTGCTTTTTGACGCGATCAGGCCGCAACACGATATCGTGGTCGATCTTGATGACGTTCGTTGTCTTGAAAATGTCTGCTACGGCTTCAGCGGTGCGACGGTCGGCGACAACAAAACGACATTGCTTATCCGAATCCGCCATCCGAATATTGGTGCGAGAGAAAAACTGGTAGGCGACCTCGACAGTGCGGCACATATGGATTTTTGCCTGATCGAAGCCGTAAATCCCATCAAGGTTCGCTATCTGATAATCCGAGTAATTCAAGGCGGTTAAAAACGCGGCATTGGTTTCTTCACGAAAGATATTAAGCCCGTGCGAGATTGTTTCGATGGTGTTGCCGCTTTCAAAATGACGGCGATATGCAGGTGTGTCGATATCGGCATTAACTGACAAAAGGTACTTCGAACCAAAATGCCCGTCTAAAAGTTTGCCGATTTGGGCGAATAGCGTTTCAGTTCCTGCCGCATAATTTTGGTATGCACCAATCGACCAGTTTTGGTCGAACAAATAGGCGATTTCGACTCTTTCACCGTCCTGCGCCGTATGGGCGGTCTTCTTCGGCTTGATGACTGGATGAGGCTGAAAATCGGTACCGTGCAGTTGCCAGATATGATGCAGCATCGAAGTCTGAATGGATGCGCCCATAACACTGACGTGCGACCAGTGTTTAAGAACGTCGGGGAGAAGGAATGTCGTCGCTACGAAGGTTTTCAGGTTTTTGTCTCGGCGATTGAATGCCACAGCATCAGCCGTTTTGATAATAACTTCCTTTGCAGTGTTTTTGGCGTCCGCGAACAAATCCGAAAACATTTTGCATACGTCATCACCTTGGTGGTCGATCATCTTAGACCAGACGGACTGCTTTTCGGGATTGGGCAAGACGCGGCTATATTCGCCATCAGCAAATGCAGGCATTAGCAAGTTGTCGGTCAGGATCGATTTGTGATGCGAAAGCGAAATCGAGTAGAATTTCTCGACTTCAAAAATTTCATCGATAATGAGTTCGAAATCACCATTTTTAGCGAAGTTGATACCGGTGAACAATGTTGCGTGCGTGGTGACGACAATGCGCTTGCTGACATCCAGCAGAGCGTCCTTGAAAGCCGCTGATGCACTGTTAAATCCACCCAATGAACCAGAGTGGATTACGTGCGGATTGGATTTAATCAGGTCTTGTCGTTGTTGCTCGATCAGTTTGATCGTCGGCATAGCAATGACAACACGCTTGTTTGTATTCTTGACAAGGCGCGTTACATAATCCGTCATTGACGTTGTTTTGCCGGAACCGCAGGGTGCAGATACAGTGTAAATTGTTTTTTGTTTATTCATTTGGTTATCCAATCGATAAAAATACCTACTTCGACATAGGTTTCGTAAAGTTATTTATGAAAAATACCGGATGTACTCCGATTAATGCAATTTAATTCGATTTTTTTCTTTTAAAATAAAAAGGCCATCAGCATTGTCGAAGTGCTGATGGCCTATGATGCGTGACGGATTGGAACGGACGCATTAAGTAGGGATAGGAAACCTACTTATGTATTTATCAAATGTACCGGATGTGCTTCAGTTAGTGCAATTTAATTCGTTATGAATGTTGATGGTCGGCAAGGAATGCTACGCATCCCGTTGCAAGTCGTTACAGGCCGATACGGAGGCAGGCTCCTACGTCCAGACCGACTTTTTCTTTATTCAATTCTTTTCGTTTTTGGGTTTCTGGCCACCTACCGCTCAGGCTATCGGCAGGCCAGACCCCTAACGTTTTTGATGGTTTTCGGGATTCTATTTTTAAAAATAGTTTTTAAATGAAATGGCCAAAACCCTTATTTTCTCGGGGTTCTGGCTTGTCACTTTTAGGTCTTAATAAGAGTAAGAAGTGACTAGTTATTTGTCTTTCTTATTTGAGTGAAATGCCCCCTGAAATACAGGTGCATATGCATCTCAAAGAAAAAATATCTCTGTCACGTGCAGGTTATTATAAGACCCATATGTGACAGGTCGGAATCCCGAAAATATCCATCCCAATTAGCATAAGCGATGACCAAGCCGGTGATCCCGGCGCAGGGTAAATCGCCTATGTCTGCCAGATAAGCGCCACGTCGTGCTCTGCACGATGGGGCTGTCATATCCGTAAGATTCTAAATCCAATAACAATGTCAAAACAAAATAGAGATTAACACACAAGCCCACACAATCGATTTCGCGACAAAAACGATTAGTGCTTCCAGAAGGTGCAAATTCGCACACGCGGCCTTGCGTGTCGATATCTCGATAAATACCCCAAACGGGGTGAATACGTGCGTAATAATTTTGAAAAACGAATATCGAAATCGGGATTAATTCCAGCGACTGCGACGTATGAAACGCACAAATTACCGTACACGATTACAAGCAATTATCTGCCTGATTGGATCGATCATACCACCAAGACGATCTACGAGACCAAAGGCTTTTGGCGAGCGACAGATCGCAAGAAAATCAAGACAATCAAAGAGCAATATCCCGGTTGGCGCATCGTTATGATTTTCTACGATGCCACAAAACGAATATCGAAATCGAGCAAAACGACATACGCGCAATGGTGCGATAAAAACGGGATTGATTGGGTGCAGGGCTAAATACCTATGGATCAACATAGGAGCTTATGAATGTCAGAATACTACTATCATCAAATCAAAAACAGGCTTTACGTATATCCTCCAATCAATTCTGACCCAAGGCCAGACCTAATGGTGACCGATTTTGGGTTATACGAGGTATTCGACACGAACCAGATTGGCGGTGACACCTACCAAGCCATTATAGATTATGCAGCCGGTAGGATTGGACCTGATACCGATTGGGAAGGTGACGACCTCGAAATCCTTGAAGGCGTCGATGCAGACGAATTTGGTAAGTGAATTACAAAGTCTCCTCACGGGGGCTTTTTTTACTGTCGCTGGCTTCGGCAGTGCGGGGCATTTTACAATCTTACCTTGCATATCGTGATGTTCTCGCATTCACTGTCTTCAGTTTTTGAATCAGTGGTGATGTAATGTTGCAGGAAACAGATGTTTGGGACGACGACCGCCTTGGGCGCAAGGATGACGCTGGTCTACTCTACGAACTAACGAACAACCGGTACTTAGAAAACAAGGCTGCTGGTAAAAAAGGCGCCTACGTTATCAACGTCGATGCAATGTGGGGGCAAGGCAAGACGTTCCTTCTGTCCCGTATGCACAAGCAAATTATAGCGGCAGGGCACCCTGCCGTGTTCATCAATGCGTGGGAACACGACTACATTGATGACCCCTATACCCTCACGGTAGCGGCCATTGACGCGTATATTAAGTCGACAGTTGCGGTTGATGACGAGTACGGCGCAGGGGAGGCGGATGATAAGAAAAAGCAAATCAAACAGGCGCTTGGAAAGTTCCGTAGAAACTTCGGCAAAATCGCAGCTGTTGTAGGTACCGAACTGACAAAAACAGCTGCTAAACGCTTGATAGGCAGCGGCGTAGAAACTGTAGCCGAACTGGTGACAGGCGATGAAGTGGCCTCAGAAGGGTTGACGAAAGACGTTGCGGATGATGTCACCAAAAGTCTGTCCGACGTATCCGATGCAGCTATCGACAAGTTTGCAAAAGCCCGCATTGATGATGTCAATGAAACCAAGGAATCGGTCGAAAACTTTAAGTCCGGTTTGGAATCTCTCCTCAAGATAATTGACGAGACAGAAAAACACTTACCATTCTATATCTTCATTGATGAATTAGACAGGTGCAAGCCAACATATGCCGTGGCGATGTTGGAACGAATTAAGCACTTGTTTGACGTAACAGGTATCGTGTTCATCCTTGCGACTGATACCGACCAGTTGGCGCATTCAATCGGCAACGTTTACGGCAGCAACTTCGATTCAAAACACTATCTGCAAAGATTTTTCAATAGATCGTATCAGTTACCGGATACAGACCCATATTTGATCGCCCTTGATATTTTAAAGAAGCGGTATCTTGGGACGAAAAAATGGAACCTCCCATTGAGCAATGAAATCGATCAGGATCTGACGTACGCAGCGTTCCTCGCTAAGACTTCTAACGTTTTCAAACTGACGCCACGCCAATTCGAGCAGTCAGTCGATATCCTTCAAGATATCACGACTGTATGGCCCTCGACGTTCAACATAGAATTGATTGTTATGTACCCTATGATTTGCCAGTACGCCAAGGATCGGAAAATAAGTGAAGGGAGCATAGATATAGTTGAAGTAACCGTCCGCAACGCGAACTGGAGCACTTCGAGAGATTTCTACGACGGCATAAACTTCAATGATTATTTTCCGATCTACAGGGAGCTATGGCCCGTCACCTTAAAAAAATGGATGAATGATCAAATGCATTCACAAACCCGTACAATGGAGGCCAATTATGTGTACGAGAATATGCGGCACGAACTGAATTCGGTTGGGCCGAACATCGTGAAGGCAACGTATATGTCGGCCATAACGAAATATGGTGCGATCATTATGAACAATCGAACGTATTTTTACGAGTGATCGCGATGCCCCCGTTTTGGTGGCAGCGATTACAACCCTCGTGCAGCCCGTTCGTTGTCCCACAAAGCAGGATCAGCCCTTGGAACGTCGATCCGGTCATAGACAGCCCGCATAGCGCCCACGTCTATCCTGTCGCCAAAGAACTCCTTCGAACGTGCTACAAGGATATCAAAGGGTAGGGCTGACCAGTCGCCTGTCGTGCGCACGGTTCCGTC
>Ga0075366_10000107_pt1 | contig 33692 bp, 31 predicted proteins | sample EndMethybrTD3031_FD_72351 | JGI IMG/M metagenome (GOLD analysis project Ga0075366, IMG submission 72351) | Populus endosphere microbial communities from Tennessee, USA - Endosphere MetaG P. TD hybrid TD303-1 | ecosystem: Host-associated > Plants > Roots > Endosphere | place: USA: Tennessee...
TCCTTTGGACGTAACAGGATCAATATGAAAACCTTATTAAACCGCATTACCGAGGCCAACCAGGTTGAAATCGGATAAACTAAACGTTTAAAACAATATATCGATACAACTATTTTGAACGATACGATGATACATCGCATAGGCGAAATTTACGTTGATACAAAAATCTGTCTACTAAACCAATTTAGCTATTATATTAGCGGTCTCAAAACATACAACCTATTATGAAAACGGGCATTTATAATAAAATCCTTTTAGCAACGGCTACGGTTGCAGCAATGGCCACACCAACCCGGCAAGTTTTGGCGCAGGATAAAAAAACATCGGGCAACCCCGTTGTTGAGGGCTGGTACGCCGATCCGGAAGCTAAAATTTTTAATAAGCAATATTGGCTATACCCAACTTACTCGGCCAAATACAACGAGCAGGTTTACATGGACGCTTTCTCTTCGCCCGACCTAGTACATTGGACCAAACACCCCCACATTGTTGATACCAGCGGTGTGAAATGGGTTCGTCGGGCGCTTTGGGCGCCTGCCGTTACAGAAAAGGGCGGTAAATATTACATCTTCTTCGGCGCCAACGATATCCAGAACAATAACGAAAAAGGCGGCATCGGCGTTGCTGTGGCAGATAACCCGGCAGGCCCTTTTAAAGATTACCTGGGCAAGCCGCTGATAGACCAGATAATTAATAAAGCCCAGCCTATAGATCAGTTTGTTTTTAAAGATGATAACGGCCAGTACTATATGATATATGGCGGCTGGGGCCAGTGTAATATTGTAAAACTAAAAGACGATTTTACCGGCGTTGTGCCTTTTGAGGATGGTGTCACCTACCGAAAAATAACCCCCGAGGGCTATGTAGAGGGCCCGGTAATGTTTAAACGCAAAGGCAAATACTATTTTATGTGGAGCGAAGGCGGCTGGACCGGCCCCGATTACCGCGTTGCTTATGCCGTTGGCGATACCCCATTCGGTCCGTTTAAACGGATAGCTACTATTTTAAAGCAGGATGCCGGTATTGCCACCGGCGCGGGCCACCATTCGGTTATTAACGTACCCGGTACCGATGAATGGTATATTGTGTACCACCGCCGACCATTGACCGAGACCGACGGCAATCACCGCGTGATGTGCATTGATAAAATGTACTTCGACAAAGACGGCATGATACAGCTGGTGAAGATAACCAACGAAGGGGTTGCGGCGAGGGAGATAAAATAATTTGAGAATGTCTGAATCAGAATTTTCAGGATTAAAGAATGCTCAAAATTATAACAATATTGAATTTACAGGATTTTGCTAATTCTAAAATCCTGTAAATTCTGATTCTGACAAAGATTACTTCAACTTACTCAAAGCGTCTTTCACCCTCGGCACCAATTGCTCAATATCCTCTAAAGTGCTTGCGCCTACCGACGCGCGGAACCAGTTAACCGAATCATCTGTACCAAAGGCCGAAAATGGCACCAGGGCCACTTTAGCTTCTTTGATCAGGTAAAAGTTAATATCGGCCGAGTCCTTTAATACCTTACCATCCGGCGTGGTTTTGCCGGTGTAATCAATTTTAAGGGTAAGGTATATGGCACCCATTGGTGTTATGGAATCTACGCTGAACCCTTCGGTTTTCATAGCCTGGAAACCTTCGTGCAGCGTTGTTAAGCTGGCGCGGATTTTTCCTTTCAAATCTTCAAGGTAAGTATCTACGGCGGCGGTATCTGCAATAAAATTGGCCATGGCAACCTGCTCGGCCTTTGGCGACCATGCGCCCATGTGGCCTACAATAGCTTTCATGTTATCAATAATATTTGCCGGGCCAAAGCCCCAGCCCACACGTACGCCTGTTGAGGCAAAACATTTGGATGCGCCATCAACAAATACAGTATATGGCCTCAGCTCCGGGCGCAAAGTAACCGGATCGTAATGTTTAAAATCGCCGAAGGTTAATTGCGAGTAAATTTGATCGTACAACAGGTACAAGGGTTTTTCGCCGGCTGCACGGCTTTTGTTTTCGGCAATTACCAGGTCGCAAATTTCCTCCAGGTCTTTTTTGTTAAACATGGTGCCTGTTGGGTTCAGGGGCGAGCAAAGCGCCAATAAAGTTGCGCCATTTAAATGCGGCGCAATTTCATCTGCCGTAGGCATAAAGTTATTTCCGGGTTTGGTTTCTACAATAACTGCATTTGCGCCGGTTAGGTCGCTGTAGTGGTTATTGTTCCATGACGGTGCCGGGAAAACTACCTTATCGCCCGGATCAACCAAAGCCAGAAAGGTTGAATAGATCAACGGGCGTGAACCGCCCGATATCAATATCTCGTTCGCTTTATAGTTTAAACCCATCCGGCTGTTTAAAAATACCGATACACTTTCACGCAGGTTAAGCATACCATCAGCCGGCGGATAATTGGTTTGGTTGTGGTTATAAGCATCAACAATGCCATCCTTAAGGTCGGCAGGAATTGGATAAATATTGGAGTCGAAATCGCCGATGGTTAAATTGGCGATATTCTGTCCCTGGCGTTTTAATTCATTTATCTCGCCCGCAATCTTAATGATCTCCGAGCCGCGTAAATTTTGAGCTAATTTAGAAACACTCATGTTGTGAATTTTATGAGCGGCAAATATAGGGGGAAAAAGGTGAAAGGCTAAAGGGAAAAGGTGAAAGGTTAGAAAAGTGAACTAAGACAGGTTAAAGGTGAAAGGACAAAGGCAAAAGGTTGAGAGTAGGTGTAAACGGGCTCAAAACAAAAAAGCGAAAAAAGTATCAGAACTGATCTCTTTTCGCTTGTATAAACAAACCTTTCGCCTTTAACCTTTTACCTTCTATAAATATGCTTTCCTCAGCCTGATGATGTGCATCCAGTGCATCACTTTCATTACGGGATAAACGGGGTCAATCTCGAACCATTTGGCGCCGAAGTTGGCACGGTTGGGGCGTTTGTGGTGATTATTCTGAAATAATTCGCCAAGCATTAAAAAATCAAATGGGGTAGTGTTTTTTGATTTGTCGCCGTTATCAAAATTGGCATAACCATATTTATGACCGCACCAGTTAACGATAGCGCCATGGATAGGGCCCATTAAAAAGTGGATAGGGATTAACAGGTAAAACCACGGTGAAGTAGCAAACACAACATAAAAAGCAATATATAACACACCGAACGCTAAACGCGATACCATCGACGAGCCAATGTAATCAACCGTACGCCATTCGGGAATGTTCCCTTTAAAGCGTTCTTCCGGGTCTTTCAGCCTTTTTTCGTGCATGCGGTAACTTTTGGCCGTATACACCATCATCTGAAAAACGTCCCTGAAAAAATGCGGCGAATGCGGGTCCTTTTCCGTATCGCTGTAAGCATGGTGCTCGCGATGCATAATTGCATAGGCACGCGGGTTTAAAAACGATGAACCCTGACAAATAAATGTCAACAGATAAAATGTTCCCTCAAAAAATTTATTGGTAGTGAACATTTTATGAGATGCATACCTGTGTAAAAAGAACGTTTGGAAAAAGAGCGACAGGAACCAGTGCCCGATGAAGAATATTATGATTATCACTGAATTAGAATAGTTAGAATAATGAACTGTTATTTATAATCTTTCCAAAGATACGATTAAAACGCATAAAAAGTTTTAACCTATTTTTTTTTGAAACTATTTTATCTCCAAAAAAGGCCATTGATATATACGTAAACGGCCTTTTGGGGTAAAATATTTATTTTGTTTAATTACTGTAATTCAAATTGTTGGGCCGGCAAGCAGTGTAATTATAGCATACCCCCAAAATTTGCGCAAACGGTGAAGGCAATTTTAAGCTATATGAGGCATTGTATGTTTCAATTAGCTTTTACACAACCCTCTTTCTAAGTTGTAAATCTGCGATTCTGAAAGGGAAATGCATGCTAAGATAAAACTGTCATCCTGAGTTGTAAAATTTCGCGAAATTCTAAAGGTGAAATGACAAGCTAAAGAGCGCTGTCGTGCTGAGCTCCGTCGAAGCATCGTGGGCAAAGGCCTCTCCGCGCGACCCTTCGACGGGCTCAGGGTGACAGGCCCGCGCACTTCGAAAACGCAACATGTCATGGGTAGGTACGAAGCATCTATTCGCGAACTTTTCTATCGGTCATGCATAGCTGATAGATCCTTCGTACCTCAGGATGACAGGAAATTGGACTTGTCATGGGCGGCTCATCGGGCCGGCCATATTGCCGAACCAATTGTAACAAATTCATGACAAGCACTTACCCCCGCTATCCGCAGCAACAATTTCTTCCCTCTAAATCAGCGCGTTCGGCGGGGCCTAAACCGGCATCATCAATAAACCGTCATTATTACAGGTTTAACTAATGAAAAATAATAAAATATTTAATAAAAATAGCGTTTTTGGGGGTATAACCTTTTAATTTAAGGTTGCGTATAAAGCATATCGATTTTTAAGCGTATTATGACAATTAACACAAAATCCGTTAGTGTATTATTGGTTGATGATGATGAGATAAACAACTTCATCTCCATTAAATTGATAAAGAAAGCTTTATTAAACACTGAGATCATGGCCTGTTTGAACGGTAAATTTGCTATTGAGCAATTATCCGAAATTCAACAAAAAGACCCGGCTAAACTGCCGGATTATATTTTGCTGGATATTAATATGCCTATCATGAACGGTTGGGAATTTTTGGATGAATACAAACGCTTAAACCTCGACCCGCTGGGCAAAAGCAAAATTTTTATTATTTCGTCATCGGTATTCAGCAACGATATTAACAAAGCGCGCTCATACCCGCTGGTAAAAGATTTTATCAGCAAACCATTAAACGTCGAAAAAATTAAGGAGCTTTTTGAAGTTCAGCCACAAGACTAAGCCGGCGTTACCTTAAAGTGCTCGCCGCCATCATCAGTACTTACATTGCCAATGGCAAATGTTTTGGCATGATAAAACAGGCAAGTCCATCCTTCTTCGGATGCTACCTTTCCATATTCCTGGCGCAGCTCCATCGCTTTGCGCCCATCCATATCATATTTAGCTATAAATTTCCTGATCAATTGCTCCGGCTCGGGTAGCTCATCGCCGCCAAACAATACTTTTGTGCCTTCTATATCAATCCAGAATACCTGGTGATAAGGGCAGTGCCCGCCCGATAGTTCATAACGGATGCCGGGGATAATTTCGCCGCTGCCTTCAACAAAAGCAATATCAATGCCTTCCAGGGCTTCAAATATCTCTTTATGGTATGATGATGATTTACCGGTAATGCCAAATTCCCACTCCCCTTTTTGTATCACGTGCCTGGCTTGTGGAAAACTGGGCTCCAGCTTGCCATTTCGCTCCACAACCAGTCCGCCCGAGTGGTCATAATGCAGGTGCGACATAAGCACCAGGGTTACATCATCGGGATCGAACCCCGCGTTGCGGATATTCTGGTGCAGTAACAGCTCGTCGCGGGTATCTTTAAAGCCCAGGCCGGTATCCAGCACAATAAGGTCATGGCTGGTTTTTATCAGGAATGGGTTTACATGGATGAATAACGAGCCCGGCCGGTCCCTGAAATTGTCGGTTTCGGGATTAAAAGGGATAAATTTTTTAGTCGAATCAACTGAATATGAGCCTTCTCCTAACGCGAAAATTTCCATAGCTGCGATGTATCAGATTTTGAATGTAACTTTGGCCGTTTAAATTGCCAATAATTATATTTACTGTTATAAAAGCTGCAAAGATATGAATAAACGTTGGGCGGTAAGGGATAATGCTGATGAGGATTTGGTACACAAATTATCTGCCGAACTCAATATTGATACCGTTTTAAGCAGCTTACTGGTACACAGGGGAATAAGTGATTACGAGGGGGCTAAATACTTTTTCAGGCCCGACCAGCGCCACCTGCACGATCCTTTTTTGATGAAGGATATGGAAGAAGCCATTTTTCGTATCGAAACTGCTATTACAGCCGGCGAAAAAATCCTGGTATATGGCGACTATGACGTAGACGGCACCACCGCTGTAGCCACTGTATACGGCTTTTTTTACAAGCAGTATAAAAACATGGAGTACTATATACCGGATAGGTATAAAGAAGGCTATGGCATATCAACCCAGGGAATTGACTATGCGGCGCAAAACGGTTTTGGATTGATTATAGCGCTTGATTGTGGCATAAAATCGGTTGATAAAATTGCTTACGCCAACACATTAGGCGTGGATTTTATCATTTGCGACCACCACTTGCCCGGTGCGGAATTGCCTGCCGCCGTGGCCGTGCTTGATCCTAAACGTGCCGATTGCGAATATCCTTATAAAGAATTATCAGGCTGCGGCATCGGTTTTAAGCTGATACAGGCTTATGCCGAAAAAAACGGGATCCAGTTTGAAGCGGTAGCCCAATATCTCGACCTGGCCTGCATCAGCATCGCCTGCGATATTGTACATATTACCGGCGAGAACCGGGTACTGGCACACTTTGGTCTGCAAAAAATAAATACAGATCCATGTATTGGTGTAAAAACATTGATTGAAGTAGCAGGCAAGAGCCCGGGCAACCTGACTATATCTGACGTAGTATTCCTGATAGGCCCACGGATAAACGCCGCCGGCCGTATTGATGATGCCAAGCACGCCGTTGAATTGCTGATTGCCTGCGATGAAAACGTGGCCAGGGCAAAAGGCCTCATGATAAATACCCGCAATACCGAGCGCAAAGGGCATGACCTGACCATTACCGACCAGGCGCTTGACATGATAGGTAGCGACGAGGTGCTGATTGGCCGAAAATCTACCGTGGTATTCAACAAGGACTGGCACAAAGGCGTTATCGGCATTGTGGCATCGCGCCTTACCGAAAAGTATTACCGCCCCACCATTGTGCTCACTCAATCAAACGGGCATGTAGCGGGCTCGGCACGTTCTGTTTTGGGATTTGACCTTTATGAGGCGCTTTGCGAGTGCAAGGATTTGCTCATCCAGTTTGGCGGCCATAAGTACGCGGCCGGGCTAACCATGTACCCCGAAAACATAGAAGCTTTTAAAACCAGGTTTGAAGAAGTGGTGAGCGCTACAATATTGCCGGAACAATTGATTCAGCAGATACAAATTGATGCCGAATTACGTTTAAGCCAGATAGAACCGAAGTTTTTTAGGATACTGAACCAGTTTTCGCCTTTCGGACCCGAAAATATGGCGCCGGTTTTCATAAGTAAAAATGTGTATGTTAGCGGTAACGCGGGTTTGGTAGGCCAGGCCCACATAAAAATGGCGGTAATGCAGGAAGGTTCGCCGGCGTTTGATTGTATCGCCTTTAACCACGGCGAATACCTGCCGCAGCTAAAACCAGGCGTGCCATTTGATATTTGCTACAGCATTGAAGAAAACATTTGGCGCGAGAGAAGAACAATACAGTTGAACATAAAGGGGATAAGGTTTTAAGTCTTAAGCCGATAGTTTTAAGTCAGAAGTAAATACACTTACGACTTATCTGTACAATCGACAATGACTCAGAACTCAGGACTTAGAACTCAAGACTTAAATGATACTACGAGCAGAAAATTTAGTAAAAAAGTACAAGCAGCGCACCGTTGTTAACGATGTATCGTTTGATGTGGCGCAGGGCGAAATTGTTGGTTTGCTGGGGCCGAATGGTGCCGGGAAAACTACTTCGTTTTATATGATAGTAGGGCTGATAAAGCCCAATGAAGGCACTATTTTTCTGGATGATAAAGATATAACCCAGGACCCCATGTACCGTCGCGCGCAAAAAGGTATTGGCTACCTGGCACAGGAGGCTTCGGTGTTTCGCAAACTATCGGTGGAGGATAATATCAAAGCCGTGCTTGAAATGGGCGGCATGGCAAAAGACCGGCAAAAAGACAAGTTGGAAGAATTGATTGACGAATTCAGCCTGCATAAGGTACGCAAAAACCGGGGCGACCTGCTTTCGGGGGGCGAGCGCCGCCGTACCGAAATTGCCCGCGCCCTTGCTGCCGAACCTAACTTTATTTTGCTGGATGAACCCTTTGCCGGGGTTGACCCAATAGCGGTAGAAGAGATACAGGCGATGGTGGCCAAGCTAAGGCACCGCAACATCGGCATCCTGATTACCGACCACAACGTACAGGAAACCCTCTCTATTACCGACCGCGCCTACCTGCTTTTTGAAGGTAAGATATTAGAATCGGGCGTGCCTGAAGTATTGGCCGAAAACGAGATGGTGCGAAAAGTATATTTAGGTGCTAACTTTGTATTGAAGAGAAAAGTATTCCCCCAATAATAAAGCCTGCTGTATGACAATATTTAACTCCGTATTTACATGGTTCATGAAAAAGCGCATCCACCAGATTGAGCTTTTTATGAAATATCCCAACGAAGTACAGGAGGAATGGTTTGAACAGTTGATATCCATGGCCGAAAGCACCGAGTGGGGCCGCCAATATCAATACAAAAGCATTGATAACCTTACCCAGTTTAAAGAGCGGATACCTATTCAAAACTACGATACACTGAAGCCTTATATAGAGCGCATGCTCAAAGGCGAAAAAAACGTATTGTGGCCGTCAGAAATTCGCTGGTTTGCCAAATCGTCGGGCACCACCAATGATAGAAGCAAGTTTATCCCGGTAAGTGAGGAAGCGCTGGAAGAATGCCATTTTAAAGGTGGTAAAGATGTGCTCACCATCTATTTTAATAACCAGCCCAACGCCCGCATGTTTACTGGCAAGGTGCTTACATTGGGCGGCAGCCACCAGGTAAGCTCGTTAAACCCAGATGCTTCCTTTGGCGATTTATCTGCCGTGATCATGAAAAACCTGCCCCTTTGGGCCGAGTTGCACCGCACACCGCAGCTGGACATTGCCTTGCTGGACAACTTTGAAGAAAAATTAGAGAAAATAGCCCATGCCACCAAGGATGTAAATGTAACCAGTATTGGAGGCGTACCCACCTGGAATTTGGTACTGTTTAAACGGATACTGGAAATAACCGGCAAAAAAAACATGCTGGAAGTTTGGCCCAACCTGGAAATGTATTTTCACGGCGCCGTTAACTTTGGCCCCTACCGCGATCAGTTTAAAGCGTTAATTCCCAGCGAGGATATGTATTACCTGGAGAATTATAACGCCTCCGAAGGCTTCTTCGGCATACAGGATACCAGGGAGCCGGGTGATATGCTGCTGATGCTGGACTATGGTATTTTTTACGAGTTTTTACCGTTGGAAAACCTGCACGATGAAAACCCCGAAACACTTACACTGGATGAGGTGGAACTGGATAAAAACTACGCGCTCATTATTAGCACCAATGCCGGGCTTTGGCGGTATATGATAGGCGATACCATTAAGTTTACATCATTAAGCCCTTTCCGCATCCGGGTAACCGGCCGCACCAAACATTTTATCAACGCCTTTGGCGAGGAAGTGATCATTGACAATGCCGAGCATGCGTTAGAAGAAGCCTGCCATCAAACTGGCGCGGTTATCCGCGAATATACCGCCGCGCCAGTTTATTTTAGCGGCAATGATTGCGGGGCGCATGAATGGATTATTGAGTTTGAGCACAAACCCAACGAGTTTGAACGTTTTGTAGATATCCTTGACGAAACACTGCGTCGCATCAATTCTGATTACGATGCCAAACGTTTTAAAGACCTGGCCCTGCGCCGCCCCATAGTGCGCCGCGCTCCCGATGGTACTTTTTTTAACTGGATGAAAGAAAAAGGCAAATTAGGCGGCCAACACAAAGTACCCCGCCTGGCCAACAACCGCGAGTATGTAGATGCTATTTTGAAGGTGATGGAATTGGTGGAGGAGTAGGTATTAGAGTTAAGAATCAAGAGTCAAGAATTAAGACAAAAGTCTTGAATCTCCCGCGAGGTTAGCGCAGCGTAACTCGTGGGTAAAACTGGTTGAAGCCTTTGGCTTCAGTGCAGCTGAAACCATGTTTGGCCACGAGTTGGAACATCGCGGCAGATAGAAGTTTTACCTCTGGTGCCCGTGCCGCGTGGCTTTGTCTGCTATGACACATAAACATGCTGTATTTTAATAAAATTTTATGCTATTGTACTATCTTTCATGAATGTTAGCCACTAACGACGCATCAATAGCAAGTTTGATAAAATATTTTAGTAACTACTTTCCACTTAATAGTAAGGAATGTGATGAATTGACATCGCGGTTCACCGAGCGTAAGGTTAAACGTCGTCAATTCATTTTGCAGCAGGGTGATGTGTGCTGTCACTTTACCTTCGTTGTTTCCGGCTGCCTGAAAATGTACGCTGCAGACAAGAACGGTAAAGAACATAATATTGAGTTTGCAGTGGAGAATGATTGGATTATTGATTTGAGTAGCTTCTATTCTGAGAAGTCAAGTCAGTGGTACATAGAAGCCATCGAACCAACGATTGTGTTGCAGATTAAGCATGATGATCTTTTACATTTATATATGGGCTATCACAAATTCGACCGCAACTTTCGAATCATTATAGAGAAAAAATACATTGAGCTACAAAACAGGGTACTTCAAAACATAAGCTCGACGGCTGAAGAACGATACGAATTTTTCCTAAAGCAATATCCCAACCTTTCTAACCGCCTGCCCAATACACAAATCGCCTCTTACCTGGGCATTACTCCTGAATTTTTAAGCACAATCCGCAAAAACCTTGCTTATAAAAGCTGACCCTTAAACTATCTTAAGGGTATTTCTTAAAGTTGTTTATTGGTTAAACAGGCCCTGAATGGTCACCTTTGTCCTGTTTTAACTGATAGTCCAATTATAACAATATATTCAAACATGGCAATCGAAAATAAAGCTGTTATGCATCGTTTTGTAGAGTTCATCAATTCCGCCAGTGAAGTAATGGCTGAAGAACTAATTTCCGCTGATGCCGTATTTTACGCACCGGGACGACCTAACCCTATGCGCGGGCCCGCAGGCTACTTAGAAATTGTAAATATGATGCGTTCGGGCTTCCCGGATATTCAATGGACACTGGACGGCATGATAGCCGAAAACGACCAAGTGGCGGCTCGTTATACAATGCGCGGAACACATCAGGGCACTTTTTTTGGTGCACCTGCCACCGGCAAATTAATTGAAGTAGGAGCTATCAATTTCTACCGTTTTTCGGGCAGCCAGATAATTGAAGAATTCGGCCAGCCCGATCTTCTCGGCTTACTGCAGCAAATTGGTGCAGTTTCTTGAATCTCCCGCTAGGTTAGCGTAGCGTAACTCGTGGGTAAAACTGGAGAAGCCTTTGGACGCAGTCCATCTGAAAGCTGAAACCATGTTTAGCCACGAGTTGGAACCTCGCGGCAGTCGGGAGGCAATTGGGGAATGACCTTTATTCCAATTTTGATTTCAGCAGGTTGATATCATCCCAAACAATCCAATGGGGGTTTAAAAAACTGCCGCCATATTGCAGGTAAAATTGTTGATATGGGTTTTCCGGGGTGATACCCACGCACAAACTTTTGGCATTATGGTTCATAATCCAACTTGTGGCCTTTTTTAAAAGTGCTGTACCAATCCCACCGCGTTGATGTTCTTTCAATACATAAAACGATTGAATTTCAGCATCCTTATCATAACGGCTTGTAAGGTGTACTGCCAAATAGCCTATCATTTTATCCTGGTCAATAACCTTAAATACAATCCTTTGCGGCATGGCGCTGGCAGGTGATTGTTTTGCAAACCAGGTTTTCCAACGGTAAGCCCTTGTTTCAAAGTCGATATCGTGCGACTCCATCAATTCGGGAAACGATTGTAACTTACTTTCAATCTCCACGTGGGTTATCGCTTCAATATCTGCCGCCGTAGCCAACTGAATTTCCATAACTGTTGCGTTTATTGGCACATTTGCCAAATTTTCACCGCCTCCACCGCTTCCTTCACATCGTGCACCCGCAAAATATTAGCACCTTTATTTAGGGCGATGGTATTTAACACAGTAGTGCCGTTAAGCGCATCAGCGGCGGTACCACCCAACAGGCCATACACCATTTTTTTGCGGGAGATCCCTGCCAGCAAAGGCAGTTCCAAAACATCAAAATTCTGCATACGCTTCATCAGCTCATAATTGTGTTCCTGCTTTTTAGCAAAACCAAAGCCAGGGTCGATGATTACGTCATGTACACCCAGTTGCTTTAGCTGCTGATACTTACTTACAAAATATTCCAATACCTCGTTAAAAACATCGTCGTACTGCGCCTGTTTCACCATGGTTTGGGGCGTGCCCTTCATGTGCATTAAAATATAAGGAACCTGCAGGCGGGCTACGGTGGCAAACATATCTGCATCCAACGTTCCGCCCGATATATCGTTAATGATATGCGCCCCTGCTTTAATCGCAGCTTCAGCAACTTTTGAGCGGAAAGTATCTACCGATAAAACTGCATCGGGAAAGGCGGCTACAATAGCCTCTATAACAGGCAATAGCCTATCTGTTTCTTCGGCAACAGCAATATCTGATGCACCAGGGCGCGACGAATATGCCCCAACATCTAAAAACGTAGCGCCATCGGCCAGCATCTTTTCGGCCTGCTGCAAAGCTTCGTCAACAGATGGTTTGCGACTTGTTGCATAAAAAGAATCGGGCGTAATGTTGATAATGCCCATTACCTTCGGCGTAGCCAGGTTTATAAGTTTCCCACGTGCATTCAGGGTTATCTTTTTACGAAAAAATGTATCTTTAGCCACTTTGTTTGTTGTAATATTGAAGGGATTTAATGTGGTAAAGTTAGTTAACTTTATAGCTGTAGCATAGCCCCGACATTACAACAGTCCAACTTTAAAACATTTCGACCATTGGCTAACACATCAGCAGAATACGACGCGGTAATAAACAATTGTAAGGGCCTTTTCATGAAAAAGACCCGCGACTATGGTACCGCCTGGCGCATCCTTCGTCCGCAATCCATTACCGACCAGATTTTTATCAAAGCACAACGCATCCGCACCCTCGAAGAAAAAAAAATCTCGAAAGTGGGCGACGATATCACCGGCGAATACATTGGCATTGTAAACTATTGTGTAATAGCCATGATGCAGCTGGATAGCTCGCCCGAAACGCCACAGGAACTGGCTGTTGATCATGTAGAACGCATGTTTGACGAAAAGGTGCTGGAAACCAAAGAACTCATGTTTGCAAAAAACCACGATTACGGCGAGGCCTGGCGCGATATGCGCATCAGTTCCTTAACAGATCTGATACTGATGAAATTACTGCGTGTAAAACAAATTGAAGATAACCAGGGCCTTACCGAAGCATCTGAAGGCGTAAAAGCCAACTACCAGGATATGCTCAACTACTCGGTATTTGCCCTTATAAAACTTGGACTGAAATGAGAAATGCCCTGCTTTGGTTTTGCAGAATAGCCGTTGGCCTGCTGTTTATATTTTCGGGGCTGATAAAAGCCAATGATCCGCTGGGCTTTTCCTATAAACTTGTGGAGTATTTCGAGGTGTTCCATATCACCTTCCTGAACAACCTGTCGTTAACCATAGCTATTTTGCTTTGCGCGCTGGAGATGATCCTCGGTTTCGCCTTGCTTATTGGCGTTCGCCCGGTAAAGGTGGCCTGGGGTTTATTGCTGCTCATTATCTTTTTCGGCTTTTTAACTTTTTACTCAGCCTTTTTTAAAGTGGTGCAAACCTGCGGTTGCTTTGGCGATGCTATTCCGCTTACCCCATGGCAATCGTTTAGCAAGGATATGGTTTTGCTGGTTTTGGTTGCAGTAATATTTGTAAACCGTACTAAAATAAAACCCTTGTTCAGCGCCAAAGCCGGCGATAAATGGCTCATAGGCGCGGCACTGGTATCGGTAGGTTTTGGGTTGTATACCTATAACTTTTTACCGGTGATAGACTTTTTGCCCTATAAAATTGGCGCCAATATCCCGGCCGAAATGGATACCCCGCCCAATGCGCCCAAGGATGTTTTCGTGCTTACCTATCACCTTAAAAATAAAAAAACAAAGGAAACCAAGGTAATGACCGATAAGGAATACCTGAGCTCGGGCATATGGAAAGATGCCAATTGGGAAACCGACGGCGACCCCGAAAACCGCCTGGTAAAAAAAGGCTACGAACCGCCAATCCGCGACTTATCCATCCAGGATGCCCAACGCAATGATTTTACCAAAGAGTTACTGGCAAGTCCTTTCTACAGCATCATCATCGTAGCTTATGATCTGGATAAAACCGACGAAGATGCGATAAACAAACTGAATGCTCTTGCTATAAACGCTACTCAAAACTTTAATATCCGCACCATGCTGTTTACCGCAAATTCGCCGCAAAGCGCGCAGGCGTTCGTAAAAAAGCACCGGATGATCAGCGAGGTTTTTTATGCCGACGGAGTACCGCTTAAAACCATGATCCGCTCCAACCTGGGCGTAATCCTGCTGAAGAATGGTGTAGTGGTTAATAAATGGCATTATCATTCGGTGCCAAAGTATGACGACCTGGCAAAAACCTATTTTCAAAAACAATAAACATGATCAGCTACCTCATCCGCAAATTATTTTACGGGCTGGCCGTAATGCTTGGGGTGGTGCTGGTGGTTTTCTTTTTGTTTAATATTTTACCGGTCGATCCCGCCCGCATGACGCAGGGGCAGCGGGCCGACGTACAATCCTTACAAGCCGTACGTAAGGAATTTGGGTTAGATAAGCCAAAGCCTGTACAATTCCTTTATTACATCAATGATATTTCGCCGGTTGGTATCCACCTGAATACTCCGGATGAGCAGCAGCGGTACCATTACGTAAAGCTATTTTCGGTTAGCAATACCAAAGTGCTCGGGCTAAAATGGCCTTACCTGCGCCGCTCCTACCAAACCCGTAAGGATGTAGCCAGTTTGCTGTTAGAGGTTATTCCTAATACCATGGTATTGGCTACTACAGCCATGATCTTCGCTATTGTTATTGGCGTATTTTTAGGCGTGCTAAGCGCAGTGAACAAAGATACCTGGATTGATAAGCTGGCCATTGGTTTTTCTACACTGGGCATTTCGGCACCGGCCTTTTTTGCCGGCATTATTATCGCCTGGATCTTTGGCTTTGAATTAAGCAAATATACCGGCCTTAACATGTCGGGCAGTTTATTTAGTTACGATCCTTTCCGGGGCGAAGTGATGACGTTAAAAAACTTGATACTCCCCATGATCACTTTGGGCTTGCGTCCGCTGGCTATTATTGTGCAGCTCACCCGCAACGCCATGCTGGATGTTTTGGGGCAAGATTATGTCCGTACCGCCAAGGCCAAGGGGCTAAGCAACAACACCATCATCTATCGGCACGCGTTAAAAAACGCGCTTAACCCTGTAATAACAGCCATTGCCAACTGGTTTGCTTCGCTGCTGGCTGGATCGTTTTTTGTAGAATATATTTTTGGCTATAACGGATTGGGCAAAGCCACGGTTGACGCCCTGGAAATGTCGGATTTTCCGGTGGTAATGGGTTCAATCCTCTTTATTGCCTTTATATTTGTAGTGATTAGTATCCTGGTAGATATTATTTACGTTTGGATAGATCCGCGGGTAAAGTTAAGCTGAGGTATAGCAAGGACTTTTTTAGAAAGAAAGATTCCAGACAAATGAGCAAGAACATTTTTACATACACATCTGCACATTTGAAATCTGCACATCGCACATCTATTTTTTAGGAGAAAAAATGTTATGAAATACTTTTTAGTCGGGTTTATGGGTTGTGGCAAAACTACCTGGGGGCGTAAGCTGGCTGCCAAATTAGGCTACGAATTTATTGACCTTGACCATACGCTGGAAGCCAACGTGGGCATGAGCATAGCCGAATATTTTTCAAGTTTTGGCGAGGACGCCTTTCGCCAGATGGAATCAGATATGCTGAAGCAAACCGAATATCCCGAAAACGTAGTGGTATCAACCGGCGGCGGCCTGCCCTGCTTTTTTGATAATATGGATTGGATGAATGCCAATGGCAAAACCCTGTACGTAAAACTATCGCCCAAAACGCTGGCCGACAGGCTGGAAAACAGCAAAACCATACGCCCGGTGCTGCAAGGCAAAAAAGGTGACGACCTGGTCGATTTTATTACCGGCAAACTGGCCGAACGTGAAAGCTTTTATTTAAGGGCACATTACCATGTAGAAGGGATTGACATGACGGTTGAGAAGCTGGAAGGTGCTTTGGGTTTAGGCGAAGTGGTGTAGATGGAAGTTGAAACGTTGAAGAGGTCTTAATAAAAGATATTTGTGATTTCGAATAATAAAATACACAAATTGTGAAGGGCAAATGGCATGAAAATAAAAGAATGTCATCCTGACGAAGGAAGGATCTGTCCGCTATGCCTCGCCGAAATACATGGCCAGCAGAAAAGTTCCCAGATGCTTCGTACCTCAGCATGACAAACTTTAGAGGACGTTATTTTGCCACCAAAATTTGTGGTTTTTACTAATCGAAATAAGAACAGTATTAGGATTTCATCAAGTAATAAATTCACCACCATGGAAAACCGTATCCAGGTAAAACACCTTTTTGAACCATTAGACGATAAGCTGATGGAATTGCTGGAATCCCTAAGCCCGGCCGACTGGGATAAACAAACCGTTGCCAAAGCATGGAAAGTTAAAGATGTGGTTTCTCATTTATTAGAGGGAAATTTGCGCACCTTATCTATGCAAAAAGAAGGTTACTACGGCGAGCTGCCCCCGGCTATCAATTCGTACCAGGACCTGGTGAACTGGCTCAACTTATTAAATGCCGAGTGGATTAAGGCCTCAAAACGCATCAGCCCCAATATGCTGATCGTGCTACATAAAGCAACAAACCAGTTAACCAACCAATATTATCAATCATTAAACCCCGATGCCCCTGCGGTATTCGCCGTTGATTGGGCTGGCGAATCCGAAAGCCTTAACTGGATGCACCTTGCCCGCGAGTACACCGAAAAATGGCACCACCAGCAACAAATAAGGGAAGCAACCGGCCGGGATGGCATCATGACGAGGGAGTTTTTTTATCCTTTTATCGATACATTTTTCAGGGCTTTGCCACATACCTTTAAAAATACCGGCGCTGCTGTTAATACGCTGATAAAAATTACAATTACTTCGGGTATTGGCGGCAATTGGTACCTGCAAAAGGCAAAGGATGGCTGGCAGCTATCTAAAGAAACCGATGCCGCCAATTTTACGGCTACCGTAAAAATACCGCCGGATATTGCCTGGAAATTGTTTTCAAAAAGCATCCGCCCGGATGATGTTAAAAGCCGGATTGAAGTTACCGGTAACGCTACACTTGCCGGGCAGGTGCTAAATATGGTTTCGGTGATAGCTTAGCGAAAAGTCCAAAGTCTTGAGTCACAAGTCTTAAGTCAAGACATTTCGACTCAGAACTTAAGACTATAATTACGCCTCGTCCTTAGTATTGCGCACCAGGCTGATACCGGTAAAGAAAAATAAAATAGCTATTATGGCTACTACAATTAGTGTGGTAACCTGGCTACTATGGTTTATAACACCAATGCCTGCATAAATTAAGCCTATAATACCGAGTACGGTAAGTATGGCTCCGAAAGTACGTTTTAAGTTCATGATAGTGTGTGCTGTTTTAATAAGCTTTTTTATAAAAACAAATAGCACACCAATAATTTACCTATATTTATTTAATTAATAATAAACCCCTTATGACAGGTCAAATCATCACATTAGTTATTGTATTTATTATTTTGGTAGTTATACTATCATCCTTTGTGTCTGTAAAACAGGGCACTATAGTGGTAATTACCATATTTGGCAAATACCGGCGCATACTTACGCCTGGGCTTAATTTTAAGCTGCCTTTTATTGAAAACATTTACTCTAAAATTTCTATCCAAAACCGCTCCGTCGAGCTGGAGTTCCAGGCGGTAACTTTTGACCAGGCCAACGTTTACTTTAAGGCAATGCTACTGTATTCGGTATTGGACCAGCAGGAAGAAACCATCAAAAACGTGGCTTTTAAATTTGTTGACGAACGAAACCTGATGCAGGCGCTTATCCGCACGGTCGAAGGCTCTATCCGCGCTTTTGTGGCTACCAAACGCCAGAGCGAGGTGCTTATATTGCGCCGCGATATCGTGGAACATGTAAAAGAGCAACTGGATGTAATACTGGAAGGCTGGGGCTACCACCTGCAGGATTTACAGCTGAACGACATCACTTTTGATGATGTGATCATGAAATCTATGAGCCAGGTTGTGGCATCAAACAACCTGAAAGCCGCTGCCGAAAACGAAGGACAGGCCCTGCTGATCACCAAAACCAAAGCTGCGGAAGCCGAAGGTAACGCCATTAAAATTTCGGCGCAGGCCGAGCGTGAAGCAGCGCAGCTGCGTGGCCAGGGTATAGCACTGTTCCGCGAGGAAGTTGCCCGCGGTATGACAGTTGCTGCCAAAGAAATGGCCGGCGCCAATATGGATACATCGGTGATATTGTTTACCATGTGGACAGAATCTATCAAGCACTTCTCGGAAAACTCCAAAGGGAACGTAATTTTCCTGGATGGATCAACCGATGCCATGCAGCATACATTAAAAGAAATGATGGCCTTAAACCTTTTACATACCGACGACGTCAAAAAGTGAAAGTTTTAACACCTGCACTTAATGAAAGTACGATTAGTGAAGTTGATTGGCGCCGCCGCCATATGTTTAATTACGATAAGCGCAAATGCGCAACAATACCAGCGCTATCATCCGCTAACTGTTAATGATTTTTTGGGCACCCCACGGCCAAATGCCCGTGGGGTTGTTGCATACACCAACTGTACCATCGATTTTAAATACGAGGCCAGTAACCGCAGCGGGTCCTATATCCTTACTGCAACCGTAAACCTGCTACTCAACAACTACAAATCATGGCTCGACAGAAGCCGCATCACCTCGCAGGAAATGCTGTCCGAAATACTAAAACACGAACAAGGCCATTACCTGATTGCCTACCTGGAGCAGCAGGAGATATTAAGGCAGATAAGCAAAACCCGTTTCGGTCACAACTACCGCAATGAAGCTATGGCGCTTTTTAACCGGATAGACGCCAAATACAAACAACTCAACTCCAATTACGACGAAGATACCGAACACATGACCAACCGCCAGCAACAGCACAGCTGGGATTTATATTTCCAAAAACGACTGGAATATGAACCATCTGAAGAGTGAGTGGTCAGTGGAGAATAGTGAGTGGTAGTGAGAGTTGGGCCGTGGTCAAATAAGACAATAACAAATACGACTTAAAACTTGCAACTCTCCACTCAACTGACTACTCACCACTCACTACTCACCGCTGGATTTACTCAACAAATTCACAAACAAACGATACGCCCCCGGCACACCGGCGGGCAGTTCTCTGAAGAAAGCCAGTGAGGTATAAACAAACCTTCCCTTACCATAATCGCCAACAATGAGCGATCCGTTAAGGGGCGATTCTCCTTTATCGCTCATCTGGAAAATGGCTTTGTATTTGGGGTCGATGTCGCTTACAAAGTATAGGCCGCGCTCCTGTACCCAGTCTTTAAAATCGTCCTGGGTAATTTTGTTGGGGTAGTTGAGCACCGGGTTTGGCTGGTCTAAAACAGATATTACCGCTTCTTCATCAGTAACGCGCCTGTTTACTACGGTAAAGGGATACGGGCCAATTTGTTTAGTAACCAGGCCAGTGTTGTTATTGTATTGCACCACCAGGTTGCCGCCATTTTTCACGTACTCCATCAGCTTAGGCTGTTCAAAAGCAAGGCGCTCGTTTACGTTGTAGGCACGTACCCCGGTTATGATGGCATCGTAAGTTGATAAATCGCCGTTCATAATCTCGTTTTCAGATAGCATGTGCACATCATAACCAACCTGGCGCAGGGCTTCGGGCATTAAGTCGCCGGCACCGGCAATATAGCCTATTTTTTTGCCCGCGGTTTTCAGATCCAGGTTTACCAGTTTAGCTTCGGCCGCGGGGAATAGGGTAATAGCAGGCACATGATCGTACCTTATCTTGCGTAATGCCAGTGAATACGGTTTACCATTTGCCATAACAATTACCTGCAAATCAGCAGTCTTTGGCTTGTTATCAGCCGGGGCTACCGTAAACGATACGGTCCACTCATCATTTTTTCCTTTATCGTTGAAGTCAATTTTTTCTGGGCTTATCTTCCAGCCATCTATAGGTTTTATGCTGACGTTACCGCTGGCGGCAGTAAAGCTTTTCAGTTTAACCTGGATGGTTTGCGGTTTCTGGCTGTTAAAAATGTAATCTTTCCCGTCGATATTAGCGGTAACCGGCGGTGTAATTTCCAATGGCTGATAAACTTCCCCACGTACCGGGTCAACGTATTTGTAAACCAAACGGCGCTCAAAATTCACCGGCTTTCCTTCAATAATAAACTGAAAACTGACTTTAAGCAGATCGGGATTTTCGGGGTTGCCTGCCATGGTATCATCCGGGATGTTATATGTGCCTATTTTGTGCGGCGTTGCCAACCAGTAAGGCTGTGTTAGGTTATCGGCCACCGTAGTACTTTCAAAGCTTTGCTGCTGGTTGGCCTGGATCACTTTCGAAGCGAGGTCAACTACATCATTACCAACGCTTATTTTGTTAATCTTCACCTTATCGTTATACCTGTTTACCACTGCCGACCGGATCTGGATTTTATCCCCAATCGCATAAGTGGCTTCGGCGGCGTAAGCTTCAAACCATAGGCCCGAGCAGGCAGCAATTAAATCACTCAATTCTTTTGTTTTCTGCGTGCGCCAGTACACATCCGATATTTTTTCTACCCGACTCAGTAATACCACCAAAGGCGCTACCGATTTTTCAGGTGCCTCAGCATCAAAATTCCGCTTGATCACTTTTACCGATTCGCCAATATCCGCACCATCTTTAACACGTTTCCAGCCGGTTTCTACGCCATCCATCAGGTCGGTTTGCGGCGCATCGCCCAAAATAGTTTTAAAATACTCAAACGACTCGCCCCTTTGTTTAGCCGAGCCGAAGCCCTGCGTTTTATGGTTACTGCGGCTTTCGGCGGCTATTTCACCATAGCTTTTACCAAGTGTTGTATTGTATACCCCAACATCTATTTTAAACTGGTCGGCCGCGATGGTATTGGTATTGCCAAAGTTAAAGGTGTTCCACATCAGGCGTTTGGCCTGCCATGGCTTTACAAATTTTAATTGTTCCGGATAGCGGCCTGGGTCGGCAGCTGCGCTAAAAGCCTCTTGCGCCAATATGGCCGACGAAGTATGATGCCCGTGGCCACCCTCGCCTGTAGTAGGGAAACGGCAGATGATCACATCAGGCCTAAACTTGCGGATAACCCATACTACATCGCCCAAAACTTTTTCCTTATCCCATATCTTCAATGTTTCATCAGGCCCTTTCGAAAAGCCAAAATCGTTGGCCCTCGTAAAAAACTGCTCAGCACCATCTACCCTGCGGGCGGCCAGCAACTCCTGGGTACGGATGAGCCCCAACAGTTCACTTTGTTCGTTGCCTATTAAGTTTTGCCCTCCATCGCCGCGGGTAACCGACAGGTAGCCCGTGCGGTAGTGTTTTTCCTGCGCCAGGTAGGCCAGCAGGCGGGTATTTTCATCATCGGGATGAGCGGCCACATACAATACGCTGCCCAGGGTGTTTAGCTTTTTAAGATTTTGCTGAATAGTCCCCATATCCGTAGGCGGCGAAGTTTGGGCGGTTACACAGGTATAAAGGAATAATAAGGTTATAACGAGGGAGGTACGCTTCATGAAAACAAATATATTGAAAGATACCTATTTGCAATTTTTGTATCAAGAATATAACATTAGGCCGACTTTTTGCATGCAGCCAAAAGGCGGGCCCTTGTTACTATCTTATCGCCGGCAAGCCCTCAACCGCCTTTAGCAATCCATCTTCGCTTGTGGCGTTTACATTTACCAGGTAAAATGGCTTACTGCCTTTGGCTGCTTCCCATCGCCATTTAAACTGGTTTATGGTTTTCAGGCTGCCATTGTCAAACCACCAGGCCGAGTAAATTTTATCCGCGCCTTTGGTAAGGATACCCGAATATACCTCGCGCCCGGCTATGGTTTGCTTCCGGATACTGGTAAAATTATAACCGCTGCCTTGCCAACATACCATGGGACTATGTTCGGGGGCGTAAAAAGGTGTAGGTTTCAGGTACACCAGTTGTCCGGGTTTGTCAAACTGGATAATGCCACTTTGCAACAGTTCCTTTTTGTAGCCATTAAGCATAATGCCGTCTATGCCTTTTTTATTCAGCACATCCATACTTTTTAAGTTGAACGTTATGAATACGAGCATCGCCGCTAATAATAAGTGAATGACAGGAAATCTCACCTCATTACGTTCCAGCCGGATAATTTGGTTTTGACGCGGATGCTTCCCTACTTTAGCCGACTTTCTCTGATAAAGTATCCCCAGCCACATCAGGGGGATTATCACATAAACCAACAGACAAACAACTCCGGTCATATCATGAAAAATATTGCCAGCCGGTATTTTAAACAATACCAGCAGCAAAATGCGGCACAGGTTGCATGCTACATTCAGCGCAAACGTAAGCACCAATAATAACACTATCTTGATAAAACTAAGCTGCTTAGCCGTTTGACGCTGGCAATAACCGATTACAAACAGGCATATTATAAGCGACATGCTCAGCATATGCAAACCCACGCATGCCTGGTCGACAGAGAATTCGGCGCCATTAAGCTCAATAATATTGCCCGATGCATGTGCTGCCAACCCACCGATGCTTAAAATGCTAACTACTACTTCGCTCAACCAAATCCTGATAGGAAAACTGATGGCATTACTGAGATACACAAACAATGGCGAAACAAGGAGCAACAGGAAAAACAAAGCAGGGCCTACCTTTCCCTTAAAGTTTTCAAAAAATAACAGTGACGAAAACAACAGCGCGACAAACAAAGTGGTTTTAACGGGGAAAAACAAAGCCGTAACACCAAATATCAACGCAGGCAAAAGGCACCTTACCGAATATTCGCCATGCTTAACCCGGCATATGTAAGGTGCCAGCGCCAGTCCCATTAACAAATCAGCATTCCACAAAAAATAAACAGAAAGCAGTTTTATAGCGATGATGATATAGACCAGGCAGCAGCCGTTTATCAGCCACCGGCTGCTGCCTAATTGCTGCCAGGCAAGGGGTAGCTTAAATATCCTGCTTAGCATATTTTGCCCTGTACACTAAAAAGTTAATCACAGCCAATGCTATCAACACCAATAACCATTCACCAGGTTCGGGTACCGCGCCTGAGGAATTCATAGAGGCATTTTTAAGGCTATCCTTATTTTCATCGATTCCGAAACGCTCGTAATCGGCCTGTGTTTCCAGCACAATGAGGCTGGATACCGGCGAAGCGATGTAGGCCTGTTCAGCCTCTTTAATGATATCCGGCTGTACATAGCTTTTATCAAAATAATGCGGGCCTACCTTTTTCATGATATCATTATAAGCAAACAAGCGTAATAAATGATCGGGCGCTGTTCCTTTTACAGTATCAGCAGTCTGGCTGATAATAATGCCCGATTGATCCAATACCACATGCCGGGCATCTTCCTGCGACTGAATAAATTGATGCCGGTTAAGTTTATCCGATAACACAGGCAGCCCGCCGCTATCATAAATAAACACCCTCATTTCTTTTAAAGCTTTTAAGTAAGGCGTAAGGCCGGTGCCGATATTGAACGTTCGGACCGGCCTCGCGGTCGCCAGGTAATTGGTAAGCCGCCGCTGAAACTCCGAATCGTCCAAATCGCCCAGGTTGGGTGAAACATCAGGACATTTGGTTACCAGCAATGCCTTGTCAGCATCTTTAATCTCGTTGATGGGGAACAGGCTAAAGTTTAATTTCTGTGTCCTGGCAAACACATCTGCCTTGTTTTCTGCCGTCAGTTTGTTCAGTTCGCCATCGTAGTAATACACCTTTTTTGTTTTGATCACCTGCCACAGGCTATCAAATTCAGCTATGTTCCAGGAACTATTCAAATCAAGGTACACAACGTCCGGATCGAAATCGGCATACTGTGGCCTGTAATTTTCAAGCTTATAGCCGACCCCTGCAAAGGCAAAGGGTGCATTGGCAAGTGGCGGCGCGGTAAAGGTAATTTCGTCATCGACTTTGTAATTTCGGTCGGCGGTAAAAATGCCTTCGCTCAATTCGTCAAAACCAGGCAGGCTAAAGCCTGGAGGCTTTTTTGAAAAGGCTATCTGTATTGTTTCGCCGGCATCAGCGGCCGGTGGGCCGTCAAAATAGATAGGTTCGTAAACCAGCCGACTCTCCTGCAGCCTGAGCGGACTGGTAACGCCTATCCTAAACTTCCGGGCCTCGGTTGTGGTAACCGGGAAAACACGCACACTTACGGTATTTCCTTCCTGCCAATGAATAACCGATGGATCATGCCGCTCAACGCCCACTACCGTTTTATAGGCAGAATCGGCCTTTGCCTTGGTTGTTAACCGTGATTTTGCCTCCTTACCATCTATCCATAATGATAATGAACTCACAACCGAACCCTCGGGCAGGTGAAAGGTATAAATAGCCTCCTGTACACCCCAGCCATTATGAGGCTCATTGCTTTTTATAAACAACGTTTTTTCCGTATAGACCAGCCGGTATTCGGGGAATATTTTAACGTTGGTAACTACCGAGGTAGTTTTCAGCTTATCGCCGCTCCACAACCTGTCCTGTGCTTTGTGCCGGGCATCATACATGGCTTCTAATATTTTAATGCGTTCATGTTCATCCAAATTGGTTTGTTCGCAAAACAAGCTGGCCAATAACACAAGCGGATCATGCTTTAACGGTTCATCGAATGATGCTGTATGAAAATTGGTGCTCCATAACCAGTTCTCCTGCAGGTTTGCAGTTTTATAAACCAGGTCAGCTTTAATTATGCGCTCTGCTATGCTGTTTTTAGGGATATTTTGGCTGATGACTACCCACGATGGCAATTTGCCTTCCACCAGGGTATTGTGGTTAACGGCCACGCTAACCTGTTTGTTGATGTGGTACCATTGCCGCATAAACAGGGCACAAACTAAAACCGGAACAAGCACACCGGCGGCAAGCGCTATTTTCAACGACCGGCTGCCCGCCACATTCCGCTTAATTACTATAAAAGTGACGATAGCCAACGCTGCCGGCGCAAAAACATGCAACGAGATGCCGATGGCTATAGCGGCAATGAGACCTATAATGTACATAGAGGTGAGGTAAAGGCTGTAATAAGCAAACAACAGAAAAGCCACCCCCAATAAAAACATCACTATGTGTTTTGCTATATTATTTAGCTGTTCTATAAACACAGCCAACATTAAGGCTGTACATGACAGGCAAATAACCACGCAAAGCCACGGCACCGAAATATCAAACACGTTCATACTGCGGTTTAACGCAAAGGCGCTGATAAACCACAGTATAAAAAGCAGCACCCAATAGGTCAGCCGCTTTGGCCGTTCAAGCACTACGACAAAAAAATAGGTGACAGAGAATATATAGTTGATAAAAAACGCACCAAAAGCGCTGCCATCGCTTAATTGAAACAGACTTGTTTCGGTGATACCAAACAAGGCGGCCGATGCCAGTATTAGCACCAGCCCGGTTTTAACCACCCTGTCTTCAGATAAAATTGTTTTAAGGATTTTCATATTTTATATTTAAAAGAACTTTGTATTACAAAGTATGTGGACAAAAAAAATTACAGCTTTTGCTGTTTTATTAAATTTTCGAGGGCAAGCAGGTGTAAACGGAATGCTGCGCGGCCTTTTTCGGATGCCAGGTATTTGGTATTGGGTTTGCGGCCGATGAAGCTTTTTTGTACCAGAATGTATTCTTCCTTTTCCAGCGCTTTCAGGTGCGATGCCAGGTTGCCGTCGGTAAGGTTGAGCAGTTCTTTAAGGGCATTAAAATCATAGCTTTCATTGGCAACCAGCACGCTCATGATTTGCAGGCGAATCCGGTTTTCAAAGGCTTTATCAAATTGTTCTAACGAGATCTTCACTTATCGTATTTAAAATGCATTACTGTACCGTAAATAATGTGGAGTAAACCAAAACCCACCGTCCAGAAAATTAAACCGTAGCCAGGCATCAATGCACACAGCAAACCTAATAAAATCTCCAATATCCCCAAGCCTTTTACACCAGAATACGTGTAATGACTGCCGGCTACCAACGCCAAACCGTAAAAAACAAGTGTAGTGGGAGCAACAATGCCGTAATAACCACGATATATTAAAATAAAAGTGAACAACCCACCGGCAACCAAAGGGATGGCCATATGAATGAGCAGCCGCTTGCTCCCGGTATTCCAAAAGGGCTGCCCGTTCTTATTTGCTTTACGGATAGAAAGCCAAATGCCTGTGCCGATAGAGAGGATCAATACTGAAAGGGCTATAAAAAAGAGTTTGGCAATAACAAGATATTCATCTACATAGTGGTCGCGGTCAAGCACTGCCCACTCCTCTTTAAGCACCATGCGCCCAAGCGCCGCCCCTATGATAGCATAAATACCCGCCATTACGCCCGACAGGCCGCTCAGGGAAATAAATTTGGCCGACCGCTCCATCAGGTCGCGGATGGAGCTTAATTCTGCATGAATGTCTTGATCTTTCATTAAAAGCACTTTGTTTTTCAAAGCTACGTATTAATTTTAGAAATGCAAGGGGTGGGGAGAAAAAAATCAATAAATCCCGTGTTTGCTTTCATATTGATGACAAATTCAATTTAAATATATTTGATCTGTTAAATAATAGCCGTCACAGGCCAATTTTTCGGATTATTAAATCTGTATTTATGAAAAAAACATTTCTATTTATCCTCACGTGGATTATAATATCAGTGCCTGCCTTTAAGGCTATTGCCGCCGAAGGCGTTATATCAACCGGTAGCCAGCCACAAATCAGCGCAGATAATAAAGGCGTTATCCGGGTGGTATTTGGCGGTAAGGATAGTATTTTTTGTGCTACGTCAACTAACCAGGGCGCGTCGTTTTCAAAACCAGTGCTGGTGGGTCATGTGGCAAATATGCATTTAGGTATGTCGAGAGGCCCGCAGCTGGCCAGTTCGGCCAACTACTCGGTCATAACCGCTATGGACAAATCGGGCAATATCCATTGGTTCAGGTTAAGCCACGCCTCATCAAAGTGGAAACAGATGGGGGTTGTAAACGATATTACCCGCTCGGCACCCGAAGGGTTGATGGGAATAGCGGCCGACAAAAAAGACAATTTTTACGCTGTTTGGCTGGATACCCGGATAGGGCAGCACAACCAGGTTTACTTTTCAAAACTAATGGCCAAAAGCGCCGCATGGTCAAAAAACATATTAGCTTACCAATCGCCGGATGGGCATGTATGCGAATGCTGTAAACCCAATATAGCCGTCAATGACAATGGAGTTGCCATTATGTTCAGAAACTGGCTTAAGGGCTCGAGGGACCTTTATGTAACCCGCTCGGCAGATGGTGGTAAAATATTTCAACCTGCACAAAAATTAGGTGCCGGCACATGGCCGCTTAACGGCTGCCCGATGGATGGTGGCGGTGTTGTCATTGATGGCGCAGATAAAATCCATACTGCCTGGCAACGACAGGGCGATATTTTTTACGTGCAGCCGGGCGGTTCAGAAACGCTTATAGGCAAAGGACGAAACTGCACCATTACCGCGGCCGGCACCGAAACCATAATTTCATTCCAGGACAACGATATGTTAAAGGTTGTATCCGTAGCCGATAAAAACGCCATTATGGTAGGCAAAGGGGCTTTCTTAAAGTCTATCTTGCTGGGCGGGAATAAAATGCTTTGCGTATGGGAGCAGGATAACACGATTAAATTTAAAAAGATTTAACCACCCGGCCTTGTCAAACGGGCTTTAATTATTGGTTACCTCGGGAGTAACCAACGGGGCCAGGCTGTATGATTTACGCGATGAGCGCAAAAACCTGCGTAGGTTGGTTTTAATGGTAGTAATAAACTCGTAATCGGTAGCAGTTTTTACCAGGAAGTAACCGGGACGATAGCGTTGCATAAAATCGGTGAGCTGCTGGTCTTTAAGTCGGGTTATCCGGGCTACAAACTCGCGGTTAAACCGGTAATCAATTTCGCGCTGATGGTAATCTTCCTCAATAGTGGTACGCAATTTAGCCGCATTACGGCCGCTGCGGCTAAAGGCATTATACAAGGCATCAATACCTATACCGGCACCCATACCGGGCGCAACCGATAGCAGGCCCTGGCTATATTCCGATCCATATATTTTTGTGTAATCGCGCTTGGTTGCTGCAAATTGCTTCTCGGGTGTAAGGAGTGTATCCCGAATGTAAACCTCTTTGAGCATTATCGACGAGCGCTTCATATAAACCGCTACCCCGTTGTTGTTTTGCACCTTAAGCGTATCGTTGTAATGATCGGGCTTGGTAAATACCAATACATCGCCCGGCTGGGCATCTATTGTAAATTCGCCTTTAAGGTTATTGTAAAAAGATTTCCCGGTGGTAGTATTAACAATATTTACCTTGGCAATACGGTCTTTACTGTCTTTATCAAACACAATACCCTCAACCTGCTTTTGCTGGGCAAAAAGCGGAATAGATAAGGTGCAGAAAAACAGGAACAACCATAATTTCATCGTGGCGCCAAAAATAAACGTTAGGCTTTAATTAGCCGTGGTTTTTAACAACAATTAACTTTTTAGGAGAGAGTCAAGAGTTAAGAATCAAGAGTTAAGACTTTGGCTGGTATATTTAGTCTTTCGTGATCCTGATGGCTTGTAAAAGTCCAGACTTACGAAGTTTTAAAAACTTCGTAAGTCTTCACCGGCTCCTAAACTGTCCCTTAGCATCGCCGGATTTTACAACCCCATGGGGATTTTTGCCTTATCTTGATTCTTGGCTCTTGATTCTTGACTCTCTCTTCACTTAACAACAACCAGCTTTTGCCCGATGTGTATATTATTGTCGGGTATGCTGTTTAACGCTTTTAGTTCATCAACTGTTATACCAAAACGTTTAGATATGTTGTATAGTGTATCGCCTTGTTTTACGGTGTATATCTTGTCGTCGGGTTTGGTTTTGGTTAGGGTATCGGTGCTGGGTTTGCCAATGCTGTCGTTAATTTGCGATAGTACACGGTCTTCGCGTTTTATTTTGGCTACTTCGCCTTCGGCGCGGTCATACTGGTCAAGGTTGTATTTTACAATCAGGTTTATCAACAAATCGGGGTATTTGGGGTTGGTTGCATACCCGGCCGCCTTGAGGCCTTTGGCCCAGCCTTCGTAGTCGTTTTTATCCAGCTCAAATAGCTTTGCATAGTTTTTCCGCTTTAAAAAAGTAGAGTGGTCGCGGAACGAGTCCTCGGGATTATCATATACCCTGAAGCAATCGTTAACCTGGTCGTCATCTTTGTAATAGCTTTTGCCCTTCCAATCAGAGGTGCATTTTATGCCAAAGTGGTTGTTGGCAAAGCGGGCCAGTTCGCTGTTGCCCGCGCCCGATTCAAACAGGCCCTGTGCCAGGGTAATGCTGGCAGGAATGCCGTACTGGTTCATTTCCTGTATGGCAATGGCTTTAAAGCGATCGATATAATCTAAGCTTGTCAGGGATTTGTACCCCGCCATACCCGCGCTGTTGGCTTTTTGGATACTACTGTTATTTCGGCGGACGTCGCGGTTAGAAATGGAATTTCTGCCCTTGCTTCTTGAGGAGGCCGCTTTGCGTGCTGAGCACGAGGTAAAAAAAACAACCGATATTAAAAATACAGTACTTATTTTTCGCATACAGATAAACCTTAATACAAGGCATTTATAAAAATGCCAAAATAAGATTTTATTGTTTAGCTTCTGCTAATTCTTTAGGTTGGGTTGCAGGGTTTTCGTCCAGGTCATTCAAATCGTATTTTTTGATGATGCCTAACACCTGTGCTGCCCATTTGCGGCTGCTGGCATAGCCGCTGCGTTGGATACCTTTTGCCCAACCGGTATAATCATAATGGCTGAGCGCATCGGCCAGGTGGCTGAATTGCTTACGTTCGGTCATGATGCGGGCAAAATCCTGGAATGAATCTAAAACCGAATCATATTTTTTATAGGCCGTACGTACTTTTTTGTTGTGTTTAATAAAAACTACACTGCCTCCGCCTTTTACTCCAAACTGATTATTAAGGTTTTGTGCTATGGTGCTGTTGCCACAGCCGGATTCGTGCATGGCTACACCTAAAACGATGCTTGCCGGGATGCCGGTTTCGTGCATAATACGAATGGCATCATCTTTGAACTTCTCGATATAAGATTGTGAAGTGTTTTTTTGTGCTGAAGCAGCAATTGTTGAAATCAACAGGGCGGTAATCAGTAAGATTTTCTTCATAATTTATTTTTTTCTGATAACCAGTAAGCCATCGCGTACAGGCAGGATCAGTTTTTCTACCCTGCTATCAACAGCTATGTGGTCATTTAGTTTGCGGATATTCTCGGTATCGGCATCTTTTTCGGGGCCATACACCTTTCCTTTCCACAAAACGTTATCAATTATTATTAATCCTCCGGATCTGACTTTGTCAAAAACCAATTGAAAGTAAGTAAAATTATTTTTTTTATCAGCATCAATAAACACCAAATCGAAAACATCAGCCTGTAAATCAGCAATAACGGCCTCTGCCTGCCCAAAATGCAGCTTTATTTTGTTTTCAACATTTGTTAGTTTAAAGTGTGAATTTATGATATCCTCCATTTCGCGGTTTACTTCGATGGTGTGGAGGATGCCACCTTCTACCAATCCTTCGGCCAGGCAAATGGCCGAGTAGCCGGTGAAGGTTCCTATTTCCAGGATGCATTTTGGGGCTACCATTTTGCTCAAAAAGCTCAGCAGCCTGCCCTGGTAATGGCCCGACAGCATGTGCGGGCGCAGCACCTTTAAGTGCGTTTCGCGGTTCAGTTGCTGCAAAGCTTCCGGCTCCGGATCGCAATGGTCATCTAAATATGCCTGGAGGGCGATAGGGAGAATATCCATGCCACAAAGATACGGATTTTAAACCTTATGTGGTCCCCTGACGCTGCTTGAATTGCCTTGGAGCTGCTGAGAAAAATCATAATATATTGTATAACAGAATGTTATGTGTAAATTCAAGTGAAGCAGCAAATTGTTTTTATGGCGAAATAATGGCAAAATCCATCCTTCTTGAACTGTATGCCAGCTAAAAAAAATCGAAAATTTACATCGTAAAACTGCATTTTCAGTCGTTTTATTTCAAAAAAATTCAGGTTTTATACAAGTTTTATCCAACTTTTATGCAGGCAGCGTATTGGCGACGAATTTTGCCCGACAAGCGCAGTGGATTAGTCCATCTTAAAAAAAATGGGAACAGACTTCGTCCTTATATCTCCCGCAAATCCGCGGCGCTCACCCAGCCTTCGTTCCCGTTGGCGAGTTTGATTTTTACCCAGGCCAAATTTTTATCCAGGATATTTACCTTGGTCCCTTCGTGCAATACAAAGGCGTTTTTGGCGGTGTTGGCCGGGGCATTTTTAACGTTTACTGATGAGTTGAAAATGATGCCGTCGTGATGCGCTTCAAAATAGGCGGCCTGCCTGCCGGATATGAATATGGTACCAATACCTAATAGCACCAAAATTAAGGCCGAATAAAACGAACCCTTTTTTACGCCCACAGAACCCGAAAAACGGTAAAGTATAAGCAGGCCCGATGCCGCCAGGAAAAGCAGCACACTGAACACGGCAAGGGTATTAGCCGAAAAGGCGAGAATAAACCCTGTCCACCATTTGGTGATGAAAAATTCGGGGACGGCCTCAATTTTATCGGTAGTTTTTGAGTTGGCAAACTGGATGTTGATGCGGATATCCTCATCGCCGGGCGATAGCCTGTGGGCTTTTTCGTAATATAATATGGCGGGCGCTATATCGCCATTTTTATAATAGGCATTGCCCAGGTTAAAATACAAAGTTGCCGATTGATAGCCACCATCTACCATTTTTTGATAGGTAGCCGCGGCTTCTTTATAATTTGCCTCTTGGTACAGGTTATTCCCTTTTTTAAACATGGCCAGGCCCGCGTCATCGCTAAAAGCCAGCAAGGGGGCGGCAGTAAGTAGCAACAGGTATATCAAGCGCTTTAGCATGTTATATTTTATCTTCAATGTTATTGATCATATTTTTTGCCTTCTCAAACACCTCCTGCTCGGATATCCCCGAAACGGGAGCAAAGCGGGCCATATCGCAAAGGTCTAATGTTTCCAGCAACTCATTAATTGTTGGCTCGTCAAGCTGGCGGGCCTTTAGTTGGGTAGCTATTTTTTCGCGGTTAAGGTCGGCGGCGGCAATGTTCAGCTTATCGCTTAAGTAGCCATACAGGCCTTTAAATACATTTTCGTAAAATACGGGCTTGTTATTTGCCGATAGCTGCGCTTTGGCGCTGGCCAGGTGTTTGGCGGCTATTTTACCGGCCTTGCGGCTTTTTACCTTCACCACATCGCTATTGTTCATCTCGTACACCTTACCAAAAACCAATGCGCCCACAAATAACAGCGGCCCCAGCAACAGCAGAAAATAATACAGGCCCGATCCATAAAAGCCTTCGTCATTTTTGCGGATATCGCTTCCATCGGTTTTTATATAGCGGATATCTTTATTTAACAGTTTAACGTCCTGTTTATCGGCGCCAATGGAAGTAACGTTATTTTCGGTCGCGCCTTTAGCTACATTAATAGTAAAACCTTTGGTTTGCTGGCTTACATATTTGCCTGCCGATAAATCATAATACGAAAACTTAATGGGGTCGATATTGAATTTGCCGCCATGGCGTGGTATCAACAGGTAAGTGTACACACGGGTACCCGACTCGCCGTTTTCGTTATCGGTTATGGTATCGGTTACCTTAGGGTCGTACTTATCAAAATCAAGCGGAAACTCCGGCGCCATTGGTTTCAGCAGCTTCAGGTTGCCTTTGCCTTTCAGTGTTATTTTATAATTAAGCGGCTCGTTAGCTTTCAGGTTGGCTTTATCAACCGATGCCGAGATTGAAAAACGGCCAACCGCGCCGCTGAAGCTTGCCGGCTTACCGCTTTCGGGCAATGGTTTTACGTGGATAACTACGGGGCTACTTTTAATTTTGTACTTAACATCGTTATAGCTGCCGCCGCCAAAAAAGTTATCAAACGGGTCGGCCGATGGTACGGTTTCCCTCACGATAAAATCCATAATCATCGGGTCGATAGTGATGTTGCCCTCACGCTCGGGGAAAAGGATACTTTGTTTTATCTCGGTAACGTTATATTTTATCCCTTTTATGGTCTCAATACGCCATTGTACCGCTGTGGGGTTTGCGCTTTTAATTTCCTGGCTATAAAAACCATTCTGATCCGACATTTTTTCCAGTTCGCTGCCTACCAGCGCTACCCGGGTATAAAGGCGGTAGCTCAGGGTAAGCTGCTCACCTATATAGGCATTGGTTTTATTTACATCTGCCCTTATAAAAAGGTCTCTATTGATATCTTTTGAATGGCCGGTTACAACGCCTTTGCCTTGCACCTGTTGCTGCTGTTGTTGTTGCCTGGCGGCATTGGCCTGGGCTGCAGATGCCCCTTTTACCACTTTAATTTTTATGGGATTGGTGCTTAGCTGTTTGCCATTTACCACAATAGTTGCCGGCCCTATGGTGTAAGT
>Ga0075366_10000108_pt1 | contig 33670 bp, 36 predicted proteins | sample EndMethybrTD3031_FD_72351 | JGI IMG/M metagenome (GOLD analysis project Ga0075366, IMG submission 72351) | Populus endosphere microbial communities from Tennessee, USA - Endosphere MetaG P. TD hybrid TD303-1 | ecosystem: Host-associated > Plants > Roots > Endosphere | place: USA: Tennessee...
GTTGTCTTCTTGGTGGCTGCTTTTGCAGTTTTAGCTTTGGAATCTGTATTTTTGGTTGTCTTCTTGGTCGTAGCCATAGATCTCCTGATCCCACCCCTTTTACAATCTCAATCTGTTATTACATGCGGTCTGGCGCAGCAATACCCAAGATGTCGAGGCCATCCCGCAACACATCGGCGTATAGTGTCACTAGTTGAACTCGAGTCGCCTCGCGATCATCACCAACGACACGATTGTGTTCGTAAAAACGGTTGAACACCTGGGCAAGTTCGTACAAATAAGTACAGACGTAGTGCGGCATACATTCGCTAACTGCCTTCTGAATAACTTCTGGGTATTCGCTAATCTTACGTGCCAAGCTACGCTCACCGACCTGAAGGTCGATTAACTGTTCTGCTGGCTCACTAGCTTTACGCAAAATACTGCGAGCACGAGCATGGGCATACTGCAGATACGGGCCTGAGTTACCCTCTAGGCTCACAGACTCTTCCGGCACATAAATAATGTCAGCACCTATGCGTTGCTTAAGGAATGCGTACTTGATCGCGCCAAGCACGGCCTGTTCATCGTCACGGCCGTTAGCCTGCTTGTTTGCCTCATGAGCAACGTCGAGTACATCTACAGCTCGCAAAAAGTTACCCTTGCGAGAGCTCATCTTCACACCACCAGCCAACTTAACATTCCCGTGTGTTAAATGGAGGCTGCGCTGTGCGAGTTCAGGCGCGAATTGTTCGATACTCTTTAGTACTACTTTCATGTACTCAATAATGTCATTCCCAGTAATAATGACTGATTTATCAAACTCGTAATCACGCCACTTGGCCATAATAAGACCGACATCTTTTGCTTCATAGGTTGGCAATCCGTGTGAGTTGATAAACACGCGGGTGTGCAGCCCATATTTTTCGCCATCGAAGACAACTGCGCCATCACTATCGCTGTATACACCCTTGGCGAGTTGTTCACGCACGGTCTCAAGTCCTAACGGAGCTGTCTCACTTTCAGGGTAATATTTTTCAAAATGTGTACCGATACGGTCATAGAATGCATCAAAGTAATCGTAGCTCCATTGCCGGCAAGTCCAATAAATTTGTGCGAACGCCGATTCGCGGTCTTCACTTGCATGCAACTGATATACACGCTTGTTCAACTCGATAATTTCAGCCTTGGCTGTCTCATCATCTTCATAGGCTTGAGTACCAGCAACGTAATGTTTAGCCATCCATTCGGAACGGCCGTCCTCCGGAATTTCGGCAAGCTTCTCAGGATATTCGCCGCCAAGGGTTTTAACGATTGCCCACATTGTCTTGCCAACATGCAGACCAACATCTCCACCAAAGTTTACGGCGTGCACTTCACCACCGGCCGTCTTGATAAGTCGGCTAATAGCATCGCCGATTACACTCGTGTAAAAATGTCCGGCGTGCAAGACCTTAAAAGGATTGGGGTCAGAGTACTCAGTAACAACAACCTGACCTTTGTACGTGTCCGGCTTTGTTGACACCGCTTTTGTAGCCATAGAGCTCAAGGCGCTATCGCTTAGTGTGATGTTAATGAATCCGGGACCAGCAATCTCCACGCTCTTAATGTCATCCCCTGCCTGCTCCTGGAGCTTAGCGGCCAATTCGTCGGCTACTTCGCGGGGGTTACGACGCAAACGGCCAGCCAACTGCATAGCGACGTTGGTTGCGTAATCACCAAACTGTTCGTCTGGGCGCGTGACTTCGGGCTGGACGTCGACATTGAACACATCCCGTATCACGCTGGCGAGCGTAGATTGTAATGTTTGCATAACAAATAGATTATAACAGATGTGAGAGGAGTTTTACTTGCCCTTAGCCTGGGTAGGGTTACTGCGTCCTAGTTTGGCAATATGCCACATGACCGCATATAAGGTTGTTAGTAGTATAAAGAAGCTAATTGTTGTAGTGAACGCTTGTGGATGTTCTCGTGGATTTAGCACCCTATCAGATACGTCGAACAGCAATGAAGATGGATTAGTTAGAACGTCCCAGGTATTCCAACGAAGCTCGCGACCAATGTAAATTGCAAAGCTACACAGTAGAATAATTATACCGATGCATGTCGTGGCGGTTTGGTTGGCCATCCGTTTAGCTAGCTCACGATGGATAATGTATAGGCTCAAAAATCCCAAAAATACTCCGTTAAAAATAAACGACGTGAACATAACGACATCATATAGTAGGTCCACCCTGCTTATCTCTTGGATGTGCACAAAGTCGCTAATCATGTAAAACGTATTTGGCAACAATCCCAGCCATAGCATAGTCACACCAAGTGCGTACCAGCTAGACCATAAGTTGTGGTGGATAGTTCGCTCTAACCAGAGAGTCGTAAGGAGTGAAGCCCAGGCCAGCATTAAGTTCCAAGGTAAGTAGTTGAAGGCATAATCATGGTTGCTCCAGGCACCCATGAAATAAAGACCGACACTTGCCAGGCTCGAGACTCCCAACGCCAGGTATAGCCTGACGCGAGCGGATAGATAAGGCCGCTGCATGTCTCTATTATACTGCAAGCTCTAGGCTGAGCTCAAAACAAGCACCCCCACCGGGGTTATTATGTGCCAAAATTATGGCACCATTCGCCTCTGAAATCTCTCTAGCCAGAGATAATCCAAGTCCATATCCGACGACTTCAGCTGAGCGAGCCTTATCCCCACGATACAGTCGGTCAAAAATATGCGGCAAGTCTTCTGCAGCAATTCCCGGACCTTTGTCTTTTACGGACAGGAGGTAGCGCCCCGCCTTCTTGTGTCCCTCAATGGTAATTTCACCACCACGCGCACCGTACTTGAGGGCGTTATCGAGCAAAATATCTACAAGCTGCACCAGACTATCCTGATGTCCCAGAATTCTTCCCTGAGCAAGCTTCAGTTCAATAGTTACGCGCTTGGCGTCAGCACTAGCCTGAAGGGGTAGCACAGCAGCTTCAACAACTTGCTTTATAACCAAAGGCGTACGGACCAGCGCAATCTGACCGTATTGGTGCAGGGCTAATAAGTTTCCCGACAGACGTTCCAGGCGCTGCACCTCTTCGAGATTACTCCGCAACTGGTCTCGTGCTTCATCTTCGCTAAAATGCTTTTGACGCAAAAAGACTTCGTTCTCTAACTTCATGTTAGCAAGCGGAGTTTTAAGCTCGTGGCTCGCATCAGCCGTAAAGCGCGCCTGAGCTTCATGTGCTTCTTCGATAGGCTTCAAGGTCCGACCCGCAAACCAATAACTAAGGAAGCCACCAAAGCCCAGCGCAGCAAGATTGATAATAAATAAGCCGGCATTCAGGTGCTGTCGCACAACCGCCGCCTCATTTGCTTGAATGTCTTCAATTGCCACGTCAGGGCGTCCGGCGGGTGTATCAAAAAAGTGCACTACCCATCGCTTAACTTCGTTGCGCTGTACAAAATTGGAGCGCAAAAATTCGTGCTCAGCATACACACGTACGCTGAGTGTCACCAATAAATTGAACAAAACAATAATACCTAAGTAGAAAAACGTTAACTTAAGTCGAGCTGAGCCAAAAAGGCTGAGTCTGTTAGTCCACCTTATACCCATAGCCTCGTACAGTATGGATTATAGAATCGCCGCCGCCAATCTTTTTACGGACATTGGCGATAAATGTCTCTACTGTGTTGTGCTGTACGCGTTCTTCGTCAGCCCAAACATGGTCGAGTAACTGGTCTTTACTGATAACTTCACCATTATGACGCAATAAGTACTCTACTAATTGGAATTCCTTCGCAGTCAAATGCACTGGCTTGCCGTTAACTTCGACTGTTTTAGCAACAACGTCCAAGATGAGTAAGCCTGACTTTAGGATATTGCCGCCATGTGCACGTGGACGACGCAGTAATGCACGGACACGAGCTAGCAGCTCATCAAAAGAAAATGGCTTAGGTAGATAGTCGTCCGCACCTGCATCCAAACCGACCACACGGTCGCCAATGGTACTGCGAGCAGTTAACATCAAGATAGGAGCCTGCTCCCCAGCTTCACGCCATAATTGAATCAAACCAGGCCCGTCGTGTTTACCAGGAATCATCCAGTCCAGCAGAACCAGGTCATACGTATTAGCATCCGCTAATGTTTCTGCAGCATCGCTATCGTATGCTACGTCAACAATATAACCTTCGGTGCTTAAGCCCTTCTCAAGGCTTTTAGCAATCTTAACTTCGTCTTCAACAACTAGAATTCGCATAGTCTTATGATACCACCCCTGTACTGTAGGATTCCTGAAGGTATTCTAGGCTTCTTTTACTTGAGCGTTCTTAGCATATTCAGCTTCGCGCTCTTCAGGAGTCTGGTGCTTTCGTGCGTAATCGTCCTCTAAACGCCAAGTGGTACCTGACTCCGGAGTTGAGACTTCAATAATGTCACAATCCGTAATGCCCTTGAGTCGATGCCTCTGACCAACACGAGTAGTATACCCAACTCCTGGCTCCAGCCTAGTTTCGACCATTTCACCTTTATCATTTTCCCAGATGACAGAGCCTTCGCCGTTGACGATGAAATAACTCTCCTGCTTTTCATCATGAATCTGTAGACTGAGGCGAGCGCCGCCGTTTATGTGTATCAGTTTACCCATGTAAGGGAGGTTCTCTGGTACCCAGTGTAATTCGTAGCCCCAAGGCTTCTCTACCTTCTTGACGTATGAATTTGTCTTAAACGCTGCTGGATCAAAGGTTGGTATTGAGTCACTCATAAATTCCCTTCTATTTGCTTTCTTCAAGGATACGCTTGGTTTCAATCTTGTAGTCTTCAACACTTGGCTGGTCAAAACAATTCACGTTCATCGCTTTAGCCAAGTACATCATTTCTAGCATCTTAAACTGCAGAAATGCCCCAAGCGACTGTTCGTCGATAGCATCCAAGCTGACTTCCATGAATGGCAATTCAGCCTTCTGGTAGGCAATCTTCACACCGTCCAGAATGGCGGTCATAACGTCAGCTGCCGACTTACCATCAATCATCGGCACTAATTCAGGAAATACCCTTTCACTAGGTATACCTACATCGGCAGACTGTGCACTTGATACAAAGGTCGTCACCTTATCACGTGGACCACCCAAATACAGCTGCCCAACTGAGTGCAAGTCGGTTGATCCAAGCGAAACAGTCGGGGTAATACCTGCATGCACAACCTGGCCGTCTAGTGACTGTTCTTTGCCGATGCTTTCGCCCATCAGCTGGCGGTACCATTTACCAATAGATTCTAATTCTGGATGGAAGAAAAAGTTATCATTAATTATGCGTCCATTTTTAGCCTGGGCAGCAAGTGCAGCAGCAGATTTAGCAGCAAGATTATCAGAGGCAAAACAGTCGTCAAGCATCTGTGAGGCACCCTGACAAAGCCTGATAATATCGACGCCAACACTAGCCAGTGGAAACAATCCAACAGCAGATAGCACTGAGTAACGGCCACCTACTAATGAAGGGATAGCCAAACAGGCAATACCTTTGGCAATAGCAGCATTCCACAATTTTGAGTCTTCATCAGTAATCACCACCACCCTATCCAAAGGGGCATCACCAAGCTTTTCCTTAAGTGCATTCATGAGCACTTCAAAGTTAGCTAAGGTTTCAGTTGTTCCACCAGATTTACTGATAAGGGTTACTAACACTTCCTCTTTTGAGGTAAGGCTGCTCAATAATTTTGCTGTTTGTGCCAACATTTCCGGGTCTGCAGTCTCAGCAAAGAGCATACGAGGTGAACGATTCACGTCCAATAGGTCGTGGTAGCCAATCAGGGCATCATACACAGCCTTAGTACCAAGGTTGGAGCCACCAATGCCGACTACGATACTGTACTTAAGAGATGGTGTGATCTTTTGCTGCACCAGCGCGTGAACTTGCTGCAAAATTGCGTCGTCTTTGGCAAGATTTATAGAGCATTCAGCTTCGTTATACGCGCCAGATTGATAAATCCCTCGCAGCCGCTCTGTGTAAGATTCCATTCGCTGGATCTCATCTCCTAGGTCCAAGTTTACGTGATCAGTTTTAAGCTGCAGCATCGTATATTCCCATATTAGATATATACCTTAGCATATCACTCACTGAGCGCTTGTTTTAGCTTATCGACCATCTCTAGTGGTACGGGGTTTAAACCATTAAGCATGGCCAAATAGAGGCCGACAAAATCTCCGAAGACAATAAGCCAGGCTAGATGCTGCAGAACGTTCTCACCTTCCGCGTTGACTTCAATAGCCTGTGGCCGAACACCCGACAACAAGCGGCTAGACACTTCGAATCGCCTCAAGACGCGTTCATGCTCAAAGCTGCTTTTTAGATCGATAACGGCGTAAGGCTTATCAACTGGCTGCTTAGTCCACCCCGTTAATTCATTGTGGTTGTACTCTGGTAGCTGATTTACCCATGCGAGTTGCTTGGCATTTTCATTAAAGCCAAGCTTCCATTTGTATGCTGCCGGAAACATCTTGGAGCCGCTGTAGATAACGACAGATTTACCCAGAAGCTCTTGGGCCAGTTGCTTGGCCGGATTTTTGGATGTCGCTACATCTGGCAACCAGGCCTTGGAGGCAACTTCGAGAAAGATGGCAGTCTTGTTAAGTTCTTCCGCAAAGTCATCGGATCCCAAAACACCAGCAATAGCCAAGATCTCAAGTACAGCCTTAAAGTTAGCAAATGTGCCACAGCGCGCAAAAACAGTCTGCGGCAATTGCATCAATAAATAACTTCGTTCTTCGGCGATTTTTTGGAGCGCTCCACCAGCAGTCACTATGGCAATTTGTGCACCCTTGGCTTCAGCTTGCTTGAGTGCGCTTAGGGTCTCTTCGGTATTTCCAGAGTAGCTAGAAAGAATAACTAGTGTGTCAGTACCCACGTATTCAGGTAAGTCGTAATCCCGTACGACCTCAAATGGCTTTGGAAGTTTTGGCCAGCTCATAATCATAGTAGCTGCCATTGCCGATCCACCCATTGCTGCGTACACAATGTTATTAATTGGACCGAACGTCGTATTTCCGCCCGGTAAGAAAGCATGGTTCAACTGTTGCCATTGCCCCGCCGCAATACCGAGAGTGTCCTGAGCGTCCCTCTCGTGAATTAGCTTTAGATCATCTAACATGAGTCCATACTCCTTGTGCTATTATGATAATGTTCATATAGTATAGTCTAAATAGGATTTAATTGGGGGGACTTATGTTCGGGCACGACAATTCATCTCAGCGCCAAGATGCCGCCGCTGACAATACAGTAGTAACTACTGACGACCAAGACTTGGGCGCAGCAGCTACAGGCGGTACCACGGGTGACTACTTGGACACTCCTGACACTCCGGCAGCAACCGCGCCAGCAGCTGACCTACCAGACGTAGTCAGCCCAGCCGTTCCCGGCGTAGCACCTGCTACCGCAGCACCTGTAGTTGCTAGTAGCGCTCCAGCTGTCGCAACACCAACCACAACTGTTGCTGGTGTTAGCGCAGACTCAGACCAACTGCTAGATCTAAAGCAGCAAGCATTGCAACAGCTTACACCTCTCGTGGATCATCTAGAGCAGAACCCGGAAGAAAAATTCCGCACAACTATGATGATGATTCAAGCGGCTGACAATTCAGCGCTTATCAAGGCAGCTTACGATGCGGCTCTTCAGATTCCTGACGAAAAAATCCGTGCTCAGGCATTGCTGGATATCGTCAACGAGATCAACTACTTCACACACAACAACGACAACAACGCCGCAGCAGCTTAAGGTGAGTCGATTGGATTGATACGTGAAGCTGACGCGTGTTAATACCCTCCTACTTGTAGCCATTTTACTTGTAAATGGCTACATTGTTATTTTGCCCGTAATTCCAAAATTTGTGTTCTGGCTGCAAGAGCACAATACCCAGCACATCAAACAGCTTAAGCAAAGTGTCGCCAGTCCGGTCGCAGCCAATACTGCACGACCGGCAGAAAATCGGCTCATCGTACCGAGCATGGCATTCGACCAGCAAATCTTCGAAGGCCCCTCTATGGCGACGCTTCGCAAGGGCTTATGGCATCGCCCAGGCACAAGCACACCAGACAAGGACAGTAATACTGTTATAGTTGGCCACCGATTAACCTACAGCAACCCTAAGGGCACGCTTTATAACCTCGATAAAGTACATACTGGCGATGATATTGCCGTATGGTGGAAAGGCAAACGCTACCGCTATACCGTCACAGAGACTAAGGTCGTCACCCCAGATCAAACAAGCGTTGAGGCTCCGACCGAAAGGCCACAACTAACTATCTATACTTGTACTCCGCTATGGCTTCCTAAAGATCGACTGGTAGTAATTGCTAGTCTCGAGGATATTCAATGAGTGAGAAAACAAAGTTTGTCATACTGACATGCCTGCTGATAGCAAGCCTGGTGCTACTTTGGTTCGCAAACACTGCTGCAAATAATGTAGTGTTGCACTAGTTACGAGTATCTTGTTCGGAGGAATCTTGAGTGTCGTCTTTCTCAATAGCAACGGTCTGCACAGTTGGCTTACGACGCCAGATACGTACAACGAGAGAAACAAAGACTATAAGACAAGCAAGTGTAACAATCAAAGCCACAGCAACACCAGTATTAGTTAGCCCTGAGCTTGAGCCTGAACTCGATGACCCCCCTGAGGAGCTGCCGCCCGCTGAAGTAGAACAGTTCTGTGTCTGATCATTATAACTACACTCGCCGTAGTTGCCTTCACCGTATGCCTGCCCAAAATAAAGTGAGTAATATTTCATAATAGAGACTTGTTTATTTACACTACTGATCATGCTTATGATATCATGAGGGTGTAATAAGTGATAATACTTTAAGTGAGGGTTATATGTTTAGCGATTTTGGATTTTTAAATCTGGGCGCACCGGAGCTTTTGCTTATCTTTCTGATCGTACTGCTTCTGTTCGGTGGCAAAAAATTGCCTGAACTTGCACGTAGTGCTGGCTCTTCTGTACGTGAGCTTCGGAAAGGTTTGAGTGAAGGTGGCCATGAAAAGAACCAAAAACAAACCGACGAGAAGGCACGCTCACAGTCCCTCTAGGGCTCAAGCCAAAGAGCAAGAAAAAGTTCCTTTCATCGAGCATGTATACGAACTGCGGAAACGCCTGTTCTATATAGCTATTTCAGTAGCTATATTCGGTGGCGTTGCTGCAAGTATGCAGACAAAACTCACTAGTCTGTTATTAGCACCAGCCGGTAAACAACAGTTCATCTATACATCACCAGGAGGCGGATTTGATTTTGCTTTCAGGCTTTGCCTATACGCAGGTATCGCAGCCAGCATACCCGTGATTGTTTTCCAGTTGCTTCGTTACCTCCAGCCGATGGTAAAAAAGCAAAATATGCGCTTTATATATAAGGCAAGTATTTGGTCTGCAATCCTGGCAATAGTTGGCATGCTATTTGGCTACTTCGTTGGCATGCCAGCTGGCCTACACTTCTTGCTGCAAGGCTTTTCGACCAAACAAATCCAGGCACTTATCAGCATCCAGTCATATCTTTCATTTGTGATGGTGTACCTGCTTGGGTCTGCTTTACTATTCCAAATCCCATTAGCACTCATTTCAATCAATCGCATTAAACCGCTTCAGCCAAGAAAGCTTATGAAGTATCAACGTTGGGTTGTTTTAATAGCCTTTGTATTAGGCGCCATCATAAGCCCTTCGCCAGACATCCGTAACCAAGCGATCCTTAGCGGTCCTATTATTGCCATGTATGAAATAAGCATCCTAATCATATGGATGATCAATCATAAGAACACTCGCCCTCGTAAAGTTCGCGACCTGCTGCAAAAAGACGCCGAAGCACAGGCATCACGTCTGAATAATTTTGAGAAAGCTCAGCAACAATGGCAAAATCTAGAATCAACAGCACCAGCTCTAGCTGAGCCAGAGCCAGTCCTAGTACCACAGCCGGCTGCACCGCAAAAACAGGCACAAACAAAGCCTGTTCAAGCACAAAAAGTCGTACCACAGCCTACCCCTCAGCCCATGCAACAAACGCGTCCACGAAGATATGTTCAAGACTTCACTAGACGGCCATACCGCTCCATAGACACTCGTCTTCCCCAAACAGAGTAACATTTGACATGAACCTTGGGGTTGTCATACAATTTGCTTAAGGTTTAAAATAAAAATACAAAAGAAGGTATACGATGCACAAAATCCAAGACCTGATGCAAAAAGAGATGACTCGCAAGGAATTCCTGGCGACCCTAGGCTTTGGTGTCGCTAGCATCTTCGGATTTGCCACAGTGCTGCAACTTTTGGGCAAAAAGAACCCTCTCGAGCAACAGCACAATCAGGTTAGCCTTGGCTACGGTGGTGGCTCATACGGCGGTCAAAAACGCACCTAGTAAATATGTCTTAGAACAATTAAAAAGGGTCCGGATTTATTCCGGCCCTTTTTAATTCCTTTTCGGGAAGAGCAGCAAAGCTTGCTTTGTGACGAGAAACCCTGGAAGGGTGTCTCATGGGCAAGCGTCAGCGCAGCCCTTACATCATGCCCATGCCACCCATATCAGGCATAGCAGGAGCGGCAGCGTTAGCCTCTGGAACTTCCACAACCAAAGCACCCATAGTCATGCTGGTACCAGCAATAGATGCCGCATTAAGTAGAGCTTCCTTAGTAACGCGAGCTGGGTCGACGACACCAACAGTCTTCATGTCGACAAGCTTGCTAGGATCATTAACATTAACACCCTGCCCTGGTTTGGCAGCCTTAACTTGTGGCAACCATTCGTCAGCGTTCAAGCCAGCGTTGGTCATTAGGATACGGAATGGCTGTTCAAGCGCATTCTTAAGGATCATCTTACCTGCAGCGATTGCTGCGTCATCATCGTTACTAGTAGTGATAGTGGTTGCTAAATTGATGAGCGTTACACCACCACCAGGGACGATACCTTCAGCCAAAGCAGCCTTAACAGCAGCAACAGCGTCGTCTACACGATACTTCTTTTCTTCGATTTCAGTCTCAGTAGCACCACCTACCTTGATCACAGCAACCTTACCAGATAGTGCTGCACGGCGGTTTTCAAACTGTTCGCGGTCATACTCGCTGCTTGCAGCGTCAATCTGGCTACTAATCTGATTAATGCGTGCCTGGACGTCAGCAGCAGGACCAGCGCCCTCGATGATAGTAGTTTCGTCCTTGCCGACAATTACCTTGCGGGCGGTACCAACCATATCAAGTTCAGCGTTCTCAAAATTGTAACCCTGGTCTTCGCTAATAACAGTAGCACCTGTCAAAGTAGCGATATCGTCGAGGATTTCCTTGCGGCGGTCACCAAAGGCAGGCGCCTTTACGGCTACCGTATTGAATACACCCTTCAAACGGTTCAAAACCAAGGTAGTAAGAACTTCACCTTCTACATCTTCAGCAATAAGTACAAGGTCTTTCTTGCCGGACTGAGCAAGCTTCTCAAGAAGTGGCAAGAACTCTTGCACAGAACTTACCTTCTTGTCGGTAATTACAATCGCTGGCTTGTCGTACACTGCTTCCATGCGAGCGGTGTCAGTAACCATGTAAGCACTTACAAAACCACGGTCAAAGGTAAAGCCTTCCACGACTTCGCTCTCTAGAGCCAGGCTCTGACCTTCCTCAACGGTAACTACACCGTCACGGCCGACCTTGTCCATAATTTCAGCGATCAGCTTGCCAATTTCGGCGTCACCAGCAGAAATAGTAGCGACTTCGGCAATACGCTTCTTGTTGGCGGCGATATCTTCGCGCATACCATCAAGTTTTTCGATGATGTCGCTAGCAGCTGCCTCAAGACCCTTGCGGAGTAGCATTGGGTTGTGACCAGCAGCAATCAGTTTGTTTGCTTCGTTGAGGATGTTGTAGGTAAGCACGGTAACAGTTGTTGTACCGTCACCAGCTACATCGTTCATCTTTGATGCGGCTTGCTTAATAAGTTCAGCACCAACCTTGTAGCCCAAAGTCTCGTCATCTACATCAGCAATTTCTACACCCTTAGCAACAGTCACACCGTCATGAGTAACTGTAGGAGCACCAAAGCTCTTACTAATTACTACGTTGCGACCCTTAGGGCCCATAGTAGTCTTTACTGCATCATACAAAATCTTGGCACCAGCCAAAACACGGCGACGAGCGTCGTCATCATAGAATACTTTCTTTGCCATCTCTAAATCTCCCCTACTACTAGTTAACAGTCGCGATGACGTTCTTTACGTACACGATAATGTAGGCTTCGCCATCTACCTTAACGTTAGTTGCTTCATAATCATTTTTGTAGAGAATGCGGTCGCCGACTTTAACATCGACAACTTCCTTACCTACTGCCACGACTTTCGCGACCTTAGGTTTTTCGGTTGTACCGCCTGGCAAATACAGGCCACTAGCGGTCTTGGTCTGAGCCTCTTCAGGTACGGCTACTACATACTCAGCAAGAGGTTGTACTTTGACACTCATGGATAATTCCTCCTATTACCTTGAAGTAAGAGAGTTAGCACTTACACATGTCGAGTGCTAACTCTGCTATCTTCCAGGTTACACTTGGGTACTACCCCTGTCAAGCCAAACGGCGCCGATAACTAAACGGCAACTCGCTGGCCAAGAGCTCTTTCGACAGCTACTTCGGCGACTCCTGCGACGACATCATATACGGCAGTCTGTACTTCACCTGATGCATTGGCCCACGATGGCAGGTAGCCATCTTCACATATTGCCTGGATGGCACCGACAATCTCGTCGGCATTATTAGCACCTACACGATTCTGGCGCAGTCTAAACATGCCCTTATCAGCGAGCGAGCTCATCATGTATTCAAGATCTGTGTGAGCGGCACTTGCTGCTTCTTGTGGACTGGTAGGATCCATGTGGTCAGTAGTCTCGAAGTCGATCATCGTTACTCCTCTACCAGCGACTGAAGCAACGTTTTTGATCTTCGCATCTCGGTGTACATAACCCATTGCGTTAAATCGGCCTAGAGCGCTTGTGGCCTCAACGGCATTCATCACATTATGCTCTGTAACACCACGTCCCCATGGGTTGTTATCTAGTGTGTAAAGGCTGTTATTAAAACGAGTGAGCAAAACTACGGAGCGATCATTAGCGCCTTGCATAACCGCCAACGCAACTGGGTCAAGGCCCAGCTCGCCGCGTGCGCGCATATCACGCATCACTTCTATCTCACGGCTCGCACGAGCAAAACGCTCCTCAAAGCTACGCTTTTCATAACACTTAGCTGCTATTTCGCAGTCGATTTCTTTGCCAGAGGCATACTTGATAGCAAGCTCACCAGCAATAACCGCGTGCGCTGAGTCAGCAGCACCACTGAGCATACGCTCCTCAAAAGAGAAGCCGGCTTCACGAATCGGGCCACCAGCGGCTACTTCAGAGTCGAGAAGATAGACGCCTGGCTCAGTACCAAAGCCACCATCTGGCTGTGCTATTACATCAAGGCTACGACCAGTCGCCCGAGCGATTGAGTTTACCGTCAGAAGTGCAGCCTTCTGGCGATCTTCTCGCTCAAGTACACTCGCGGATGCCTCACCTGCAGTAAATTCATATTTGATAGCCATAATTTACGCCTCTTCACTCATGAAAGGCATATCACGCCTAAATTTAGCTACAAGATCATCACGCCTAGGGTCTGAAACAAGAATATCCTGAAGGTCAGCACGTATAGAATCATACCAGCCAGAGTAATCAGCTGGATTATCAACTGGTAAAAGATTATGTGGTGGAACAGCAAATATCTTCTCGTTACCACGAGTAACCCCTACCGTGTCCAGGGAAAGACCACCATCTACGGCACCATAGTGTTGGTATACGGCATTAGCGTATCCAGCAATAAAATCTAGTATCTGATCCTTTTCGCCCATTCGGGATTCCATACCACCAAGGGCGCTACTCGCGCTGCGAGCATCATCAGGTATCTCAATACTACCAATACCCTCGCCTTCATCAGAAGCATCCAATTGACTCCAGCCAGCAGCTTCAGCAAGCTGAGCGTCTTGTGGACCTACGTGCCAAAATAGACGGCGTTTGCCATCAACAATGGTTTCTTGCGCCAAATCGGGGCTACCAAGTCGAAATACTGGTCCGGGTGTCATTTCTCTTCCTTGAGGTGGTATATGGTGGTCTGGTCGGGGCATTTTGTATTTGGAGTTTTAACTTATCAGGATAAACTATAGCACAAAGTAGGCGGTTTGTAAATGTGCTTACGCTAACATGATACACTTTTAATATGAAAACAACCGCGCAAGCACAGCTGATAGGCGTTCCGTTAGACTTAGGTGCAGAAAACCTAGGCGTTAGTATGGGCACCGACACCTTTCGGTACCAAGGGGTCGTTAGGAAACTACAAAGCGCTGGTCTAGAGATCACAGACAAAGGCAATGTCCATGTGACTGAGCGTAGTAAGGTAGAGGTAGGCAACCCAAAGCTTCGACGCCTAGATGAGATCGTGCGTGTAGGCGAAGAGACAGCCAAACTAGTTGATGCAGCTATGCGTACTGGTGAAAAAGCAATAGTACTTGGCGGTGACCACTCTATATGTCTAGGTGCAGTGTCTGGGGCGTCCGTCGGACTAGAGGGTAATCTGGGTATTATTTACTTCGATGCACATGGTGACATGAATACTCACGAAACTACGCCCACTGGCAATATTCACGGTATGCAGTTAGCTTCTCTGATGGGCTTTGGCGCACCTGAGCTTGCACATGTATATGGTGAATCCGTGAAAATCCAGAAGGAAAATCTAGTTCATATTGGTGGCTGCGACTTTGACCAAGCCGAGAAAGATCTGGTTACACGAGAAAATCTGCAGGCCTTTAGCATGCTTGACCTCATGAAGTCTGGCATAAGCCCTGCCCTACAAATGATCGAAGACCTAGCAAAGCGCGTGGACCACATCTGGGTTAGCCTTGACCTTGATTCGATCGATGCGGTCTATGCTCCAGGTGCTGGTATGCCCAACAAAAAGGGACTTACCTACCGTGAAGTTTCAGCGCTCGCTGAACACATTGGCAAATACTGCAACGTGGTTGGTGTAGACGTCGTTGAATACAATCCCCTACAAGATGAACAAGGCAAGACTGCCGAACTAGCGATCGAACTAATCGCCACCTTCTTTGGAAAAGAATACAGCTGGTATACCCACTACCTGGAAAAGAACCAAGTTAACGGGTAATTACTTTTTCAGCTTCTTGAGCGCTTTGCGTGTTTCAAGCATTTCGTCCCACTTGATCTTGATCACACGATCAGGATTAGTGTCGTCTTGTTGGATATGACGAAGTTCCGCTGCTTTAGGACCATTACGAAGGATGTCTTTCTCGTGTCCTTTACCCAGTAGCAAAACTGTATCGCCTTTTTTGGCGCGCGCCAGTGCAAAAGCAATCGCCTTATCACGGTCATGAACCAAAAATAAATTCTTATCACGTTTCTTTCCGGCTTCTTCGGCACCAGTAGCTATCTGATCCATAATCTCATCGCCGTCAATGTCGCGGTCGTCTTCTTCGGTTACAACGATCTCATCGGCATATTTGCCAGCCAAACGTCCCTGTACGGCACGTTTTTCTTCGTCACGGCGGCCAGCTGAACCAAATAATACGATCAATTTACCTTTTACTACCGGCTTTAAATCTTTGAATAGTTTCTCAAAACTATCTGGCGTGTGTGCGTAGTCGATAATCACACTAAAATCCTGACCCTCATCCACCCGAGTCATACGCCCCTCCACCCCCTCGAGCGCAGCGATTCCCTTCTCGATCTGCTCCGCACTAAGGCCGAGCGCCTCACCAACACCAACAGCAGCCAAGGAGTTATAGACATTGAAGCTACCTGGCAGGGCACATTTAATCCTGTAGCTCTTGTCGCCATGCTTAGCGGTATAACTAACACCATCCGAGGTCAGCTTAATGTCGGTGGCCCGTAAATCACCTTCGGCAGTGCCATACATTACGGATTTGTCGATGGCCGAGGCAAAGGCTGCAGCGTTCGGATCGTCGGCGTTGATAATGCCCGTGCGCAACCCTTGCTTGTTCCGGTTAGTGAGTACAAACATATGGCGTTTAGCAGTCAAATAACGCTCAAATGTGCCGTGATAGTCCAAGTGTTCGTGCGTAATATTAGTCATAACCGCCACGCTGTATGGGACACTCCATACACGATGCTGTGCAAGTGCGTGACTTGTCGTTTCAAGCACTAGCCACTCTACCCCCTGCGCCTTGAGCTCAGCAAAGCGTTTTAGAAGTACAGGCACTGACGACGTAGTCATGTGCGTCACTTGCGGCTTGATGTCCATGCCAGCACCATATGCAACTGTCGTCATCAAGCCAACTTTATAGCCAGCCTCATGCAGCATGCGGTGAATAATAAAGCAGGTGCTGGTTTTGCCGTTAGTACCAGTAACACCAATCACCTTCAACCCCTTCGACGGGAATCCATGAATAGTATTGAGGAGGACTGCCTCGCCCAAATGGCCGACAGGCTCAATCTTACGGAATAGATCCCGTGGAATAAGTTTCTTTACAAGTGTACGCATACCTAAAAGTATACGACCTCTAGCATTTGAGGGCTAGAGGTCGTAGTTATTTGTAGCTTTTGTTTAACGAATGCCGGCTAAATCACCATCGTTGTCACTATCTTCAGCGTCCCTTGCTGCGTGGTCCCTATTGTTCTCGGCAAGCTCTCGAGCTATACGGTCGGCGCGGTCGGCGCGAGCGCGGGCGAATCGCTTAACGAATGGGATACGCCTAAGACCTACCATCATTTCTTTTCGACCTAACTTCCAACCATCGCTAGCAGCATGGACCAGAGGATGACGTGGGTCTTCAGGTTCAACTGGCGGCTGAGGCGCTACGAGCTGGGTCTCACGAGCACCAACCTCTACTTCAGGAATAAGCGCAGTTTCACCTACCCTACGCGAGGTGTCTGGGTGACCTTCGCCCCTATTATCACCTTCAGGCCGGCGGAAACGGCGGCCTTGGGCCATAGTGGTGTTAATCTCGCCGCGACGGGCGGCAGCGTTTGCTTGCGCTTCCTCAAAGCGATCGCGGGCATATGCGTTATATGCAGCCCGCTCATCTGGGCTAAGGCTGTTGAACAATGCCGATGCAGCAACTGGATCACTATTAGTGTCAAAAGCATCGTATAGCCTTGCAAACTTAGAATCTGGCTCTTCAGGAGATGAAGCTGAGGCTTCGGCAGTAGCAGATGGGCTAGATGGCTCAGAGTCTGGACCAAATAGGCTGCCATATACACCATAGTCGGGCTCAGGAGTAGCAGTTGCTTCGCCTGTGTCAGGAGATGCTACTGGAGTAGCTTCTGATGTGAATCCCCAGCGGCGAGCGTTAATAGCCCGGCGAACTTCAGGACTCAAATTGTCGTACTCTTCATTACTCATATCATCGACAAAAGCTCGAAGTTTATCAAACTCATCCTCGGACATCTCGCCTATCTTTTCAACCATTTTAGCCGCTGTTTCTGGCGTTTCAGCTTCGGCGTCTAATTCCGCCTCAGAGCGGCCGGATGGTTCAGGAGTGCTTTCTTCAGCACCAGATTCTTCAGCGACTAGCTTAGAACGGAGTTCGCGGAGACCTTTAAGCCTGTTTTCATTGTCCGCCTCAACCTCTGCTGCACGAGCAGCTTCGGCGGCGGCAGCAGCTGACGCTTCACGCTCTGCTTGCTCCATTGCCCATTTCTTCTGTTTTGCGCTTAAGCCAATCCAGTCTTTTGCAGGTACACTGTCGGGACGTACCAGCTCTTCGGTCTGCTCAGGCATCTTGACACCTTCGGGACCAACCTCTTTGCGCTTAGATTGGCCAACGCCCATTCGGTCTTTCCAGTCCTGCTTGGCCTTCGCTTCGCGTTCAGCTTCGAGGCGGGCTTCTTCTGCTAGCTTAAGCTGAGCAGCTTCGGCGGCGGCAGCAGCTTCTTCACGGCGAATCTCAGCGATTGCTGGAGCACCACCACGCTCTGCAATAAGAGCCTTGCGGGCTTGAGCCGCTTCGACACCTCGACGCTTAACACTTTCAACATCAGCAGCTTCGAGCTCCTTGCGGATACCCTCGGCAGCCATTGCACGTGCGCCATCACTTAATTGGGCGTGACGAGCAAAACGATTTTCGAGTTCAGCACCAAGGCGCTGGTCAAAGCTATCACTCAATTCGGCTGTAGCTTCCTGACGAGCTCGGCGAGCTGCGCGGTTCCCTTCACCGGCAATAGCAAGGTGATGAGACTTATTGTAGGCTTCGAGCTCTTTGCGGGCATGCTCACGAGCAGTAGTTAAAGACGCGTGTTCACCTTCGAAACCACCGTTTGCCATACGCTCTAGTTGCCTATGATCTTCAGGACGCATGTAAGGCAAGCCTAGTTCATCGGCGTTTGCAGCGTTCTTCTCTTGCTGGACTTGGTATGCCTCCCTGGCTTCTGCGGCTTGTGCTTCACGGGCAAGATTTTCGTCATTAAGGCGGCGAAGTTGCGCACGCTCTTCCTCATTTGCGATTTGTTCCGCCTCTTGTGCCTGACGCTGTACATCTGGGTCGTGTTCAGCGGTCAGCTGATCAAATATAGGTGACCCCATGTCAGGAGTACCTTCTGCTGCTGGTGGTAAGATTGGTGATTCTGCGCTCATAGAATTTGTTACTCGTTTAATGTTAGTGGTTTTTATTTTGTGTTTTACTACCTACCATTCAAGCATAAACGCTACGTTTTGTCAACTATAAGCTACTATTCTTGTGTAAAAAGCTAATAGCTAGTGTTTAATATTTGTTTAGAAAAATGCTATGCTGGTCGGTAGATGAAAGTTTTGGGTATCGAGTCTAGTTGTGACGAGACTGCCGCTAGTGTCGTAGAAGATGGCAAGCGGCTACTTAGTAATGTCGTCGCTAGTAGCATGGATTTACATGCTCAGTACGGTGGTGTCATTCCTGAGATAGCAGCCCGTAGCCACATTGAGGCAGTTATACCCGTTATAACGCAGGCTCTCGATAATGCGGGCTCTGATTGGGGCGATATAGACGCTATAGCCGTCACCTACGGGGCAGGTTTGTCAGGCAGCCTACTGATTGGCGTACTAACTGCAAGAACGCTGGCAATTACACACAATAAACCACTATACGCCGTTAATCATGTCGAAGGTCATATATACGTCAATTTCCTGAATGAATCGGTGCTTTCTGGTTACGCATTGCCAAGCAAGCAGCCTGAGTTCCCTATGCTAGGCGTGATTGTAAGCGGCGGACATAGTCAGCTTGTATTATGGCGTGATCATTTTGATTACACACTACTAGGTCAAACGCAGGACGATGCTATCGGTGAAGCGTTTGATAAGGTAGCAAAGATTATTGGACTGCCCTACCCTGGCGGCATCAACGTCTCGCGCAAAGCGCTTGAGGGTGATGACCACAAATTCAAATTCCCTAAGGCCCGTATGGAAGGGAAATACGACTTCAGCTTCTCTGGCCTCAAAACGGCTGTTCTAAGGCTTGCACAGGAGCAAGTCGGTAAAGATTACTCCCTGCCATCTACGAAGCTTCCTGGGCTATTAAATGACGCTCAGAAGGCCGATATTGCTGCGAGCTTCCAACGTATTGCTTGCGAGACTATCGTCGACAAGGCCGTAATGGCCTGTGAGGAGTTCCATCCAAAAAGCGTAGTCATTGGAGGAGGCGTTGCAGCAAACAGTGAGCTGCGCAAACAGCTCGCTGAGCGGCTTCCCTTGCCTATCGAATATACCGACCTGAAGCTTTGTGGCGACAATGGCGCGATGATTGCTACGCTTGGCAGCTACCACCACATGCTTAGTCGGCCTACTGCCGATCCGCTCAAATTAGAAGTCACCCCTAACCTGTCGATGTAAAGTCGTGTGGCACCCCAATATGCCTCATATCCCTGGCGTTACGGATTGCGGCTTGCCAAAATAATTTTCCATACATCGCTAACGAATTGCGCTTCCGCGCTTCTTCTCTCGGATATTCAAACGAGCCAATACGATTCATAGGCACACGAAGCAATGCATACTGTGGCGGTACTACATCATATAGCCACTGAGACTCATACTGCCATTTCTCTAGCCTGCGCCGAGGCGCTTCATTTAACAGCACTGCCTGTGCACCAGCCTTGCTCCACATCGCGTTTGCCCTATCAGCATACTTACGCGCAGTCCTCTCTTTGCCCTTAATGCGCGGCTCTACCATTTCAGTACCCACCATTGCCACTAAATGAGCCACTTCCCTTGCTACATTACTTCTACGCTGGTCGATAATTCGACTACGCTCTACTGGATCCGAAAGAAAGGCGCCTATAGTTTTGCCTGTACGCTGAGCCTCTACATTCAGTGATGCCTCGGCACGATTGGCAACATATAGCCCTGTTCCATACACGCTTTTATTGCGAGCGCGCTGCTCTTCTGGAACATCATCAAAGCTTAGGCGAGGTTCAAGTCTAACCAAACTCGTGGTCGTAGCATGAGCGGCGAAAATTCGTACGCTTTGTGTAGTTGATGAACCTCTTTCCTCTACGGGAATGACAGCCATGTTTAATGCCTCATCCCATTTGAGTTGTTGACGCAGGCCTTCAAGCGTAACCCAAGCGTCATCTATAGACGCCAGTTCATCAGGTATAAAGCGCTCAGTAACTATTTCTACTCGTGAATCAGCGGCCGGCATAAGTGCATGGCGACGTGGCTCCGACATACATCCCCTTCCTTATTGATTGTCGTGGCCACTATACCCTTATGCATTCCAGAAAATCAAGTTGCAACTTGGAGCAACTATGCTTATTCTTCAGGTGCAAAAACAAAAACGGTGGGTATATCTGTCTAGCCAGCAGATGCAAAACTATATGACCGACTACACAAAAAGCAAACAATATCTTCCGACGTCTTAGTGTAGGGTTTTCACGGGAAAGCCTTGTTTGCATTGGCGTCATTTTCACGTGAAGTCAAAACAGAGGTAGCAAAAGGGTAGGGAAAGTGGTATTCTTATCTCTGTTAATTAATCTAATTTAGGGACGATCGATATGAAGTTACCAAAAGTGTATGAGCCTTCGAAATACGAAGCCGACATTTATGCCCTTTGGGAGAAATCCCAAGCCTTCCAGCCACGTAAAGCAGGGAAGAGCTATACTGTCGTCGTCCCACCTCCAAACGCGAATGGCAATTTACACATTGGCCATGCGCTGACTAACGCGCTACAGGATATCTCCGTACGATATCACCGCTTGAAGGGTGAGAGTGCATTGCTGGTACCTGGTGCCGACCACGCAGGCTTTGAGACACAGGTTGTGTATGAAAAGAAGCTCGCCAAAGAAGGGAAGAGCCGCTTTGACTTTAATCGCGACGAACTATACGGTCAGATTTGGGACTTCGTGGCTCAAAACCGCCAAAATTTCGAAGAACAATTCCGTCGTCTTGGGGCAGGCGTAGATTGGACACGCTACACCTTCACGCTAGATGAACGAGTGGTCAAACGTGCTTACGCAACGTTTAAAAAAATGTGGGACGAAGGTCTCGTTTACAGAGGTGAACGCCTTGTAAACTTCTGTACTTTCCATGGTACAGCGTTTGCTGACATTGAGGTAGTTCACAAGGAAGCAAAAGGCAACTTGTGGTACATCCGCTATCCATTAACGGATGAAACTGGTGAAATCGTAGTCGCCACCACTAGGCCAGAAACAATGCTGGGTGACACTGCCGTAGCAGTTCATCCGGATGATGAGCGCTACAAGGCCTACATAGGCGCCACTGTTAAACTACCCCTTACAAATCGCGAGATTCCGATTATCGCTGATGAGTTTGTGGATAAGAATTTTGGCACCGGTGCAGTTAAGATTACGCCAGCACATGATCCAAACGACTTTGAAGCTGGCCAACGCCATGACCTACCGATGATTAACGTCATTGATCACGAAGGCAAGATCACAGCTGAAGCATCAAGCACTTACCGCGGAATGAAGGTTGAGGATGCTCGCAAGCAAGTTGTAGCAGACCTGAAAGAGCAGGGCGTATTGGTAAAAACCGAGGAAATCACTCATAACGTTGGACACTGTTACAAGTGTGGCAACGTCATCGAGCCGCTACTCCGTGAGCAATGGTTTGTTGATATGTCACCTCTGGCAAAACCAGCGATTGAAGCCCTAAAGGCTGATAAGATCGCCTTCTACCCGGAGAGCAAAAAAGACCAACTGATCACCTACCTAGAGAATTTGAGAGATTGGAATATTTCGCGCCAAATTGCTTGGGGTATTCCTATTCCTGCATTCCAGAATGTAGATGACCCTGAAGACTGGATCTACGACGAGCGTGTAGAACAGGAGATTATCGAAATAGATGGCAAGACCTACCACCGCGATCCTGATGTATTTGATACCTGGTTCAGTAGTAGCTCCTGGCCATATGCAACGCTTGGCTACCCTGATAGCGATGACTTCAAAAACCACTACCCATTAGACTTGATGGAAACTGGTGGTGAAATTCTCTATCCATGGGTAAGCCGCATGCTAATGCTTGGTCTATACGTAACTGGTGAAATTCCGTTTAAGTCCGTATATATCCATGGCTATGTGCTCGCTTCAGATGGCGCCAAGATGAGTAAATCACTCGGCAACGTAATCAACCCAATCGATGTTATCGACGAATATGGCTCAGATGCTATGCGCATGGGCATCGTAGCTGGTCGCGCTCCCGCCGTTAACCGTGGCTACGACCCACGCAAAGTAGAAGACGCCCGCAACTTCGCCAACAAGCTCTGGAACATTGCCCGCTATATTGAGGGCAAGGTAGGGGACAAAAAGCCCGCAGGGGCCATTGAAGCTAAGTCTATTGCTGATCATTGGCTGTTATCACAACTTCAACAAACAGTTGATGGTATTAGCTCAGATCTGGATAATTATCGCTTTGCTGAAGCTTTTGACCGTCTGTATCACTTTGTTTGGGATGACCTAGCCGACTGGTATGTTGAGGCTTCAAAAGCTGAAGAGAATTTGCCATTACTTGCTTTTGGGCTGGAGAGTGTACTAAAAATCGCACATCCATTCGCACCATTTGTTACTGAAACAATCTGGCAGACCTTGTCATGGAGTGACGACAGCCTTTTGGTAACAAGTAGCTGGCCAGTAGTTGAAAATGGAGACGTCAAGAAGAGTAAAGCGTTCGAGCAAGCCAAAGAAGTAATCACCGAGGCTCGCGCAATGACCAAGAACCTAGGCATTCAAGATGTAGCACTTGAGTACGCACCGTCTGAAGCGTTGGCAGCAAATGCCGAAATCATCAAGCGCATGGCTCGTTTGAGCGACATTCGTGAGGTAGAAAGCTCAGACGGACTAAAGCTCACACAGAGTAGCAGCCTTGCTTGGCTTGCAATTCCAGCCGATGAGGCTAAACGCTACGCGGAAAAACTTGAAGAGAAGCGAAAGGCCGAGACAGAAGCGATTGCACGCCTAACAGCTCGCTTGTCCAACAAGAGCTATGTCGACAATGCTCCAGCGAAAGTTGTGGAGCAAACAAGGGCGCAGCTCGCTGAGGCCGAAGCACGGGTTGAAGCAATCAAGGCTGAGCTCTCACGCTTTACCGCCTAGATATAGTTGCAAAAAAGTCGCAATATTTGTTAAGGTGAGGGCATGGCCTCTCTGAAGGATATATTTAAGACTTTGTTAAAAGAAAACGGCTACAGCGTGACTGGTGCACGCTTAGCCGTTTTTGATGCGCTTTTAGGTAAAGAACCTATGAGTATGCACCATCTCGTGGAGCAGGTAAGTACTATTGACCGCGCCAGCGTGTACCGCGCAGTCGAACTATTTGAAAACCTATCAATCGCCCAACGAATATACACTGGGTGGAAGTACAAAATCGAGCTTACAGATACGTTTAACAGTCATCATCATCACCTGACCTGCACAAACTGTGGACGTACGGTAGCGATGAGCGAGCAAGAGTTAGAAAGTTTTATAGATAGTATTGCGAAAAGGCACGGCTTTACGCCCTCAGCACACCAAATAGAGATTCAAGGACTTTGCCCTGATTGTCAACAAACCTAGTTAGTAGCTGGTTCTAAAGCGTCTTTAATGCGGCTCACCGATTCCTCCGGACGGTAGTCGTCGAACCAGAGCACATGCCAGCCTTGCTTTTCGGCAGCCATAAGATTAGTACGAGCGTCATCTACGAGCAGAATTTCAGATGCAGCACAACCGGCTTTCTGGGTCGCGATGTCATAGATCGCTGCCTCTGGTTTGATTGAACGAACCTCTGATGAATCAATGATCACATCATACTGCACATTGGGTAGGATGCCTTGTTTACGCATGACATCGATAAAGCCCGGCATAATGTTAGTAAGTAAGCCAATCTTGTAGTTTTGACCTGCCCAACGCACAACTTCGTGCATTTCTTCAATAGGATCGATAGCCTCTAGATAGTACTCGAGCCAATTTACGCGCTCTAGGCCTAAGGCATCTGCAAATGCTTGGTTGAATTCATCCATTGTCATGTCGCCACGGCATACATCATCATTGTAGTGCCAGAAGGTGGTCTCGATAACGTCTGCAGGCGCACCGCTCACCTCAGCAAGTCGAGTAAAAGCTCTGTGGTAAAAACGCACTAAGCAACCATTAATATCGAAGTATACAAAGCTCACGCCACTCTTTGAACGCAGTTTCTTATTAACCATGACTGGCTGATTGCCCATTAACTCGTCAAGACCTATACCAAGAGCCGTAGCGATACCTTGTATCGTAAAAATAGAAGGGGATTTTATCGCGCCACGTTCAATTTTAGTAAGCGTCGAGTAGCTAAGGCCAGCCTTATGACATAGCGCTTGCTGCGTTAAACCCGCCTGAACTCGCACAGCCTGTAGGCGGCGGCCCAACCCCTTTTCATCCATAGCCATATCATACTAGTTACAGAGCTTTGACGCAACCAAACTAGCCGCAAATGGCCAGCTACCGCTAGCGTATAATTAGGAGTAATGAATATTATAAGAAAAATTATCGTAGGCCTGTCGTGGTCAATCTTACCCTTATTAATTGTTAGTTTCGGCATTTTATTAAGCGCGTGGCTGACACTTAGCAACCCAGGCCATGTGAAGTCCGCGCTTAAAGAAAGTGGTCTATATAGTACTTCGGCGACAGACTTACTTAGCACTATTTCACCAGCCACGCCCGTAACTTCATCTAACGATATTGACCTCAACAACCCAACAGTTAGTAGCGCGCTTAGCAAGGCGCTGCCATCCAACTTAGTAGAGAATCAGTCGGGTAAGGCAATCGATAATGTCTACGCTTGGATGAAGGGCGATTCAGATAAGCTCAGCTTTTCATTGGATTTTTCGGAAGCCAAGAAAAATTTTGCGACGTACTTAAGCGCGGAAGCATATGCTAGAGTAAACACCCTGCCTACATGCCCAGTTAGTAGCTCATTAACTCTCGATGTAGATCCCTTTACTGCAACTTGTAAGCCTATTGGAGTGACAGCCGATATGGCAGCTGCAAAGATTTATCAAGAAGTAGAGGAAGGTAATCTGTTTAACAACTCACGGCTGACCGCTTCGGATATTACTAATGATCAGGGCAAAGATCTCAGCCAACAACTATCGTCAGCACCAAGCATCTACGAAAGATCTGTCCAAGGCCTCATCCTAAGCGGCATCTTTATAGTCGTTCTATCCGCTGCCATCATTTGGTTTAGCACTCCTAAAAGGCAAGGTGCGAAACGAATCGCCGGACTTTTCCTCACCGTAGGTATCTGCGGCTCAATATTTGGTATTGCGCTCAGCGCGTTTACGGATAAATTCATAAACAGTTTCGCAAAAGGAAGCGGGGAAGTACGGGTCACATTACTTAAAGCAATTGACCTACTATTAGGCGATATGAAGAAATGGTGGCTCATGTACACTATTGGTCTGATTGTTGCAGGCTTAGTCATTCGAGTCATCATGCATTTTACAAAGGCTACACCTACTGTAGAACCAAAACCAGAAAACGACACAACACCGCCGAGCCAACCACCTACTGAACAAACAAGTATATAAAAACTAAAAGAACCGGATACATTATCCGGTTCTTTTAGTTTGGCGGAGAGAGAGGGATTCGAACCCTCGATAGAGTTGCCCCTATACCGCATTTCGAGTGCGGCGCACTAGACCAACTATGCGACCTCTCCAGATCTGATTATTGTATCAGAATTGCCAAAAGTATCTAAGCAGGACAAGGGACTAGCATTAATAGTTACTATGTGCTATCATTACCTCTGTTAGAAAGATATGCACCCGTAGCTCAGCTGGATAGAGCGTTGGCTTGCGGAGCCAAAGGTCGTAGGTTCGAATCCTGCCGGGTGTACCAGATGATTATCATTACAAAGAGGCCAGGGTGGTCTCTTTTTTGTTCACGAGAGTAGTATTAGATTATGGACGACAATAACGAACTAGTAATTTACGTTCTTCAGCAACTCCGATACGGCGTGCCTGAGCAGTCCGTTCGCGCTAACCTTGCCCAAAACGGGTGGCCACAGCCACTCATTGACCGTGCCTTTAGTATGGTCCAACAGGCAGCGCCACACAATCTTCCATCATCTAACACCTACCCTACACAAAAAGCCACACCTGTCTCTGACCTACCAACTCCAACAGAAGATCCATTTCCTGCGATCGAAACCCAGAAGAGGGCAGAGACAAAGGGGCGCGTACGCCGAGTATTGTTGATAACTGTCATTAGCCTGGTCCTGCTTGGTATGGCTAGCTTTGCTGGTTTCTTAATCTACAAGGCAGTACAGCAGCACAATCAGGCCAACAAGTCGGCGGCAACTACACAAGAAAAACCTACACCAAAGAAAAAAGAGACCGACCTTGATACACCTCGTAAAAAAAAGCTCGACTCATTAGCCGATGCACTTAATGCTTACTATACTGGCAAGCAAACATATCCGACACTGGCTCAACTCAATGATCCAGCCTTTGCAACAGCTGAAGGTAGCGTTGATGAAAGCAAATACCAGGACCCTGCCTTTGACGCTAAAAATTCAGAGTGCGTAGACCCACAGGGAAGGGTTGCTCTCGCAGAATTCCGCACGCCAAACTGTTTTAGTTATCGAGCCACTGCAGCCAACGGCGCAGATTGCAATGCCGCAGATATAATCTGTACACGAATCGTGCTGACGGCCAATCTCAAAAGCGACAAACCCTACGTTATCGCTTTTGACAAAGGCGTTCGCGAGTAGTCTAGAAACGAATCCGGCGCACAAGACTATCGATCATATCGTGCTGACGGTTCTCTAAGGGTAAAAAGTAGGCTATGACATTTACGATGCGTTCTTCATCATCTGGTTCATAGTAGATACTAATAGGCGGCATGAAGCGCTTTAGCGGCAAAAACATTACGCTAGAAAAAGCACCTTCTTCCATCACAGCAAATGACTTAAATTCTGAGTAAGGATAAAACTTGTCACCTATAGCTAGGCCACTGTCATTGACTCGGTAGTGCAATGTACGTGGCTTCCTGCCACCTGAGACACCCAATAGAATTGCTACTACTACAATAATAACCGCGGAAACTATGTCACGGGTAAGGAGATAGATAAGGGCAGCGAGTATCACTGCTCCGACACCAAGAGCTGCAAACCAGCCAGTACCTTTGCTGTGGGCGATAAACTCAGATGCAGTCCATTCGACCTCTGGGGGCACTTGCATAGGCATACTTGGCGCTACTGGTGCAGGATTTGCAGCAGGAGCCTGAGTCTCTTGAGTGTACTGCCACTGGTTGCCACCCTGGCCGGGTGCAGGTGCAGGATTTTGGTTTTCCCCGTTCATAAGCGTTATTGTACAGGAAATATTGTTCGCGGGGTAGTGGAATCAGACATAGAAAAAGAGACCCCATAACAGGGTCTCTTTTTCTTGGCGGAGAGAGAGGGATTCGAACCCTCGCGGGAGATTGCTCCCCCCTGACACTTTAGCAAAGTGTTCCCTTGAGCCACTTGGGTACCTCTCCGTAACAGGCAATATTGTACCTTGTATTACGGCTTGGCGGAAGGGGTGGGATTCGAACCCACGGTACCGTTTCCGGCACGACGGTTTTCAAGACCGTTTCCTTAAACCGCTCGGACACCCTTCCGTATTGGTTCCTAACAGAGGTGATTATAACAGAAGGATGTGTATTTCGCCAAATATTTCACGCAAGAGCAAAAACTAAACCGTAGACCTGCCGCGCACCAGCTCGTTTGAGCACATTTGCTGCAGCATCCATAGTTGCCCCTGTTGTAACAACGTCATCAATTAGTATAATATCCTTTGACTCGACTAGTCGTGGATGAGCAAGGTAAAAGCGGTGTCTCATCTGTTCGAGCCGCTCACTACGTCCCTTACCCAGCTGACGCTGTTGCCCGCTCCTTCTGAGCAGGGAAGTATGGTGGCCACCCTTTATTCGTGCAAAGTGAGCTGCCATCAGGGCAGCCTGGTCATAACCACGCATGCGAATTCTCGAGGTAGCCGTTGGAATGTGCATAATCAAAATTTCATTCGCACTTATTCCTAAGGGGAGTCTCTGTGCTAAGCATTCGGCCAACGGCAGCGCAGCATTCCTGGCTCGATTGAACTTAATTTTGTGCACAAGGTCTTTACCGATGCAATCGTAAGATGTAACTGCAAACATTTTTCGGAGTGGTGTGTTCATTTGGCATGTACTACATATATTATGACCACTAATTAGACGAGTGCAGCGATAGCAAGCAGTTGCTGCAGGTAATTCGTGCTGGCATTCATAACAGAGCAGGGAGCCCTCTTTTTGGCAATTAAGACAGTTGTGTGGAGCGATAAAACTAAATATTTGTTCGAACATATGTTTGTTGTGTTTATTGTGTTGTAAATAACCGCATTACGGTTGCACGCCGTTTAGCAACTAAGCTATACTGCTATTAACACAAAAACGCAAGAGTATCTGTAGAAATAACTGTGGAGGGTAACAACTATGGCGCGACGCAATCGCGACGATGACCTACTTATGGAAGAGGATGAGCTCACCGCAGCCTTTTTAGGCGATGATGATGCAAGTGTCGCTGCCGATCCAGCAGCCGCCTCTGTTCCAGCAGTAGCTAACGATGAGTGGGATGAAAGCGAAGACCTTCCAGGTCAACTCGCTGTCGATGTGTACGAAACTAAGGAAAAGTTGGTCGTTAAGGCCCGTACCGCCGGCGTAAACAAACACGATCTTGATGTAAGCATCTCCGACAATACTTTGAGTATTCGTGGTACGCTTTCAGCAGGCAACGAAGAGGACGTAGTTAATTACTTCGTTCAAGAATGTTACTGGGGTGAATTCTCTCGTAGCATCGCTCTTCCAGTACCTGTTAAGGAAGAGGAGATTGAAGCAATGCTTAAGGATGGCGTATTGACCATCAGCTTCACCAAGGTCAAGCAAGACACTGTAAAGAAAATTCAAGTTCTATAAGATCAGACTTGCGTATAGAAATGACACCACCGGAAACGAGTGGTGTTTTTCTTTGCCTTCTCTTTCGGTGGCATAGGGAAGGGTAGCTATCTAGCTAGCACCAGCTACCAAAAAGAGTACGCTCACCTTCAAAGGCGCTTGGTTGCGGGTTGCTCGCGCTTGTACGCGAGCCTCTTTTTGGCAGCTGGTGCTAGCCTCCAAACCTGCATGTCATATGCGTAAAAAAGGGTGGCAATAAAAAACTGCCTCCGGAGAGGCAGTTTTGAGTTTAAGCTGGAAGCTTTATTGACCGATAGTCGTAACTTTGTCCAGTACGAACTGTACGATGAACTGGGCAAGGGCAACCACTACAAGACCGATAACGGCGTAGATAATGGTGTTCTTGGCTGAGCTAACGTTACCAGAGTCACCACCAGAGGTTACGTAACGGAAACCACCGTAGATGATCATGATAACTGATACGATACCAACGATAACAGAGAAGATGTTAACGATGTCGGTAATTACGTTGTTAAGGTTAGAACTACCTTCGGTAACAGTGCTGTCACAACCTGTGCCAGATGCGTCCAAGTTAGAACCACACTTTAGGTTGTCACCAATTGGTGCTGTTGCTGCCGATGCGACCACTGGAGTAAGCATTGGGATAGCTGCAAGTGCGAAACTAGCAACAAGCGTAGCGACTGTTTTACGAATGTTTTTAAACATTTTGCTTCCTTCTTTCTTAAGCGTTTTGTCTAATTATATAGCACTATTTGCTAAATGTCTTCAATTCCACCAAACACTTATACGCAATCTCCTTACAAGATCTTAACAACAACGAACCGAACAATGGTTTGAGCCACACCAGCGACAACAATACCGACAATAGCGTAGGTGAGGGTGTTCTTGGCTGAGGTTATCTTACCTCCATCACCACCGGAAGTAACATATTTGAAGCCAGCGAAGATAATCATGATAACTGCGATAATACCGACAAAGGCACTCAAAATATTAATTACTGTCAGGATGACATCATTCACGGTTGGACTACCCTTAGGGTTGTTACAGCCATTACCACCAGCTGCGGCTCCAATTCCATTACATATTTCTTCTTTTGCTGAAGCAGCAAGGGCTGGGTGTGTATGTACGGCTAGTACACCCACAAGCAGGGTAAATGCCGCCAGAGTTACAAGTGCGATTCGTTTCATTATTTCCTATGTCCTTATAACATGTTAAGTACTAATATAATTATTCCTTGAGAGACACCAATCACCACAAGTCCTATCGCAGCATACGTTATCGTATCGCGAGCCGTTTTTATCTTACCAGTATCTCCATCAGAGGTGACATACATGATAGCACCAACCAGCATCAGAATAACAGCGGCGGCACCGGCGATAAAGCCAATAAGTTTGGTGACCTTGGTTAAGGTGCCGTTGGCACCTGTCAATGGATTTGATCCATTCTGCTGACAAGCAGCCGAATCATTCGAACCCTTAGACTTACATGCGCCCTCAAATAAATCGGTTGCAGCATGTGCCGGCACAGCAGGCAATAGCACCAATGCAACTGCTAGCGAAGCCAGGATAATTTTGAGACGCTTCATATTATACGTTCCCGACAACGAAATTAACTATAGCGAATGCCGATATTGAGACTACAAGGCCAACAACTGCGTACAAAATAGCATTCTTTGATTGAGCAATAAGCCGAGGGTCACCGTGCGATATGGTGTAGCGGAAACCTGCAATTGTAATGACGAGTAATGCAATCGCCCCAGTAATAAGGAAGGTAACTGACAAAAATGTCTGAAGACGAGCAGAGTCAGCTGCAGGCTTAGGCAATGGATCAGTGTCAACTACTGCCGCCATGATTTTGTATTTAAGAAGTGCTATGGTTTCTGTGCTCATAATTGGCTATCCTATTCGATTACCGATAAATGACACTAGTGGGGTAGCGATCAGGGCGATAACTAGTCCGATCAGTGCATTAATAATTGTCTGTTGGGCGTCTTTTGTTTTGTCTGGCTCACCCTGACTAGTAACGTATTGAATACCGCCGTAGATGACAAAACCTACAGCCACTAGACCGGCTACGCGCAGAGCCATATCGAGTAGCGCCATACCTATAAGCGCGACAACCTGGATCCAGCCAGCCTCGTTAAATTTGATAGATCCTACAAGTTCACAGGCTCCCGTTACTTTATTAGAAGCCATAAGGCCAGAACTCAGAAGGTATTTATACCAAGGCGGTATACCGAAGAATGTCTTCTGTGAGCATGTATCGGCAAATTGTTGCAATAATGTCATCCACATACGCTAACTCCTAAACGATGCCTCCGGGCAGTAACCATTGCAAGAAGGCGAACATAAATAGATAGGCAAGAAGGCCAACTATCGAGTTGGTTATACGCTTGCGTGCAGCAACCACCTTACCAGGGTCACCACCGGCAGACGCAAACTGAATACCGCCAACAATGATAGATATAACTACCGCTATACCTACAACCCAGGTTAACAATTTGATGAATGGGTTTACGTAGTTTTTGATAAGTCCACTACAGTCGCCACCGTTACAAGTCTTAGCGGCGCTGTCTGGCGTAGATTTAAGCGCGTTAGGGTCGGGTATACATGGTTTTGAGGGGTCAGGGTTAGACTGGCTGCCGTCGGCATTAGTCTTACATATATTGTCTTTAGCGGCGGCGTCTTTAGTGGTGTCGGCGGCGTAAGCTGACGAACTAAAGACTGTTACACTAGCCGCGAGCGAAACGCCCACCAGCAGACTCATGCAGAGCGCTACAATTTTTTTAGATTTTTTTGATGTTTTAGACATACGTTATAACTCTTTTTTGCAGTATAGATTATTAGATACTTCACGTACAAGTATACCACTTATATAAAGGGAGGGATTTTTAATAAATCTGAATACAAACGTAACTATTTTTGTTTTCATATTTTTGGTACTATACATGTATTAGGGATCGGTCAATGATTACAAGAAAACACTTTGGGCGGGGTGCTTGGCGGACGAAATTGTCTGGATTAGGCACGACAGGTAAACGAACTACTCTTTTGATGGTTCCGTTATTCATTATATTAACGCTCTTTCTAGCAGCTCTTCCGATACAAAAAGTTAGCGCTGCTGCGCCAACATTTAAATGGATTGATAATCAAACCGTACAAATATCTGGCGGCACTATTAAGGGTTCATTCAAAATCGTAAATGGCAGTGCCAAGTGTGACGGAATGGTCTTCTGTGGTCAGGTTGACGTAACGACTACTAAAAATTGTCAGGTAAACGTAAGTATAGGTGTCCCCGAAGGTACAGGCGGCAAAGTCGCTGACTATTCCAAGACCTATGTATGGACAAGCATGGGGCTAATGGATGGCAACAATGGCACGTCGTGTAAAGGCAATGAGCTGGACTTGGGTGGTCTGGAGAGTGGAAGCACTAAATTAACACCTATATCTAATGTCGAAGCGCGATCCAATGAGGGTGAGCCCGCTACACCTGAACAAAAGGATGATCCAGAAGACAAGCAAATTGTCGAAGTCTCAATGACCCCAGGTTGGACATCTACTTACACAGTAGCTAACCCGAGTAGTCCTCCAAAGGCCAGTGAAATGATTCCTGCCGAGGATTTGTGGGTCCTCTGTGGTAACGCCGCAGATCCAGAGAACAGCTATTCTGACTATGCCAAGAATGCTGGCCAAGTACCCGACTACGCTCAGATGGAAAAAGACTGCCTCAACCGTAAGAGCGGATGGGAAATCGATAGTAAGCGTGCTGCTTATACTTCAAGTGGCTCTATTAAATACGCCAACAAGTTCACGGGAGTTGCTGCAGGTAACTACGTAGTTTGTGACTTCATCGCCAACGACTGCCAAGCGTTCCAAAAGACTGCCGGCACTATAAAGAAAATCAACTGGGATCAAGGTGACCCAACTGCCAAAGTACCAGATGCGTCTACTGACGCCGATAGCGCCGATAATGAACCTGAGGTTGCCTGTGACGTTGCATTCGACCTTACGACTATATTTAGCCTAAAATGGCTGGTCTGTCCTATCGTTAACACCGCTACTTATGCCGTAGGTAAACTTGAGGATGTCATCAACAGTCTACTAACGGTTGATGTAAAAGACATTTTTGACGATAAGGACGCCAGTAATGCATACCACAAAGCCTGGAACTCCTTCCGAGTCTTCGCCCTAGGCCTAATAGTAATAGCTGCACTCGTCATGGTAATAAGCCAAGCAGCAGGTGCTGAGATATTAGATGCCTATACGGTACGCAAGGTACTA